>Ga0247813_10000151_pt1 | contig 82529 bp, 82 predicted proteins | sample UWRJL169409C1_FD_180719 | JGI IMG/M metagenome (GOLD analysis project Ga0247813, IMG submission 180719) | Plant litter microbial communities from Arlington Agricultural Research Station in Wisconsin, United States - UWRJ-L169-409C-1 | ecosystem: Environmental > Terrestrial > Plant litter >...
TTTTCCAGCAGGCCGCCGCCGGTGATGTGCGCCAGCGCCTTGATCGGGTGCTTGGCCAGCGCTTCGAGCACCGGCTTCACGTAGAGATGGGTGGGTTCCATCACCGCTTCGCGGAAGGGCTTGCCGTCGAGCGTGGCGGGCAGGTCGCTGCCAGCACGTTCGATCACCTTGCGCACCAGGCTGAAACCATTGGAATGCACGCCGGCCGAGGCCAGGCCGAGCACCACGTCGCCGGGCTTGACGTTCTGGCCAGTGAGGATCTTCGACTTTTCGACCGCGCCGACGGCGAAGCCGGCCAGGTCGTATTCGCCCGCAGGGTACATGCCGGGCATTTCGGCCGTTTCACCGCCGATCAGGGCGCAGCCCGACAGCTCGCAGCCGCGGGCAATGCCGCCGATCACCGCCGCGGCGGTGTCGACGTCCAGCTTGCCGCAGGCGAAGTAGTCGAGGAAGAAGAGCGGTTCGGCCCCTTGCACCAGCACGTCGTTCACACTCATCGCGACCAGGTCGATGCCGACCGTGTCGTGCATGTTCCATTCGAAGGCCAGCTTGAGCTTGGTGCCCACGCCATCGGTGCCACTCACCAGCACCGGCTCCTTGTACCGCTTGGGCACTTCGAACAGGGCGCCAAAGCCGCCGATGCCTGCCAGAACGCCTTCGCGCATGGTCTTCTTGGCGAGCGGCTTGATGCGGTCGATCAGCGCATCACCAGCGTCGATGTCGACGCCAGCGTCCTTGTAGCTGAGCGGGGTGGGCGGTGTGGAGTTCATGGCAGACAGGGCAGTGCGTACAGGGAGGAGGGCAAGGCGTCGGCAACCGAAGCGGCCGGACCGATAGAATTCCTCACGATTTTAAGGGCGCGCACGCCCTGGCCCATGAACCCTTCTTTTGCATCCCCCACGCCCCTGCGGTCCATCGCCGCGCCACGCCCGGCATGAAGCAGCTCGCGCTCGACATCGGCCTGGCCACCGGGCCCACGCTCGACGGCTTCTTTGCCGGCCCCAACGAACCCGCACTGCGCCACCTGCGCCTGTGGGTCGGGGAGGCGCACGCACCCACGGTGCATTCGCCCGTGCCGACCTACCTGTGGGGCGACAGTGGCAGTGGCAAGACGCACCTGCTCGAAGCCGTGGGCGGTGCCTTGAGCGCACAGGGGGCCACCATCGGCTGGCTGCATGCAGGCGTCATGGAGCCGCCCGAATTCGACGAACGCTGGGTCGCCGTGCTGCTGGACGACGTTCACCTCTACACTCCGGTCCAGCAGCACGCGGCCTTCAACTGGTTCATCAACGCGCAGGGGCTGCAGCGTGGCGTGGTCGCCGCAGGCACATTGCCGCCGGCCGATCTGCCATTGCGCGAAGATCTGCGCACCCGCCTCGGCTGGGGCCACGTCTTTCATCTGCAGGTGCTCAGCGAGACCGACCGCCGGGTGGTGCTGCGCCAGGCGGCCGACGCGCGGGGCGTGGTGCTGTCGGACGACGTCATCGACTACATGCTTCATCGTTTCAGCCGCGACCTCGGCAGTCTGATGGAATTGCTCAACCACCTCGACGGCTACGCCCTGCGGACCCAGCGCGCAGTCACCATCCCGCTGATTCGCTCGATGTTCGAGAATGAATAAGGCGCCTGCGGCGCCGCCACCGAATCCAATGATCAAGAAATTCATCGACAAACTGCTCGGCAAATCGGCCGGCACCGCCAGTGGCGTGAAGTCGCGCTTCGGCAAGCGCAGCGAGGTGCCCGCCAGCGTGCACGGCATCGATCCGGCCCTGGTCGACGAACGCGCGAAGAACGTGGTGACCACGCTGCAGGGCGCCGGCTACGAGGCCTACGTGGTGGGCGGCGCGGTGCGCGACCTGCTTCTCGGCCTGCGGCCGAAGGACTTCGACGTGGCCACCAACGCGACGCCCGAGCAGGTCAAGAGCCTGTTCCGCCGTGCCTTCATCATCGGCCGGCGCTTTCGCATCGTGCACGTGGTGTACGGCCGTGGCCGTGAACACGAAGTCATCGAGGTGTCGACCTTCCGCGCCTACATGGACAACGCCGCGGCCGAGCAGGTCAAGGGCAACGAGCGCACCAGCAAAGGCGAGCTCGCGGGCATGACGCACGCCGTCGACTCGACCGGCCGCGTGCTGCGCGACAACGTCTGGGGCCCGCAGGAAGAGGACGCGGCGCGCCGCGACTTCACCGTGAATGCCATGTACTACGACCCGGCCAGCGGCGTCGTGGTGGACTATCACAACGGCATCAAGGACGCCAAGAAGCTGGTGCTGCGCATGATCGGCGACCCGGTCACGCGCTACCGCGAAGACCCGGTGCGCATCATTCGCGCGATCCGCTTTTCCGCCAAGCTGGCCGCGCTCGGCTTCGAGATCGAGCCGAAGACGGCCGCACCGCTGATCGAATCGGCGCGGTTGCTGGCAGACGTGCCGCAGAGCCGGCTCTTCGACGAAATGCTCAAGCTGCTGCAGACGGGGCACGCCATTGCAACGATCGCCCAACTGCGCAAGCTGGGCCTGGCCAAGGGCATCTACCCGCTGCTCGACGTGGTCGTCGAGCGCGCCGACCAGCCTTTCGTGAATGCCGCGCTGGCCGACACTGACCGCCGCGTGGGCGAAGGCAAGCCGGTGGCGCCGAGTTTCCTGCTGGCCTGCGTGCTGTGGGCCGACGTGCGCGACGGCTGGTCCCAGCGCGTGGAAGGCCGTCACGGCCAGCGCGCGCAGCCGCCGTTCCCGGCGCTGCAGGACGCCATCGACGAAGTGTTCGACTCCCGCATCGGCGACGTGTCGGGCCGTGGCAAGCTGGCCGCCGACATGCGCGAGATCTGGATGATGCAGCCACGCTTCGACAAGCGCACCGGCTCCACGCCCTACAGCCTGATCGACCAGGCGCGTTTTCGCGCAGCCTTCGACTTCATGCGTCTGCGCGCCGACGTCGGCGAGGTGAGCGAAGCCATTGCCGAGTGGTGGCAGGAATTCAGCACGGCCGACGACCTGCGCCGCCAGGACCTGCTCGACCAGGTTCGCGACGAACTGAAGATTTCGACCCGCACCCGCGTGCGCCTGCGCGACCCGGCACCTGCTCAGCCGGCACCGCGTGCTGGCGCCGACAGGGCGCCGGCCGCACGGGCACCGCGTGAGACGCGCGCCGCCGACGCACCGGCCGAAGCGTTCGACGCGCGGCAGGGCGACGACGGCCGCACCGCCGCCGTGCCGCCTGACGGCGAAGCCGGCACGGCGCCGCGCAAGCGCCGCCGTCGCCGCAACAAGCCGCGCGCGGATGGCGGTGGCGGCGCTGGCGGCGCCTCGGATGCGCCCGAAGCCTGATCCTTCAAAAAACGCCTTCCTTCCCAGATGACACTGGCTTTCGTCGCCATCGGCGGCAACCTCGGCGACGCCCGGGCTGCCGTGACGCGCGCCATGGCCGATCTGGGCACGCTCGCCGGCACCCGCGTGGTTGCGCGCTCTTCGCTGTACCGCAGCGCGCCTCTCGACGCCAGCGGTCCTGACTTCATCAACGCCGTGGTTGCGATCGACACGGCGCTGTCGCCGCTGGATTTGCTGGCGGCCCTGCAGGGCCTGGAGGAGGGCGCCGGACGCGAGCGGCCTTACCGCAATGCGCCGCGCACGCTCGACCTCGATCTGCTGCTGCACGGCGACGCCGTCATGGACACGCCGGTGCTCACCTTGCCGCATCCGCGCATGACCCAGCGGGCGTTCGTGCTGCGCCCGCTGGCGGAGATCGCGCCGGAACGTGTGTCGGCCTCCGAACTGGCCGGCGTGGCCGATCAGGCCATCAGTCGCCTCTGAGCGCTGCGTCAAGGGCTGTTGGTTGCTGGCGACAGCGTGTGTCAGAGGCCGCTTACACTCGCGACTGTCACGAATTCGTCATCACGGCGACACACGCATCGTTTAAGGAGCCAACTTCATGTTCGGCAAGCTGCTGCCCCGAGAGGGCAATTTTTTTGAGATGTTCAACCAGCATGCCGAGCGCATCGTCGAGGCCGCCCGGGCCTTCGAGCACCTGGTGGCCAACTACAACGATGTCCACCTGCGGGAGCAATACAACCGCGACGTGGACAATGCCGAACGCGCCGCCGACCGAGTCACGCACGACGTGAACCGGATGCTGCACAAGACCTTCATCACGCCGATCGACCGTGAGCAGATCCACAAGCTCATCAACACGATGGACGACGTGGCCGACCTGATCCAGGATTCGGCCGAAACCATGGCGCTGTACGACGTGCGCCACATGACCGACGAGATCAAGCGCCTCACCACGCTGAGCGTGAAGTGCTGCGAGCGCGTGAAGGACGCCGTCAAGTTCCTGAGCAAGATCGCCGAGCCGGCCGTCGCCGAGGCCACGCTCAAGACCTGCGAGGAAATCGACCGCCTGGAGTCCGATGCCGACCGCGTGATGCGCAGTGCCATGAGCAAGCTGTTTCGCGAGGAGCCGGACGTGCGCGAGGTCATCAAGCTCAAGGCGATCTACGAGCTGCTGGAAACCATCACCGACAAGTGCGAAGACGTCGCCAACGTGATCGAGGGCATCGTCCTCGAGAACTCCTGAGTCGCAGGTTCCCATGGCAACGGTTCAGGTGGCCCTGTGGGTCGTGGCGCTCCTCGTGGTGCTGGCGATCCTGTTCGACTTCATGAACGGCTTTCACGACGCGGCGAATTCGATCGCCACCGTCGTGTCGACCGGCGTGCTCAAGCCGGGGCAGGCGGTGGTGTTCGCCGCGTTCTTCAACCTCATCGCGATCTTCGTGTTCCACCTGAGCGTGGCCGCCACGGTGGGCAAGGGCATCGTGCATCCCGGCATCGTCGACGTGCACGTCGTGTTCGGTGCGCTCATCGGTGCGATCAGCTGGAACCTCGTCACCTGGTACTACGGTATTCCGAGCAGTTCTTCGCATGCGTTGATCGGCGGCATCGTGGGTTCGGTGATCGCCAAGGCAGGCTCGGGCGCGCTGGTGGCTTCGGGCATCTGGAAGACGGTGGCGTTCATCTTCGTGTCGCCGCTGCTGGGTTTCCTGCTCGGCTCCTTCATGATGATCATCGTTGCGTGGGTGTGCCGACGCGCCACGCCTTCGCGCATCGACGGGTGGTTCCGGCGGCTGCAGCTGGTGTCCGCAGGGGCGTACAGCCTGGGCCACGGCGGCAACGACGCGCAGAAGACCATCGGCATCATCTGGATGCTGCTGATCGCCACCGGCCATGCCAACTCCGACGCACCGCCGACCTGGACCATCGTGAGCTGCTATACAGCCATTGCGCTGGGCACCATGTTCGGTGGCTGGCGCATCGTGAAGACGATGGGCCAGAAGATCACCAAGCTCAAGCCGGTGGGAGGCTTCTGTGCCGAGACCGGCGGTGCGCTGACGCTGTTCCTTGCCACCGGCCTGGGCATTCCTGTGTCGACCACGCACACCATCACCGGCGCCATCGTCGGCGTGGGTTCTGTGCAGCGCATGAGCGCGGTACGCTGGGGCGTGGCGGGCACGATCGTCTGGGCCTGGATCTTCACGATCCCGGCATCGGCCTTTGTCGCTGCGCTGGCCTACTGGGTCAGCCTGCAGATTTTCTGAGGCCTGGCGGCAACGGGCTTGCCGCAGCTATTGCGAAATCTTCCGGCCTTCTTCGACCTGGTGCTCGAAGTAGCGCTGGAAGCTGAACGCGATGCTGGCCATCAGCACCGTGCTGCCGATGAGCAGCGAGCACACCACAGCGCCGATCGTGAGCCAGCCCGTGCGGCCGGGCGCCGCGTCCTCTGCGGCAGCGGCGTTGAAGCGGGCGTTCCACTTTTCCGGGCTCATGAGCCCGTAGTAGATTGCCGTCAGCGCGCAGCCGGCAATGGTGAAGCCGACGAGGGGGATCAGCAACCAGCTCACACCGTCGTCCAGGCCGATCAGGCGTGCGCGTTCGACGCCGTAGAGGCCGAGGGCGGTGGGGATCGGCAGCATCCATCCGACCAGATCGCCGATGCCGTGCAGATAGAAGCGGTGCAGGCCCAGCGGACCGCCTGCAAAGGCCAGCCACGCGGCGATCGTCTTGTTCTTCATTCGTCTTTCAGTCGGTTGCAGTTGCGCTTGCGCTTGTGGTTTCAGGCGAAGTCGTGCTGCCTTCGCCCAATGATTTTTCCATCAGCACCACGTCGCGCCACTGGCCGAACTTCCATCCGCAGTCTTTCAGCACGCCCACGTTGGTGAAGCCCTGCGCACGGTGCACGCCGATGGAGCCTGCATTGGCCGAATCGCCGATCACCGCGATCAACTTGCGTACGCCCACGTCTTGCGCAGCTTGCGACAGCGCGGCGAGCAATTGTGCGCCCAGTCCCTTGCCGCGCGCTTTCTCGGCCATGTAGATGGAGTCTTCGGCGGAAAAGCGATAGGCGGGGCGTGGCTTGAACCAGTTGCAGTAGGCAAAGCCGAGCACTTCGCCGTCGACCTCGGCCACCAGATACGGCAGCTTCTTGGACAGCACATCGGCGCGGCGCGCGACCATGTCGGCTGCCGAGGGCGGTTCGGTCTCGAAGGTGCCGGTTCCATTCAGCACATGGTGGGCGTAGATGGCGGTGATGGCCGCGACGTCTTCGTCGCGGCTGGGGCGGATGGTTGTGGTCATGAAGAGACGCCGGAACGGCTTCGGCAAAAGGTTCTGGGGAGCGATGAAATGCAGCGGGCTATAATCGTGGGCTTTTCAGCGTGTCGCTGGCCGGGTGGCCATGTCGCGTGTCTCGACGCTGGAAGAACTCTGTGGGCGGCCCTTTCGGGTTTGCTGCACCACCCGAAGGATAAATCATGGTCGTCATTCGACTCTCCCGCGGCGGCTCCAAAGGCCGTCCGTTTTTCAACATCGTCGTGTCGGACAAGCGTGTTCGCCGCGATGGACGCTTCATCGAGCGTCTGGGTTTCTACAACCCGACCGCCAAGGAAAACGAAGAAGGCATCCGCATTGCGCAGGATCGTCTGACCTACTGGAAGAGCGTGGGTGCGCAAGCTTCCCCCACCGTCGAGCGCCTGATCCGTCAAGCCGCTGCGGCCGCTCCCAAGGCAGCGGCCTAAGCGCTGCTGCACCCGGCGATGCTGCCCACACTCGAAGCCGCCGTTCTGCCGGCGGATGCGATCGAGGTCGGACGCATCGTCGACGCCTGGGGTATCAAGGGCTGGTTCAAGGTCCTGTCCCATAGCGCACAGCCCGAAGCCCTGTTCTCATCGAAGCGCTGGTTGATCCAGCCGCCCGGTGCGACAGGCTCGGGCGCCTTCCGGCTCGCCATCAGCGAAGCCAAAGAACATTCCGATGTCATCGTTGCCACGTCGCCCGATGTGCCTGACCGCAATGCGGCCGAGGCCTTGCGCGGCGCGCGCGTGTTCGTTCCGCGTTCGAGCTTTCCGACTGCCGGCGACGATGAGTATTACTGGGTCGACCTCATCGGCCTGAACGTCGTCAACCGCGAGGGCGTGACGCTCGGCGCGGTGCGTGAGTTGCTCGCCACCGGTCCGCAGACCACGCTCGTGCTCGAGGCCGAGGAAGACGGCAAGCCCATCGAGCGCATGGTTCCGTTCGTCGCGGTCTTCGTCGACAAGGTCGACCTTGCAGGCCGCACCATCACGGTCGACTGGCAGCCGGACTACTGATCGGTTGCCGGATGCGCTTCGACATCCTGACTCTTTTCCCCGAACTGTTCGCGCCATTCCTGGCCAGCGGCGTGACCCGTCGCGCCTACGAATCGGGTCAGGTCGAGGTCGTCTTCTGGAACCCACGCGATTACGCCGAAGGCAATTACCGCCGTGTCGATGATCGTCCGTTCGGCGGGGGCCCTGGCATGGTCATGATGCCGGAACCCCTGTCGGCGTGCCTCGATGCAGCGCTTGCCGCGCGGCGTGCAAGGAGCGCAGGCCATTCGGCCGCAGACGCCCAGCCCGTCCCGGTGGTTCTGTTTTCGCCAGTCGGCGAAACCCTGCGGCACGCGGCCGTCGAAGGCTGGGCCGCCGGGCAGGGCGCCGTCCTGGTGTGCGGCCGGTACGAGGGCATCGACCAGCGCTTCATCGACACCCGAATCACCCATCAGGTCAGCCTGGGTGACTTCGTGCTGTCGGGCGGCGAGATCGCCGCGCTGGCGCTGCTCGACGCGGTGGTGCGGCTGCAGCCCGGCGTGCTCGGCGACGAGGCCAGCCACATCCAGGACAGCTTCAACCCGGCGCTCGACGGGCTGCTCGACTGCCCGCACTACACCCGGCCCGAGCACTGGAACGGTCAGCCGGTGCCAGCGCCGCTGATGTCGGGGCACCACGCGCAGATCGAGCGCTGGCGCCGCGACCAGCGGCTGTCGATCACTGCCCAGCGCAGGCCCGAACTGATCGCGGCAGCGCGTGCGGCGGGGCGCCTCGATTCGCTCGACGAAAAGACGCTGAAAAAAAAGCTATAATCTTTGGCTCTCCGATCCTCTGCCCCGCCGCGGACAGGACACAGCGCAGTCATTTGAATTGCGCCAAAGCCCTGACCGCCTTTTGTGTAGCGTGCGTACGATCGAATCCAGGACCATCATGAATCTCATCGAAACCCTCGAGCAGGAAGAAATCGCCCGCCTCGGCAAGAAGATCCCCGATTTCATGCCCGGTGACACGGTCATCGTCAGCGTGAACGTCGTCGAAGGCACCCGCAAGCGCGTGCAGGCCTACGAAGGCGTCGTGATCGCCAAGCGCAATCGCGGCCTCAACAGCGGCTTCATCGTTCGCAAGATCTCCAGTGGCGAAGGCGTGGAACGTACGTTCCAAACCTACAGCCCGCTGATCGCCGGCATCGAAGTCAAGCGCCGCGGCGACGTCCGTCGCGCCAAGCTGTACTACCTGCGTGAGCGCAGTGGTCGTTCGGCACGCATCAAGGAAAAGCTGCCAGGTCGCAAGACCACGACTGCAGCGGCCGCTCAATAAGCGCCCCCTTGTCGTGTTCGAGAAAGCCGCCGCTTCAGGCGGCTTTTTTCATTTCCGGGCATGCTGATGGCTTGCCTTTTTTCGTGGATCGTCGTGGCCTTGTGCACCGTCGGTCCGGTTTTTGCGTTTGGTTGAGTCTGCGTCCCTTTTCTTGACATCTTCCGCCCCCGCCGTGTCCTCTACCGCCACTCCCGAACAGATCAACGCTGTTTCCCCTGTGATGTTCGATCCGCGCGCGGTGCCCGTGGTGCACATGGACGACGGGCTGCCGGCCGTGGCGCCCGCCCAACTCACCGTCGGCGCGTTGCGTGCGCGTTTCGCCCGGCCGCCGGTGTGGACGCCGGAGGTGCGCCGCGAGCCGAACATCGGCAATCGCACGCCGGCCCAGGCCGCAGTGCTTGTGCCGATCGTGTTGCGCGAAGAGCCGATGGTCCTCTTGACCGAGCGCGCAACGCAGATGAGCACACATTCGGGCCAGGTGGCTTTTCCCGGCGGGCGGGTCGACCCGGGTGACGCCAACGTTGCCGCGGCCGCTCTGCGCGAGGCGTGGGAAGAGGTCGGTCTGTCGGCGGACTACATCGAGGTGTTGGGCGCATTGCCGACCTACACCACCATCACGTCCTTCATCGTCACGCCCGTGGTGGCCCTGGTGCAGCCGGGTTTCGAATTGAGGCTGAGCCCTGCGGAAGTGGCCGATGCGTTCGAGGTTCCGCTGGCCTTCCTGATGGACCCTGCCAACCATCGACGCCATCAGATGCCGGGGCAGGGCGCCGAGGCACGCCAGTGGTTCTCCATGCCCTACCAGGACGGTGAAGAGGAGCGTTTCGTCTGGGGCGCCACCGCGGGCATGTTGCGCAACCTGTATCGCTTCCTGATTGCCTGACCCGCTGTCGGGCAGGCGCCACCGGGCGCGCCCGGTGCAGTCGCTATCATCCGGGGATGAGCTTCTTTGCGATCCTGTGCGCGTTGCTGATCGAGCAGGTGCGTCCGCTCGCGCATCACAACCCTGTGTATGCCGCGGTGCTCGGATGGACGCGCTGGACCAGCCGTAATTTCGATGCAGGAAAGCCCGTCCACGGCTGGGTGGCATGGGGCCTGGCGGTGTTCGTGCCTACCTTCATCACGCTGGGCGTGCACTGGCTGCTGGTGCTCACGCTCGGCCTGCCGTTTGCCGTGCTATGGAGCATCGCGGTGCTCTATGTCACGCTGGGCTTCAGGCAGTTCAGCCATCATTTCACGGGCATCCGCGATGCGCTCGACGAGGGCGACGAGCCGCTCGCGCGCTCGTTGTTGGCGCACTGGCAGCACGTCGACGCTGCCGACCTGCCGCGCAGCGAAATCGTGCGCCATGTGATCGAGCATTCGGTCATTGCCGCGCACCGACACGTGTTCGGCGTGCTGGCTTGGTTTTCCATCTTGGCTGCCCTGGGCCTCGGTCCCGCTGGCGCAGCCTTTTACCGCATGAGCGAATTCGTCTCGCGCTACTGGGTGCACAAGGACGGCGCGGCCGTGCAGCCATCGAGCGTCTGGGTGCGCCAGGCTGCGGCGCGCGCCTGGTCGATCATCGACTGGGTGCCTGCGCGCATCACGGCGCTGGGCTTCGCGGTGGTCGGCAGTTTCGAGGATGCCATCGATTGCTGGCGCAACGATGCACGGCGCTTTCCCAACCCGAACGATGGCGTGATCCTCGCGGCCACGTCCGGCGCCGTGAACGTGCGGCTGGGCGGCGGCGCGCTGCGCACCATGCCGGTGGGCGATGCGCTGTCGCCGGCACAGGCCGGGGAACCGTTGGCGGTCGACGGCGGCGACAGCGGCAGCACACCCGGTCGACAGCCCGAGGTCGCGCATCTGCGCAGCGTGGTCGGGCTCGTCTGGCGTTCGGTTGTGATGTGGATGGTCTTGCTCGCGCTGCTCACATTGGCGCGGCTCCTGGGCTAGCGGAAGAACAATGACCGACGTTTCCAGCTTCTGGAGCCCGCGCATCGCGGCGCTACAGCCCTACGTGCCTGGCGAGCAGCCGCGCATTGCGAATCTCATTAAGCTCAACACCAACGAGAATCCCTATCCGCCGTCGCCGCGCGCCATCGACGCTGTGCAGCGAGCGGCCGAACAAGGCCTGGAACGCTATCCCGATCCCGAATCGCTGGCACTGCGCGAGGCCGTGGCGGTGCGCCATGGCCTGCCGTCGAGCGCACAGGTGTTCGTCGGCAACGGCTCGGACGAAGTGTTGGCGCATGCCTTCTTCGCCTTCTTCCAGCAGGCCCAGCCGCTGCTGTTCGTCGATGTGACTTACAGCTTCTACAAGGTGTATGCGCAGCTCTACGGCATCGACTGCGAACTGCAGCCGGTCGACTCGGAATTGCGGGTGGACTTTGGCGCGCTCGCTGCGCGTGCGGCACAGGGCTGCGGCGGCATCGTGGTGGCCAACCCGAATGCGCCGACCGGCATCGGTGCTTCCCTGGCAGAGATCGAGCAGTTGCTCGTCGCCTGCCCTCGCCGCGTGGTGCTGGTGGACGAGGCGTATGTCGACTTCGGCGGCGAAAGCGCCATGTCGCTCATTGCGCAGTATCCGAATCTGCTGGTGGTGCAGACCCTTTCGAAGGCGCATGCACTCGCAGGTCTGCGCGTAGGTTTTGCCTGCGGGCAGGCGCCGCTGATCGAGGGCCTGATGCGCGTGAAGGACAGCTTCAATTCCTACCCGCTCGACCGCCTGGCATCCGCCGGTGCGGTGGCGGCGCTCGAAGACCAAGCCTGGTTCGCCAAGACGCGCGATGCGGTCGTGCACACGCGCGAAGGGCTTGCGCTGCAACTGGAAGATCTGGGTTTCGAGGTGCTGCCCTCGCAAGCCAATTTCTTGTTCGTGCGCCATCCTGCGCACGATGCGGCAGTGCTGGCTGCCGCGCTGCGCGAGCGCGCGGTGCTGGTGCGCCACTTTCGCCAGCCGCGCATCGCGCAGTACCTTCGCATCAGCATCGGGACGCGCGATCAGTGCGCCGCATTGGTCGACGCGTTGCAGCAGATCCTGCAGTCCGCAACGCCACCACTGGCGCTATAGATCGGCGTCAGGCCGGCTGTTCCAGCCGGGCTCAGTAGCGGCTCTGGCTGAGCTCGGCGAAGAGTTCGCCGTAGATGCGGTAGCGTGTTGCGTTGATCTCGCCTTCAGGGTTCTTCGGCGACTCGACCTGGGCGATCACGCCGCAGCCGGGCTCGTGCAGGTGAGAGCAGTTATAGAACTTGCACTGCGTCGCGTGTGCGGCGATGTCGGGCATCAGGTGTGCGAGCTGCATCGGTTCGATGTGGTGAAGTCCGAACTCCTGGAAACCCGGCGAGTCGATCAGGCCGGTGGTGCGTTCGGCATCGACCCAGTACCAGGTCGTGCTGGTGGTGGTGTGCTTGCCCGAATTCAGCGCGTAGGAAATCTCGTTGGTGAGCGCGGTGGCACCGGGTACCAGCAGGTTGATCAGCGTGCTCTTGCCCGCGCCCGACGGACCGAGCACGAGCGTGCTCTTGCCCGCGAGCAGCTTCATGAGCGCGGCATGATCGACCTCGCCCGAGGCCTTGAGCGACAGCGGCAGCACGCCATGGTGCATGCGGCGGTAGGGCGCCAGGCGCGCCCAGGCACGCTCGAACGGCTGCACCAGGTCGCTCTTGTTGAGCGCGATGATCGGCGTGATGCGCTGCGCCTCGGCGGCGATCAGCGCGCGCGCGAGTTGGTGCTCGGAAAACTCCGGCTCTGCCGCGATCAGGATCAGCACGTGGTCCAGGTTGGCGGCAAAGGACTTGGTGCGAATCTCGTCCTGTCGGTAGAAGAGGTTGCGCCGCTCCACCACCTGCTCGATGGTGCCTTCGTCTTCGGTCGCTTGCCATTTCACGCGGTCGCCCACCACCGCCTGGCTTTTCTTGCCGCGCGGATGGCAGATCAGCCGCTCGCCCTCGGGCGTTTCCACCAGGCAGTGGCGGCCATGGCTGGCAATGACCAGGCCGTCGCGCAAGGCGGCGGTTGCGGCGGCGCTGCGCGGCTTAGCCAATGGCGTGGCTCCGTGGTGGCGTCATGCCGAGGCGAGCAGGGCGTTGGCCTGCGCGGCGCATTCGAGATCGGTGGCCGAGATGCCGCCGACGTCGTGCGTGTTGAAGCGCACGACACAACGGTTGTAGTGCACCGACAGGTCGGGATGGTGGTCCTGGCGGTGGGCGATCAGCGCGAGCGCATTCACGAAGGCGATGGTCTCGAAGTAGTTCGCAAAGCCGAACGTCTTCTCGATGGCGACGGCATCACCATCGCCGGTGAGCTTCCAGCCGTCGACGCGCGACAGGCCACTGACGACTTCCGTCGCGCTGAGCGCGCGGCGAGGCGGTTCGGACTTCCAGTCCTTGATGGTGAGCATGCTGGTCATGGTGCGGGAGTTTGGGCAAAAACGATCAGGCTGCGGCCATGCGCGCCAGGCGTTCGGAAGCCGGTGGATGGGAGTAGTAGAACTTCACGAAGACCGGGTCGGGCGTGAGCGTGGAGGCATTGTCCTGGTAGAGCTTCAGCAGCGCGGCCGACAGGTCGGCGCCGCTGGTCTGCGCCACGGCATAGGCGTCGGCCTCGAACTCGTGCTTGCGCGACAGCCGGGCGGGCAGCGGTGCGATGAAGAAGCCGAACACGGGCACGGCGATCATGAACAGAAGGAGCGCCAGGGCGTTGTTGGGCGCCGCCATGTTCGGTTGCACGCCCAGGCCGGTGTAGAACCACGCCTGCCCCGACACCCAGCCCAGCAGCGCGAAGCCGGCCAGGCTCAGCGCGAACATCGACACCATGCGCTTGACGATATGGCGGTGCTTGAAATGACCCAGCTCGTGCGCGAGCACGGCCTCGACCTCGCCCGCATTGAGCTGGCGCAGCAGCGTGTCGTAGAAGACCACGCGCTTGCTCGCGCCGAAGCCGGTGAAGTAGGCGTTGGCGTGCGCACTGCGCTTGCTCCCGTCCATCACGAACAGGCCCTTGGCGGCAAAGCCGCAGCGCTGCATCAGCGCGGTCACGCGCGCCTTGAGGCTGGCGTCGTCGAGCGGCTTGAACTTGTTGAACATCGGCGCGATGAAGCTCGGGTAGATGAGCATCAGCAGCAGGTTGAACCCGGTCCACGCCGCCCACGCCCACAGCCACCACAGTGTGCCGGTCGCGCCCATGAGCCAGAGGATCAACGCCGCGATCGGCAGACCGATGAGGGCGCCGACCAGCGTGCCCTTGGCGGCGTCGGCCAGCCACAGCTTGAACGTCATCTTGTTGAAGCCGAAGCGCTCTTCCAGCCGGAAGGTCTGCCAGAGCGTGAAGGGCAGGTCGAGCAAGCCGCCCGCCAGAGCGAAGGCCGCCAGCAGCGCGAGTTGCTGCAGCAACCCGCCGCCCATGAAGGCCAGCAGCACCTTGTTGAGCAGATCGAGCCCGCCCAGCAGTGTCCAGCCCAGCAGCACGGCGGTGCCGAACGCCAGTTCGAGCAGACCGAAGCGTGTCTTGGCGATGGTGTAGTCGGCTGCCTTCTGGTGCGCGGCCAGCGTGATGACCTGGGCGAAGGGCGCAGGCACGCTGTGGCGGTGGCGTGCGACATGACGGATCTGGCGCGACGCGAGCCAGAACTTCACGCACAGGCCGGCAACCAGCGCGGCAGCAAAAACAAGGGTGAAGGTCAGCGAGGGGGACATGGGCGCGGAGTTTAGCCCTGCGGCACGCCCCGGCGGGTGACCCGCCTTGCATGGAGGCCATCGGCGACAATCCGGCGATGCCTGAATCCACCGAATCCCAAGCCGTCACCCCGTCCGCCACGCTCAAGAAAAGCGACCAGAACCTGGTCTGGCTCGACTGCGAGATGACCGGCCTCGACCCCGAGCGCGAGCGCCTGATCGAGATCGCCGTGGTCGTCACCAGCGCCGACCTGGCCGTGCGCATCGACGGGCCCGTGCTCGTCATCCACCAGAGCGACGAGGTCCTCGACGCGATGGACGCCTGGAACAAGGGCACGCATGGGCGCAGCGGCCTGATCGACAAGGTCAAGGCCTCCGAGCTCAGCGAAGAGGCCGCCGAGAAGCAGCTGCTCGAGTTCATCGCCCGCTACATTCCCAAGCAGGGTTCGCCGATGTGCGGCAACACCATCGGCCAGGACCGGCGCTTCCTGGTGAAGTTCATGCCGAAGCTGGAGGCTTATTTCCATTACCGCAACCTGGACGTCAGCACGCTCAAGGAACTGGCCAAGCGTTGGAAGCCTTCGGCCTACACCAGCTTCAAGAAACAGCAGGCCCACACGGCGCTGGCGGACGTGCACGAGTCCATCGAAGAGCTCGCGCACTACCGGACAACATTTCTTCGTCTGGAAGATTAGGTAAAAACCCCAAGCCATGTCATAATAGGCGGCTTCGCTGCAATACGCATCTGTGTGCAGCGCTTCTTGCATCTCCCTATCTTGCACACCGCGCCCGATTAACGGGCCACAGCACAGGCAGAACGCCGGCACCGCTTCAACGGTTCGTCGGCCACAAAGCCAGGCTGAAATGTCGTTGGATGGTTGATGTTTTTAACCACCCGACGGGGCGCCTGCCTACGGCAGCGCTCGCGTATGAGACTTCTATGACCGACGCTTATGAAGCGCAGGGCGATTTCGCGCCTGTGCAATCCGATGAATTCGCTGTTGTTGGCGAATCCTTTGCATCCATTGCCACCGACGCACCCGCACTCGAAGTGCTGGACGCTGTCGCTGAAGAACCCAAGAAGCCCAACGGCTTCCTCAAGCTCGGTCTCGCACCCGAGCTGATCGCCGCCACGGAAGACCTGGGTTTCACCCAGCCGACTTCCGTGCAGGAAAAGGTCATCCCCCTGGCGATGACCAACTCCGAAGAGGGCAATGCACGCTTCGTCGACCTGCTGGTTTCCAGCCAGACCGGCAGCGGCAAGACCGCCGCCTTCCTGCTGCCCGTGCTGCACACCCTGCTCAAGCAGGAAGCCGAAGCCGAAGCTGCTGCCAAGGCCGAATTCCAGCGTCTGGCGGCCGAAGCCACCGCCCGTGGCGAAGTGGCCCCCAAGAAGGCCAAGCGCAAGGACCCGACCAACACGCGCAACTTCAAGGCCGCCACCCCTGGCGCCCTGATCCTGTGCCCGACCCGCGAACTCGCCCAGCAAGTGGCGCACGACGCCATCGACCTGGTCAAGCATTGCCGTGGCCTGCGCGTGGCCAGCGTGGTGGGCGGCATGCCTTACCAGCTGCAGATCGCCAAGCTGCAGAACGCCAACCTCGTGGTCGCCACGCCGGGCCGCCTGCTCGACCTGCAGCGCTCGATGCAGATCAAGCTCGACCAGGTCCAGTTCCTGGTCGTGGACGAAGCCGACCGCATGCTCGACCTCGGCTTTGCCGACGACCTCGCCGAAGTCAACCAGCTCACCATCGAACGCAAGCAGACGATGATGTTCAGCGCGACCTTCGCGCCGCGCATCCAGCAGCTCGCCACCCGCGTGATGCGCCAGCCGCAGAAGGTGCAGATCGATTCGCCGCAGGAAAAGCACGCGAACATCAAGCAGGTTCTGTTCTGGGCCGACAACACCCAGCACAAGCGCAAGATGCTCGACCACTGGCTGCGTGACACCACGATCAACCAGGCGATCGTGTTCGCCAGCACGCAAGTCGAGTGCGACGGCCTCGCCAACGACCTGCAGCAAGACGGCTTCAGCGCCGTGGCACTGCATGGTGCACTGAGCCAGGGTCTGCGCAACCGCCGCCTGATGGCACTGCGCCAGGGCCAGGTCCAGATCCTCGTGGCGACCGACGTGGCTGCCCGCGGTATCGACGTGCCGACCATCACGCACGTGTTCAACTTCGGCCTGCCGATGAAGGCCGAGGACTATACCCACCGCATCGGCCGCACCGGCCGTGCGGGCCGCGACGGCATCGCCGTGACCTTTGCCGAGTTCCGCGATCGCCGCAAGATCATGGACATCGAGCATTACAGCCACCAGCAGTTCAAGGCCGACACCATTCCCGGCCTGGAACCCCAGCAGCGCATGCCCCAGTCGCGCCCGCAAGGCAACTTCGGTGGCGGCGGCCGTGGTGAAGGCGGCCCGTCGCGTGACCGCAAGTTCGGTGGCGGCGCAGGCGGCGGCTACCGCGGCGGCAATGCCGGCGGCTTCGGCGGCGGCAACAGCAGCAACTACGCTGGTGCCAGCGGCTTCAACGACCGCGGTTCGCGTCCGCCGGCCGCCGGCCCGGGCCCGCGTGCCCATCAAGGCCATGCCGGCGGCGGACACAACGCCGGTTTCGGCGGCGGTCGAGACCGTGAAGAAGGCGGCGGGTTTGGTCGCAAGCCGGGTTGGGGCGACAGCGCTCCGCGCGGTGCCGGCCCCGGCGCTGGCCGTAACGAGGGTTTTGCGCCCCGTGGCAATGGCGGCGGTCACGCTGGCGGCGGCAAGGTGTTCGTTCCGCGCGACGCGGCCAAGCGTGCCTTCAAGCCGACGCGCTGATCGACCAGGTTGAAGCGGCCCGCCAGGCCGCGTCCAGCCAAAGGAAAGCCCGCATCTCGCAAGAGGTGCGGGCTTTCTTCATGGGGCGGCTGCCGCGCAGGGCGGCGTGTGGAAGATCAGCGGTTGGAGGGTGTGCCCAGCAGCTGCAGGGCGCTCCATTCGTCACCGGCGGCGGCGCCTGCCGGAACCGACAACATGAGCAGTGCGGCCGATGCCAGCGAAACGGCGATGGTGAGGATGAAGCGGTTCATGGAAGATATTGTGCGAAGCGGGTTTGTATCGACATGTAGGCCGGCATCGATCGCGCGTGCACGCCTGCAGGAGACGCCCGCGTGGGCCGCGTCTTGAGAGCCGAGGTCGACTGTGTTTTAAGCCGGGGGCAGGTTGGAGCGCCATCACGGCATGTAGCGTCATTGCCTCGCTGCAACGCACGATTTGCCGCAGGCTTGCACAATGGCTGCAGCCTGTCGTCGACAGGCCATCGGCGCGTTGCGCGCCTTTCATTTTTTCGACGGCGCGGCCCCCTCCAGCTGGACTCGACACTCTTGAACGACGATCTCACCCCGATGCCTGCAGGATGCGAAGGCTGTCGCAATGCCGAGGCGCTCGACTTCGAGTTCACGATGGCGTTTCAGCCGATCGTGGACGCTTCCAACCGCACGGTGTATGCCCATGAGGCGCTTGTGCGCGGGCCGGGGGGCGAGAGCGCGTTCAGCATTCTGGCCCGTGTGGATGCGAACAACCGCTACGCGTTCGACCAAGCCTGCCGGGTGCGAGCCATCGAGTTGGCAACCTCGCTTGGCATGCAATCCAAGCTGAGCATCAATTTCCTTCCCAATGCGGTATATCGGCCCGAGGCCTGTATTCGCACGACGTTGTCCGCTGCCCAGCGCTGCGGATTTCCCTTGACGAACATCATGTTCGAGCTCACCGAGGACGAGCGAGCGACCGATCTGACGCATTTGGCATCAATCTTCGACGAATATGGCCGTCACGGTTTCGTGACAGCCATCGACGACTTCGGCGCCGGCTATGCCGGACTGGAACTGCTGGCGGCTTTCCAGCCGCACGTGATCAAGATCGACATGGGGCTGGTGCGCGACGTGAACAGCCACCGCCCGCGGCGTTCCATCGTGAGTGGCATCATCGGCATGTGCACGGAACTCGGCATCACCGTGATCGCCGAAGGCGTCGAAACGGTTGCCGAATTCCAGACCCTGCGCGCACTGGGCATCAGCCTGTTCCAGGGCTATCTGTTTGCCCGTCCCGCGCTCCGAGCACTTCCCGCCATCGACTGGAGCGCGCTGGACGCCTGAGGCTGCTTGCGTCTGGGGCGATGGATCAGGCCTGGACGGGCGAGGCTGCCACGAGGTGCTCGGTCAGAAACCAAACCTGCAGTTCATTGGTGCGCAACACGTTCGAGACAAACACGTCGTTGCTGCCGTCGTCACCGATCTCGTCGACCTTCTTGGCCGCTTCACGTGCGCCGATGATGATCATTTCGTGGGCCTCGGCCAAGCGACGGATCTGCACCGCGGCGGGTTCGCGGCCACGCGGTGGACGCGGGATGCGGGTGGTTTCGGCAATGTCGGCCGCCATGGCCAGCGCGATGCCGCCCAGAAGCTGGATGCGCTCGGCCAGGATGTCGACGAGCAGAACCTGCGCCTCGAAATGCTGGTCGTACATCAGATGCAGCTGATTGAAGGTCGGGCCGACCACCTGCCAGTGATGTTTCTTGTACATGTCGCGCAGGGTGATCGTGTCGGCCAGGCACTGGTTGAGCAGCGCCACGCTCTTCTTGCACACATCCTCAGACAGGCCGTTGGGCAACTTGACGATCTCGCCGTACTTTTGCGTTTCGTGCGATTCCTGCTGCATGTTGGGCTTGACTGCCTGATCGGCGGCAGTTTGAGGTTCGCCGAGCAGGGCCTGGGGTTTCTTCGATGCCATCTTGATTCCTGGAAAGTTGAAGTGGATGACAGGGTGTAGGCCTGTCACGGCCTGCGTGGCGTAGGTGCGCGGGCCGTCCTGGTGAGCGCATCGGGTCATTCGGCGGCTCAGCGCGGCGGCCGTCGGCAAGCCTCGAGACGCGCGGCGCGTTCGTGGATACGATCACGCCATCCATTTGCCGAGGCAGTTCCATGACCGAGCCCGAGAAAATCCACGCCAAGGTCGATTCCACCGATGCAGTCTTTCTTTATTCCCTCGATGGCCAGGCGTTCTTCGACCAGTTGCAGGAGCTGCACCCGACGCTGGCACTCATCGACGAGGAGGAGTTCGCCGTGCTCCATGCGCGCACCATCGCCGATGAGGGTCGACCTGTCGGGCAGGCGGGGGAGAGCTGGGGGATGTCCTGGGTGATTCCGCTGCAGCCTTGACGTCGTCCGCGGCACGCCCGGTGAATCGGGCGTTGTTCAATCCGTGCAGCACGCGCATGCGCGCCCGTGAGGCTGAAGACGTCGATAGGAAGCCGTGTCTTCCAACCGCGCCGAGGGGGCTGCGTGTGCGCGGCGCGCCGTCCGCCCCAGCAATGCCGGCACAGTCACGGCCCGGTCCGCGTTGGCGCCGCAGACAGGGCATGGCGCCGGCGCGCGGTAGTCCGCCATCGGTCGCGTCGCTGCGAAAGGTCCGCAGGCCGTGCAGGCGTAGCCGTAGAGCGGCATCGATCGACCTACCAGCCGCCCGATTCGCCGCGTGTCACGAACTGGCCGCCACCGGCACGGCCCAGCCACCGATCGCCGTCGACCAGAAGCTCGCCGCGCAGCATCACCTTGCAGACCTTGCCGGTGACGGCCCTGCCCTCGAACAGGGTGAAGTCGGTGTTGCCGTGCTGGGTGGCGGCCGAAATCACATGGCGTGCCTCCGGGTCGAACAGCACGAGATCGGCGTCGCTGCCTACGGCGATGGTGCCCTTCTTCGGGAACATGCCGAACAGTTTGGCAGGCGCGGTGGAAATGAGCTCGACGAAACGGTTCAGTGAAATGCGGTCGGTGCGCACGCCGCCGTCGTACAGCATGGGCATGCGCGTTTCGACACCGGGCACGCCGTTGGGGATCTTCGAGAAATTGTCGCGTCCGTAGGGTTTCTGGTTCACCCGGCCGAGATGCCCCTCCTTCATGCAGAAGGGGCAATGGTCGGTCGACACCAGCTGCAGGTCGTCGGTGCGAAGCGCCGTCCATAGCGCCTGCTGCGATTCCTTCGACCGCAGCGGCGGGCTCATCACGTAGCGCGCAATGTCGAAGTCGTCGCTGTCGTAGGCGCTGTCGTCGAAGAACAGGTAGTGCGGGCAGGTCTCGGCGAACACGGGCACACCCATGTCGCGGGCTTCGACGACGTGTTTGAGCGCCTCCTTGGCCGACAGGTGCACGAAATACACGGGTGCATCCGCCAGCTCGGCGAGCTTGATGCCCCGATGCGTGGCTTCGCCTTCCATGAGGGCTGGCCGCGTCAGCGCGTGGTACTTGGGTGCGGTGTGCCCCTGTGCCAGTGCCTCCTTGATGAGCAGCTCGATGATGGTGCCATTCTCGGCATGCAGCGCGATCATGCCGCCGTGCTGGCCGACCATGCGCATGGCCTGGAAGATGGCAGCGTCGTCGACCATCACCGAACCTGGATAGGCCATGAACATCTTGAAGCTGGACACGCCTTCGTGACGGATCGCGTGCTGCATGTCCGCGAGCGTCTGGTCGTCGACGCCGGTCACGATCACGTGGAAGCCGTAGTCGATGCAGGCGCCGGCTGCACCTTTTTCCCGTGTGCGCTCGATCGCTTCGAGCACGCTGACGCCCTTGCGCTGGAAAGCGAAGTCGACAATGGTCGTGGTGCCGCCAAACGCTGCCGAGCGCGTTCCCGACTCGAAGCTGTCGCAGGTCGTCGAGTCGCCGAAGGTGTTGTCCATGTGCGTGTGGCAGTCGACACCGCCGGGCAGCACCATGAGGCCGCGCGCGTCGATGACCTCTGCATCGAGGCCGGCATCGAGCGCGAGGCCGATGGCGACGATGCGTCCGTCGTCGACCAGGATGTCGGCCGTGTAGTCGTCGATTGCAGTGACGATGCGGCCATTGCGGATGATCTTGCGGTTCATGGGTTGGGTTTCCGGGAACAGGGTCAGGCCGTCACGCCGGCAGCGGCCAGCGCACGCTCCAGCGCAGCCACTTCGCCAGCAGGAAGCGGGCCCATCGGCAGGCGCATCGTGTCGTAGGGAATGCGTCCGAGAAGCTTGAGGCAGGTCTTCAGACGCGCCGTGGCGTGGCCCCCCGGTGCGGTACCGTAGATCGCCTTGGCGAGTGGATAGATGCGGTCGTTGAGGCGGCGTGCTTCATCGATGTCCTTGCGTTTGACAGCCTGATCGAGTGCGATCACCAGCTCGGGCGTCACTGCCGCCAGGCTCACCAGGCTGCCTTCGCTGCCCACCATGAAGCAGGTGAACAGATGCTCGTCGCCCGAGGCCATCATCGCGACGTGCGGGGCCGCCTGCTTGACCAGGCGCAGATGGGCCTCGTAGGCTGCCGCTTCCCAGCTGCCTTCCTTGACGCCCACGACGTTCGGCAGTTGCACCAGTTCTGAAAGCACCTCGGGTCGGTAGGCCATGGCGCCCGCGTTCACGCCGGCCTGGTAGAGCATCAGCGGCATTTTTGCGTTCGCGTTGGCGATGCGGTGGTGCGTGACCGCGATGCGATCGTCCTGCGAAAGCGCCCACGAAAAGGGCGGAAAGACGAGCACCGCATCGGCACCCGCGGCCTGCGCGTCCTCGACGTGTCGCTGTGCCTCGTGGCTGTCTTCCGCGTTGATGCCGCTCACCAGGATGGCGTGCTGGCCGCAGACTTCGGTAGCGATCTCCATCACACGGCGCTTCTCTGCGCGCGAGAGCGTGAAGTTTTCTCCCGCGTGTCCGTTGACCAGCAGGCCCGCCATGCCGGGAACGAAAGCGTTGGATTCGAGGTGGCGCGCCAGCGTGGGTTCGTCGATGCGCCCGTCAGGGTGCATGGGGCACAGCGTGGCAGCGTAGATGCCGTGAAAGGCTTGGGGACTGTCGGGAATCATGGCTTGAAGGTTTTCAGGCGCCGGGCATCGGCATGCCCAGCAATCGGGCGGGTTCGAACAAGGGCAGATCGGGTGTCTGGCCCAGCATGTGCTGCGCAAGGATGCGACCCATGAACGGGCCGCTGGTGTAGCCGGAGTGCGCGCTGCCCACGACATAGGCACCGGGCACACCGGGCACCTCTCCGACGATCGGCATGGCGTCGGCGGTCTCGGCCTCGAGGCCGAGCCAGATGCGGGCCACCCGTGCCTCGGCCAGCGCAGGCACCGCGTACGCAGCCAGCCGCATGTTGCCGACCAGGTTCTGCGGCCGTGCCTCGACACCCCCTCGCAAGCGGTCGCCTTCGCCCTGCCAGCCACCACCGATCAGCACGGTGCCGTTGGCGAACTGCTTGAGCGAGAGCAGGCCGTTGGCCACGCTGAGCACTGTCCGCATGACCGGGCGGATGCGCTCCGTGACGATGAGCTGGTTGATCAGCACCTTGATCGGGATATCCACCCCCAACCAGCCCAGCATGTTCTCGATCCACACCCCGCCAGCGAGCACCACGCGCCTGGCGCGCAGCACGCTCGTGCCGTCCGGTCCGTCGAAGCGCACCGTGTGGCCGCCATCGTCGGAGTCGATGGCCTTCACCGGCCGGTTCTCCAGCACGTCGACACCTGCGCGCGCGAGTGCGTGGCGAAATGCCCGGCCAGTGAGATAGGCGCTGGCGAAGCCGTCGATTTCACAATACCCCGCCTTCAGCAGGGCAGGGTGAATGCCGGGTTCGATCTGCCGCGCGCGCGCCGACGAGATGACTTCGATCGGTGCGCCATAGTCGCGTCGTGCCTTCGCCCGCAGCTCGACCAGTTCGCATTCGCCTTCGGTGAACGCGAGGGTCAAGCCCGGCACGTGCGTGGCCAGCACGCCCATGCCGAGCCATTGCTCGGCTTCCATCCACATGCGCCAGGCGCGCATCGCATAGGGCACCAGCGCTGCCCGGGTCATGTGCAGCGTCAGGGTGCCGGCATTCACGCCAGACGCTTCGCGGCACAGCGGGCCGCGGTCGAGCACGGCCACGCGCATGCCGCCCTGGGCCAGGTGCAGCGCGGTGGAACAGCCCATGACGCCGCCACCGATGACGATGGCGTCGTAGGCATTGGCGATCGGATTCACAGGGGTGCCGCCTTCGGGATCGGGATGTCGGCGTACGTGTAGTCGCCGGCCACCTCGGCGAGCGATACGGGCCGCAGGGGCGCACGGCCAGTGAAGCAGCCGACGGATTCGCGGCTGCCCCCATGCAGCGCCAGCAACGCACCGGCCACGTCACCGCAGGTGCGGCCTTGGCAGGGACCCATGCCGCAGCGCGTCCAGGCCTTGAGCTGGTTCAGGTCGCGCGCGCCTTCGGTCGCGGCGGCATCGATCTCCGCGCGGGTGACGTCTTCGCAGCGACAGACGACGGTGTTGGCTGCAATCGCCGCCACGGCACCGTCGCGCAGGGCCATGAGACCGGCCATGGCACGTCCGACGCGCGCCGGTCGCGACCAGGCGGCCAGCAACGAAGCGCGTTCGAGCAGATGGGTCTCGGACCCGATGCGTCCGAGATCCGCGGCGCAAGCCAGCGCGGCCAGTTCGCCATGCGCGCCGGCCGCGGCCGCACCAGCGATGCCCGCGCCGTCGCCGGCCAGATACAGGCCCGGTATCGATGTTCGACCGTCCACGTCGGTCTCGGCGATCCAGCCGCCACGCTCCGGCGCATAACGGTGGCGCGCGCGCAGCAGGCGCGTCACGTCGGTGCCCGGTACCAGCCCGTGGCCGACCGTGAGGCTGTCCGCCGCGATCGTGCGGCATTCGCCGCCAGTCAGGGGATGGCCTGTTGCATCCACCTCGTCGACTTGGATGCGCAGCCCGCCGTCAGTGGTTTCGACCGTGCGTACGCCGTGGCGATACAGCATCGGTACGCCGGCCAACCGCAGCTTGGCCTGCCAAAGCAGGCCTTGCCAGAGGAGGTCGGGTCGGCCGGCGAGCGAGGGCAGGGCATGCAGCCATTCGCCACGGCTCGCCAGGTCGACCACCGCCGCCACCTCGCCGCCGGCCTTCACGATGCCATGCGCCACCGCCAGCAGCAACGGTCCACTGCCTGCCACCACCGTGCGACGGCCCGGCAGCATGTTCTGCGACTTGAGCAGGATGGTCGCTGCCGCCAGCCCCATGACGCCAGGCAGCGTCCATCCTTTGAAAGGCACGACGCGCTCGGTGGTGCCGGTGGCGATCAGTAGCGCACGTGGCCGCCAGCTCGTCGACCCGCCGGGCCCGATGAGGTCGGTGCGCAGGTCGGCGCCGATGTTCCAGACCTTGTGGTCGAAACGGCAATCCACCCCTGCACTGCGCAGCGCCACGCGCAGCCCATCGCCTGCGCGGACTTCTGCGGACTGCGACGCGTCGGCGCTGCGGGAGAAGCCGGCCGGCAGCGGGCGGTAGACCTGACCGCCCGCATCGTGGTTCTCATCGACGAGCAGGACCTGGAGGCCGCAAGCCCTGGCGCGCAACGCGGCGTTCGAGCCGGCCGGGCCCGCGCCGACGATCAACAGGTCGACCGCGGCCACATCCTCAGCCATGCGAACGCTCCCGATGCGCCAGGGTTTCGATCGCAAGCCCAACGCTCACCGGCACCTGGCACGAGGGCAGCTTGCGGGCCCCTACCCAGACCAGGCATTCCTGGCAAGACCCCATCAGGCAGAACATCCCGCGCGGCTGATCGGCGCGCGGGCTGCGGCGCAGTTCGCGCCGACCGGAGGCCCACAGCGCAGCGGCCACGCTCTCTCCTTCGAAGGCATCCACCTCCATGCCATCGACCGTGAAGACGACGGGCAGGCCGCGATGCACGGCTGCGTTCGCACGCAGGGAAAGGACATGGGGAAAAGGGTGGCTCATCAGGCTGGACAGTGGGGCGGATTGCAGGATTTCTGCCAGGGTGTAGACCCGGCGAAAGTTATTGTATACATTTCATATATTGATTTCATACTTTTTGAACACAGCGCTCGATCTGGCACTTGTCTTGCGTGATCGACGCTCATCACATCCACCTTTCCGGAGAACATTTCGATGAAGAAAATCAGGAACGCGGCGCGCCGCACATTGCTCGCCGGCGCCACGCTCGCCCTGGGCTCGGTCCTGCTCGGGCTGCCGACGGCCGCCTCCGCGCGAACGCTCGACGAAATCGTCGCGAGCAAGAAACTGGTGATCGGCGTGAACCCCACGCTCCCGCCGCTGGGAATCTTCAACGACAAGAACGAGATCGACGGCTTCGACGTCGACGTCGCCAAGAAGCTCGGCGAGTTGCTGGGCGTCAAGACCGAGATCGTGCAGGTCGGATCGCCCGACCGGATTCCCTTCGTGAGCAGCGGCAAGATCGATGCGGTGCTCGGCGCCATGACGATCACGGCCGAGCGCCAGAAGGTGATCGACTTCACCGTGCCACTCCACACCGAAGTGCTGGGCGTGCTGACCACCAAAGCCAAGCCCTACAAGGACTACATGGAGCTGAACGACCCGGCGGTGCGCCTGGTGGAAGTGCGCGGATCCACGCCGGTCAAGCTGGTGCAGGAAAAGCTGCCGAAGGCCCAGTTGCTGCTGCTCGACAACTACCCCGATGCCGTGCGTGCCATCGCGCAGGGCCGCGCCGACGCGATGATCGACGTGATGGACTTCATGACGGAGCACACGGCCAAGCACAAGATCGACTGGCGCATCGTCGACGCGCCGATCGACGTCTATTTCTGTGCCATCGGTGTGCAGAAGGGCAACGACGCATTGCGCGAGCGGCTCAACGTCGCCATCAAGGAACTGCATCGCAATGGCTACGTGGATGACCGCTGGAAGAAGTGGTTCGGCGGCCCGATGCTGCACGATCCGCGCAGCGCCCCCAGCTACAAGTAAGCATCTTGCAGTTCGACTTCACGCCGGTCCTGGACCGGCTGCCCTACCTGATCGCCGGCGCCTGGCTCAGCCTGCAGATCGCATTCCTCGCCTTCGCGTTCGGCATGCTGATCGGGCTGGTTGGCGCGTCGATCCGGGCCTATGGACCTAACTGGGCACGGCGGGTAGTCGGCGTCTACGTCGTGTTCTTCACCAACACACCGCAGCTGATCCAGATCTTCTTCATCTTCTTCGCCTTGCCCGACGCAGGCGTGGTGCTGTCGCCCTATCAGGCGGTGCTGATCGGCATGACGCTCAATGCCGGTGCGTACCTCACCGAAATACAGCGCGCCGGCTTCGAGTCGGTGCGTCGCCCCGAACTCGAGGCGGCCGAGACGATGGGTTTTTCACGCATCCAGACCGTTCGCTACGTGATCCTGCCGCACATCGTGCGCGTGCTGTTTCCGGCGCTGTCGAACCAGTACATCCTGATGACGCTGGGCACTTCGATGGCGGCCGTCTTCGGGGTCGAGGAGCTCACCGGCCGTGCCTACAACATCAACTCAGAGACCTTCCGTTCCATCGAGGTGTTTTCGGTGGCCGCGGTGTTGTACATCGTGATCACGCTCATCGCCACGCTGTCACTGGCCTTCGTCGGCAAGCGCTTCTTCCGCGCGAAGATGAGGTGGTTCTGATGTGGCAGCAGATGGTGGACGAGCTGCCGCGTTTCTTGAGCTACTACAACCTCCTGTTCTTCGCGAAGGCCCTGGGCGTGACCTTTGCGCTCTCGGCCATCGGCTGCATCGTCGGGTTCACGCTCGGCTTCGTGCTGGCGGCCGTGCGGCTGAGCACCCGGCCGGCGCTGCTGCCGGTGCGCATCGGGGTTCAGCTGGTGACCGAGCTCTTTCGGCGCATTCCGTTCCTGGTCACGCTGATGCTGGTGTTTTTTATCTTCCAGGGCCTGAATGCCGACCTGAGCATGTTCACCGTTGCGCTGATCAGCGTGTGCCTGATCGCCACGGCGTTCATCGCCGAAATCGTGCGCAGCGGCATGGAGTCGGTGCACCAGAACCAGTGGGACGCCGCCATCACGCTCAACTTCAGCTATCTGCAGATGCTGCGCCTGGTCATCGTGCCGCAGGCCTGGAAGATCATCCTTCCGCCGGCGTTCGGCTTCTTCGTGCTTTTCATCAAGGACACGGCGCTCGCTTCGCAGATCGGCGTGGTCGAACTGGCGTTCGCCGGCAAGACGATGAACAACAAGGGCTTTTCCGCGACGCTGGTGTACGGCACCGTGCTCGTGCTTTATTTCATGCTGTCCTATCCGCTCGCGCGTTTCGGCAAATACCTGGAGGCGCGTCTTGCCCCAACTCGAAATCGTTGACCTCAAAGCCAACTATGGCGCACACACGGTGCTCGAACGCATCAATCTGTCGGTTGAAAAAGGCGAGATCGTCAGCCTGATCGGCCCCTCGGGTTCGGGCAAGAGCACGCTGCTGCGCGTGCTGATGGGCCTGCTGCCACCGATCGGGGGTGAGGTGCGCATCGATGGCCAGGCGCTCGACTACCGCAACCGCGCGCAATTGCGCCGCATCCGTTCCGAGATGGCCATCGTGTTCCAGCAGTACAACCTGTTCCAGAACATGACGGTGCTCGAGAACGTGACCGTGGCACCGGTGAAGGTCAAGGGCCGTCCGCGCAAGGAGGTCGAGGCCTACGCCATCGAACTGCTGGAGAAGGTCGGCATGGGCGCCAAGCTAGGGGCCTATCCAGACCAGCTCTCCGGCGGCCAGCAGCAGCGCGTAGCCATTGCGCGCGCACTGGCCTTGCAGCCGGCCATCCTGCTGCTCGACGAGGTGACCGCGGCGCTCGATCCGGAACTGGTCAACGAGGTGCTGGACACGGTGCGCCTGCTGGCGGCAGACGGCATGACCATGTTCATCGTCTCGCACGAAATGGGATTCGTGCGCGAGGTGTCGAGCAAGGTGGTGTTCATGGACGCCGGCCACGTGGTGGAGGTCGGTGGTCCACGCGATCTTTTCGACTGCCCCCAAGAGGCCCGTACCCGCGAATTCGTCGGCAAGATCCTCCGCCACTGAGTCGGCAGACCGCCGCGTTCAACTGGCGAAGTCAGGCACCATGCCGTTGCTCAGCCGGGACATCGTGTACCGCCCCAGGTTGCGAAGGTGCGCGACGACCGCCTGTTCGGCCCGCGGTTCGTCGCCCGCCGCGTAGGCATCGAGGATGGCGAGATGTTCGGCCCGATCTTCTTCTATCCGGTTGAACGGGTCCACGACTTCGAACAGGCGACAGAGCACGCGCAGGTGCGCGATGGTGTCCGCCAGCATCTGGTTGCCGGATGCCCGTGCAAACAGTCCGTGGATCTGGTCGTCGGCGTGCCAGTGGCTCGACCCTTGTTGCGTGGAATCGAGTGCCAGGATGCTCTCGCGCAAGCGCTGCACGTCGGCGGCCGGTACGCGTCCTATAGCCAACGACACAGCCTGCGCTTCGAGCCGTTCGCGCACCTGCAGGCACTGGAAGTAGTGCGAAGCCATGATGCGGCGCACGGCGTAGGAGCGCGCATTGGCACGGACGAGGAGCCCTTCTCCCTCAAGGCGCAGCAGGGCTTCGCGCAGCGGCGTCCGCGACATCTGCAATCGTTCCGCCAGGCGACCTTCGACCAGCACCTCACCGCCCGTGAGTTCGCGTTGCAGGATCAGCCGCCGCACGATCGCATAGGCGCGGTCGGTGAGGTTGGAAGGTTCCTCGATGCCGACGTCTCGCGACACTGCGACAGGTGTTTCCGGTGCTGGAGTGCGCCGCTTCGATGGCTTCGTCGCCGCTGCGTTCAGGCGCTTCAAGGCAGGCCGTGGACTCGCTTGCAGCCCACTGGAAGATTCAGCCTTGGATTTCATAAGATATGTTCACACTCTGTATGCAATGAGCATTGTCGTCGAGCATACGACCTTCGTGCTCGGTTCGCGCAAGCGCATTGCCTTGGCAGCATAGGCGTGAAAAAGCCCGCACGCAGCGGGCTTCGAGATGTGGTCGTGAACTCTTACGCGGTCCACGCTACGTGCTTTGCTATGCAGCGTCGCCCTGTTGTTTTCTTGTCGGTGGCGACATCGGTTCGACTTTCCGCCGTATGGAAACGGTGACTTGCTCGGTCGTGAGCAGGTGCCCGATTGTATCGCGGTTGGGAAAAAATGCAAATACCGTCGATTTCATATCGCGGCAAGACATCGAAAGTTCTCATTTTTGAATCTATCTGCGTCTTCCGATCGTAGAGCGACGGCAGGGCACATGCCCTGGATCCTTGTCGGCGACTTCGGCGTTTGTGCTTGAAGCGAGCGTTCGCTGACCTCGGCCTCTCGGGGCATTAAATAGGAGCACGATGCAAGTAGAAAAAGGCGAAAAACTTTTCGATGATTGGCGGCGCAATCCTCAGCCGATGGGCTTTTCAGCACGGCTGTTGATCAAGTGGCTCAGCCGGCGGTGCGGTGTTTCCAAGCGGGAGGCGATTGCGGCTTTGACGGCGCTGCCCGCTCCAGAAGACCTCGACGCCTTGGTCTCGTCCACCTTCCTGCTGGTCAACGCCGCGCCGCATGACACGCCAGCGTCGTCGCGTGATGCGGCCTGGGGGCGGGCGCTGCGCGTCGCAGCGCTGAGGCAGGGCTTGGCGAACGCCCGCGAGGAAAGCGGTGGTCCGCGACCCGGATGGTCCCTGCGTGGTGGCGCGGTGCTCCAAAATGCGAGCACGCCAAGCTGCTCGGGCTATCGATTCGACTGTGAGGATTGAGGCGGCGAGCACTGTGTCGCACAAAACAGCCATCGACCTGTGCCAGCCGTCCTGACCAACGTGCAAAAAGAAAAACCTCCAAGCCGTGAGGCAGGGAGGTTTTTCACTTTGCGAACGCTGTTGCAAGAGCAAGGCAGTGCTGCAAGAGGGTAGAACGAAATCGTTGCTACCCAGGTGTTGGTGGTGGGCCCTGAGTGACTCGAACACTCGACCTACGGATTAAGAGTCCGCTGCTCTACCAACTGAGCTAAGAGCCCCTGTATCAAGCATTGCTGCTGACCAGTCAATCAAGCGATTATACGCACAGTTTTCAAGCGCTGGCAAATGGCGGCTGAAAAATTTCTGCGCCGTCGTGCGGCGTTGCGCGTGTTCGCGACCTGCATGCCAATATCGCAGCCTCGAAACACCCATGGACAAGAGCACCCAATGACTGCACGCGATTCGGCCTGGTTCGAAGACATGTACAACAACCGCAAGCGCGTTCCCGACAGTGGTGACTACATGGCCCGCTGGGCGCGGGAGTCGGCAGCGGTGCGGGCATCGGCCACCTGCACGCTCGACGTTCCGTACGGCGAGGGCCAGGTCGAGACGCTCGACATCTTCCCGGCATCCCGGTCCGATGCGCCAGTGCTGTTCTTCATCCATGGCGGCTACTGGCGAGCGCTCGACAAGAGCGACCATTCGTTCATCGCGCCGGCATTCACTGCCCAGGACGTCTGCGTGGTGGTTCCCAACTATGCGTTGTGTCCCGGCACGCCGGAGCGTCCGGTGACCATCGGGGACATCGCGCTTCAGATGGTCCGTGCCCTCGGCTGGACCTGGCGGCATATCGCTGCGCACGGGGGCGATCCGTCGCGCATCACCGTCGCAGGGCATTCGGCCGGTGGCCATATGACGGCGATGATGCTCGGGTGCCAGTGGCCTGAGGCGGCGTCCGACCTGCCTGCGCAACTCGTGCGCAACGGCTTGTCGATTTCAGGGCTCTATGCGCTGGAACCGCTGCGGCATGTGCCCTTTCTGGGCGACACGCTCGGGCTCACCCCGGCCAACGTGCCTGCGCTGAGTCCGGCGCTTTGGCCTGAGCCGGCGCAGGGCACGCTGTACAGCGTCGTCGGTGGCGATGAAAGTGCGGAATTCGTTCGGCAGAACACGCTGATCCGCACCGCGTGGGGTGCAGACCGGGTGCCTGTGTGCGAGGCGCTGCCAGGGTTGCAGCATTTCAGCGTGCTGGATGCGCTTGCTCAGCCCGACCACGCGTTGCATGCGCACGCGATGCGCTTGCTGCGACAGGGCTGAAGACCGCAGGGCATGGCCCGGGCATGGCTACATCAGCAGATGCTCGCCTGCGTTGTCGCCGCCCAGCGTGACGTAGTTGACCTTGCGGATGTCCATCAGCGCCTTGCCGCCGGCGTAGCTGATGGAGCTTTGCACGTCCTGCTCCATCTCGATCAGCGTGTCGGCCAGCTTGCCCTTGATGGGTTCCAGGATGCGCTTGCCTTCGACGTGCTTGTACTCGCCCTTGTTGAAGTCGCTGGCCGAGCCGTAGTACTCCTTGAACAGCGCGCCGTCGACCTCGACGGTCTTGCCGGGCGACTCCTCGTGCCCCGCGAACAGCGAGCCGATCATCACCATCGAGGCGCCGAAGCGGATGCTCTTGGCGATGTCGCCGTGGTCGCGGATGCCGCCATCGGCAATGATCGGCTTGGTGGCCACGCGGGCGCACCACTTGAGCGCGCTGAGTTGCCAGCCGCCCGTGCCGAAGCCCGTTTTGAGCTTGGTGATGCAGACCTTGCCGGGGCCGATGCCGACCTTGGTCGCATCGGCGCCCCAGTTCTCCAGGTCGATGATGGCTTCAGGCGTGCCCACGTTGCCCGCAATGACGAAGCTCTTTGGCAACTTGTCCTTGAGGTAGGCGATCATGTTCTTCACCGTGTCGGCATGGCCGTGCGCGATGTCGATCGTGATGTACTCCGGCACCAGGCCGGCCGCGGCCAGCTGGTCGACCGTGTCGTAATCGGCCTGCTTCACGCCCAGCGAGATCGATGCGAACGCCCCCTCGGCATGCATGCGCTTCACGAACGCGACGTTGTCGAGGTCGAAGCGGTGCATCACGTAGAAATAGCCGTTCTGCGCCAGCCAGAGGCTGATGGTCTCGTCGACCACCGTCTTCATGTTCGCCGGCACGACCGGAATGCGGAAGCTGCGTCCCCCCAGCGTGACGCTCGCGTCGCATTCAGAACGGCTTTCCACGCGGCATTTGCGCGGCAGCAGCAGGATGTTGTCGTAATCGAAGATCTGCATGAAAAACCAAGCTCCTGTGAAGGTGCACCGCGGAACGATTTCCGAGTGCTTGGGCGCTTGGTCTCGGCCCGGTCGTTTCGGCGTCCTTGCAGACAAAAAAAACCGGGCGACAAGAAACTTGGGCCCGGTGGCTGATTCTAGGCAGGTGTCGCTCCGCGTGCGCTATGACTTTCGTATAGACCTTATTCGCGAATCGACTGGGCGGGATCAAAAGCGGTAACCGACGCCTACGCCGATCAGCAGCGGATCGACTTTGACCGTCGACAGTCTGGTTCCATTCAAGCTCACGTCGGTGCGAATCTGCACCTTCTTCACGTCGAAGTTCAGGAACACGTTCTTGGCAACCTTGATGTCGACACCAGCGCCCAGGGCCAGGCCGAAACTGTTGTGGTCGAGGTCGAGCCGGCCGACGGTCGGTACGTTCAGGTTGGTCGAGCTGATGCGCGTGTAGTTGAGCCCGGCGCCGACGTAGGGCCGGAAGGTGCCTTCGGGCAGGAAGTGGTACTGCAGTGTGAGCGTCGGCGGCAGGTGCTTGAACGTGCCGATGTTCACCGGGCCGCCGAGCGCGCTCTGCTCGATCGTCACATGCTGCTTCTGCGGCACGGTCAGCACCAGTTCGGTCGCGATGTTGGGCGTGAAGAAGTAAGTGATGTCGAGTTCAGGGATCGTCTTCTTGTCGATGGTGATCGCGTTCTCCGGCACGGCCAGCGCGCCGATGGCGTCGGAGTTGTTGGCCGGATCGAGCCGCACGGCACGCGCGCGCACCAGCCAGTTGCCCTGGGCTTCCTGCGCCAACGCAGGAACGGCGCACATCGCGCCGAGCAGGGTGGCGACAAGGGCGCGGGCGAGATTCTTTTTCATGGTCTTGGAACTCCAGTAGTGGCCGACACGTGGGGTCGGAAGCCGAAGGGCAGTTTCGGCACACCGCGTCATTGCGTCCTTGATCCATCGCAAACGTTTGCCGGGCGGTGTTTCAAACCTGCAACGGGGTGCTCGTGCCTTGATGCAGGTCAGAGCGGGGGTATCAGTCGCCCACACTGCCCCATCGCAGCGCTTCCGCGCGGCTTCACCTTCCTGGAGATATTTCTCCATGCCCTGTCATCGTCTCGCTGCTTTCGCCGTTCTGGCGCTCCAAGATCGTGGGCGGCGGCGAGACCGACAGCGTGACCTTCGCCGTGACCAAGCTCGGCGCGGCGGACAGCTACACCTACTTTTGTTCCTTCCCTGGCCATTCGGCGATCATGAAGGGCACGCTCAAGCTGGTGAAATAAGCAGGACTGGTGCCGCGCGGACGCTGCCTTCCTACAATGTCGGGATGTCTCTTTTCGGCTCGCACGACGCCTCCGCCGGCGCCCCCCCTTTCCCAGCGGCCGCATCGCCCCTGCTCGCCAACCTCAATCCGGAGCAGCTCGCCGCTGTCACCCTGCCCGAGGGCAACGCGCTCATCCTCGCCGGGGCGGGTTCCGGCAAGACGCGCGTGCTCACCACCCGCATCGCCTGGCTGATGCAGACCGGACGGGTCTCGCCCGGCGGCATCCTGGCCGTCACATTCACGAACAAGGCCGCCAAGGAGATGGTCGCGCGGCTGACCGCGATGCTGCCCGTGAACGTGCGCGGCATGTGGATCGGCACCTTCCACGGCCTGTGCAACCGCCTGCTGCGGGCCCACTGGAAGCTCGCCAACCTGCCATCGACCTTCCAGATCCTGGACACGCAGGACCAGCTCTCGGCCATCAAGCGGCTGATGAAGCAGTACAACGTCGACGACGAGCGCTTTCCGGCCAAGCAGACGCAGTGGTTCATCGCCGGCGCCAAGGAAGACGGCCTGCGCCCGCGCGACGTCGAGACCCGCAGCGACGACGACCGCAAGAAGGTCGAGCTGTATCAGCTCTACGAAGAGCAGTGCCAGCGCGAAGGCGTGGTCGACTTTGGTGAGCTCATGCTGCGCAGCTACGAACTGCTGCGCGACAACGATGCGGTGCGCGAGCACTACCAGCGGCGCTTTCGCCACATCATGATCGACGAGTTCCAGGACACCAACCGCCTGCAGTACGCCTGGATCAAGATGCTGTCGGGGCGCATGACCGAAGGGCGCTTCGAGCCGAGCGGCCACAACAGCGTGATCGCCGTGGGAGACGACGACCAGAGCATCTACGCCTTTCGCGGTGCGCGCGTGGGCAACATGTCGGACTTCGTGCGCGAGTTCGATGTGCAGCGCCAGATCAAGCTCGAGCAGAACTACCGCAGCTTCGGCAACATCCTCGATTCGGCCAACGCGCTCATCAGCAACAACACCAAGCGGCTCGGAAAGAGCCTGCGCACCGAGCAGGGCCCAGGCGAGCCCGTGCGCGTGTACGAGTCGACCAGCGACTTCGCCGAGGCGCAGTGGATGGTCGAGGAGATGCGCCAGCTGGTGCGAGAAGGCATCGACCGCAAGGAAATGGCCGTGCTCTACCGCAGCAATGCGCAGAGCCGCGTGATCGAAACCGCGCTCTTCAATGCAGCGGTGCCGTACCGCGTGTACGGCGGCCTGCGCTTTTTCGAGCGCGCCGAAATCAAGCATGCGCTGGCCTACCTGCGCCTGTTGGAGAACAAGGACGACGACACCAGCTTCCTGCGGGTGGTGAACTTTCCGCCACGCGGCATCGGCGCGCGCAGCATCGAGCAACTGCAGGACGCCGCGCGTGCGGCCGGCCATTCGTTGCACGATGCGGTGAGCGCGGTGGGTGGCAAGGCGGGCGTGAACCTGTCGGCCTTCGTCGCGAAGATCGATGTGCTGCGGGAGCAGACCGTGGGCATTTCGCTGCGCGAGATCATCGAACTGGTGCTCGACCACAGTGGACTCATCGAACACTACAAGGCCGACCGCGAAGGCGCCGACCGCATCGAGAATCTGGAAGAGCTCGTGAACGCGGCGGAAAGTTTCGTCACGCAAGAAGGCTTCGGTCGCGACGCCGTGGCGCTGCCGATCGACGAACTGCGCCAGTCGCCCGCCAGCCAGGGGCTCGATCCCAACCTGCCGGTGCTCGACGAAGCCATCGAACCGCTCGCGCCCGATGCCGAGACCGGCGAGACGCTGAGCCCGCTGGCCGCCTTCCTGACGCACGCAGCGCTGGAGTCCGGTGACAACCAGGCGCAGGCCGGGCAGGACGCCGTGCAGCTCATGACCGTGCATGCCGCCAAGGGCCTGGAGTTCGACTGCGTGTTCATCACGGGCATGGAAGAAGGCCTCTTCCCGCACGAGAACTCGATGACCGATCACGAGAGCCTGGAAGAGGAACGCAGGCTCATGTACGTGGCGATCACGCGCGCGCGCCAGCGGCTCTACATGAGCCATTCGCAGACGCGCATGCTGCATGGACAGACCCGCTACAACGTCAAGAGCCGCTTCTTCGAGGAGTTGCCCGAAGGTGCCCTCAAGTGGCTCACGCCCAAGAACCAGGGCTTTGCGCCTTCGGCCTTTGGCTACGGTGGCGGCTACGCGACCTCGCGTGGTGCGGGTAGTGCGGGTGGCGGCTACAGCAAGGAGTCGTTTGCCAGCCCGCCGGTGCCGCCGCAGAAGGCCGCGCCATCGCACGGCCTGCGCTCGGGCATCCAGGTGTTCCACAACAAGTTTGGCGAGGGCACGGTGGTGTCGTTGGAAGGCAGCGGCGACGACGCGCGTGCGCAGATCAACTTCCCGCGCCACGGGGTGAAGTGGCTGGCGCTGTCCGTGGCCAAGCTCACGCCCGTGTGAGGCGCGGGCGACGTGCGCGCCGGCGAGTGCGCACGTCGGCAGTCAGTCCAGAAAGCTGTCCCGGAACGTGAACCAGGTGCTGGTGAAGAACATGGCCGCCATGACCAGTGCGCCACCGAGCATCACGGCGCCGCCCGCAGCGGTCGTGCCGCCTTCGCCGCCGCCCACTGCCACCAGCACGGTGGCGACGATGCTCAGCAGGATGCCCACGCCGATGAAGACGCCGAACCAGGCCAGGCCGAACAGGCTCAGTGCGCCGAAGTTCTTGAAGCACGCCACGAAGCTGAAGAACAGGCTCTTGGCCGGCGGCACGCGGTGCCAGTGCACCAGCGCCGGTGCATGCCAGAAGGCGAGCGACAGCGGCAGGTACAGGCCCATCGCGATCCATACCGCCACCTGGAACTCCGTTTTCTCGACCACTTCCCGCGTCAGCGGCTCGCCCATCAGGTAGGTGCTAGCGAACTCGCCGCCGTCGGCGATCGCCGAAATCGCCATCACCAGCAGGAACAGGATCGCATAAAGCGCGCCCAGGACCATCATGGGGCGGACGTCGCTGCGCACCGCATGGATCGCGGCCTTGAACACCGCGCCGGCCATCGGCTTTTCGGGGCCTGACGCCGCCGCGGCGGCCGCCATCAGGCCGAGCGTCATGCTGGGCAGCAGCATCAGCGCCAGCACCGTCCCGAGAAACGGAACCAGCGAGGCGATGGACACGACCGCCATGAAGAAGAAGAACAGCGAGATGAAGGCCAGCGGCTGCCGGAAGAAAGTCTTGAGCCCGGTACGGACCCATGACACGCCGGTGCGAGCCGGTACCAGGTTGAGTTTCATCGGTTCAGTTCAGGCCAGCACGGCATCGTGTGGCGCTTGGAGGGTGGCGAGCGGCGTGGGCGCGCCCGTGCGCTGGCGCAGCACGCGTTCGAAATGCGTCGGATCGTGCGGCGTGAGCATGCTGGCCTCGCGCGGCAGGTGAAAGTCCCACAGACGGGAGATCCAGAAGCGGAGCGCTGCAGCGCGCAGCATTGCCGGCAGCAACTGTCGTTCGGCGGCGTCCAGCGGGCGCACGGCCTGGTAGGCGTCGAGCAGCGCCGCGGTGCGCGCGGCATCGGGCCGACCCGTGGGCAGGTCGATCGCCCAGTCGTTCAGGCAGACGGCCAGGTCGAACAACCAGGTGTCGGTGCCGGCAAAGTAGAAGTCGAAAACACCGCTCAGGCGCGGCACACTGCCATCGACTTCGAACATGACGTTGTCGCGAAACAGGTCGGCATGCACCGGGCCGCGCGGCAAGGCCGTGTACGACGACGATGCGGCGATGTGGTTCTGGTAGGCGAGCTCGCCGCGCAGCAAGGCGCTTTGCGATGCGTCCAGGTGCGGCAGCACCACGGGCGCAGTGTCATTCCACCAGTCGAGACCGCGCAGATTGGGTTGCACACGATCGAAATCGCGGCCCGCCAGATGCATGCGTGCGAGCAGGGAGCCGAGTTCGGCGCAATGCTGCGTCGTGGGCGACAGTTCACTGCGGCCCGACAGGCGCTGGACGACGGCGGCTGGCTTGCCGGCCACGACATGGAGCAGTTCGCAGCGCACGCGGTCGGCCGACTGCAGCAGATCGGCGCCGGCAGCGGGCACCACTTCAGGGTCAGCTACCGGTGCCGGCACGGGGACGCCGCGAAGCGCGAGGTGCTGCATCAGGCAAAGGTAGTACGGCAGTTGCGCCGCCGAAAGTCGCTCGAACAGCGTCAGAACGTAGTCGCCCTTGGCTGTGTGCACGAAATAATTGGTGTTTTCGATGCCGCCTTCGATGCCTCGAAGGTCGTTCAAGGGGCCCAGGCCCAGGCGCTGGACCAGGGCGTCGGCTTCGTCGAAACCGACGTTGGTGTAGACCGCCACGACGCCCCTCAGAACTTCATCAGGTTCCAGACGCGCGGGCCGTTGCCCCCGCTGCCGGTCTCCGACTGGCCCTGGCGCTCGCGCCCGCCATCGTTGGGGAGCACTTCGTAGCCCGGCACGTTGGCCTTGGGCTTGACTGAAATGCTCTGCGTTTTCCCGCCATAGCGCACTTCGTCGACCTCCGCGCCGCCGTCTTCGACGTGGATGTTCTCGATCTTCTGGTTCTTCCGGCCTTCGGCGCGCGGTTCCTCGCCAGCAGGCGGAGGCGTCTGCGCCTGGGCCGACATCAGCGGGGCTGCGCAGGCGCACGCCAGCAGGACGCGGGACAGGAAGGACCAGGGGGACAGGGGGGACATCGGACGAAGGGTGGGGCGGGAGGTGGAGGGCATGCCCAATTGTAGGTGGGACCCCTCGCGCGTGCGTGTCGGCGCGCGGCGATCGACCGCGTGGTTCGGCAGCCCGGCCCAAGCGCGGCAAAATGCCCCGATGAACGACAAGAAAACGCTGCTGCTCGTGGATGGTTCGAGCTACCTTTACCGCGCCTTCCACGCGATGCCCGATCTGCGTGCCGTGCCCGGCGATGCGTCGAGCCCGGCCACCGGGGCCATCCGCGGCATGATCAACATGATGCAGGCGCTGCGCCGCGAGGTGCGTGCCGACTACGCTGCCTGCGTGTTCGATGCGCCGGGCAAGACCTTCCGCGACGACTGGTATCCCGCCTACAAGGCCAACCGCTCGCCGATGCCCGACGACCTGCGCAGCCAGATCGAGCCCATCCACGAGGTGGTGCGCCTCCTGGGATGGCCGGTGCTGCACGTGCCGCTGATCGAGGCCGACGACGTCATCGGCACCCTGGCCAAGACGGCTGCCGCACAGGGCGTCGAGGTGATCGTCTCCAGTGGCGACAAGGACATGAGCCAGCTGGTCGACGAGCACATCACCATCATCGACACCATGAACGGCAAGAAGCGCGACGTGGCGGGTGTCACGGCCGAGTTCGGCGTGCCGCCCTCGCTGATGATCGACTACCAGACGCTGGTGGGCGACACGGTCGACAACGTGCCGGGCGTGGACAAGGTGGGGCCCAAGACCGCCGCCAAGTGGTTGATGCAGTACGGCTCGCTTGAGGGGTTGCTTGAAAACGCTGCCGACATCAAGGGCCAGGCGGGCGAGAACCTGCGCAAGGCGCTCGACTGGCTGCCGCAGGGCCGCCGCCTGGTGACGATTCGCACCGACTGCGACCTGGCCGGGCATGTCGAAGGCCTGCCGGCGCTCGAAGGCATCGCCATCGGGCCGCAGCAGGTCGACGCACTCAAGGACTTCTACGAACGCTACGGTTTCAAGAGCCTGGTCAAGGCGCTGGAGTCGCACGCCGTGCCGCCCGAGCTGATCGAGGAGAACAACCGCAAGAAGAAGACCAAGGCCAAGTCCGGCGAATCGGGCCCCGGCCTGTTCGACGAACCCGTCGACAGTCTCGTCGACGAGGCGGCCGACAAGGCCAGCAACCTGGCCTACGACACCGTGCTGACCTGGGAAGCGTTCGACACGTGGCTGGCGAAGATCGAGGCAGCGGAACTGGTCGCACTCGACACCGAAACGACCTCGCTCGACGAGATGCGCGCCGAAATCGTGGGCCTGAGCTTCAGCGTGACGCCCGGCGAAGCGGCCTACATTCCGCTGGCGCACAACTATCCGGACGCTCCGGCGCAGCTCGATCGGGAGCAAGTCATCGCCCGGCTCAAGCCCTGGCTGGAAGACGGCACGCGCAAGAAGCTGGGCCAGCACGTCAAGTACGACCGCCACGTGCTCGCCAACCATGGCGTCGAGGTGCAGGGCTACGCGCACGACACCATGTTGCAGAGTTACGTGCTCGAAGTGCACAAGCCGCATGGTCTCGCCAGCCTGGCGGAACGGCACCTGGGCCGCAGCGGCATCAGCTACGAAGACCTGTGCGGCAAGGGCGCCAAGCAGATATCCTTCAGCCAGGTCGCGATCGACAAGGCGGCGGAGTATTCCTGCGAGGACAGCGACCAGACGCTGGACGTGCACCGCGTGCTGTGGCCCCAGCTCGAAGCCGACGCGAAATTGCGCTTCATTTACGAGCTGGAGATGGACAGCAGCGAGGCGCTCTACCGCATCGAGCGCAACGGTGTGCTGATCGACGCGCCCACGCTGGCGGCGCAGAGTCACCAGCTCGGCACCCGCATCATGCAGCTGGAGCAGGAGGCCTACGAGCTCGCGGGGCAGCCCTTCAACCTCGGTTCTCCCAAGCAGATCGGCGAGATCTTCTTCACCAAGCTGGGCCTGCCCGTCGTCAAGAAGACGCCGAGCGGCGCGCCCAGCACCGACGAAGAGGTGCTGGAGAAACTGGCCGACGATTTCCCGCTGCCGGCCAAGCTGCTGGAGCACCGCAGCCTGTCGAAGCTCAAGGGCACCTACACCGACAAGCTGGGCCAGCTGGCCAACCCACGGACTGGGCGCGTGCACACGCACTATGCGCAGGCGGTCGCGGTGACCGGCCGGCTCAGCAGCAACGACCCGAACCTCCAGAACATCCCGATCCGCACCGCCGAAGGCCGCCGCGTGCGCGAAGCCTTTGTGGCGCCGGCGGGCAGCGTCATCGCGAGCGCCGACTATTCGCAGATCGAGCTGCGCATCATGGCGCACATCAGTGGTGACGAATCGCTGTTGCGCGCGTTCAAGGAAGGCATCGACGTGCACCGCGCGACCGCCGCGGAAGTGTTCGGCGTGCCGGTCGACCAGGTGTCGAGCGAGCAACGGCGCTATGCCAAGGTGATCAACTTCGGTCTCATCTACGGCATGAGCAGCTTTGGCTTGGCGAAGAACCTCGGCATCGAAACCAAGGCCGCCGCGTCGTACATCGACCGCTACTTCGCGCGCTACCCGGGCGTGAAGGCGTACATGGACGAGACGCGGGCCAGCGCCAAGGAAGCAGGCTACGTCGAGACCGTGTTTGGCCGGCGCCTGTACCTGCCGGAGATCAATTCCCCCAACGGCCCGCGCCGTGGCGGCGCCGAGCGCGCGGCCATCAACGCGCCGATGCAGGGCACGGCGGCCGACCTGATCAAGCTCAGCATGGTCAAGGTGCAGGACGTGCTCGACGCGGAGAAGCGGGCCACCAAGATGATCATGCAGGTGCACGACGAACTGGTGTTCGAGGTGCCCGAGGCCGAGGTCGAGTGGGTGCGCAATGAGATCCCGAAGCTGATGGCCGGCGTTGCCGATCTCAAGGTGCCGCTGCTGGCCGAATTGGGCATCGGGCCGAACTGGGACAAGGCGCATTGAGCGCGACACGTGCCGTCGCCGCGGCCATCCTGATCGGTTGGGCTGCGGCGACTGCCGCCGCTCAGCCGACGGTCGCTGCGGTGCCGCCCACCGGGGTGCGCGCATGCCTCGGCTTCCAGAAGGACGGCTGGCCGGCGCCCCAGGCCTGCGCCGACACAGGGCCGCTGGCGCTGGTTCCCAAGCAGGATGGTCTGCAGGGCGCGGGTCGGCCTGCGTACGAGCCCATTGCGGCGCAGCCGCGTACCGCCTGCGTGCGCGACAAGGTGTCCGGCCTTGTTTGGGAGGGCAAGCCGGACAGCGGCAAGCAACCGTGGCCCGTGGTGCGAAACGACACAGACGGGAACTCTCGCTACGGCACGACCGACTACGGGCCGCAGAACCAACCCGTGCCGGGCAGCCGTGGCCACAGCGAGGCCTATTCCCTGCGCGGAGATGGCAGGCCTGGCGATGCCATCGCATACGTGGCACAGGTGAACGCGAGCCGGCTGTGCGGCTACACGGACTGGCGTCTGCCCACTGTGGCCGAACTGCACGGGCTGATCGACCTGGGCAAGGAGCGGGTGTCGGACGTGCGCCCTGAGGTGCCGCTGGCCGAGCAGTCCCTCGTCGATGCGCAATGGTTTCCCAACACGGTGCCTGGCGTCTACATGACGTCGGAGTTGCGGGACCCGACCAGCGTCTGGTGCGTCAATTTCGCCAATGGCTTCGTCTACGACTGCGACCCCGACATGGCGCATGAGCCATTGCCGCTCTTCGTTCGCCTGGTGCGTGGCCCTGAAGCGCCGCCGTCCGGGCGCTGGCGCGAATTGCCCAATGAACGGGGTGTGCCGGGCGGCGCGGTGGAAGATCGCCACACCGGCCTGGTGTGGCGCCGCTGCGAGGAGCCGCAGACCTGGAACGGCCGGCGCTGCATCTGGAGCGCCAAGCGCTACGACTACGTCGAGGCCCTGCAGCACGCCGCGCAGCAAGCCGGCTGGCGCTTGCCGACCATCAAGGAGATCAACAGCCTGGCGCAGCGCGAAGCCGACCGCTTCGAGCTTCCTCCGACGGGCTTCCCGGCGGCGGGCAAGGACGCGTCTCGGGTCAGCCGTTGGTCCTCGACCGTCTGCGGCGCGCAGCCCGCGACATCGACGGCGCGCGCATCGATCGCCGGGTGGGTATTGAGCGACAGCGGCAACATCTACTGCGAGTCGCGCATCAGGCATCTCGGTGTCCGACTGGTGCGCGAATGAGGTGCCGCGCGGCGATGCGTTCCATGCTTGAATTCTCCGTCCGATCCGACTGACACCGCCATGCGCCTGCGCCACATCGAAGTCTTCAACGCGATCATGCTCACGGGGAGCGTGAGCGCGGCGGCGCGGCTGATCAACATCACGCAGCCGGCCGTGAGTCGCACGCTGCAGCACGCGGAACTTCAACTGGGCTTCCCGCTCTTCGCACGCACCAAAGGGCGCCTCACGCCGACCACCGAAGCGCTCACGCTGTATCCGCACATCGAGCGGTTGTTCGCGCAGCTCGACGAGGTGCAGCGGCTGGCGACCAACCTGCGCTCTGCGGGCGCGGCCGGCGAGTTGCGCATCCTCACCGTGCTGGCGCTCAGCTACGAGGTGCTGCCGCGTGCGCTCAAGGCCTTTCGCGAGATGCATCCGGGTGTGTCCGTGATAGTCGAATCGTTGCACTCACCACAGATCATGTCGGCGTTGCTGTCGCAACAGGCCGATGTCGGCTTCGCGTTCAGCCCGGCCGTGCATCCGTCGCTGCTGCAGGAATCGCTGGCCGACAGCCGCATGGTCTGCATCGCACCCAAGGGCATGTTGCCGCGTGCGCTGGTGCGCAACGGCTCGGTCGCACTGCACGACCTGGTCGACCTGCCGGTGGTCGGGCTGGACAGCCGCGACCCCGTGGGCACCAGCCTGAGCCAGGCCTGCCGCCAGGCGGGTGTGGGTTTTCACAAGGCGGTGGTCACGGTGCAGACCTACCACGCGGCGCTGGCCATGGCGCACCACGGCCTGGGCGTGGCGCTGGTCGATGGCTGCACGGCGGGCTCGGCCGATCGCGACAAGGTCGACGTGCTGGCGCTGGAGCCGCACATCCCGGTGCCCATCCGCGCGCTGCGGCTCGCGGGTCGGCCCGATTCGGTGGCCGTACGGGGCATCACGCGCTGCATGCAGCAGGCGATCCAGGCCCTGTGAGCGGCGCCGGCGACGATCTTCAGACCGTCTGCAGCGCCGCCTGGATGCGCCTCGCCGAGCCAAAGGCCAGGGTGAAGCCGAGTGCGCCGTGGCCGGTGTTGAACAGCAGGTTCGACGGCGCACCTGCCCGACGTCCGATGATGGGCCGCCCCGTGGGCGTGGCGGGGCGCATGCCGGTCCAGGGGTGCAGCGCTTCGAAGCGGCTGGCCTGTGGAAAGACCGCGCGCGTGGCGGCCACCAGCGATTCGATGCGGTCAGAAGGAATTCGGTCGTCATGGCCGACCAGTTCGGCCATGCCGGCCACCCGCAGGCGTGAACCCAGGCGGGCGAACACCACCTTGCGCGCGCTGTCCGTCACGCTCACGCGGGGCGCTGCCGTCGCCGCATCGTCGACCTCGACCGTGATGCTGTAGCCCTTGAGCGGATAGACCGGCAGGTAAGTGCCCAGCTGGCGGCCAAGCCGATGCGAGGCGGTGCCCAGCGCCATCACGAAGGCGTCGGCCTCCAAGTCGCCGGCGCTGGTCCGTACCGCCGCCATGCGGCCGGCCCGCACATCGAAGCCGCGCACCTCGGTGTCCAGCAGAAAGCGCACGCCCCGTGCGCGCATCACGCGCAACAGTTCCTGGCAAACCTTCAGGCAGTCGGCGGCACATTCGCTGGGCGTGTGCACTGCGCCTGCGATGTGCGCGCGGTACGTCGCCAGCGCCGGTTCGATGGCGATGCATTCCTCGGCCGACACCAGGCGCTGAACGCTGCCCATGCTGCGTTGCAAGGCGATCTGCCGTTCGGCACCCGCCAGTCCGGCCATGCCGCTGTAGAGCACCAGCTTGCCAGTGGCGGAAAAGTCGCAGTCGGGCGTCAGGTCGGCGCGCATCGCTTCGAAGCCGTCGCGACTCTCGGCAGCCAGCGCGAGCAACGCTGCCGTGGTGCTTTGCGACGTGCTGGCGTTGCAGGCCGCCAGGAAATCGATGCCCCAGCGCCATTGCAGCGGATCGAGCTGCGGTCTGAGCTTGAGCGGCGAGGCAGACGACAACAGCAGCTTGGGCAGCTGACGCCAGATGCCGGGGTCCGCCAGCGGCTGCACGTACGAATAGCTCAGCTGCGCACCATTGCCGCCACTGGCACCCGCACCCGCCTGCGACCGGTCGACGACAATGACTGCATGGCCCTGGCGTTCGAGCTGCCACGCCGTGGCGAGGCCGACGATGCCTGCGCCCATCACACACACGCGCATGACTTGGGTTCCTGAAAAGACCTGAATGCGCCGACTGTACGGGCAAGCCCGTCCTTTGCGGAAATGCCGAAACCACCCCGGCCCATAGCCAAATGGCATGGACTGCTCACCCATGACTTTTGGGCATGCCCCTGGGTGCAAAAGGAATGATGGACAGCACGCTACAAGTTTTTACACTGGTGGCTCGTTCAATTCATTCCACCGAAAAGGCTCGCATGAAATTCACCGTACTGATGGCTGCCGTTCTGCTGACGGCCACCGGCGCCCAGGCCGCCGACACGCTGGCGAAGATCGCAGCGTCGAACAAGATCACCATGGCGTACCGCGAGTCGTCGGTGCCCTTCAGCTACCTGGACGGCCCCAGCAAGCCGATCGGCTTTTCGGTCGAACTGTCGAACGCCATCTTCGCCGCGGTAAAGACCAAGCTCAACAAGCCGGGTCTCGAAGGCGGCTGGATGGCCGTGACCTCGCAGAACCGCATTCCGCTGCTGCAGAACGGCACCATCGACCTGGAGTGCGGTTCGACCACCAACAACACGGCGCGCGGCAAAGACGTGGCCTTCGCCATCAACCACTTCTACACGGGCACGCGCCTTTTGGTGAAGACCAACTCGGGCATCAAGAACTACGCCGACCTCAAGGGCAAGAAGGTGGCCATCACCACCGGCACGACCAACATGCTGGTGGTGCGCAAGTACAACGAGGAAAAGAAGCTCGACATCGACATCCTGTCGGCGAAGGACCATGCGGACGCGCTGCTGCTGGTCGAGAGCGATCGTGCCTCGGCTTTCGCCATGGACGACATCCTGCTGTTCGGCCTGCGTTCGAATTCCAAGAGTCCCGCCGATCTCGAAGTGGTCGGCGATGCACTGCAGGTCGAGCCCTATGCCTGCATGCTGCCCAAGGACGACCCGCAGTTCAAGGCGCTGGTCGACGGCGTCATCACCGGCATGATGAAGTCGGGCGAATTCGAGAAGCTCTACACCAAGTGGTTCCTCGCGCCGATCCCGCCCAAGGGCTTGCCGATCGGCCTGCCGCTGAGCCAGGAACTGCGCGACAACATCAAGACACCGACGGACAAGCCGGCGACCTGATCCCATGACACAGGTGGTCGGCATCCTGGGTGGCATGGGCCCTGCGGCGGGAGCGGACTTCGTCCGTCTCTTCGTCGACGCCTGCGCGCAGCACATGCGTGCGCAGGGCGAGCCGGTGCGCGACCAGGCGTTTCCGGAGCACTGGCTGGCGCAGGTGCCGGTGCCCGACCGCAGCGGTGCGCTGCAGGCCACCGAGCCCGGCGCGCACCAGCCGCTCGAACCGATGCTGCAGGCACTGGGCCGGCTGGCCGCGCTCGGCAGCCGCGCCGTCGCCATTGCCTGCAACACGGCGCATGCCTGGCACGCGACACTGCAGGAGCGCTTTCCGCAGGTCGAACTGCTGCACGTGGCGCGCGAGGTGGCGTCCGAGCTGGCGGGGCAGGGCGTGCGCGAGGTCGCGCTCATGGCGACCGAGGGTACCTATCGCGTGCGGCTCTACGAGCAGGCGCTCGCCGATGCAGGCCTGGTTTGCCATCTGCCACAGGCCGATGAACGTACCCTGCTGATGCGGGGCATCTACGATGGTGTGAAGGCCGGTGACCTGGCGCTCGCGCAGCGATGCTTTTCCGATGTGGCGTTGCGGCTGGTCGCGCGCCATGGCCCGGTCGCGCTCATCATGGGCTGCACCGAGGTGCCGCTGGGGCTCAGCGGGTCGGCGGCCGTGGCGGGCCTGCACCTGGTCGATCCGGCCCAGGTGCTGGCTTCGGCGCTGGCGGCGCGGGCCTACGCGGGTCATGGCGGCCCCCGGGTGTTTGGCGCCAGTTAATCACACAAGGGCATCCGGGCCGCTCGCACGCGCCAGCCGTCGATCGCCTACATTGCGCTTTGTGCCTTCGGGCGCATTCCTCTGTCCTGCCGATTCAACGGAGAAACCATGTCCCAATTCGACGACCGTACCGGGCTGCAAGCCGACTTCGACTCGCTGCGCCCCGGCCAGAGCAATGAACAGGGCGCGACGCGCCGCACTGCGCTGAAGGCGGCGCTTGGCGTGGGCTATGCAGCCGCTGCGCTGCCGGTGGTCGCGCAGACCGCCATCGCCACGCCGACGGACGGCCTGCAGGCCGGTCCGATCAAGTTCAACGTCGGTGGCTTCGATGTGCCCGCCTATGCGGCGCAGCCCAGCGGCAAGACCGGTCTGCCCGTGGTGCTGGTGGTGCAGGAGATCTTCGGCGTGCACGAGTACATCGCCGACACCTGCCGCCGCTTCGCCAAGCTGGGTTATCTGGCGATTGCGCCTGACCTGTACGCGCGCCAGGGCGACCCGCGCGGCTACACCGAGATCCCGAAGCTGATGGCGGAGATCGTCTCCAAGGTGCCCGACGCCCAGGTCATGGCCGACCTGGATGGCGCGCTGCAGTACGCGGCGGCGCATGGTGGCGACGTGTCCAAGGCCGGTATCACGGGCTTCTGCTGGGGCGGCCGCATCACCTGGCTGTATGCCGCTACCGGCAAGGTCAAGGCGGGTGTCGCGTGGTATGGCCGTCTGGTCGGCCAGCCCAGCGCGCTCACGCCCCGGCACCCGGTGGACATCGCGACCGAACTCAAGGCGCCGGTGCTGGGCCTCTACGGCGGAAAAGACCAGGGCATCCCCCTTGACACGGTTGATAAGATGAAAACTGCATTGTCCAACGGTTCACCAGCGGCCAAGGCATCTGAATTCGTCGTGTATCCCGAAGCGGGCCACGCGTTCCATGCGGACTATCGACCGAGCTACCTCAAGGAAGCCGCCGACGATGGATGGAAGCGCGCCGTGGCCTGGTTCAAAGCCAACGGCGTCGCATAGTCCACCGGACAGCGGCGCTGCCAGCCGCTTTTCGCCGAAAGCCGTCCCTAGGGGCGGCTTTTCCTTTTTATGATCGAGCCAGGGCCATGGGGCCTGCTCCCTTTTGCAAGAAACTATGACTTTGCTGGCCATCATCGCGGCGACCCTGTTCGCCGGAATCGGAAGTGTGTGGATCGCCGCGTTGCTGATGCGCGTGGGCGTGCGCAGCGGCGGGGGCGGCGTGAATGCGCAGCACCTGCTGAGCCTTGCAGCCGGGGCATTGCTCGCCACGGCCTTCATGCACCTGCTTCCGGAGGCCTTCGAGAGCACGATCGAGCCCGCCGTGCTGTTCGCCGTGCTGCTCTTCGGCCTGGTCTTCTTCTTCCTGCTGGACAAGGCCGAGCTCTGGCACCACGGCCACGAACATCACCAGCCTGAAGACGCCACTGCGCCGGCATCCGGCCACGACCACCCGCACGATGGGCACCACCATCACCATCATGCGCATGCCCCACAAGGCGGCAGTTGGGCCGTGCTGACCGGGGACAGCGTGCACTGTTTTGGCGACGGCATTCTGATCGCTTCCGCATTTGTCGCCGACTTCCGCCTGGGGTTGGTCGCCGCGCTCGCGGTGCTGGCCCATGAAGTGCCGCACCACATCGGCGACCTGGTCGTGCTGCGACAGAGTTCGGCCAACTCGCGCGTGGCGCTGGTCAAGGTTTCGCTGGCGGGCACCATGACGGCGTTGGGCGGCCTCGTCGGCTGGTGGCTGGTCGACCAGCTTCATGGCTGGCTGCCTTACTTCCTGGTCCTGGCGGGCAGCAGCTTTGTCTACGTCGCACTGGCCGACCTGATCCCGCAGTTGCAGAAGCGCCTGCCCGCGCGCCAGACGGCCGCACAGATTCTGTGGCTGGCCGTCGGGATCGCCTTGGTCACGCTGGTGAGTCGGCTCGCGCACGGCGAGCACGGGCATGACCACAGCGGGCATGACGGCCACGACCACGGGCATACCGAGGAAGTGCACAAGCATTGATGGTGGCGGGCCGGTCGTTGCCCGTCTTGCGGGGGTCGGGTTTTTCCGACGCGCGCGCGGCCTGTTGCCTGTTGCGCGGCGTTGCGCCGAGGCGCAGGATGGGGTTTTGTTCGACCTCAAGGAAGCTGCAATGAAACCCGCTGATCCCAAGATCACCAATGAAGACCCGGTGGATGACGACATCGACGACGTCGAGGGCGATGGCACATTGGGTGACGGTGACGGCGATGACGACGACACCCCCGAGAACGAAGCGGAACTGGCCGATGCCACCGGCATCGACCTGAGCGACGCCAGCGAACTCGACGCCGATCACGTTCCGATCGACGAAGAGTCGGACCGCGTGGTTCACGCACCGGACTGATACATTTCCCGGCGTCCTGACGAGCCGCCGCCTTGAATTCAACACTCAGGGGCGCCGCTCGTCGTCGCGCCGTCGATCGCCACCGTGCTCGGCGGCACGCGGTGGCTGTGCTTGTGCTTGTGCTTGTTGGCGATGTTGCTGGGCCTGCTGTTCGTGTTGTTGCTGCTGTTGGCGAGCTTGTTGCTCTGCGTGCTGACGCTGCAGCTCCTGCTGATGTCGCGCTTGGTCTTGCTGCTGGCGCTGTTGTTCCTGCTGTTGCTGTGAGCGGCGCTGCTCGTCCTGCTGACGCTGTTGCTGGGCCTGCTGTTGTTCGCGTTGCTGCTCCTCCTGCTGCCGCTGCCGCGCCTGATCGACATGTTGCTGTTGTGCCTGCGTCTGTCGATCTCGCTGTTGCTGCTGAACGAACTCCTGTTGCCGGCGCGCCTGCTCCTGCTGGTGGCGTGCCTGGTCCTGCTGTTGGGCTTGTTGCTGTATCTGTTGTTGGCGTTGCTGCTCCTGCTGCTGGCGCGCCTGATCGGTGCGGTGCTGCTGCGCCTGCATCTGCTGATCGCGTGCCTGCTGCTGCCGTGCCTGTTCCTGCTGGTCCTGTTGCTGACGCAACTGCGCCATCCGCATCTGGCTCTGCTGTGCCTGCATCTGTTCCCGCTGCATCTGGTCGCGCTGCATCTGCACCTGTTGCGCCTGATGTTCCAGTTGTGCTTGCTGCGCCTGGACCTCACGCATCGCGGGTGCGTTGTTGTAGACGTTGCGGATGTTGTTGTTCACCACGGTTTCCGAGCGAGAGACATAGGTCGACCGGTTGTAGACGACGGCGGGCTGCTGGTAGCCACGGCCGTCCCTCGGGACATCGCCTCTGCGGTCGCCACCGCGATCGCCCCAGTTCACGCCCCAGGAATGCCAGCCCCAGTCGTGCCGCTCCAAGGCTGAGCCGACCACCACGCCCAGGCCGAAGGTCACCGCACCCGCCGTGGCGATCTGCGCGTTGCTGTAGCGTGGCTCGCTGTACACGGCCTGCGGGGGCGCATAAGCGTAGCCGGGGTACACGCGCACCGGCTCGCCGTAGATGCGTTGTGGGTCATAGGCCGGCACGTAGACCACGTCCGGCTGCGCGGGGGCGATCGTGATGTACTGCGGCGGTGCTTCGACCACGGCCTGCCCGCCATACACAGCGGGTGCGTTCGGGCTGGGCGTGTAGGCGACCTGAGGGCTGCCGCTGGCCACTTTCAGTTGCGGCGTGCTCTTGAGCTGGCCCGCGCGCGCGGCACGCTGGCGCATCACCTGGATGGCGTTCATCACGTCGCTCGGGTCGTTGTAGTACGCCTCGCCCAAAGCGGTGGTCCATGGCAGGTTCTTCGCCATCTGATCGAGCACGCTGCGAAAGGCGGTCAGGGACTTGATGCTCGGGTCCCACGGCATTCGGTCCGCGGCATCGGCCAGGGGACCGGCCTTGAGGGCCGTGTTCTGCTGCAGCCACTGGTCGGCGTCTGAGACTTGCGTCGGATAGGTCGATCCAGCCAGCACCTGTGCGACGAGCTTGTCGGGATAGAGCGCAATGGGCGCCACCATCTGATACAACTTTTCGGCCGTCGGCGGGGTGTAGGCAGATGCCGTTGGCGCCGCAACTGGCGCAGCGATGTTTGCCGCGACTGGTGCGGGCGCGGGCGCCGGGGCCTGGGGCGCACTCAGCGCCGCGGCGGCGGGCACCTCGGAGGCCTTGTTGCAGCCGGCGAGCAGGATGCCGCTGGCTGCGAATGCGATGGCGAGCAGGCGATGAACGGTTGGCGGATGGACCATGGCGAACTCCCGGAGGGTGGGTCTTGGGTCTTGGGTCGTTGATCGGGGCCGCGTCGGGTGACGCAACCCCGTGCATGGCCCTACAACGTCTTGCCGCAACGCTCAGCCGACGCCAGTTGTGACAGCGCGTGTCGGGCGCGCGTGTCGGCGCAACGCCATCGCGCCTCGCGCGGCCCTGGCCTTACTTGGCGCCGCCGGTGTACTTGGTCACAGCCTGAGCCACCATCGAATAACCGCTCACGCCCATCATCGATTCGTTGCGCGTGGTCTGCAGACGGCCCGTGACCCATACGGTGTCCATCGACCTGAACTTCGCGCCCTTCTCGGGACGCACGTGCAGGATCTGGTTGGCCGGTGGGGGCGGCGTGTGGATGCAGGCGCCGAAATAGGGCACCAGCAGGAATTCGGTGATCTCGCCCTTGTTCTCTTCCAGTGGCACGACGAACCCCGGGATCTTGACCAGCATGCCGTTCATCTCCGGGTTCGCCGGCGCGTTGTCGGAGACCTGCTGCATCTTCAGGAGCAGTTCCGCGGCCTTGGGGTCGGCGTCGTCGAGCTTGCTGAAGTCGACGTCCTTGTACGCCTTCATCGGGTCCCAGTCCTTGGGCACGAGCTGTTCCCATGTGATCTCGCGCGGCTGGCCAGCGGGCGCAGGTGCCTTGGCCGCTGCCGTCGCCTTGCCGCCCAGCGGATGGGTTGCCGTGGTCGCTGCGGGCGCGGGCCCTGCGGCCAGCGCCAGGCCCAGCGTACCGACGCTGGCCAGTGCGACCGCGGAACGAAGAAGAAGAGATTGCATCGCCATGGCGGGTCCTCGATGAAAGTCAAATACGGGGGGAAAGGCCGTCGGCCAGCGAAAGCCGGTATGCGCGCAAGCCAGGCAGCAGGCTGGCTACGAAGCCGGCAGCGAGCAAGCTCGCCAGCAGCAGCCATTCATTGGGGGTTGGCAGGCCCAGCGTCAAGGCCAGGCCGAACTGCGCCTGCAGCCACGGCGACAGCACGGCGATGCCCAGCACCGCCAGCACGCTGCCGAACAGCACGCCGATCAGCGTCACCAGACCGCCTTCGATCGCGAGCAGTGCAAGCACATGGCGCAGGCTCGCGCCTACGGCACGCAGCACTGAAAGTTCTCGCCGGCGCTCGTTGAGCCCGGCCATCACCACCGACACCAGGCCGGCCAGGCTCACCAGCGCAACCAGGCCCGACATCGCCAGCAGCGCGTTCTCGCCAACACCGATCACGTTCCACAGCTCGTCGAGCGCCACGCCGGGGAGGATGGCCATCAGCGCTTCATCGGTGTACGTCGACACCCATCGCTGCACACGGAACACCGCCGCGCGGTTCTTCAGCCCGACCAGCGCGGCCGTCACGTTCTTGGGTGTGAGGTCGAATTTGCGCACCTGCTCGGCCGGGATGTGGACGCCCGGCATGGGTGCGCCACTGAACCAGTCCAGATGGATCGCCTCCATGGCGGCCAGCCCGATGTGCACCGTGCGGTCGACCGGCGTGCCGGTGCGCGCGAGCACGCCGACGATCGTGAAGGGCTTGTCCGTATGTTCGGCCACGTTGAGCTCGCCGCTGCCATGCGCCAGCGTGATCTTCTGACCGACGTGATAGCCCAGCCGGTCGGCCACTTCGGCGCCGACGACGGCGTCGAAAAGCTCGGCAAAGGGCTTGCCTTCTCGCAGCGCCAGCGCTTGGCGGTTGCCATAGCGAAAGCGCGTGAAGTAGGCCTGCGTGGTGGCGAGCACCGAGAAGCCGCGGTGCGAGTCCCCCAGCGACAGCGGCACCACCCAGTCGACACCCGGATTGGCCTCGAGCGCCTGCACGCTCTTCCAGGCAATGTTGTTGGTTGCCGAGCCGATCCGAAACACCGAATACAGCAGCAGCTGCGTCGACCCGGTCCGGGCGCCGACGATCAGGTCGGTGCCTGATACCGAAGACGAAAAGTTGTCGCGCAACTGCGAGCGAATGCGTTCCACGCCCAGCAGCAGGAAGGTCGACAGCGCGATTGAGAGGACAGTGAGCGCCAGCGTGAAACGCCGGTTCCATGCACTGCGCCAGGCGATGGAGAAAAGGGCGCTCATGGCGCGGGCGCCCTTGCGGAGCCAGCCGAATCGCCCGTCCGGGCCGCGCGGTTGATGGCAGGCAGCAGCACATGGCGCGAGAAGCGGGAGGCGATGCGCTGGTCGTGGCTCACGAACACCAGCGCGCTGCGGTGCGTTCGGCAGGCCGACAGCAGCACGTCGAGAAAGGCCTCGCGCCGGTCCTCGTCGAGCGCCGACGTCGGCTCGTCCGCGATCACCAGTTCAGGTTGGCCGATGAGCGCGCGTGCGGCTGCCACGCGCTGCTGCTGCCCGACGGACAGCTTCATCGCCGGCCGCTGCCAGAGCGCTGCGTCCAGGCCCATCTGCGCGAGCAGTTGCTCGGCCTGTGCACGTGGCGTGCCGTGGCGCGAGGCCTGGTCGCGACGCCGGCCCGAAAAGCGGCAGGGCAGCAGCACGTTGTCGATCACGCTCAGGTACGGCAGCAGGTTGAACTGCTGGAAGATGTAGCCGACATGTGCCACGCGCGTGCGGTCGCGCGCCGCACCGGACAGGGTGGCCCAGTCGTGGCCCAGCAGCATCACGCGGCCCGAGTTGGCCACCAGTACGCCGGCCAGCAGCGACAGCAGCGTGCTCTTGCCGCAGCCGCTCGGTCCGTGCAGGAACACGGCCTCGCCTGCCTGTACCTCCAGGCGGTCGATGTCGATGCAGGGCGCATCGGCGCCAGGCCAGGTGAACCGAAGCGATTCGGCAGCAAGGACCGCGGTCACGGCGAGGTCACTTGCCCCAGGCCAGGCGGGCGTTGGGTCGTTTGAGCGTGCGCTGGAACTGGCCTTGCGCGGTGGCGATCTGCGCGTCGATCTGGCGCGGACCCTTGAAGGCCGTGAACAGCGCCACGTCGATGAACCTGGCGGCTGCGGCGTTGGTGCAATTGAAGGAGAAGGTGGCGTCCAGGTCGGCGTGTGCGCCCGCCGGTGCGGCATTGCCAGCGGCCGCCTCCTTGCCCAGGCCGAGCACGGAAGATTGCAGATCGACCGGACCCAGCTTGCAGTTGGCGGCAGGGTCGATCAGGAACAGCTTGTCGGCGGCGCGCAGCATGGCCACGGCATCTTCGACGGTCTTGCGTTCCGCGTCGGTGCGCGGCGCGCGCTCGAAGCCCACGATGTTGTCGAGCGGCGACTCCATGGCGATCACGACCGTCGGACCGTCGACCGCAATGTCGAGCTTGAGCTGGCCGTGCACGTGAGCATGTTGCTGCTGTCCCTGTGCGAAGGCCGCGGACACGCAAAGCGGGGCTGCGATCAACGTCGCGAGTCGCAAGAGGAAAACCGATTTTGCAAAGATCATGGTTGTGCGCCTTGCCGGGTCGGCAGCCCCGGCGTGTTGCTCCACTCGCTCCAGCTGCCGGCATAGAGCGCGGTCGTGCCGAGGCCTGCGATCTGCATCGCGAGCAGGTTGGGCACGGCGCTCACGCCGCTGCCGCATTGGTGCACGACCGTCGCCGGATCGCGGCCGGCCAGCAGGGTTTCGAACTCGGCCCGCAACTGCGCTGCCGGCTTGAACTTGCCGTCCGGGCCGATGTTCTCGGCGAAGGGCCGGTTGAGGGCCCCGGGGATGTGACCTGCAATCGGGTCCAGAGGTTCCACCTCGCCGCGGTAACGGGCACCGGCGCGCGCGTCGATCAGCGTCTGGTCAGGTTGGCCCAGTCGACCCTGCACCCAGGCAGTGTCGACCAATTGCGCGCGCGGCTCGCCCGGCACGAAATTCGACTGGAAATGGCTTGGCTCGTCCTGCGAAGTCACCGTGCCACCCTCGGCTTCCCAGGCCTGCAGGCCGCCGTCGAGCACGGCCACCGCCTCGTGGCCCATCCACTTCAACATCCACCACAACCGGCCGCAGTAGTTCGCGCCGTTGCGGTCGTACACGACCGCCTGCATGTCGTTGGTGAGGCCCACGCCGGACAGCCATGCGGCGAACTTCTCGCGGCTGGGCAAGGGATGACGGCCGCCAGAGGCTGGCACCCCGTCGTCGTGCGCAACCACCACGCCATGCTTGCCGGGCGCGCCATGCGCTGCGCTCAGGTTCGTGTCGAGGTCGGCGTGCACGGCGCCAGGAATGTGCGATGCGTCGTACTGCGCCCGTCCGGCCCGCGGCTTCATGAGGTCGAAGCTGCAGTCGAAGACCATGAGCGGCGTCTTGGCGGCCTGCAGGGACTGGAGTTCAGCAACGGAGATCAGCGTGGTGTACATGGCGTAGTCCTTTCTGTTTCAGTGTTCTTCAGCAGGCGCCTTGGGCAGGGAGCGCTGGCGCAACGCAGTGGCTGCGATGCCGCTCGCCACGATCAGCGCCATGCCGATCCAGCCGAGCATGTCGATGCGGTCGCCGAACAGCAGCACGCTGTAGATCGAAGCGAAGACGATGCCCGAGTACTGCAGGTTGGCCACCAGCAGCGTACCGCTTTCTGTCTTGGCCGACGCATAGGCGCGGGTCATGCACAGCTGGCCGAGCGCTGCCAGAACACCCACCGGCAGCAGCCACGCCGCATGACCCCAGGTCCAGTCGGCCCAGGGCGTGAATCCGGTCGCCACGGTGGCCACGCCGCCTGCTGCGGCCGAACCGACCGCGAAATAGAACACGGTGCGTGCCTCGGGTTCCTTCAGGCGGGACAGCGCCACGACCTGCATGTATGCAAAGGCGGCGGTCAGGCCCGACAGCAGCCCCAGCAACCCGGCAAAGCCCTGGTTCTCGCCGACGGTCGGCTTGAGCATCAGCACCACGCCGGCAAAGCCGGCGAGCACCGTGAGGATGAGGGGACCTTGCAGCGGCGGACGCGGCACCTTGCCATCGCGCCCGGGAACCGGCACCCAGGCCAGCAGCGCACCACCGACCAGGAAGGCCGCGATCCAGACGCTGCTCATGTAGTTGAGCGTCATGGCCGTGGCCAACGGCATGTGGGCAATGGCATAGAACCAGGCCCCCAGCGAGACCACGCCGATCAGGCTGCGCCATGCGTGCATCAGCGGGTAGCGCGTCTGGAGCGGCACGCCGCGGTTGCGCGCCAGCAGCCAGAGAAACACGATGCCGATGAGGCCTCGGTAGAACACCAGTTCCGCGCTGGAAAACCATTGCGACGCAATCTTCACGCACACGCCCATGGTCGCGAAGATCAGGGCGCCAAGCACCATCCACAAAGCTTGCATCGTTGTCGCCCGGCGCGCTTCAGCAGCGTTCAGTAGGTGTCGCAGAACACCGCGGAACGGGCTTTGCCCGGCCGCTGGTGTTGCCCCCGGCAGGGGGTGGGAGTCGTGACACGAAGTGCACTACGACCTGGGGGCGAGCTCATTCTTGTACCACTCGTGAAAGTGCTGCATGCCGTCTTCCATGGGGCTCTGGTAGGGGCCGCTCTCGTCGTCGCCGCGCATCATCAGCGCCTTGCGGCCCGCGTCCATGCGCAGCGCGATCTCGTCGTCTTCCACGCAGGTTTCCATGTAGGCGGCTTGCTGGGCTTCGACGAACTCGCGCTCGAAGGCAACAATTTCCTCGGGGTAGAAGAACTCGACCATGTTGAGCGTTTTCTGCGGCCCGATCGGGTGCAGCGTCGAGACCGTCAGCACGTGCGGATACCACTCGACCATCACGTGCGGGTAGTAGGTGAGCCAGATCGCGCCGTACTTCGGCGGCTTGCCGTCGCGGTACTTGAGCAACTGTTCCTGCCACTTCTGGTAGACGGGGCTGCCGGCGCGGCCGAGCCGGTTGGCCACGCCCACGGTCTGCACGGAAAAATGGCGGTTGAATTCCCAGCGCAGGTCGTCGCAGGTGACGAAGCTGCCCAGGCCCGGATGGAAGGGCCCGACGTGGTAGTCCTCCAGGTAGACCTCGATGAATGTCTTCCAGTTGTAGTTGCACTCGTGCAGTTCGACGCGGTCGAGCGCATAGCCCGAAAAATCGAGATCGGCGCGCGGGCCGAGCCGCGCCAGGTCGTCGGCCACGTTGCGGCCGCTGCCGTCGCGGTTCTTCTCGAACAGCAGGCCGTTCCATTCCTCGATCGGATAGTTGTGCAGGTTCAGGCAAGGATCCTGGTCGAAGTGCGGCGCGCCGATGAGCGTGCCGGTGGCGCGCGGGTCGGACGCCGCGTACGTCCACCGGTGCAGCGGGCAGACGATGTTGCCGCCGGTGCGCGCATCGAGCTGGCCGCGGCCCTGGAGAATCACGGCCTGGCGATGGCGGCAGACGTTGGAGATCAGTTCTACGCCTTTGGGCGTATGCACCAGCGCGCGGCCCTCGTGCTCCTGCGGTAACGTATGGAAATTGCCCGGTTCGGGCACGGCCAGGCGGTGACCGACATAACGCGGTCCGGTGGCAAAAAGCGTTTGCAGCTCGCGGGCATAGAGCGCCTCGTCGAAGTACGCAGAAACCGGGAGTTGGCTCGTGGCCTGCTGCAGTTGAAGACTTAAATCAGACATGGGTGACCTGACCAAGCTCCCCACAGGGAGAAAGGGAGAGAAGGCGCCGTTCGAGATGGACGGCTCCTGGAAAGTTCGCCGGCTGAACGCTGGCGCAGGAAGAAAGCGATTGTACCCGGCAGGTCATTTTTCTGCCCCACTCTAAAATGATTCGTTTTAGCCACGACCTCACGCGCCATGCCCAAGGGTTTTCCCATCACATCTTCCGATGGCGCTGCTGCGCCTTCCGACATCGCGCCCTTGCCCGCGAGCTACGAGTCCGGGCTCCAGGAGCTCGAAAGGCTGGTGAGTGAACTCGAGTCGGGCCAGCTGCCGCTTGACCAATTGCTGGAGAGCTATCGACGCGGCGCCGCGCTGCTCGCCTTCTGCCGCGACAAGCTGCAAGCGGTCGAAGACCAGGTCAAGGTGCTGGACGCGGGCAGCCTGAAGGCGTGGTCGCCCGAATGAGTGCGGTGTCCGACACTGCGCGCTGGGACAGGGCGCGGCTGGCTGCATGGTGCGAGCCGCACCTGCGATCCGTCGAGGACGCGCTGACCCGCTGGGTCGGCGCCGACGCGCCCCTGCAACTCGGCGATGCGATGCGCTACGCCGTGCTCGACGGCGGCAAAAGGCTTCGACCGCTGCTGGTCATGGCAGCCAACGAGGCGGTGGGCGGCAACGTGCAGGCCGCATTGCGAGCGGCTTGCGCCGTCGAGCTCATCCATGCGTACTCGCTGGTGCACGACGACCTGCCCTGCATGGACAACGACGTGCTGCGGCGCGGCAAGCCCACGGTGCACGTGCAGTTCGGCGAGGCCGGCGCACTGCTGGCCGGCGACGCGTTGCAGGCCCTGGCTTTCGAATTGCTCACGCCCGACGACGACGGCGTGGCATCACGGGTACAGGCCACGCTGTGCCGCTTGCTGGCCCGTGCCGCAGGTGGCAGGGGCATGGCGGGCGGCCAGGCGATCGACCTGGCCAGCGTGGGCGTCGCGCTCGACGAAGCGCAGTTGCGTGAAATGCACCGCCTGAAAACCGGCGCGCTGCTGCAGAGCAGTGTCGAGATGGGGGCCGTGTGCGCCGATGGCGTGCCGCTCGCCGTCATGCAGGCACTGCGCACCTACGGCGCGGCGCTGGGGCTGGCCTTCCAGGTGGTCGACGACATCCTCGACGTCACGGCCGATTCCAGCACCCTGGGCAAGACGGCCGGCAAGGACGCAGCGAGCGACAAGCCGACCTACGTGTCGCTTCTGGGCCTCGACGGTGCGCGCAGTCAGGCGCAGGGCCTGCTCACCGATGCGCTGTACGCGCTCGAACTCAGCGGCCTGTCCGACGTCGGTGCGCTGCGCGCACTGGCATACATGGTCGTGGACCGCGATCGATAACCAGCATTGAAAAGAACAACAACGTCCTCCATGGCACCGCTGCTTCCCCACCTCCACGACCCTTCCGCACTGCGTCAGTTCGACCGGAACCAGCTCCAGCAGCTGGCCGACGAGGTGCGCGCCTGCGTGCTCGACAACGTGTCGCGCACCGGCGGCCACCTGAGTTCGAACCTGGGCACTGTCGAGCTGACAGTGGCGCTGCACCACGTGTTCAACACGCCGCACGACCGGCTGGTGTGGGACGTGGGCCATCAGACCTATCCGCACAAGATCCTGACGGGTCGGCGCGAGCGCATGCCTACGCTGCGCCAGTCCGGCGGCATCTCGGGCTTCCCGCAGCGCAGCGAAAGCGAGTACGACACCTTCGGCACCGCCCACTCGTCCACCAGCATTTCCGCGGCGCTCGGCATGGCCATGGCCGCCAGGCAGAAGGGCGAAGATCGTCATGCCGTGGCCATCATCGGCGACGGTGCCATGACGGCCGGCATGGCGTTCGAGGCGCTCAACAATGCGGGCGTGTCGGACTGCAAGCTGCTGGTCATCCTGAACGACAACGACATGTCGATCAGCCCGCCGGTCGGCGCCCTCAACCGCTACCTCGCGCAATTGATGAGCGGCAATTTCTACGCCGCCGCCAAGAACGTTGGCAAGAGCGTGCTGCGCGCCGCACCACCCCTGTTCGAACTGGCCAAGCGCTTCGAGCAGCATGCCAAGGGCATGGTCGTGCCGGCCACGCTGTTCGAGCAGTTCGGCTTCAACTACGTCGGGCCGATCGACGGCCACGACCTCGATTCGCTGGTGCCGACACTGGAGAACCTGAAGCAGCTCGACGGCCCGCAGTTCCTGCACGTCGTCACCAAGAAGGGCCAGGGCTACAAGCTGGCCGAGGCTGACCCCGTGGCTTACCATGGCCCCGGCAAGTTCGATCCGAAGGTGGGCCTGGTCAAGTCGACCGCGCCGTCCAGGCAGACCTTCACCCAGGTCTTCGGCCAGTGGCTGTGCGACATGGCGGCGCAAGACGGCCGCCTCGTGGGCATCACGCCCGCCATGCGCGAAGGCTCGGGGCTCGTGGAGTTCGAGCAGCGCTTTCCGGGACGCTACTACGACGTGGGCATTGCCGAGCAGCATGCGGTGACCTTTGCTGCCGGCCTGGCCTGCGAAGGGCTCAAGCCGGTGGTGGCGATCTATTCGACCTTCCTGCAGCGCGGCTACGACCAGTTGATTCATGACGTGGCCATCCAGAACCTGCCCGTGGTGTTCGCACTCGACCGTGCGGGCCTGGTGGGCGCCGACGGCGCCACGCACGCAGGCGCCTACGACATTCCGTTCCTGCGCTGCATTCCGAACATGAGCATCGCGTGCCCGGCCGACGAGGGCGAGTGCCGCCAGTTGCTGAGCACGGCCTACGCGCAGGACCATCCGGTCGCGGTGCGCTATCCGCGCGGCGCGGGTGCGGGCGTCGTCCCCCCGCTCACGCTCGACGGCCTGCCTTTCGGCAAGGGCGAGGTGCGCCGCCAAGGCGCGCGCATCGCCATCCTGGCCTTCGGCACGCTGCTGCATCCGGCGCTGGCTGCGGCTGAAGGGCTCGACGCGACCGTCGTCAACATGCGATGGGCCAAGCCGCTGGATGTGGAGTTGCTGCTGAAAGTGGCGGCTTCGCACGAAGCGATCGTCACGCTGGAAGAGGGCGCCATCATGGGAGGCGCCGGCAGCGCGGTGCTCGAAGCACTGCACGCGGCGGGCGTGGCGATGCCCGTGCTGCAACTCGGCCTGCCCGACCGGTTCGTCGAGCATGGAGATCCGGCGGCCTTGCTGGCGAGCATTGGCCTGGATGCGTCGGGTATCGCGTCGTCCATTCGCGAGCGCTTCGATTTCGCAGGGAAAACCCCCCCCGTCGAGACGTAAGCAGCTTTTTACAATCGCTTCGGCTCACAAAGTCGACAACGCGGCCGCGGCCGCGTTTTTGTTTTCTCATGCACCCGGAGTGATTTCAATGGATCGTCGTTCCCTCATCAAAAACGCAGGCATCGCGGGCGTCCTCGCTGCGGGTATTGCACCTGCCGTCCATGCCCAGGCTTCCATCCGCTGGCGGCTGGCCTCCAGCTTTCCCAAGTCGCTGGACACCATCTTCGGCACGGCGGAGGTCTTCGCAAAGTCGGTGAGCGACATGACGAGCGGCAAGTTCCAGATCTCGGTGCATGCCGGCGGCGAACTGATGCCCGCCTTTGGCGTGGTGGACGGCGTGCAGAGCGCCTCGGTCGAAATGGCCCACACGGCGCCTTACTACTTCTACGGCAAGGACCCGACCTTCTGCCTGGGTTGCGCGGTGCCCTTCGGCATGAACGCGCGGCAGATGAACGCATGGATGTATGAAGGCAACGGCCTGAAGCTGATGCGCGCGTTCTACGCCAAGTACAACATCATCAACCTGCCGGGCGGCAACACCGGTGCGCAGATGGGCGGCTGGTTCCGCAAGGAAATCAAGTCGGTTGCCGACCTCAAGGGCCTCAAGTTCCGCACCAACCCCTTCGCCGGCAAGGTGCTCGAACCCTTCGGCGTGATCCCGCAGTCGATTCCCGGTGCCGACCTGTATCCCGCGCTGGAAAAGGGCACGCTGGACGCGCTGGAATGGGTCGGCCCGTACGACGACCAGAAGCTGGGCTTCAACAAGGTCGCGCCGTTCTACTACTACCCCGGCTGGTGGGAAGGTGGTCCCGAACTGGACTTCTACATCAACACCAAGGCGTGGGAAGCACTGCCGAACGAGTACAAGGCCATCGTCGAAGCCGCGGCAGCCCATGCCAACGTGTCGATGACTGCGAAGTACGACGCGCGCAACCCGATCGCGTTGAAGCAGCTGGTCGGCTCGGGCACCAAGCTGCGTCCATTCACGGCCGACGTGATGAATGCGGCCTTCAAGTCGGCCCAGCAGATCTACAGCGACCTGAACGCCAGCAATCCCGAGTGGAAGAAGATCTACCCCGATTGGTCCAAGTTCCTGGCCGACCAGAACGCTTGGTTCCGCTTCACCGAAGGCACGTTCGACCGCTTCATGCAGCAGCAGAAGCTGTAAGCGGCCCGGCCTCCAGGCAACAAAAAAACCCCGCCGGTGACCGGCGGGGTTTTTTTTGTTGGTGCTCTGTGTGTTTCAGCGCGGCGGCGTTCGCGTCATGCTGCGTTGAGCCACCCGTTCGGCAAAACCTGTGAGCAACCGTGCGTCGGCCGAATGGAACCATGTGATGGCGCCATTGCGCCGGCGCACCAGCAGGCGTGGCGCCATGATGCGCTGCAGCCAGCGCCAGTGCACCAGCTTGAGCTGAGCGACGTTGGCGGCGTCTTCGCGCTTGTCCCAGAGCCAGGTCTGGGTCAACACGTCGCCTTCGAGCCGCGTGCGGCTGTAGAGGATCCAGTAGCCGATCCAGACGATGCACACGCCCGCGAGCGCCAGCACGGCCAGGCTGCCCGCAGACCAGTTGGCATCGCGCAACGCCGGCACGCTCCAGGCGCCGAATGCGATCACGTCGACCACCAGCACCACGGCCAGCGTGCGCACCAGGGGCGGGTAGGCCGCGCTCTCGAGGGGTTCCGGTTGCTGGTCGACCGCGCCGGTGGCGTGGGCGTCGTTCGGCGCCGCGGTCATGGCTTGGCGTCGCCGCCCCCGGCGGGCGCAGCAGGTTCGGCTGGTTCAGCGGGCGCAGCGGGCTCGGGCAGGGCAGGGTCTGCGTCGGGCTTCTGGTTGCCGAACGGGTCTTCCATGTTCATGCCGCTGCTGCCTGCGCCCTGGCTGTCGGCGGGCATTTCGAGCTGCACGTTGTCGATGTCGACCACGACCGGCTTGTCGAGCAGGATGGTGACCGTCTGCGGGAAGAAGATCACGATGGCGACCAGCAGCAACTGCATGCCCACCCACGGGATGGCGCCCAGGTAGATGTCGCGCGACTCCACCTTGCGCGGCAACGCCCCGTTCTTGAACAGCGTGTCTGCGATGCCCCTCAGGTAGAACAGCGCAAAGCCGAACGGTGGATGCATGAAGGACGTCTGCATGTTCACGCACAGCAGCACGCCGAACCACACCATGTCGATGCCCAGCTTCTGCGCGACCGGCCCCAGCATCGGCAGGATGATGAACGCGATCTCGAAGAAGTCGAGGAAGAAGGCCAGGAAGAACACGAACACGTTGACCGCGATCAGGAAGCCGATCTGGCCGCCCGGCAGGCCCGACAGCAGGTGCTCGATCCACTTGGCGCCGTCGACGCCCTGGAACACCAGCGAGAAAACGCGCGAGCCGATCAGGATGAACACGACCATGGCGGTCAGGCGCATCGTGCCTTCCATGGCGTCCTTGAGCAGCGCCCAGTTCAGGCGGCGGTGGATGGCCGCGAGAATGAGCGAGCCGACGGCGCCCATGGCACCGGCTTCGGTCGGCGTGGCGATGGCGTGGTCCATGAACGGCAGGCCGCCCATCGAGCCCAGCACGGCGAGGATCAGGATGGCCGAGGGGATGATGCCGCGCAGGCACTTGCCCCACAGCGCCCAGCCGTGCAGCGTGCGCGCGGTCACGGGCAGGCCCGGCACGTACGACGGCCGGATGCGGGACACCAGGAAAGTGTAGATCGCGAAGATCAGCACCTGCAGCACCGAAGGGCCCCAGGCGCCCTTGTACATCTGGCCCACGTCGGTGCCCAGCTGGTCGGCCATGACGATGAGCACCAGCGACGGCGGCACCAGCTGCGTGATGGTGCCCGAGGCCGCCAGCACGCCGGTCGAATAGCGCATGTTGTAGCCGTAGCGCATCATCACGGGCAGCGAGATCATCGCCATCGCGATCACCTGGCCGGCCACGGTGCCGGTGATGGCGCCCAGGATGAAGCCCACGATGATCACCGAGTAGCCGAGGCCGCCACGCACCGGTCCGAAGAGCTGGCCCATCGAGTCGAGCATGTCCTCGGCCAGCCCGCATTTCTCGAGTACCGCGCCCATCAGCGTGAAGAAGGGAATGGCCAGCAGCGTCTCGTTCGACAGGATGCCGAACACGTTGAGCGGCAGGTTGGCCATGAAGCCGGCCGGGAACCAGCCCATCTCGATGGCGAAGAAGCCCGAGAGCAGGCCCAGTGCCGACAGTGAGAACGCGACCGGAAAGCCGATCAGCATGATCACCACGAGCCCCGCGAACATGATCGGGGCAAAGTTTTCCATCTGCATTTTTCTATCCTGCGAGGCGCTGCGTGGGAAGGGGCCGGGCGTCCGGTGACGAAGGTGCGCGGCGGAGGTCGGTCATTGCACCGGCTTCTCGTAGTGCGTGTTCATCTCGATCAGGCCGCGCAGGTAGGCCACGCGCTTGATGATCTCGGCCACGCCCTGCAGGAACATCGCGCCGAAGCCCAGCGGCATCATGAGCGCGGCCGGCCAGCGGATCAGGCCGCCGATGTTGCCGGACATCTCGCCGGTGCGAAGCATGCCCAGGAAGAAGGGCAGCGTGAGCCAGAACAGCAGGCCCATCACCGGCAGCAGGAAGAAGATCAGTCCGAACAGGTCGACGTAGACCGGGCCGTTGCCCTTGAGCTTGCCGTAGATGATGTCCACCCGCACGTGTTCGTTGTAGCGCAGCACCACGGGTGCGCCCAGCATCACGGTGGCAGCGAACAGGTACCACTGGATCTCCAGCCAGGAGTTGTTGCTGAAGTCGAAGCCATAACGCACCATGGCGTTGCCAGCGGAGATCAGCGACGCGGCGAGCACCGCGACGCCGGCCACCTTGCCGAACTTGGTGCTGATCCAGTCCATGACGAGCGTGAATTTGAGAAGTGCGGACAACGCGACCCTCCGTTCGGGAAATGTGGGCTACATCCGCGCTGCACCGGTGCAGCGCAAAGCCTCTGATGGTAACGCTCTGTTGCATCGTCGCCGAGGCGACGGGCCCCGCGTTTACCCTGAGCAGAGCCCCGGCAGACACTGCGGCGCGGGCGCGCGCCGCCGCGATAATTCGCCATGCCCGCATCCCCCGGCTCCACTTCGCCGCCCGGCCTCGGCGGCCTGCACGCCATCGATTCCCCATCGATGGACCATGCCGGACGTGAGCTGCTGTCCTTGGCGCTCATGGACGCGCGCAACCACACGCTGAACCTGCTGTCGTCGTGCGAGCAGGCGATCGAGACCCAGGGTGCCGCTGCGGAGGTCCCGCCGGGTGTGGCGCCGCCATCACCGCTGTGGCTGGCCGGCCATGTGGGATGGTTTGCCGAGTGGTGGATCGCCCGCAACACGCAGCGCGCCTTCGGCATCGACTGTCCCGTGCGGCCGACACGCCTGGCGGCCATGGCGCCGCAGGCCGATTTCTGGTGGGAGCTGCCCCCGCACGACGGGCATGAAATGCGCAACCTGCCCGACACCGAGACCACCCGCGCCTACCTGCGCGACACGCTGGAATGCACACTCGAGCTGCTCGAACGGGCCGCCGAGACCGACGCCGGGCTGTACTTCTACCGGCTCGCTCTCTTTCATGAAGACCTGCGGGGCGAACAGCTCGTGGTGCTCGCGCAGACGCTGGGCTTGCCGTTGCCATTGGATGCGCCCGCCGTCGCCGCGCCGCGCGAAGCGTTGTGGCTGCCCCAGACCCGCTGGCGCCTGGGCAGCCCGGCCACCGGCTTCTGCCTGGCGCAGGAGGGCGGGGTGCTGGAGCTGGACGTGCCCGAATTCGAGATTGACGCGCAACCCGTGAGCTGGCAGCAGTTCGCCGAATTCGTCGACGACGGCGGCTACGACCGCGAGGAGTTCTGGCGACCCGAGGGCCTGGCCTGGCTCGCCAGGCAGAGCGACGGCCGCCGCGCGCCGCGCCACGTCGAGCAGATCGGTGCCGGCCGCGTGGGCGCCGGTGGCGCGGTGCTGCGCCGGCGCTTCGGCCGCCTCGTGCAGGCTGCAGGCCACCAGGCCGCACTGCACCTGAGCTGGTGGGAGGCCGACGCCTGGGCCCGCTGGGCCGGCCGCCGGCTGGCCACCGAGATCGAATGGGAAGTGGCCGCGCATGCGGGCGCGTCACGCGGCTTTCGCTGGGGCGAGGTGCAGGAATGGACGGCCGGCACCTTACGGCCGTGGCCCGGCTATCGCGCCGACCCGTGGAGCGCCGGCACCGAATTCGATGCAGCCGCCGCCTTCGGGCAGGCGCGCGTGCTGCGCGGCACGTCGTTCGCCACCCGTGCGCGCTTGCGGTCGCCACGGCGCCGCGGGTTCGCGCTGCCCGACCGCGACGACGCCTTCATCGGCTTTCGGACTTGCGCGATGTGACGACAGGGCCGCTGCACGCGGTCACTTGCGGTCTTTGAAGTTCCACCACGGCAGCAGCGCGCTCAGCGATTCGATGGCGCCACCGTTCACGCTTTCGTAGCCTGCCAGCGTGCCCAGTTCATGCTGCCATGCGGCGCCCCGCAGTACACCGAGCAAGGCTTGAAGCGCCGGTTGATCGAGCGCGGACTTCAGGCAAGCCAGGTGGTAGCGCTCCTGCACCAGTGGAACGAAGTCGAGCCCTGCGGCGCGGGCCGCGGACTCCAGCCCCAGCCCGGTGTCGGCCTGGCCTGAGGCGACCGCCTGCGCCACGGCGGCATGCGAGGGTTCGGTGCGCTCATGCCCGTCGACGTCGCTCGCGGCGATGCCTGCATCGCCCAGCAGCTCGTCGATCAGCACCCGCGTGCCGGTGCCGATGGGGCGGTTGACGTAGCGGGCGCGGCGCCGCACCACGTCGTCCAGCGAACGCAGGGCCAGCGGATTGCCCGGTGCCACGATCAGCCCCTGCGTGCGGCGTGCAAAGCCGATCAGCTTGTGCAGGCCGGGCTTGAGCAGCGGCTTGTAGGTGCGCTGGGCGAGCGAGCCGGCCGGCGGCCGTTCCAGCGTATGGAAGCCGGCCAGCACGCAGCGCCCCTGGTTGAGGGCGGCGATGGCGTCCACGCTGCCGGTGAAGTGGATGTCCAACTGCAGGCTGGCGTGCGCCGCAGCGTGCGCGCGCAGCAGCACCAGCGCGTCGTCGTGGCTGGCGTGCAGGCTGAGCACATGCGTGCGGTCGTCGAAGGCCAGCGCGAACACGCGTTCGAGGTCGGCGTGCAGTGCCTCGATCTGCGGCGCGAGCCGTGCCTGCGCCTGCCGCTCGGCCCACAGCAGCTTGTCGCCGAATTCCGAGAGCTGCGCAGAGCGGCCCTGCTCGCCCGTGACCAGGGCGTGGCCGAGGGTGTCTTCCCAGCGCTTGAGTTCGCCCCAGACGTGCCGATACGAAAGGCCCAGTGCGCGCGCCGCCGCGGAGATGGAGCCGTGGCCGCGCACGGCCTGCAGCAGTTCCATCAACGGGTTGCGAATGAGGCCGCGACCGCCGCGCCGCGGCGCGATGGCATAAGAGAGTTCGATCTGTTGCACGGAAGAAGTAGGCGGGGCGCTGGCGAAGTTCCGTCGATTATGCAGAGCCGCCCGCCAATGCCCTTTACCTATGAAGTGCCGTGCATAGGTCGACCGTGCCTGTTTTCGATACTGCGCGGCTCCCGATGAGAAATTGCAAATGAACACCTTCGCCGACAGCCTGGGCGCAGCCTGGCAGCTGCTGCTGGCACGCGACCCCGTGCTGCTGGCCATCGTCGGCCGATCGCTCGGCGTGAGTGCCAGCGCCTGCCTGCTCGCATGCGGCGCTGGCCTGCTGCTGGGCGCCTGGCTGGCCGTGGGGCGCTTTCGCGGTCGCGGACTGCTGCTGACGCTGCTCAACACATTGCTCGCGCTGCCGTCGGTCGTGGTCGGCCTGGTGGTGTACCTGTTGCTGTCGCGTTCGGGGCCGTTGGGTGGGCTGGGCTGGCTGTTTTCCTTCCAGGCGATGGTGCTGGCGCAGACGGTGCTGGTGCTGCCCGTGGTGACGGCCCTCACGCGCCAGACCATCGAAGACGCCGACCGCGCGCATGGCGAGCAGTTGCGCTCGCTCGGCGCCGGTCCGTTCACGCGGGCGTTGCTGCTGGTCTGGGACGAGCGCTATGCGCTGGTCACCGTGTTGATCGCGGCCTTTGGTCGCGCGGTGTCGGAGGTCGGCGCCGTGATGATCGTCGGTGGCAACATCGACGGCTTCACGCGCGTCATGACCACCGCCATCGCGCTGGAAACCAGCAAGGGCGACCTGCCGCTGGCGCTGGCGCTGGGTCTGCTGCTGCTGGCCGTCGTGCTGCTGCTCAACCTGTTGATCGCGCTGCTGCGCGGCTGGCGCGAGCGGGTCGATGGCGGCGCGACCGACGCCACGGCACTGCGCTCAGGAGCAGCAGCTTGACCGGCCCTACGGTCTTCCAGCTCGATGACGCCTCCGTGCGCTTTGCGCGCGTGCAGGCCCTGCATCCGACCACGCTGTCGATCGACGCGGGCGAACGCGTGGCACTGATCGGCGCCAACGGCAGCGGCAAGAGCACGTTGCTGCGCGTGCTGCATGGGCTGATTCCGGTGGCATCGGGCCAGGTGCGCTCGCATGTGCCGCGGCAGGCGCAGGCCATGCTGTTTCAGCGGCCGCATCTGTTGCGCGCCAGCGTGCGCCACAACGTGGCGCTGGCGTTGTGGCTGCACGGCGCGCGCTGGCGTGCCGCCCAGCAGGCTGCGCAAGAGGCGCTCGACCGCGTCGGCCTGAGCGCGCTGGCCGAGCGCAATGCACGCACCCTGTCGGGTGGCCAGCAGCAGCGCCTGGCGCTGGCGCGTGCCTGGGCCCTGCAGCCCGATGTCCTCTTTCTCGACGAGCCGACGGCCAGCCTCGATCCGACCGCCAAGCGCGAGGTCGAGGCGCTGCTCGGCGAGATGGCGCAGGGCCGAACCATGGTGTTCGCCAGCCACAACCTCGGCCAGGTCAAGCGCCTGGCGAGCCGCGTGGTCTACCTGGAGCAGGGCCGCGTGCTGGCCGACCGCAGCGTCCACGATTTCTTTCACGGGCCGTTGCCCGAGGAAGCCCGTTTGTTTGTCAAAGGAGAAACCTGAAATGTTCACGACCCCCCGCCTTCGCACCTGTGTGCTCGCCTGCATGGCCGTCATCGCTTCGATCGGCGCACAGGCCGAGACGATCACCATGGCGTCCACCACCTCGACCGAACAGTCGGGCCTGTTCTCGCAGTTGCTGCCTGCGTTCAAGCAGGCCAGCGACATCGACGTGAAGGTGGTGGCCGTCGGCACGGGCCAGGCCATCGACATGGCGCGCCGCGGCGACGCCGACGTGCTGTTCGTGCATGACACGGCGGCCGAAGAGAAGTTCGTCGCCGAGGGTTTCGCGGCGCGGCGCTATCCAGTGATGTACAACGACTTCGTGCTGATCGGTCCCGCGGGCGATCCAGCCGGCGTGAAGGGCAGCGACATCGTGGTGGCGCTCAAGAAGATCGCCGCCGGCAACGCGGCCTTCGTGTCGCGTGGCGACAAGAGCGGCACCGACGCAGCGGAACGCCGCCTGTGGGCGCAGACCGGCATCGCCGAGGCAGGCCAACCGGTGGCCAATGACCGCAAGGGCAGCGGCTACAAGGAATGCGGCTGCGGCATGGGCCCGGCACTCAATATCGCGGCATCGAGCGGCGCCTATGTGGTGGCCGACCGCGGCACCTGGCTCAGCTTCAAGAACCGCGCCGATCTCGCGGTGCTGGTCGAGGGCGACAAGCGCCTGTTCAACCAGTACGGCGTGATGGTGCCGAGCCCGGCGAAGTTTCCGCAACTCAACCACACGGGTGCGCAGAAGTTCGTCGACTGGGTGATCTCGCCGGCAGGGCAGTCGGTCATCGCCTCCTACAAGATCGGCGGCGAACAGCTGTTCTTCCCGAACGCGGCGAAGTGAGCCGCGCGGTCACGCGCCGCCGTGCGCCTGCGACGTTGCGGCGCTGACCACGCGGCCGCCGTCCAGGTGCACGACGGTCTGCGCCAGCGCATGGACGTCGTGCGGATCGTGCGTGACCAGCAGCGTGGGCACCTGCACGCGCTCCAGCATCTCGGCGAGTTCGGCGCGCAGGCGCGTGCGCAGTGGGGTGTCGAGGGCCGACAGCGGCTCGTCGAGCAGCAGCAGGTGCGGCCGCGGCGCCAGCGCACGCGCAAGCGCGACGCGCTGCCTCTGGCCGCCCGACAGATGGCGCGGCAGGGCACCGCGCAAGGGGCCCAGATCGAACTGCCGGACCAAGGCTTCGATGTGCGCGCGGTCCTCGTCCTTCAGGCGCTGGCCCAGCCGGTGCACGCCAAACTCCAGGTTCTGCGCCACCGTCCTGTGCGGGAACAGCGCGTAGTCCTGGAACACCAGCCCGATGCGGCGCTCGCGGGCTGGCAGGTCGATGTGCCGAGTGCTGTCGAGCAGCGTCTGCGCGCCGATCCGCACATGGCCACGAACCTGCGGCACCAGGCCTGCCATGGCCATCAGGACGGTCGATTTGCCGGAGCCCGAGGCGCCCATCAGCGCGGTGCGCATCGTGCTGGAACCGAAGGCGGCATCGAGCACGAAGCGCCGTCCCGGCGACTGCAGCACCAACTGCACTTGGATGTCGAGGATCGGTGTCATGGGCGTCAATGCCGTGCCTGCAGCAGCCGGCCCGAGAGCACGAGCACCACGATGCAGACCAGCGAGATCACCAGCGTGAGCCCGAGCGCCTGCGCATCGTTGCCGGCCTGTACCGCGTCGTAGACGGCGATCGACAGTGTTTGCGTCTTGCCCGGCAGGTTGCCCGCGATCATCAGCGTGGCGCCGAACTCGCCCATGGCGCGTGCGAAAGCCAGCATCAGCCCGGCCGCGATGCCGCGCACCGCGAGCGGCAGCGCGATGCGCACGAACACCTCGAACTCGCCCGCGCCGAGCGTGCGTGCCGCGTGGGTCAGCCGCCCATCGACCTCCTCGAAGGCGGCGCGCGCCGCCTTGTAGATCAGCGGCAGCGACACGACCGAGGCAGCGATCACCGCGCCCTGCCAGGTGAACATCAGGTTGACGCCGAACCAGCGGTCCAGGTACTGGCCGAGCACGCCGTTGCGCCCGATCAGCACGATCAGGTAGTAGCCCAGCACGGTCGGCGGCAGCACCATCGGCAGCATCAGGATGGCGTCGGCGATGCTCTGGCCGGCGAAGCGGCGCCGCGACATCCACCAGGCCAGCGCAATGCCGGCCGCACCCGACAGCAGCGTGGCGAGCAGCGCGACCTTGAGCGTGAGCCAGAGCGGTGTGAGCAAGATCAGGGCTTCGAAAAGCCGAAGCCGCCGAGGACCTGCTGGCCGGGTTCGCTGCGCACGAAGGCGACGAAGTCGCGCGCCGTGGTGGCGTTCTTGCTGCCGGCGAGCACCGCGATCGGGTAGCTCACGGGCTTGGCGGTTGGCACGGTCAGCGCGATGCGGGTCTTGTCGCGCTCGATCAGCGCGTCGGTGCGGTAGACGAAGCCGGCATCCACCTCGCCGCGCGCGACGTAGTTGAGCACCTGGCGCACGCTCTCGCCGTAGATCCACTTGGGTTCGAGCGCGGCAGCGAGGCCGGCCTGCTGCACCGCGTCCATGGTGTAGCGGCCGACCGGCACCGAGGTCGGCGTGCCCGTTGAGATGCGCTTGTAGGCCGCGCCTGTGAGCTCCTCGAGCTTCTGCGGCGTGGTGGTGGCCGCGGCCGGCACGATCAGCACCAGCGTGTTCTGAACGAAGTCGGCACGCGAACCGTCGGCCAGCAGTTGGGCCGTGGCTGCGCGGTTCATGGTTTCCTGGTCGGCCGACGCGAACACGTCGACCGGTGCACCCTGCTGCATCTGTGCGAGCAGCGCGCCGGACGCCGCGAAGTTGAAGGTGACCTTGGCGCCGGGATGCGACTTTTCGAAAGCCTGGCCGACCGCCTGGAACGCGTTGGTCAGGCTCGCGGCCGCGGACACCACGATTTCCTGCGCATGCAGCGCACCGCCGAGGGTCAGGGCGGCGAGCAGGGCGCCCGTACGCAGCCAGCGTGGGGAAGTCTTCATCTTTCGTCCTCGGCTTTCGCTATTCATGAATGGAATAGCGGAATCATAGCAATGCGCGCGCTCGTGCATTGCACAATGGCCGCATGGCAACCCCTCGCTTCATCGACGCGCTCGGCCACGGCATGAGCGACAAGCGCATCGACATCCTGCGCGGCATTGCGCGCACCGGCAGCATCTCCCAGGCAGCGCGCGAGGCGGCCGTGAGCTACAAGGCGGCGTGGCAGGCGATCGACACGTTGACCAACCTGGCGGGCGTGCCGCTGGTCGGGCGCGCGGTGGGCGGCGCGGGCGGTGGTGGCGCGGTGCTGACCGCACAGGGCCAGCACCTGCTGGAACTGGCGCAGGCGCTCGACGCGGCGCGCCAGGAGGTGCAGGCGCGCTGGGCGCAACGCGGGAGTGCTGCAGGCGCCGGGCTGGACACCACGCTCACCCGGCTGGCCGTGCGCACCAGCATGCGCAACCAGCTGCCTGCAGCGATCGACACGATGGCGGTCAGCGGCCGCATCGTGCGCGTCGTCATGCGGCTCGGCGAGGTCGGCCGCATCGCTGCGCGCATCACGCAGGAGAGTGTGGAACTGCTCGGCCTGCAGCCGGGCCTGCCGGTGATCGCGCTGTGCAAGGCGACGGCGGTGCGCGTCGAGCGCTTCGATGCGGCCCGCAAGGCATCCGCCAACCCACTGAGCGGCACGGTGACCAGCGCGGCGCGCGGCGATAGTGGCGATGAACTGGCGATGGCGCTCGAAGGTGGCCTGCAACTGGTCGGCTTCGCGGCGGCCGGCACCGGGTTGCGCACCCGCCAGCGGGTGGTGGCGACGGTCGACGAGGCCGCCGTGGTGGTGGCACTGCCGGGCTGATCCCCCACGGCGCTTCAGCCGGTGCGTCTACCCGGTGCGTCTACCCGGCGCGTTCAGCCGGCGCGTTCAGCCGGCGCGCTTCGCAGGCGCGAGCTTGCGGTACACCGTCGCGCGGCTGATGCCGAGGGTGCGGGCCGCCTCGGCCACATTGCCTTGCGCCTCTTCGACAGCCTTGCGGATCAGCGCCGACTCGACGTCGCGCAGCCGCTGGCGTGGCGGGGTGGCAGATGCCGCGCGAGTGCTGCGAAGGCTTTGCGCGAGCCGGGGCCAGCCTTGCAGTCGGAGCCCGGACCACAGCGGGATCTCGAGCGTGGCCTCGCGCCGCGCCGCGTCCCACAGCGCATCGAGCGGCAGCGCGAACAGGTCGACCGCGTTCAGCGGCGCACCGGCGGACTGCTGGAGCGACCGGTGCAGCATCTGGCGCGCCAACGCATTGGTGGCGCAGACATGGCCGTCGCGGTCCAGTCCGAGCAGGCCGTCGGCGTCCTCGCCGCCCGCGCAGCCGGGCCAGTTGAATTGCAGCAGCAACGCATGCGGTTGTCGGCGCACCAGGGCGTTCTCGATGCTGCGCGCCGACAGCATCGCCAGGTGGCGCAATTCGGGTCGCTCGACCACCTGCACGCCGGTCAGGTCGAGCATGCCGATGCAGTCGCCCTGCGGCCCGAACAGCGGTGCACCGGCGCAGCTGTAGATGCCGGTGTCGTCGAAGAAGTGTTCCGCCCGGTGCAGCCATACCGGCGCGCGCTCGGCCAGCACCGCGCCGATGGCGGTGGTGCCCACGGCACGTTCCGACAGGTCGATGCCGACGCGGGCGATGTCGCGTGCGTGCCGGTCCGCCGCATCGCTGCCCGCGGGCCGTGCGCCGACATCGACCACGATGCCGTCCGCGTCGGTGAGGATCGCGAAATAGCGGGTGTCGGCGAGCGCGCGCGACAGCCGTTCCAGCACGGGCCGCGCCGCCTCGACCAGCGGACGGCTCCGCTCGGCCACGCGCTGCGCCGCGCCGCGCGACACCGCGTTGAACTGCACACGCTGCTGAGGCCGGTGGCCCGCGCGCAGGCAGCGCTGCCACGAGCGCACCAGCCAGGGCTCGACCGGCACGTCACCCGGTGCGGCGTCTGGCATGCCGTCGATCCACTGGCGTCGGGCAAGGGCGATCGCGGTCGAGCGTTCGGGCAGGGCAGGTGCGGAGGAGGGCTGCATCGTGGCGTGGTGACGTGGCGGCAGGGCGCCGGGACGGCGATGCGCTGTTTCATTTTGAGAATTTCGCGTCGACTGCGCAAGTGTCGAGGGTTTTGCCTAGGATGGGGGTCTGGCGCGGCGTCGAAGATGCCATTCGCTGAAACAGCCATCACCTTCACGGAGACAGCCAACATGCAGGTTCCATTCACGGTCAACGGCCGCGCGGTCACGGTCGACGCACCACCCAACACCTTTCTCGTGCACGCCATCCGCGAGCACCTCCACCTCACCGGCACCCACGTCGGCTGCGACACCGCCCAGTGCGGCGCCTGCACCGTGCATGTGAACGGCCGCGCGGTCAAGTCGTGCAACGTGCTGGTCGGCCAGGTGGCCGGGGCGGAAATCACCACCATCGAGGGCGTCGCCCAACCCGATGGCACCATGCACCCGATGCAGGCGGCGTTCAAGGAATGCCACGGCCTGCAATGCGGCTTCTGCACCCCGGGCATGGTGATGAGCGCCATCGACCTGTGCACCTACCACCCGAATTCCAGCGAAACCGAAATCCGCTCGCTGCTCGACGGCAACCTGTGCCGTTGCACCGGTTACCAGAACATCGTCAAGGCCGTCCAGGTGGGCGGCAAGGCGATGGCAGACGGCCCCGCCACCGCAGCCACCACCACCGTCTGAGGAGGTCGCCATGGGTGCATCCGATTTCGCCAACCTTCCGCACATCGGCCAGTCCGTACGGCGCAAGGAAGACTACCGCTTCCTGACCGGCGCCGGCCAGTACACCGACGACGTGACCATGGCCGCGCAGAGCCATGCGATCTTCGTGCGCTCGCCGCACGCGCATGCCGTCGTCAAGTCCGTGGACATCGCGGCGGCGCAGGCGATGCCCGGCGTGATCGGCATCTTCAGCGGCAAGGACATCGAGGGCAAGATGGGCGGCCTGCCGTGTGGCTGGCTCATCCACAATCCCGACGGCACGCCCATGAAGGAGCCGATGCACCCGATCCTCGCGATCCACAAGGTGCGGTACGTCGGCGACCACGTCGCCATCGTGGTGGCCGAAACGGTCGAGCAGGCGAAGAACGCCGCCGAAGCCGTGGTGGTCGACTACGACGTGCTCGCGCCCGTGGTGAGCGTGGCCGACGCTGCCCGGAAAGAGGGCCAGGTCGTGGTGCACGACGAGGCGCCCGACAACCAGTGCTACAAGTGGACGCTGGGCGACAAGGCGCAGGTCGACGCGGCCTTCGCCGGCGCGGCGCACGTGACCCGGCTCGATTTGGTCAACAACCGGCTCATCCCCAATCCGATCGAGCCGCGCGTGGCCATCGGCAACTACAACCGCGCCACCGAGGAGTACACGCTCTACGTGTCCAACCAGAACCCGCACGTCGAGCGCCTGCTGCTGACGGCCTTCGTTCTGGGCCTGCCTGAACACAAGGTGCGGGTCATCGCACCCGACGTGGGCGGCGGCTTCGGTTCCAAGATCTACCTGTACGCCGAAGACGTGGCATTGACCTGGGCTTCCAAGCAGCTCAACCGCAGCATCAAGTGGACCGGCGAGCGCTCGGAATGCTTCCTGAGCGACGCGCACGGCCGCGACCACGTGAGCCATGCCGAAATGGCGATGGACAAGGACGGCAAGTTCCTCGCGATGCGCGTGCACACCGATGCCAACCTGGGCGCGTACCTGTCGACCTTCTCGACGGCCATCCCGACCATCCTCTACGCGACGCTGCTGGCCGGCCAGTACGCCACGCCGCAGATCTACGTCGAGGTCGATGCCTGGTTCACCAACACGGCGCCGGTCGATGCCTACCGTGGCGCCGGGCGGCCCGAGGCCACCTACCTGGTCGAGCGCCTGGTCACGCGCTGCGCGTGGGACCTGGGGCTGGCACAGGACGAGATCCGGCGCCGCAATTTCATCACCAGCTTCCCTTACCAGACGCCCGTGGCGCTGCAGTACGACACCGGAGACTTTCCGGCGCTGCTGGACCGTGCCAACGAGCTGGCCGATGTGTCGGGCCTCGAGGCCCGCAAGGCCGAGAGTGCGAAGAACGGCAAGCTGCGCGGCATCGGTTACTCCAGCTACATCGAGGCCTGCGGCCTGGCGCCCTCGAACGTGGCGGGTGCGCTCGGTGCGCGCGCCGGCCTGTTCGAGGCGGGCGAGGTGCGCGTGCATCCGACGGGCAGCGTGACGGTGTTCACCGGCTCGCACAGCCACGGCCAGGGCCACGAGACGACCTTCGCGCAGGTGGTGGCGGCGCGGCTGGGGATCCCGATCGAGAACATCGACATCGTGCACGGCGACACCGGACGCGTGCCCTTCGGCATGGGCACGTACGGCTCGCGCTCGCTGTCGGTAGGCGGCACCGCCATCATGAAGGCGCTCGACAAAATCGAGACCAAGGCCAAGAAGATCGCGGCGCACCTGATGGAAGCCAGCGACGCCGACATCGACTTCGCCAACGGCGAGTTCACCGTGCGCGGCACCGACAAGAAGATCCCTTTCGGCCAGGTGGCGTTGACGGCCTACGTGCCGCACAACTACCCGCTCGACAAGCTGGAGCCGGGGCTGAACGAAACCGCCTTCTACGACCCGACCAATTTCACCTACCCCGCCGGCACCTACATCTGCGAGGTCGAGATCGACCAACTGACGGGCGAGGTCAAGGTCGACCGTTTCACCGCGGTGGACGACTTCGGCACCATCATCAATCCGATGATCGTCGAGGGCCAGGTGCATGGGGGGCTGGTGCAGGGCATTGGCCAGGCGCTCATGGAGAACTGCGTCTACGACAACGAGACGGGCCAGCTGCTGACCGGCAGCTTCATGGACTACGCCATGCCGCGCGCCGCGGACTTTCCGCAGTTCAACCTCGACACCATCAGCACGCCCTGCACGCACAACCCGCTGGGTTCCAAGGGCTGCGGCGAGGCGGGTGCGATCGGCTCGCCGCCAGCGGTCATCAACGCAGTGCTGGACGCGCTGCGTCCGCTGGGCGTGACCGAGTTCGACATGCCCGCGTCGCCGCACCGCGTGTGGGAAGCGATGCAGACCGGGCGCACGCCCGATGCGCAAAGCGCACCACAGACGCCCTCGCTGGCGGCCAGCACCCAAGGCCGCCCGGCCGCCTGAACCAGGAGAAAAATCCATGTATCCCTTTACCCTCGAACGTCCTGCCACCGTGGCCGATGCGGCCCAGCTCGCCACGGCCGGTGGCAAGCCGCTGGCCGGCGGCCAGACCCTGCTCGCGTCGATGAAGCTGCGGCTGTCGGCACCCGAGCAATTGATCGACCTGGGCGGCGTGCCGGAGCTTGCCGGCATCAGGAAGGAAGGCGACGCCTTCGTGATCGGCGCGATGGCGCGGCATCTCGACGTGGCCAACCACGCCGGCCTGCAGGCCGACTTTCCGGCATTGGCCGACCTGGCGTCGCGCATCGGCGACCGCCAGGTGCGAGCCATGGGCACGTTGGGCGGCTCGGTTGCCAACAACGATCCGGCGGCGTGCTACCCGAGCGCCGTGCTGGCGACGGGCGCCACCGTGATCACCAACCAGCGCGAAATCGCTGCGGACGACTTCTTCCTCGGCCTGTTCACCACCGCGCTGGAAGAGGGTGAGCTGATCACGGCCATTCGCTTTCCGATCCCGGAGGCCGCGCACTACGAGAAGCTGCGCCAGAAGGCGTCGCACTTTCCGCTGGTCGGAATCTTCGTGGCGAAGTACGCGAGCGGCGTGCGCGTCGCAATCACGGGCGCTGGCAACGGCGTGTTCCGCCATGCGGGTCTGGAGCAGGCGCTCAGCCAGAGCTTCACCCCTGAAGCCGCTGCCGGCGTGAAGATCGATCACAGCGACTTGAACACCGACCTGCACGCTTCGGCTGCCTACCGCGCCAACCTCATCGGCGTGCTCACGCAGCGGGCCGTGCGTCACGCAGCCGGTTGAAGCGCGGTTGGTGGAACAACGGGTGATCTTTCCAAGCATCGATGCCGTCGCGGCCGGGCTGCAACAGGCAGGCTACTTCGCAGACCGCCGGCTGGCCACGGCCGTGTTCCTGGCGCTCAAGCTGCAGCGCCCGCTGCTGCTCGAAGGTGAGCCGGGCGTGGGCAAGACCGAGCTGGCCAAGGCCCTGTCGACGGCCCTGCAGCGCGAACTGCTGCGCCTGCAGTGCTACGACGGCCTGGAGCAGCGCGAGGCGCTCTATGAATGGAACTACGCCGCACAGCTTCTGCACATGCGCGCGGCCGAAGCGCACGGCATAACGGATGCCCCCACGCTCGGCACTGACGTGTCCTCGCTGCCCCCCGAGGGGGCGCTCGCGCCTTCGGGCGGCCGTGCGGCGCTCGGCCGCGACGTCGAGGCCGAGGTCTACCAGCCGCGCTACCTGATCCGCCGCCCGCTGCTGCAGGCGCTGCAGGCGCCAGCGCCCGGCGCCGTGCTGCTGATCGACGAGGTCGATCGCGCCGACGAACCCTTCGAGGCCTTTCTCCTCGAGTACCTGGGCGAGTACCAGGTCAGCATTCCCGAGCTCGGGACGGTGCGGGCGGTCGTGCCGCCGGTGACCATCCTCACGAGCAACCGCACCCGCGAGCTCAACGACGCGGTCAAGCGCCGCTGCCTCTACCACTGGCTCGACTACCCGGAGCGCGAGCGCGAGCTCGCCATCGTTCGCGCGCAGGTGCCGCAGGCCGGCGACGTGTTGTCCGAGCAGGTCGCGGCCTTCATCGCGCGGCTGCGCAGCGCGCCGTTCGCCAACGCTTTTCAGCGCGCGCCGGGCATTGCCGAGAGCGTGGAATGGGCACGGGCGCTGGTGGCACTCGACACGCTGGTGCTCGACCCTGAAGTGGTCGCCGACACGGCCGGCATTCTCTTCAAGCAGCGCGACGACGTCGCGGCGCTCACGCAGTCCCTGGCCACGGAGCTGCTGAAGCCGGAAGAGGCGACATGACCGAAGAAGGACGGCGGGCGTGAACCTGGGTGACGCGCGACGCGGCAAGATGGCCGGCAACATTGCCGGCTTCGGCCGGGCACTGCGGCGCGCCGGCGTGCCCATCGACGCATCGCGCATTGCGCTGGCCACCGAGGCCGCGACCCTGGTCGGCGTGGACGAGCGGTTCGACCTCTGCGCCGCGATGGAAGCCGTGATGGTCAGTCGCGAACAGGACCGGCTGGTCTTTCGCGAGCTCTTCGATGCATGGTTTCGCGACCCTGAGCTCGCCAACAAGTTGCTCGCCCAGATGCTGCCCAGCGCCGAGGGCAGGATGGAGCCGTCCAGGCGCAGGCCGCGCGTGCGCGAGGCGCTGGCGCCGCCGCGTGCGCCCGACCGGCCCGCGCAGCGCCAGGACGAGCGCGAGATCGACTTCGACGCCGCCATGACGGCCAGCGACCTGCAGCGCCTGCAGCAGGCCGACTTCAACGCGCTCGGCGCCGCCGAGTACCGGCTGGTCGAACGGCTGGCGCGTGACATCGCACTGCCGATCCCCAAGCTGCCTTCGCGCCGGCTGCGCGTGGCGGCGGGCGGTGGGCAGCGTTCGCGCATCCACTGGCCGGGCGTGCTGCGCGAAGCTGCGCGCCACGGCGGCGAAATGCTGCGCCTGCCCCGCCTGGTGCGGCGCGAACAGCCGTTACCACTGCTCGTGCTGGTCGACGTGTCGGGTTCGATGGAGCGCTATGCGCGCCTGCTGCTGGCGTTCCTGCACGCGGCCACGCGCCAGGCCGGACGGCGCGACGTGTTCGCCTTCGGCACGCGGCTGACCGACCTCACGCCCGCGTTTCGCATGGCAGACACCGACGCGATGCTGGGCGCTGCGAGTGCGGCCATCGACGATTTCGCGGGCGGTACGCGGCTGGGCGATTCGCTCGCGCAACTGCGCCAGGCGCATGCGCGCCGACTCACGGGCCGGCGCACGCTGGTGCTGGTGATCAGCGACGGCCTGGACACCGGCGAACCCGCGCTGCTCGAGCGCGAACTGCAGTGGCTCCAGCGCCATTCGCGGCGCGTGCTGTGGCTCAACCCGTTGCTGCGCTTCGACGGCTACGCTCCCCTTGCGCGCGGTGCGGCCATGCTGCATCGCCATGCAGACGCGATGCTGGCGGTCCACAATCTCAGCGCGCTCGAACAACTGGCCGCCAGCCTGGCCGCGCTCATGCGCGCCGCGCGCTAGGCAGCGGCCCCACGAACAACCCCAACGAAGGAAGCACCATGGAAATGCTCGGCAATCGCCGCCTCGGCGTCACGCAGCAACAGGCCTGGGAGGCGCTCAACGACCCGGAAACGCTCAAGAAGTGCATCCCTGGTTGCGACAAGTTCGAACTCACCGGCGAAGGCCAGTACACGGTGTCGGCGGCCGTCAAGGTCGGGCCGGTGTCGGCCAAGTTCGCGGGCAAGGTCACGCTGACCGACATCACGCCGCCCGACGGCTACAAGCTGAGCTTCGAGGGGCAGGGCGGTGTGGCCGGCTTCGCCAAGGGCGCGTCGAGCGTCACGCTCAAGCCCGCCAGCGATGGGGGCGAAGGCTGCGAGCTCGACTACACCGTGCAGGCGCAGGTCGGCGGCAAGATCGCGCAGCTCGGCCAGCGGCTGATCGACGGCGCCGCCAAGTCCACGGCCGACGACTTCTTCAAGCGTTTCGACGCCGAAATGCAGCGCCGCTACGGCGCGCCGCCACCCGAGGTGCCCGAGGCCGAGGAAAAGACGGGCGCCGTCAAGGGCTTCATGAACAAGATCGGCCTGGGCGGCGGCAAGAAAGACACGGACGCCGCCTGATGGAGAACCTCGACGTCATGGTGCTGCGCACGCTGCGCGACTGGCGCCGGGCCGGTCGCCGCGCCTTGCTCACCACGGTGGTCCGCACCTGGGGCTCGTCGCCGCGGCCGGTCGGCTCGATCATGGCGCTGGCGGAAGACGGTGCCGTGGTCGGCTCGGTGTCCGGCGGCTGCATCGAGGACGACCTCATCGCGCACTACAGCCGCGCGCATGGCGGTGGCGCCATGCCCACCGGTGCGCCTTCGCTGGTGAAGTACGGCATCACCGCGGACGAGGCGCACCGCTTCGGCCTGCCTTGCGGCGGCACGCTCGAACTGCTGCTCGAATACGACCCTGCGCCCGCCGAGCTCGACACGCTGGTGAGCGCGCTGGACCAGGGGCGCATGATGCAGCGCGCCGTGACCCTGGCCGACGGCGCCGTGCGGTTGAGCGACACCCACGCACCCGCGGCGCTCCACGTGAGCGACACCGAGCTGGTGAACACCTTCGGCCCCGAATACCGCATGCTGCTGATCGGTGCCGGTCAACTCGCCGAGTACTTGGCGACCATGGCGAAGTTCAGCGGGTTTGCCGTCACGCTGTGCGACCCGCGCGCCGAGTACCGCAGCGCCTGGACGCTGCCCGGCGTGACCATCACGACCGAGATGCCCGACGATGCCGTAACCGCATTCCGGCCGGACCATCGCAGCTGCGTGGTCGGCCTGACGCACGACCCCAAGCTCGACGACCTCGCACTGCTCGAAGCCTTGCAGACCGACGCCTTCTACGTCGGTGCGATCGGCTCGCGCCGCAACGCACAGGCGCGGCGCGAACGCATGATCGAGCACTTCGATCAGACCGAGGCATCGCTGGCGCGGCTGCGTGGGCCGATCGGCATCTACATCGGCAGCAAGACGCCACCGGAGATCGCCGTGAGCGTGATGGCGGAGATCCTCGCTGTGAAGAACGCCGTGCAGCTGCCTCGCGAAATGGTGGTGGCGAACGCGAAGGCGCTGCAGGAAGCGGTCGCATAGCTTCCTTTCGCAAAAGCGCCCATCACGGCTGATGGCGCGTTGGCGAGGAGGGCGAGTCATCGTTCGACCTGATGAGGCCGCCGCCTCGCTGCGGGGCGACGACCCCTACCGCCCTGGACTCTGTGCGCTGCCTTGATGCTGCTGATAGTGCTGCGCCCACCGCTGCGCGTCCTGAATTTCCCGCTGCTGCGCCATCTGCGTGGCCTGCTCCAGCCGCTCGAAGCCTTGCTCGGGTGGCACGCGCGCCGCCTGCACCGGGTCGACCGCCGCCACGCTCAGGCACCGCAGGCCGCCCCACGGCGCATGGCCCACGAACAGCTTGAGCTGGCCACGCGTGTCGGGCTCCAGGAGCACCACATCCAGACGCTTGGCCAGCCGATCGCCCTTGAAGTCGGCCAGCGCCTGCGAGGCGATGCTGGTGCTCTGCTGTGCGCTCCAGCGGCCGTCCTGCGCAAGGACGTCGAAGATCTTCTGGAAGTCCTTGTGGTCGGGATGCGTGGGGTCGCGTGGATCGATCTGGCGTGCGGGTGCGGCAGGCTCGGCGCGTGCGGCTGGAGATTCGCTGGCCTGTGGTACGGCGAATCCTTGCACGGTGAGCCGAGCGATCTGCTCGCGGGCCGCAGCCAGTTCGGCATCCTTGGCCGCCAGTCGGGCATGCATCTCCTGGCTGTCGGGGGCTGCGGGCGGGGTCGTGGACGTCGTTGTATGCGAAGGCGCAGGCACCATCGTCTGCGGGGCCACTGCCTTCATTTCCGGTGACAGCATGGGCTGCATGACAGCCTCGTTCGGCGTGCGACGCGGGGCAAGGTCTTGCGCGTGGTCCTGCGCGCGCTGTTGCGTGCGATCCAACGAAGGTTGCAGCGTGGTGCGCAGGTTCGGCGCGTTCACTAACTCTTCCTTCACCCTCGCATGGACGATCCCGATCTCGCGCAGCAGCGTCAGCTCGTGCAAGCGATCTGGCTTCGCTAGCTTGCCCACCGGCTGCAGCGAGCCCGGCGATATCTGTTCGGGCTCGTCGCGGCGCTTGTGGGCTTCGGCG
>Ga0247813_10000152_pt1 | contig 81914 bp, 67 predicted proteins | sample UWRJL169409C1_FD_180719 | JGI IMG/M metagenome (GOLD analysis project Ga0247813, IMG submission 180719) | Plant litter microbial communities from Arlington Agricultural Research Station in Wisconsin, United States - UWRJ-L169-409C-1 | ecosystem: Environmental > Terrestrial > Plant litter >...
GTCCGCCTCCGACGACGCCCATCCCGCGCGCAAAGCCTCCATCTCGCGTGAGGATCTGCTGGCCGCGGCATTGGCCCTCATCGGGCCGCACCGCAGCGTCTCCACGCTGAGCCTGCGCGAGGTCGCGCGTGAAGCCGGGATCGCCCCGAACTCGTTCTACCGCCAGTTCCGCGACATGGACGAACTCACCGTGGCGCTGATCGACCTGGCCGGTCGCTCGCTGCGTACGATCATCGGCGAGGCCCGCCAGCGCGCGGCCTCCTCGGACCGCAGCGTGATCCGGCTCTCGGTGGAAACCTTCATGGAGCAGCTGCGTGCCGATGACCGCCTGCTGCATGTGCTGCTGCGCGAAGGCACGGCCGGCTCGGATGCGTTCAAGCACGCAGTCGATCGCGAGCTGAACTACTTCGAAGACGAACTGCGGGTCGATCTGATCCGCCTGGCGGCCGCCGACGGCGCGCGCCTGCACGAGCCGGCACTGGCCTCCAAGGCCATCACCCGGCTGGTCTTTGCCATGGGCGCCACCGCGGTGGACCTGCCGCCGGAAAAAGACCCCGAACTGATCGATCAGCTGACACAGATGCTGCGGATGATCATCACCGGGGCGCGCACCCTGGCCGGCAGCCCTCCGCTGCGCTGACGCCGCGCAGTAGACCAGCGTCCCCGTTTACGGGGTGCCGAAGCGCGGGCCACGCCCTTCGCGGTGCGACGCTGCGCCGCACCAATTTCAATTGACACCGGGTGTCAGGCGCTAATAAAGTGTGAAACTCCTCACAAACGTAACTCCGTCACTGTCTGCCGGCTGCGTCTCGGGAATTGGGGTCTTGAGCGCATCCAGGCGTACCGGGGACACCCGCCTGCAGGCCGTGCGCCTGTCGTGACGCGTGTCGCAGTGACGGGTCAGGCCCCAGGGAAGGCAGGCGTTGATGGATACCGTAGTAGCACCTCGTTCGCGGCGCGGCATGCGCGGCTTCACGCTGCTTGAGCTGATGGTGGTGGTGGCGATCATCGCCATCCTGGCCGCGATTGCCCTGCCTGCGTACTCCCGCTATGTGATTCGCTCGAAGATCCGGCTGGCGCAGAGCGACCTGCTGGCCCTCTCGGCCAACGCCGAGAACTTCCGCCAGCGCACCCTCAGCTATCCCGGCAGCGCGGAGGTTGCCCAGCGCGGCTGGACGCCGGCCGCCAGTGCAGCCGATTTCAGCTTCGACTACACGGCCAAGACGGGAGGCTACACCCTGACCGCCACGGCCGGCTCAACCTTGGGCAAAGCGAGCGGGTGCGTGCTCAGCCTGGACGATGCCAACTCCCGCAGCGTCGGCAGCGAATGCGCCGCTGTCGGCATCAGCAGCTGGTAACCGCGGTGCGTCCCTCCCGCGCGCGCGGCGTGACCCTGATCGAACTGATGATCGGGCTGTTCATCATGGCGATGCTGCTAATGGCGGCGATGCCGTTTGGCGCCCATTGGGTCAGCAGCAACCGACAGATGGAAGCACGCAGCCTGCTGTGGGAGGGCGTTTCGCAGGCCCGCGCGATGGCGTTGCGCAATCCATCGGCCCGCCGCGCCACCGAACCGGCCGCGATGCTCCGGCTGCGCGCCGGCACGCTGGAAGTGATGGTGACCGGCGCGGATGCCCCGTCATGGTCTGCGCCGGTCCGGACAGGTGTGCACTTCAAACTCACCGATCTGCAGGGCTTTGCGGATGCCGATGCATTGACCGGCAGTGGCAACCCGGACTTCGACTGCGTCACCTTCGATGCGCGTGGCGTACGCCTGCCCGGCGCCGAAGGCTGCACCGATAGCGACGTCGCACTGGGCCGCATCGCGGTCGGCCTCTCCAGCCAGGATCCGCTCTATGTCGACATGCTCTAAGCCGCCCCGCGGCCCTCGCTTCCAGCGCGGCGACATGCTGCTTGAGGCCCTGGTGGCGGTGCTGATCACCTCGTTGATCGCCGCGGGCCTGGCCCACGTCCAGTCACGGCTGATGGCCAACCAACGCGCGACCAAGGTCGAACGCCTGGTGGTCGGTCAACTGCGTGAGCAGTTGCACAGTGGCGGCACCGGTCTGTGCGGCAGCGGGACGATAGCGCTCGCACTGTCCAGTGATATCACCCGCCAGGCCCAGGTGGAATGCGGCACCGCGCCGCAGATCAACGTGACGTTGGCCGGCACCGTGATGCCGGTGGAAGCCCCCCGCGAAGTGGGGCTGAGCGTGCGCGCCGCCGATCTGGAGCTGGAGGGCGACGATGCCGGCGAGCACGCCGCCGATCTGCTGGTGTCCAGTCGCCAATGAACGGACACATGACACGGCGCCGCCAACGCGGCCAAAGCCTGATCAGCATGATGGTCGGCCTGGTGATCTCGCTGCTGACCATCGCGGCGATGCTGGTGCTCTACAAGAACATGATCGAAGCGTCGGGCAATGCCTCGCGTTCGGCGCTGCGCGATGGCCAGGTCGCCTCGGCGCTGCTGGCCGCGCAGATCGAACTGCAGGAAGCCGGCTTCGGCATTCCCACCGAAGATACGTTGCCCAGCCGTCTGGCGATCAGTGCCGAAGGCAAGCAGATCGCGTGGCGCTTCAAGCACGAGCTGAACCAGGCCGATCAATGCGCCGGGCTGCGGCTGGTGGATACGGCGGCCGACGGCGCACCTGCGCGCGGCTTTTACCGGCTGCCGCCGAAACTCTGCAGCAGTGCAACGGCCGCGACCTGGACCGATGCAGAGTGGCAACCCGTCGCCGCCGAAGCCGCCTTCTTCGAGCCAAGCCAAAAAGATGGCAGTGCATTTGCCAGCGATGAACGCGAAATCGGCGCGTTGACACTGCGCGGTGCCAGCGGCGGTGACGGCTATCAATTTGTCGCCGTACCCGATGCCTGCCTGCCGTTCAAACAGCAGGACACCATCGAGCGCACCGGCCAGCGCGTGATCCTGCGTCAGGCCAGCGACGACGTGCTGTTCTCCGTGTGCCTGCCCAACCTCACTGTGCCCCCCGCCGCATGACCAGGATGTCCGCGATGAATCATCTCTCCCGGCGCACACGCGCCCGCAGGAGCTGTACGCCTGGCCCTGCACGCCAGAAGGGCATGGCCACGTTGTGGATCGTCCTGATGGTCGGCCTCGCCGTCTCGGTGACGGTGGCCGCATCGATCTACTCACTGCGTGGCAACCAGCAGCGCCAGATCACCACCCACTCGGTCACCTCGGCACAGGCCGCCGCCTGGCGCGGCGTGGAAGTCGTGCGCCGCTATCTGCTGGCCGTGGATCCGGCGACGATGGCTGGTTGGGCCAGCGGCAGCGGTGGGCTCGCGATGCCGGCCACCATCAGTGGCATGGCAACCATCGGCATTCCCGACGGCAATGCGCAGATCACCGCGCTCAGTGGCGCCAGCGGCAACTATCAGATCGCCGCCACGATCACCGCACTGGCCGGCAGCGGCTCCACCACCACCAGCGCCACGGTCGAAGTGCTGTATGACGTGACCCCGGGTGGTAGCAGCACGCCCAGCTCGCCGGTCTGCGCGACCATCCCCGCCGCACCGATGGTGTTCAACGGCGACCTCAACATCACCGGTGGCTCGCTCGGTGTGACCAATCCGGCGGGCTTTGAGAACATCGCCGTCGCTGGCAACATCAACTTGACCAACGCCAGCCAGGCAACGTTCTCCGGGTGCGCCAAGGGCAATGTGAGCCTCAGCGGCGGCGGCATTCTCAGCGGCGGACATGTCTACGCAGGCGGCACGATCCAGATCAATCAGATGGCCAATCCCAGCGATACGACGCTGTGGGGGCGCAACGTCACGGTGGGCAGCGGCGTCAGCGGCGGCAACTACACGGCCATCAGGGCCGGCGCCTACACGGCCAATGTCTATGACGGGACCACACTGATCGGCACCACCGAGATCGGCGGCAAGCTGATCGGATCGACCGTGACGGGCGTGCTGCCCTGGTCGGCCGGGGTGATCGTACCGACCAATGTCGGACGCGTCGTCGTGACGCTTTCAAGCGGCGACACCTATCTGCTCGATCTGACGTCCGTTACCACAGACGCGGCTACCGGTCTTGTTTCCGGTGCCTCGGGTGCCGAACACCTGAGTGGCAGCAGTACGTCCGCCCTCACCGATCAACTTACCTTCCGCGCGTCCAGCATCGCTGGCGGCGCCGTGAGCGTCGCAACGATCACGGTCAATCAGATGTGGGGCCATCAGGTCTCCATCACCGGCTGGGATGGCAACTACACGTCATTGCTGGCCAACGGTGACCTCGACGTGGTGTCCGGCACCATCGGCAACCTGGTCGGCGGTCGCGATGTGATCGCGACCAGCGCAGAGCTCTATCACAACTTCCCGAAGCTGGGCACCGGCAACATCGCCGGCGTGCTCCGGTACAGCCAGTCGCGTCAGATCGTACCGGACACCGCCATGGCCATGCCCGGCCTGCGCACGCAGCAGACCGGCACGACGCCCGGCCTGCCGGGCATCCCCTTCTGCGACACGCGCGTGGATGCGATCGATGTCAGCACCTACCGCGACGGTGCCAACTACATCTTCGAATGGTTGGAAGGCGCTCCGCATCTGACCATCCGCAATGTGCGCAACCGGGCTGGCCAGTCGATGGACGGCGTCTACAATCTGGCCACCCAGGACGTCCGCCGGCTGCCCGCCAACGGTGCGCAGTTCCTGACCTGCAACTGGAACCAGGCCGAGAACGGCGCCGCGCACTGCTTCCGCGACAAGACCGCGACCAGTGCATGGAGTGTTACCGGGTTGACCCACCTGCCGCGCGGCGTGTTCTGGTTCGACAACGCGCTCACCATCAATGGAACCCAGTTGCGCGATGCCGACGGCAATCGTGACCTGCTCACCACGCTGATCGCCAAGGGCTACATCACGCTGACAGAGTCCGGCCACGACAAATTGATCGCGCCGAATTTCTCTACGCCGGCGCTCGTCTGCGACGGCGACTACTACCCGGGCAACCTGTGCGACAAGACCGGGGCTGCATCGCAGTTCACCGAATGGACCGATGCCGCCGGCGTATCCCATCGCGGCCTGCCGATCGGGAATGTCGCGTTGGTGACGGAAAGCGGCGCGCAGTTGTCCGGGTGGCAGATCCACGGCAACGTCATCCTCGGCTCCACCTTGGCGACCGCCGCGCAGACCACCGTGATCCACGGCAGCCTGACGGTGGGCACCAACAACCCCGGCAGCGCCACCACGGTGCAGCAGGGGGGCGCCCAGGTGATCGTGCCGCAGGACCGCGACAATCACTACAACCCTGGCATCTGTGAAGCGCCGGCGGTCACGCCCGGCGGCCCGGCAGCGGCGACGGTGCGCTGGAGCCGGTATCGCTGATGGATCTGGCGCTGCAGTGATGCTGCAGCAACGCCGGGTCGTCAGCGGTACAGCCGCTGCAACAACGTATCGTGCTGCGACGGCGGATGGAGCACGAAGTTCGGGAGGATCGCTTCGGCGGTCTCCTGCAGCGCACTGATCAGCGCCTTGCCCGCGGCGGTCTGCTCGTGCGCCACCTGCGAGACCAGGCCGAAGAAGAACGCGATGTGCTGCGTCAGCGGGCGGACAACCACGCCCTGCATCGGTATGCCCAACGCCGTGACCGGATCCACCAGCGCGACACCCAGACCGGCACGCGCCATCTGCACCGCATTGAGGGATGCATTGGTCTCCAGCAGGTGGTGGGCTTGGCCGCCCATCTCTGAAAATGCCGTGTCGATCCGCCCACGCAGACGATAGGGATTGCTCAGCGTGATCACCGTTTCGTGCAGCAACTGGTCCAGGCCCAGCATCGGGTGAGCCGCCAGCGGGGAGGTTTCGGCCAGCACGGCAACGCAGGAGGCTTCCCCGATCCAGTGGATGTGCAGCCCTTTGTGTTCAAGCGGCAGGCTGACCACACCGATATCCAGCGTTTTGGCCAGCGCCGCCTGCACGACCTGTTCGGCCAGCATGCTGCGAAGATGGACCTGACGCGGCAACAGCGTCTTCGGCAACCGCGCCAGCGCAGCGGGAATGAGCCCGGCTGCCAGTGCAGGCGTCGCACCCAGGGTGATCTCGCGGGTGTCGTCGTGGGCGATGTGCTGGGCACGCTGCAGGATCTGACGTGCACCGGCGAGCGTGCTCTCCACCTCGGCACGCAGCGCGAAGGCCTGGGTGGTGGGCGTCACCTTAGGGCCACTGCGTTCGAACAGCTTCAGCCCCAGCTCCTGCTCCAGATCCTGGATCGAGCGCGTCACTGCAGGCTGCGAACGGCCCAGCATCTGGCCGGCCCCGGTGATGCTGCCTGCCGTCATCACAGCGGCGAAGGCCTCCAACTGGCGCAAATCCATCATTCCATTCCGTGTTCTGCGGGGCGGCGAGGATCATACCCGAGTGCACCTCGCCACCCGGCCCGCACTGTCTGCGCCGCCCTGCCTTTCCAGCCGATGTGCCGGTCCGACAGCCTGTCCGGGGTCATAGGGCATTTGGCTATGTCGACATGCGGTAACGCCGTTGGCGGTAGCGCAGCCCTGCCCATAGCATCCTCATCAAGCATTCATCAGCCCCATGAATCAGCAAATCGAATTGTTGATCGCGGGATCGCTGGGTGCCGATCAGGCCGCCGGGAGGGCAGCCCCGCCCTCGCCTTTGGAGAACGCACACGATGTCCCGATCCATCGCCTTTGCTGTACCCGGTCTGCTGGCCGTGGCCGTTGCCCATGTGATTGCCGGGAGCGCTTCGGCGCAGGAGGCGCGCAGTACCGACGCATCATCGGCCACCAGTCTGCAGCCCATCGTGGTGACCGGCTCGAACATCGCGCGCTCGGATACCGAGGGCACGCACCCGGTGCAGGTGATTACCTCCGAGGAGATCGCCCGCTCCGGCAAGTCGACCATCAGCGATCTGCTGCGCTCGATCTCTGCCAATACCGGCTACAGCTGGAATGAAAACCGCACGGCCAGCTGGACCCCCGGCGCAGCCGGCATCGGTCTGCGCGGCCTGAGCCAGAAGAACACGCTGGTGCTGCTCAATGGCCGCCGCGTGGCCAACTACAGTTTCCCGCAGCAGGCGTTGTCGGACATTTTCGTCAACCTCAACGCGCTGCCGCTGAGCGCACTGGAGCGCGTTGAAGTGCTCAAGGACGGCGCCTCGGCGGTGTACGGCTCCGATGCGGTGGCCGGAGTGATCAACCTGATCACACGCCAGGACTACGAAGGCGTGCAGGTGGGCGGCAGCGTCGGCGGTGCCACCGAAGGCGGTGCCGAGCAGGCCAAGCTCAACATTTCCGCGGGCAAGGGCAACGTGGACACGGACGGCTACAACGTGTTCTTCAGCGTGGATGCCTTCCACCGTGAGCCACTCATGCAGGACGAGCGCGACCTCACCAGGAGTGGCGACTACACCGGCCAGCCCGGCGGTGGCCTCAATGGCTGGGCCGCCAATGGTGCGCGCTTCATCCGTAACGGCCTGAGCGTGCCGCTGCTCGATGCACAGGGCAACTGCCCCACCGGCATGGTGCTGCGCGACAGCGCGCCGATCGACGGACGCGGCGGCCAGACCTGCGCTTACAGCCTGGTGAAGGACAGCATGCTGGTTCCCGATGCCGACCGCTACCAGGTCTTCGGCAGCGGCACGGTCAAGATCAACGACAGCACCGAGTTCTTTGCAGAGGCCCTGTACAGCCGTACCAAGGGCCGGATGGTCAGCTACATCCCCTGGTTCACGCTGGAGGCCAACCGCTTCGCGCTCAACCCCACCACCGGCCTGGCCGAAACGCTGACCAACCTGCTGCCGGCAAGCAGCCCGTACAACCCGTACGGTGTGCCCACGGCACTGGAATACACTTTCTTCGATCTCGGCCGGCAGGAACGCCACACCGACTCACGCTTCCATCGCGTGCTGGCCGGCCTTCGCGGCGACTGGAACCAATGGCACTGGGAATCGGCCGTGTTCCAGTCTGGCAGCCGCGAGAGCGACTACACCTCCGGTGGACTGGCCAACCGCTACGCGCTTTACCCGGCGCTGGCAGACGGCAGCTACAACCTGCTCCACCCCGAGCTGACCCCGCAACCGGTGATTGATGCGATCCGCCTGACCGCCACCAAGGAAGGGCGCTCGACACTGACCGGCGCAGACTTCCGCGCGTCGCGGGCGTTGTTCAACCTGCCGGCCGGCGCGGTCAATTTCGCCGGTGGCCTGGAGTGGCGCGAAGAAGAACTGAGCACATCGATCCCGGTGGAAATCAGCAGCGGCGAGCTGATCCGCCCCTCCACCCAGTTCATTGACGGCAAGCGCCAGGTCACGGCCGCCTACGCTGAATTCAACGTGCCGGTGACGCGTACGCTGGAGCTGGAGTTCGCTGCGCGCGGCGACCACTACGATGATTTCGGCAACGCATTCTCGCCGCGCTACAGCTTCCGCTGGCAGCCGATCGATCAGTTGCTGTTCCGCGGTGCCTTCTCACGCGGCTTCCGTGCCCCACACCTGGGCGAATCGGGCAACAGCAGCAGCATCGGCACCGCGACCGTGCGCGACCCGTACGATCCGGTCACCGCCAACGCCGCCGTGCGCCCGACCGTGTTCACCTACGGCAGCGACAACCTCAAGCCGGAACGGGTGAAGAGCTACAACTTCGGCACGGTCTACGCCATCGACAGCGATACCAGCCTGAGCGTGGACTACTACCGCATCGAGCTGAGCAACCTGATCGGCCGCGACGACCCGACAGCGGTGGTGACCGCCAACAATTCGGCCGATGTCGTGCGCGATGCCAGTGGCCGGCTGGTGGCGATCTACAACCGCACCAAGAACCTGACCGAGCTGAAGACCTCCGGGTTCGATGTCCAGCTATCGCGGCGCGTGGCGACCGAGCGTGCCGGCCTGTTCAACGTCAGCAGTGCACTCACCTACGTCCGCGACTACCGCCGGCAGAACATCGCGGGGGGGCCGCTGGTGGACTATGCCGGCACCAATGGCTACCAGACCGCGCTGCCGGACCTGAAAGCCACCACCCAGCTGGACTGGAACTACAACGACTGGAATGCGGCGCTGACGTGGTACTACACCGCCGGCTACAAACAGCAGCAGCTCACCCCGGGCGTGAATGGGGTGGCCGGCAAGGTGGGGTCCTACAACCAGTTCGATGCGTACCTTGGCTACCGCGGCTTCGACAAGCTCAATCTGTACCTGAAGGTCGCCAACCTGGCCAACAAGATGCCGCCCTACGATCCCTCCGGCTACACCTCCTCGGCGCTGTCACAGCGCGCACCCTATGAGGTGGCTCAGTACGACCTGCTGGGACGCTACGTGACCGTCGGTTTCAGTTACGACTTCTGAGACTGCCCTGACCAGGAACGCCCAGCCACCGCATGTTGCGCTTTCTCTCCACCCGCATCGGCTACGCCGCCATCTCGTTGCTGCTGCTGATCCTCACCGTGTTCGTCCTGACCCGACTGACCGGCGATCCAGCGCAGCTGCTGCTCGAGCCCGGCGCCAGTGCCGAAGACATTGCCGCGCTCAGTGCGCGGCTCGGGCTGGACCGCCCACTGCCGTGGCAGTTCCAGGAGTTCGTGCTGCAGACACTGCGTGGCGATTTCGGTGTGTCGATCTATCAAGGCACGCCGGTGCTCGATCTTTACCTGGAGCGGCTTCCCAATTCACTGCTGCTGGCCGGGCTGGCCTTCGCCTGGTCGCTGCTGTTCGGGCTGGCCTGCGGCATCCTCGCCGCGCTGCATCTCAACACGCGGCTGGACCAGGCGCTGCGTGTGATCGCGCTGGGCGGCGTGGCGATGCCGCCGTTCTGGCTCGGCATGCTGCTGGTGATGCTGTTCACCGTGCACCTGAACTGGCTGCCGTCTTCCGGTGCGGGCAGCCCCGCCCAGCTGGTGATGCCGGTGCTCACCCTGGGCTGGTACTTCTCCGGCGCCTACATGCGGCTGGTGCGCTCCTCGATGCTGGACGTGCTGTCATCCGACTACGTGCGCCTGGCCCGGTTGAAGGGGCTCTCGCCGTGGGCGGTGGTGATGCGCCACGGGTTCCGCAACGCGATGATCCCGGTGATGACCCTGGCGGCGATCAACCTGGTCTCGATGGTCAATTCAGCGGTCGTGGTGGAGACCCTGTTCGCGTGGCCCGGCATCGGCCGGTTGTTGTACGACGGCATCACGTTCCGCGACTTTCCGGTGATCCAATCCACGGTCCTGTTGTCGGGAATAATGATCATCCTGATCAACCTGCTCACCGACATCGCCTCGGCGCTGATCGATCCGAGGATCCGCCTATGAACGCGCTGCGCTCGCAGGCAACGCTGGCTCTCGCCACCTGGCGGCGGCATGCGCGGCACGCGCCCGTGCTCGCGATCGCGGTGTTGGCCGGGTTGGCGCTGGTCGCGCTGGGTGCCGACCTGCTGGCGCCCTACCCGCCGGAGTTGACCGCGATGGCGCACCGCTATCAGCCGCCGTTCTGGCTGCAGGGTGGTTCCGCCGCGCACCTGCTGGGCACCGATCACCTCGGCCGCGACGTGCTCTCGCGGCTGATCCACGGCGCACGCATCTCGCTGCTGGTCGGTGTGGCAGCCGTACTGTTCGCCGGCATCTGCGGCACCGCGCTGGGCATCGCGGCTGGCTACTTTGGCGGCTGGTTCGACCAGGTCGTGATGCGCCTGGTCGACGCGTGGCTGGCATTGCCTTCACTGGTGTTCGCGATCTTCCTGGCCTCCATCGTCGGGCCCAGCACCACCAACCTGGTGATCATTCTAGGCGCGATCTACTGGACCCGATACGCACGGGTGGTCCGCAGTGAAGTGCTGTCGCTGCGCGAGCGCGACTACGTCAAGCTGGCACGCATCGCCGGTGCGTCGCCGTGGCGGATCATGAGCCGGCACCTGCTGCCCAACGTCGCCAACACCGCTGTGGTGCTGGCCACTCTGATGCTTGGCTCGGTGGTGGTCACCGAGGCATCGCTGTCGTTCCTGGGTGTGGGCGTTCCGCCGCCGTCACCGGCTTGGGGACTGATGCTGTCCGACGGTCGCAAGGGGCTGATGGCCGGGTACTGGTGGCTGACCGTCTTTCCCGGCCTGAGCATCATGCTCCTGGTGCTGGCCGCGAGCCTGATCGGCGACTGGCTGCGTGACCGGCTGGACCCACAGCTGAGGCCGGTGCAATGAGCGCGCTTCTGGACATCGAGAATCTGCATGTCGCCTATGCGGACGGCCGTGTGCCGGTACTGCAGGGCATTTCGCTGCAGCTGCAGGCCGGTCGGACGCTGGGTGTCGTGGGCGAATCCGGCTCGGGCAAGAGCACGCTCGCGCAGGCCCTGGTGCGGCTGCTGCCGGCCGGGGCGCGCCAGACTGCGGGCCGCGTACAGTTCGAGGGCCGCGACCTTGGCGGCCTCAACGAGCGTGCCATGCGCGAGCTTCGCGGCAAGGCCATGGCGATGATCCTGCAGGATCCGTTGTCATCGTTGAATCCGCTGCTGACTGTAGGCAGCCAGATCGCAGAAGTCGCGCAGCGCCATCTCGGCCTGAATCGCGCGCAGGCTTGGCAGCACGCCGCCGAGCTGCTGCGGGCAGTGCGTCTGGCCGAGCCGGAGGCTCGCCTGCGCGAGTATCCACACCAGCTTTCCGGCGGCATGCGCCAACGGGTGGCCGGCGCGATCGCACTGGCCGGGCACCCGCAACTGCTGATCGCCGACGAACCCACCACTGCGCTGGATCCCACTGTGCAAGTGCAGTATCTGCGGCTGCTCAAGGACCTGCAGGAACGGCATGGTTTCGCGCTGGTACTGATCACCCACGACCTGGGCATCGTTGCCCGGCTCTGCGACGACGTCGCGGTGATGTACGCCGGCCGCATCGTCGAACGCGGCCCGGCCGCCGTGGTATTTGGCGCACCGGCGCACCCGTATACCCGCGCCCTGCTGGGCTCGTTGCCGAGCCTGCACGCCCGCGCCGGCGCGCTGCGCGCGATCCCGGGCCAACCTCCGCAGCCGGGGCGATTGCCGGGGGGCTGCAGCTTCCATCCGCGCTGTGCGCTGGCAAGTGCGCAATGCCGTGCCGCCGTGCCGCCATTGGCCTCCACCGGCGTGGCGGCCACCGCCTGCTGGCATGCATCCACGCTGCTGCCTCTGGAGGCCACGACATGAGCCTGCTGCAGTTGGACCACATCGCGATGCACTACCCGCTGCGCCGCAGCGTCGGCCGCGCTACCGGTACGGTGCGCGCACTTGATGATGTCAGCCTGTCGATCGCGCCCGGCGAATCTGTCGGACTGGTGGGTGAGTCGGGGAGCGGAAAATCCACGTTGGCGCGTATCGCACTGAAACTGCAGTCACCGACGGAGGGCACGCTGCGATTCCGCGGCGAACCCGTCGCTGAGCGCGGGACGTCGCTGCGCGCGTTCCGAAGCGCAGTGCAGGCGGTGTTCCAGGATCCGTACGCCTCGCTCAATCCGCGCATGCGCGTGGGCGACACCGTCGCCGAGCCGCTGCGCTCGTTGCCGCGCGCCAACCGGCCCCATGACATTGCCGCGCAGGTGGCCGCGGCGCTCGCCGCAGTGGAGCTGCCTGCCGATGCGGCCCAATGCTACCCGCATCAGTTCTCGGGTGGGCAGCGACAGCGCATCGCCATCGCCCGTGCGCTGATCCTGCAGCCGGCGCTGGTCGTGCTGGACGAGCCGATCTCAGCACTGGATGTCTCCATCCGCGCGCAGATCCTCAACCTGCTGGCGGAACTGCGCCAGCGCAGGGGCATGGCGTACCTGTTCATCGCCCACGACCTGCCGGCCGTCGCGGTGATCAGCGACCGTATCGCGGTGATGTACTGCGGGCAGCTGATCGAAACCGGCCCGGCGGCGCGCGTGGCGACCGCGCCCCTGCATCCGTACACGCAGATGCTGTTCGCCTCCGTGCTCGACCCACACGACGCACACGCTTGGGAACGTCCGCTGCCGATCGGCGAACCGGCGAGCCCGGTGGATCCTCCGTCCGGCTGCCGTTTCCATCCCCGCTGCCCGCATGCGATCGAACGCTGCCGGGTCGATGCCCCTGCCCTGCGCGACACCACCGGTGGTCAGATCCGCTGCCACCTGGTGCCGTGATTCCTTCCCTTCCTGATGACCTGGATGCCATGACCGCCACCATCGAGTACTTCCATTCGCTGTCTTCCCCGTGGGCCTATCTTGGCGCGCAACGCTTCTATGCCATCGCCGAGCGGCACGGCGCGACCATCGTGCCGCGCCCGATCCTGGTCCTGCAGGAGAACGGCGGCATCCCGCTGCGTACGCGTCCCGATGCACGCCAGGCCTACCACGCACTGGAACTGGACCGCTGGCGCAAGCATCTGGGCCTGCCGCTCAAGCTCGCGCCGAAGTACTACCCCACCAACCCGCTCGATGCGTGTTACCTGGTGATCGCCGCGCGGCAACAGGGGCTGGATGCGAACCTGCTTTCGTTCCGCCTGCTCGAAGCCCTGTGGGCCGACGAGCGCGACACGCTGGATCCTGCGGTGCGCCAGGCCGTGGCTGATGAAGCCGGCCTGGACGGTGCGGCACTGCTCGCACATTCCGCCAGCCCGGCGGTGCTGGCCGAATGGCAGCGCAACAAGGAGGATGCGATCGCGCTGGGCATTTTCGGCACACCGAATTATGTGCTGGACGGTGAGATTTTCTGGGGCCAGGATCGCCTGGACTTCCTCGATCGGCGCCTGGCCGAACGTGCCCGGGCAGGACGCGCCGCATGAGCGAAGCGGCGCTGAAAGCACTGGAGGCGCAAGTGCAGGCCGAGATCGCGTATCTCGACCTGACCGCCGCGAGCTGGGTGCGGCCGCGCTCGGTGAACGGGCAGGACGTGCATGACGTGGTGGTGGTGGGTGCGGGACTCAGCGGCCTGGGGATCGGGTATGGCCTGTTGCGCGAGCAGGTACGCAACATCGTGCTGATCGATCGTGCCGCGCCGGGCCACGAAGGCCCTTGGCTCAGCTATGCGCGCATGCCGACGCTGCGCACCGCCAAGCAGTTGATCGGCCCGGACCTGGGCACGCCCAGCGTGTCCTTCCCGGCCTGGTACGCCGCACGCCATGGACAGGCGGCGTGGGACGCGCTGGCGTTGTCCAGCACGGTCGATTTCGTCGACTACCTGCGCTGGTTCCGACGTGTCACCGGCGTGCCGGTGCGCAATGGCGTGAGCCTGCTGGACGTGCAGCCGCACCAGGACGTGCTGGCCCTGGCGATCGACAACAACGGGCAACGCGAGACCTGGTACACCCGCAAGCTGGTCCTGGCGACCGGGCTGGACAGCAGCGGCCCACTGCTGCCGGCGATGGTGACCAACCACATACCGCCGGCGCTGCGCGCGCATTCGTCCGATGCGATCGACTTCACCGCACTGCGCGGCAAGCGCGTGGCCGTGCTTGGTGCCGGTGCCTCCGCCTTCGACAACGCGGCCGTCGCCCTGGAACACGGCGCCGCCGAAGTGCACCTGTTCGCGCGCCGCGAGAGCATCGAGCAACCCGCGATCCGTACACCGCTGGAGAATGCGGGCCTGTACCGCCACTACCCCGATCTGGATGACGACCAGCGATGGAGGATCATGCGCCGCCTGGCACGGCACAGTACGCCGCCTCCGCCCTACAGCGTGGAACGCTGCACTCGGCATGCCGCATTCCGGCTCTCGACCGGGTGCCGCTGGGAGGCGGTGCGCGAACTGGACGGCGTGATCCATATCGACAGCACCCTTGGCCCTGTGCAAGCGGATTTCCTGATCCTCGCGACCGGATTCTCCATCGACGTGACCCGGCGCCTGGAATTGGCCGGGCTGGTACACGACATCGCGCGCTGGGAGGATGTGTACGATGCGCCGCCCGATGACCGCCCGGACTTGGTCGCCGCACTGGCGCAGTCCCCCTATCTGGGGGCGTCGTTTGAATACACCGCAAAGCCCGGCCACGACGCACCGTGGCTGCACGACATCCATGACTTCGGGATTGCCGGCCTGCTCAGCATGGGACGGATCAGCCAAGGCATCCCGGGTATGAAGTTCGGCCCGGCACGGCTGGTGCAGGGTCTGACCCGCTCGCTGTTCCTGGCCGATGCCGACTGGCACGAAGCGAACTTGATCGCCGCCGACACCGCCGCCCTGGCAGGGGCACCGGATCCCGGCTCGGTGATCTGAGCCCGGGCGTCGGCCACGCCATCCCCATCACTGCGCGGGGATGGCCTGGTCATAGAAGCGGGCGAGATCCCGCTTGAGCTGCACCAGCGAGCCGGGTTCGAGATACATCATGTGACCGGACGGGTAGTAGGTGAGTTGGATGTTGTCGCGCAATGCTGCATCGATATCCATGTGGGCCAGATCGTATTCGGCGGCGGAGAACGGGGTGGACAGGTCGTACCAGCCATTGGCCGACAACACCTTCAGCTGCGGGTTGGCGCGCAACGTCGCGGCCAGGTCGACGGTCATCACCGGCAACGGCACCGGCAGCACCGGTCCCTGCGCGCCCGGCACAGCGTGCTTCCAGTCCCATTGCCGGCTCAGCGGTGCCTTCACCCGGTACGCGGCGGGATGGCGGTACTTCAGGGTGTTACCCAGGTAGTCATTGAACGCTGCGGTGAACGCGCCCAGGATCGCAGTGGAGGACGCATCGCTCTCGGGCTCATCACCGGCTGCTTCGCCCTCCAGGCCCAGGAAGCGACCGTCGTAACGGCCCACCGCCTGGCGGGAATCACGCAGCAGTTCCTTGCGGAAACGCTGAACACTGATGCGCAGGTTGGAATCCTTCCAGAACGCGGCCGGAATGCCGGTGTACGTGCTCAGCTGCGCGGCAATGCGCGCCGTTTCTTCGCTGCCCAGCGTATTGCCATATCCCAAGGCCACCGCATAGTCACGCCGCGCGAAATCGCGCACCTGCTGCAGGAACGCCGCCTGGTCGCTGCCCTGCCCTTGGACCCTGCCGTGATGCCAGGCAATCGCAGCGAAGGTCGGCAGGGTGTGCACGAATTCGTGGTCAAAGCCGGGCAGGCGTGCACCGAAGTTGAGGATCGAGGACATCAGCACGACTCCATTGCTCTCGATCCCCAGGTCCTGCAGCCGCCTCGCCACGCCGACCGCGCGCACGGTGCCGTAGGATTCGCCGAACAGGAATTTCGGTGCATTCCATCGCTGGTGCTGCGCGATGTAGGCCTGGATGAAGCGGGCGAACGCATCAATATCCTGATCGGTGCCCCAGTAGCGGCTGCTTGGGTCGCCCTCGCCATCGCCGGGACGACGCAGCCCCGTGGAGTAGCCGGTACCGATTGCATCGACGAAGACCAGGTCCGAACGGTCCAGCAGGCTGTGCGGATTATCTTCCCACCGATAGGGCGCCGGCCCGGTCGCCTGGGCGTCGCGGGTATGCACACGGACCGGGCCGATCGAGCCCATGTGCAGCCAGATGCTGGATGAGCCGGGCCCGCCGTTGAACAGGAACGTCACCGGCCGCGGCGCACCCTCGGGAATGTCGTCAGCGGTGTAGGCAACATGGAACATCGCGGCGTCCGCCCGACCTTGGGCATCGTGCAGGGTCAACGTGCCTGCACTGGCGGTGTAGCGGATGTCGCGCCCATCGATGCGCAGACGATGTTGCGTGGTCGACGTCGGCACCTCGCCGACGACAGTGTCATTGCTTGCGGTCACACCGGTCTCCTTTGTCGCGGCCAGTGCGGCTGGCCCGTGCATTTCCAGGCACAGCAGCCCGGCCATGAGTAACGTGCTGCGCATCCAACCGGTCATTGCGTGCGGCTCGCTGGTTTGAAGGCGAGATCTTCGTAGGGCGTGGTGTAAGGGCTTCCCGGAATCGCATTGACCCCGTCGAACGCCATGCGCGGCCCGACCACCACGACCATGGCGTACTCCAGGACCGGCAGGAAGAAGTGACCGTCGCGCAGGCGCGCCTGGGCGGCGTCCAGCAGCGCGGTACGCTTGGCATCGTCGGTTTCCATCGCCTGCGCATCGATCAGCGCATCCAGCTCGGGATCGTGCAGGTAGGACAGTGCTCCACCGCTGTGGACGAACTGCTCCAGCCGCGTGGCCGCGTTGCCGGCCGCTCCCGAACCGGTCATCGCCAGGCCGCCAAGCTGTTTCTCGCCCAGGCGCTTGAGGTGCGAGGCACGCTCGCTGAGGCGCAGCTTCACCGTGATGCCGACCTCGGCAAGATAGCTCTGCACCATCTCGCTGAAATCACCGTTCTCGGCATGCAGCTCGCCGCCATCGAAGCCCTGCGGATAACCGGCCTGCGCCAGCAGCGCGCGGGCGCGTACTGGATCGTAACGGTAAGGCGCAGGCGCCTGGTAGTAAGCCATCGCGTGCGGAATGATGCTGCTCGATTCGCGGCCCAGCCCCAGATACAGCGCATCATTGATCGTCCTGCGATCGATGGCCAGGTTCGCTGCTTCGCGTACTCGCGGATCACCCCATGGCGAGCTTGCGTCGTACAGGCTGGCGAAGATCATGAAGTTGGTCACCGGGATGTCGGCGGTCTTCAGTGTCAGCCCTGGCGTGCGCTGCGCCTCCTTGGCCAGCGCATCACTCAGCCCGTAGGCAACATCGATCTCGCCGCGCGACACCGCCGCCAACCGGGTGGCGGCATCCGGGATCACCTTGATCACGACCCGGCGGATGTTCGGCGTGCGGCGCCAGTAATACGGCGACGCTTCGAAGACGAATTCCACGCCCGGCTTGAAGCTCACCAGGCGGTACGGCCCGGCACCGATGGGCTGCTTGCGGAACCCCTCATCGCCCACCTGCTCGATGTAGCGCTTGGGCACGATCCACCCCGCGCCGGTGGCGGTGGTGCCATAGAACGTCATGAAATCCGGCCAGGCCTGCTGCAGCTGGAAGCGCACATGCAGTGGCGAGACGATGTCGACCCGGGCGACGCGCTGCTTCAGCAGCCGCGCGCCTGCGCCCTGATAGCGTTCAAAGGAGAACTTCACATCGTCGGCGGTCAGCGGGTCGCCGTTCTGGAAGCGGACGCCCTTGCGCAGGTGGAAGTCGTACGTGAGCCCATCGGCACTCTGCGTCCAGCGCTCAGCCAGACTCGGGCCGGACGGATCACCGCGGATCGGGCGCACCAGGGCATCGTGCTGCGCATACTGCAGCAGCAGTGGAATGCCGGTCCCAGGGGTCAACCCGGGATCGAAGAAGGTATTGGTCAGCGAGGTTCCAAACCCGATGACCAGCGTGTCCTGCGCCGGCTTCGGCGGCGGGCTGCATGCCGTCGTCGCCAGCAGCGACAGCACCAGCAGCAGGGCCATCGACACCGCTCCGCCACGGCCCGGGAACAGCGTGCGCCGAGCATGACCGATAAGGATTCTTTTGGCCGATGGATTCATTAATGACATGCTCCACCATCGCCCTGCTACGGTCGAAATGATCGATGGGCATGTCGATATTCGCCGCAGATCGCGAGGAGGCACGTGCGGCAAGCCGATATCGTTGTCGAAAGGCCAATAAAAAAGGCGACCCGCAGGTCGCCTCTCATGTCATTGCCTAGGTATGTATCAGCACAGAGCGCTCAGAGCGCTGCGGGCGTCAACGATACTGACGTTCACAGCGACGCTCGACCACGCGATCGCCGTTCTTGGACTGCTGATTGCCCTGGATCTGACGGCCTGCGGCACCACCGGCCACCGCGCCGGCAACCGTCGCCAGCTTCTTGCCGTTGCCGCCACCCACCTGGTTGCCTAGCAGACCACCCACGACCGCACCGGTCGCGGTGCCGGTGATGCGGTTGGGGTCCTTGGAATTACGCTGGACCTCGACGTTGTGGCACACCACCTTGCTGCCGTCGTTGAAGCGGCGTCCCTCGTCCTTGGGGCCATAGGTCTGGGCGCCGGCGACGGCCGATACGGCGAGCAGACTGCCCAGGCACAACACGCGGATGCTCGTCTTCATGATCGATCCCTGTTTGTGGAACATGGGCCGAGTGTCTGCCTGCCTGCGGCAAGCCCGGGTGAATTTGCGTCCACGCCGCGTCAACGCCGTCGGCGGTGTTCAGGCCGCAGCCATCCAACCGCCAGCGCTTACAGCCGCTCGCGGATCGTCTGCCGCAACGCCTCCAGATCCTTGGCGAACGCATCGATACCGCTCGCCAGCTTCTCCGTCGCCATCGGATCAGCCGCCAGATCGGCCGCAAACCGCGCCCCATCGATCGGCGTCACCTGCACAGGCTCGGCCGCACCGCCCACCAGCCTGCGCGGCAGCGCACCGTGATCGGCGTCCAGCTTCTCCAGCAGATCCGGCGAAATCGTCAGACGATCGCAGCCCGCCAGCGCCTCGATCTGCGCCGTCGAACGGAACGAGGCGCCCATCACCACCGTGGGCGAACCGCGGCGCTTGAACTCGGCATACACACCGCGCACGAACACCACACCCGGGTCTTCATCGATGGTGGCCGGCGCCTGCCCGTTGGCCACGTACCAATCCAGAATGCGGCCCACGAACGGCGAAATCAGGAACGCACCGGCCTCGCTGCAGGCCAGCGCCTGGGTCGGATTGAAGATCAGCGTCAGGTTGCAGTCGATCCCCTCGGCCTGCAGCTGACGCGCCGCTTCCACGCCTTCCCAGGTCGCGGCGATCTTGATCAGCACCTTGCTGCGCGGTACACCGGCCGCCTCGTACATCGCGATGAACTGGCGTGCCTTGGCCACCGTCGCCGCCGTATCGTGGGCCTGGTCCGCATCGACCTCGGTCGAGACACGGCCCGGCACCAGCGTGCTGAGCAGGGTGCCCACGCCCACGGTCAGGCGATCGGCCACCGCGTGCACGAGGGTCTCACGCTCACCGGTCTGCTCGCGGCCCCAAGCCAGCGCGCTCTCGATCAGGTCGGCATACACCGGCAGATCCAGCGCCTTCTTCACCAGGGTGGGATTGGTCGTGCAGTCGACCGGCTTCAATCGCTTGATCGCCTCGTAGTCGCCGGTATCGGCGACCACCACGGACAGATCACGCAGCTGGGCGAGTTTGGACAGCGAAGACATGGAGAGGTCCTTGGCATCAATCATCAGAGGAAGCGTCAAGCAGCGCGCTGATCGCCGCCGTGTCCTGGTCGAACACCGGCGCGGCGAACGGCTCAGGGCCGGGTGTGCGGCCGAACACGATCGGCCGGGTGATGCCGCGGTAGCTGCCCAGCAGCGGGTGCGGCAGCGACGTGACCATCTGCTCGGCCTGCACCTGTGGATGGTCGAACATGTCCTCAACCTGGCGCGCCGCCGCGCACGGCACCTCTTCGCCGAACAACGCCTCCCACGCCAGCGCACTGCGCGTGGCCAGCGCGGCGTGCAGCTGCGGCAGCAATATCTCGGCCTCCGCAGCCCGCTTGCGCACGGTGTCGTACCGCGCGTCGGCCGCCAGTTCCGGCAGCCCGATCCGCTCGCACAATGCCTGCCAGAAGCGCGGGGTATTGGCCGAGACGTACAGGTATCCGTCCGCGGTGGGATGGATGCCGGTGACACCGCCCGAGCGCATATCGCGGCCCACTGCCGCCGGCTCGCCCTCGGCCCAGACCATCCGCGCCGACTGCATCGTCAGCGCACTGCGCAGCAGCGACACGCCCACGAACTGGCCTTCGCCGCTGCGTTCGCGCTCGTAAAGCGCCGATGACACACCGGCCGCCACCAGCGCGGCAGCGTAGTAATCGACCACCGAACCGTACAGGATCTCCGGGGCGCCGCCCGTCTTGCCCTGCATCGTGCACATACCGGTCATGGTCTGCAGCACCTGGTCGTACCCTGCCTTCTCCTTCAACGGCCCCTGCTCGCCATAGCCGGTGACCGAGCAATACACCAGGCGCGGGTTGAGCTTGTGCAGGCTCTCGAAATCGATGCCCAGGCGTACCGGCACGCTCGGCCGGAAGTTGTGCACCAGCACGTCCGCCTCGCGCACCAGGCGCATCAGCACCGCACGCTGGTCAGGCTGCTTCAGATCCAGCACCACGCCGCGCTTGGAGCGGTTCACGCCGAGGAATGCCCGGCTCTCGGCCTCCAGCGTGGAGGGATAGCGCCGCAGGTTGTCGCCGACCGGTGGCTCCACCTTGATCACCTCCGCGCCCTGGTCAGCCAGCAGCGTGCAGCCGTAAGGACCGGCAATGTAGGCGCTCAGGTCCAGCACACGAATGCCGCTCAACGGTCCGGTGGCACCTTCCCGCTGGGCGATGGCGAATGGAGAACTGGGGTTGCTTCCGGTCATGGTCAATACACTCGATACCTTGATGGAAGTTTCCTCCTGGCCAACGGGAAGAAACAGATCGTGTGGGTATGTTCTGGGTGGACAAAAAACACGCTGCGGCGTCGGCGGCGCCAGGGCCGCTGACGACCGCCGAGACGTCAACCCGAAGGCGCCAGCGACAGCCAGCTCAATCGCCAGCTGCCGTGATCGCGCCCACCACATCGGTAGTAGGGCTCGAAGGTCAGCGGGCCGCGGCACTCCAGCTGCACGGTGATCGGTGCGCCCTCGCCCGTGTCTTCGCCCACCTGCAGCCATTGCGAGGGGGGCCGGTCCGGCAAGCGCACCGTCTCATCGGTTTTGTACCCGTCGATCAGGCCGGTGGCATACACCAGCGGCCCGTAGCTCAGCCCCACGTACTCCCAGCGCAGGACCTCCTGTGCCACCGGCGAGCCATCCGGCGCGCGCGATTCCTGCACGTTGATGTTGGCGGCCCGGTGCAGGCGAGGCTGCATCGGCAGCTGCACGCAGATCGTGTCGCCGGACTGCCAGGTCCGCTGCAGGTGCACGAACCCGTCCGCGCCCGCCTCGGCCGCCTCGGGCTGCCCATTGACCTCGATCCGTGCACCCATTGCCCAGCCCGGTATGCGCACGCCGATACTGAACTCGGCGACGCATTCGGGCAGCACGGTGATCGTCACCGTACCGTCGAAGGGGAATCGGGTCGCCTGCAGCAGGGTCACCGCACCGGCCTGCGCGTGCAGCAGCGTGGCCTCGCCCGGCCCGTACAGGTTGACCCGCAGCCCACCATCGGCGGCGATGCCATAGGCCACCTGTGGCAGCTCTTCCACGGCCATCGCGCCGCTGGATTTGCAGCAGCGCCAGTAGGTGGTGTGCACGCGCCGGCCGTTGGGATAGGTGTAGTAGCACCAGTCCTCACCATTGGTCGCCATCGCCGCCAGCAGGTCGTTGTAGGCGGTGCGCTCCAGTTCGTCGGCATAGCGTGCGTGGCCGGTGATGGCCAGCAGCTCACGGTTGAGCTGCATCCACGCCAGTACCGAGCAGGTTTCCACATAGGCCTGGGGGAAGAAGGTGCGCGGCGCGTTGAATACCTCGCGCGACCGGTGCGCCACCCCACCCCACGGCCCGCCGCCCAGCGTGAGGTGCTGCTCGCGGATGTTGTGCCAGAGATGATCGAGCGCCTGGCGATGGTCGTCATGCCCGGTGGCCTTGTACAACTTGGCCAGCCCGACCAGGTTCCAGCTGAGCTGATACGCCTTGCCGGTCGCGATGAAGGCCGCATCCTCGCCGGCCAGTGCCTTGTCCAGCAGCGCCAACCTCGGGTTGGCGTTGGCCTGCGCCAGGATGCACTCGGCCAGCGCCAGATAGCGCGGCTCGCCGGTGACCAGATAGAGATCGGCGGCTGGATCCAGCAGTACCGTGGCGGACATGCCGTGGTGGTTGCCCAGCGTGGTGATGTCGATGCCCGATTGCAGTGCCTGCCAGCACAGGTCGGCGATCCGGCACGCGGCCTGCAGGTAGGCCGCGTTGCCAAGCGCGCGCCACGTTTCCAGGAACCCAAGGATCAGATAGCTGTGCGTCCAGATGTCCCAGGTGCGCAGCGCCGGCTCGCCGTTCCAGCTCTCCGGCTTGGGCGGCTGCGGCACGCTGAAGCGGCGCTCAGGCGCATAGTTGCCCAGGTAGCCGTCATCGTCCTGCTGGCTGATCAACCAGTCGGCGACGCGGCGCAACGAGGTCTCGAGCTGCGGCTGCCCGCCCTGCGCCACCGCGCGCGCCGTGGCCGAGAGCCACTTGCCTGCGTGCTCGCCATACCAGTCGCCCTCGTGGTTCTGGTGCTTGTGCGCCTGGCTGAAGATGCTGATCGGCGCGCTGTGCTCATCCACCACGAAGGTGCTCAGGCGCCCACGGCGGTTGGCTGCCAGGGCATCGCCCAGCACACCCTGCAAGGTGACCTGCTGCGGCGGGACCAGCGTCATGCCGCGGGCGGCGGGATGCAGACGGTTCATGCCGCATCCACCACGCAACGGAAGCCGACCGTACCGGCGCGATCCTTGGATGGCCCCATCAGCAGGTACTTGCCGTGCTGATCCAAGCGGTAGGCCTGCGGGAAGTACCAGTGCGAGGTCTGCGGCTGATAGCTGCTGCCGCCACGCAGTACGGCCGCGCGGGTGTGCGCATCGCTGAATTCATCGGTCCACTGCCACACATTGCCGACCAGATCCTCCACGCCGAACGGGCTGGCTCCCTGCGGATGCGCATCCACATCCGCCGGCGGGGTGAGGCGACGGCCACGATTGACCCGCGGCACGCATGTGGCATCCCACGCGTTGCCCCACGGGTACAGGCGCTCATCGGTGCCCTGCGCGGCGTACTGCCATTCCCACGCATGCGGCAGCCGCTTGCCGGCCCACGCCGCGTACGCGCGCGCGTCCTCGATGGAGACCCAGGTGACGGGCTTGTTGTCCCAGCCCGCACGCGGCGCGCCGTCCTTCCAGTCCGCCAGGAAGTTGTGGTCATCGGCCGGCCGGTAGCCGCTGACATCGAGGAAGCGCTTGAACGCGGCGTTGGTGACCGGGTGGCGATCGATGTGGAATGCAGGCAGCGCCATGCGCCGGCGATGGTGGCGGCGCGCGCAGTCTTCCCACGGGTACTGCACATCCAGGCCGGCCCAGGTGAAGCCTTCGATCTCGATACCGCCCACCTGGAACAGGAACTCGCCGGCCGGGATCGTGACCATGCCAGCCGGCGCCTCGGCCTGCGGGGGCGTGCTCGCGATCGCCAGCAGCTCCTGCGGAGCGGCCTTCCACGCGGCGGAGTAGCTGTTGAGGGGCTGCTGTGTGCGCTCGGCGGTCGCGGCCAGGAAATCGTCCAGACCCTCGACTGCGGTATCGGCAGCCACACTCAGGATCGCGCCGAAGCCGCGCGCTTCCATCGGCAGCTCGATGTACGCCGCGCCGTCAATGATCCGCGGCGTCAACACGCGCCCATGCCACGCATCGTAGTAACGCGTGCCTTGCGCATGCGCCAGCGCGATCTGCTCGCCGTCCACGGCGTACTCGTTGCGGTTGATCAACGTGTGCAGCGCTACCCCCTCGCCCGGGAACCGGCTGGCGAAGATGCCGCCCTGCAGGCAGACCTGGTACGGCTCCCAGTCCATCGAGACCACCAGCTGCGGGAACTGCCGGTACAGCGTGGCGATCCGGCGCAGCGCTTCACCGTCGCGCGGGGTGAACTGGTTCCAGACGCCCCAGATGTTCTCCCAGGCGTTGTAGCCGATGCCGTTGAAGAAGCAGTACTGCAGGTCGTGATTACGGTTTCGACCCCAGCGGTTCTCGTAGTTGACCATATGGCGGGGCTCCAGCCACTTCCACTTGGACACCGGCGGCACCGGGCCATCGGGCGCCTTTTTGCCCCAGCTCTGCACGTTCCAGATCAACTGCTCTTCGGAACTGATGGTGGATTCGGGCTGCACCACCACTGGATTGCCGCGTGCATCGCAGGCATCGAAGAACGCCCGCGGCACACCGTTGAAGGTGTCACCGTTGATACCATCGGCACCGACCGCCTTGACGATCTCGGCCAGCCCATCCCAGTGCGTCACGCCCGGGTCGCGGGTGCCGTGGTCCCACGGCTTGGCCGGCAGGAACACTTTGACGCCACGCTTCTGGAACGCCTGCACCGCAGTCTTCAATCCCGCCAGGCCGCCGGGCATGTCATGCGCCAGATCGAACTGGTTGCGGTCATCAATGCCGATGTTGGGGTAGATGTACCAGATCAACACCGAATCCAGCCCGCCGAACCGTGCGGTCAGATCGTCCAGATACCGATCAACGGTGTACTGCCCGGTGGCCGCATCGAAGAAGTAGCGGTCTTCGACCATCATCTGCGCATGTACGAAGTTGCGCTGCGCCCACTGCAGCTCTGGACGACGGTAGTTCACATCCGTGTAGCCGATCCGGACCAGGTGCTCGCGGCGCCAGTCCTTGAGTTCTTCCAGCCAATCACCCGCGCTGGCATTGGCATCGATCATCCAGCTGCCGATATCGGCGAAGGGCCACGCCGGCGCCTTGCCGGGCGTCGGCAGGTAACGCCCGGTGGTCACGTGCGAGAACTTGTACTCGGTGCGGATCGCCTCACGCCCGTAGTCGGCTGCATCGGTGTCGTAGTCGGGGCTCTGATACGGCGTGGTCATGGGCAAGGCATCCAGCAGGAAACGGAAAGGAGGTACATCACTGCGCGCACCCGGCCGCCAGCGCGGCATGGGCGGCGGCATCGGGAACGCGCGTGGGATCGGCCAGCAGCGCCTGCACCTCGGCGCGGGTGGGAATGCTCGCCTGTGCGCCCAGGCGGGTGCAGGTCAGCGCGGAGGCTGCGGTGGCGGCCAGCAACGCCTCGGCCATCGGTTGATGGTCCGCCAGCGCAGCGATCAGGGCGCCACAGAAGGTGTCGCCAGCCGCGGTGGTGTCCAAGGGGTCGATACGGAAGCCCGGCTGCAGCAGCACCTCGCCGTTCACCCGGGCCAGGCAGCCACGCGCACCCAGGGTCACGATCACGCAGGGCACCGGCACGCGCGCCAGTCCCGTGGCCAGGTCCGGGGGATGGCCGGCCACCACGTCCAGCTCACCTTCGTTGACGATCAGCACATCCAGCAGCGCGAGCAGCGCATCGGACAGGACCTGTGCCGGCGCCGCGTTGAGCGCGACCTTGAGCCCGGCCGCACGGGCGCGGCGGGCATAGGCGGTGATGGTGGGCACGGGCGTTTCCAGCTGCAGCAGCAGCCAGCCCACGCCCTCCAGCGCCGGCAGGTGCTCCTCGCGAAGCCCCAGGTTGGCACCGGGCGCGACCGTGATCGCGTTCTCGGCGGTGTCGGCCAGGCAGATGAAGGCGGTGCCGGTGGGCAGCGCAGGATCGCGCACGGTCGACAGGGCCACACCGGCGTCGAGCAGGGACGCCTCGATCGGTGCGGCGAAATCATCCTCGCCCACAGCCAGCAGCATCCGTGTCGGCACACCGCCGGCCCGCGCGCAGGCCACGGCCTGGTTGGCGCCTTTGCCACCGGGGAACGTGCTGAAGCCACGGCCCAGCACCGTCTCACCGGGCGCCGGCACATGCGTGGCGCGCACCACGAAATCGAGATTGGCCGAGCCGGCGACAAGGACGGTGGAACGTGCCGCACTACTCATGGGTCTATCGCCTCATCAACGCGGTTGTAGAACGTCGTACTGATGCGCGGCAAATCGTCATTGCCGCCGGGCAGATGCTGCAGCATCAGAATCGCGACCAGGCGGCGTGCCGGGTCGATCGTGTAATAGGTCGAGGCCGCGCCCGACCAGCCGAACGCGCCCACCGAAGCGGTGCGTCCTTTCAGGGCCGGATCCAGCAACACCGAACCGCCCAGGCCGAAGCCCTCGGCATCGCTGAACTCGGTCACCGGCCGGGGCAAGGCGGTGTGCACCAGCTGGTTCTGCATCATCAGGGCCACCGTGGACGGTCGAAGCAACTGCACCTCGCCGCAGCGGCCACCGTCCAGCAGCATCTGCGCGAACCGGCCATAGTCGCCGGCCGTGGAATACAGACCACCGGCACCGCTTGGATAGGGCCGGAGCGCGCTGCCGGGCACCCGCGCATGCACCTCATCGGCGAGCACCAGATCACCGTGCTCGCCCATGGTGGTCAGCGCCACCACGCGTGCGCGATCACGCACCGGCACCACGAACCCGGTGTCGCGCATGTCCAGCGGGCGGAAGATGCGCTGTTGCAGGAACTGCTCGAACGGCAGGCCACCCACCACTTCCACCAGTCGCGAGAGGACCTCGATGGAGGTGCTGTCGTAACGGAAGCGTGTGCCCGGCTCGGTCGCCAGTGGCACGCGGGCCAAGCGCGTGGTGTAGGTGGCCAGGCTGTCCGCGGCCTGCACCTGCTGGTATTCCAGCAATGCGGTTACCGCCTCGAATCCCTCGCCACCCGCTGCGAAACCGGCGGTATGGGTGAGCAGATGTCGTACGGTCAGCGTCTGCCTCGCCGGCCGCAGCTGTGGCGCCGCGGCGGTGCCCCCGGTGAAGACCTGCAGGCGTGAGAACTCAGGGAGATGGCGCGCCACCGGATCATCCAGATCCAGCCGACCCTCTTCCACCAGCATCAAGGCGGCCACCGAGGCCACCGTTTTGGTCATCGAGTAGATGCGGAAAATGCTGTCACGCTGCATCGGCGTGGCATACGCCAGATCCTGCCAACCGTAGGCGGCCTCATGCACGATGCGGCCGTCGTGAATCACCAGCGCGACCGCGCCGGTGTAGCCCTGGCGGCCGGTCGATTCGCGGAGGAAAGCATCGACCGCCGGCAGCCGTGGCGGTGAGGCGGGACGTTCCGGCAACGACGCCGCAGCCTGTCCCACCGCCAGCATCAGCCACGCGAGGACGGCCAGGCGTGCCCGGGGGCGGCAATGACGGGCGTGGGCCGGTCCGTGCGATGGCCAGTACATCCGCTCTCCTGCTGTCAGTGGCGGTAACGTCATGACAGGGTAAGGCAAGAAAAACGGACCGGCGCTGCAGTGCGTCGCAGCGCCGGTCCGCGGTGACGGTCAGAACGTGAAGGTGTGGGTCAGCGACACCATGCGGCCACGGCCGGAGAAGAAGTTCTGCCAGCCCGGCAACTGCGACCAGGTCAGCACATACTGCTTGTCCAGCAGGTTCTCGATGCCCAGCGACAGCTTGCCGTAGGTCCCGGTGTCGTAGTTCATGCTGAGATCCCACAACGCGTAACCGTAGGTATCCTCGTCATTGCGGTACACCGCGCCGTTGGACGGATTGACGAAGGTCTCGCGCAGGTCGCGGCTGAAGGTACGGCTCACGCCCAGCGTCGCATCGAAACGATCATTCGGTGTCCAGGTGAGCGAGGCATTGACCTTGTCCGGGGAGATGTCGAGGATGCCCATCTCCTTGTTCAGGCCTGAGCCGTCGTAGTACTGGGTCTGGCCGCGGATCCGCGAGTACAGCAGCGTCGCCTTCCACTGGTCGTTGAAGGTCCAGGCGCTGTTCATCTCAATGCCTTCGATCCGGGTCGGCGCACGGGTGAGGATGAAGTCCTCGGTCACCTTGTCCACCGTCAGCGAAGACCCGAACTCGGAGGTCGAGCGGTAGCCCGAGATGCCGACCTGTGCCTGCTCGCCGCGCCAGTTGAAGCCCACTTCCTTGTTCTTGGTGATCAGCGGCTGCAGATCGGCGATGCATGCCACTGCCTTGCACGGACTGTTGGCCTGGATATTGCGCAGCGGAATGCCCACGTTGGCAATACCGAAGCCTTCCGAGTACGAGGCGAACACCGACCACGCATCGGTGATGCGCCAGATCGCACCGAAGTTGGGCAGGTTGGCCTTGTAGTCGAGCTTGCCGCCCTGCACCGGGGTGAAGTCGCGGTAGGCGGTGGTGGTGTAACCGTCGATTTCCAGCTCACCGTCTTCGCGGCGGATGCCGGCATCCAGCGTCACCGGGCCGATGTCCCAGCTCAGCTGCGCGTACGGCGCCAGGCTGGTGTACTTCATCGGCGGCACCCAGACCCGGTCGGTCAACGCCAGGCGCTGTTCGGCCGTGTCTTCCACCAGGTCCAGGCCGGTGCGCAGGCGCAGACCCTCCACCGCGAACAGGTCGCCGTAGGCATAAGCCACACGCAACCCCTTCTTCTCGGAGTTGATCTCCGACTGGTCCCAGATGCGGTCGGCTTCCGGCGGCGCCGGCTTGACCAGCTGGCGGTCGGCGCCGTTCTCCGGCACATAGCGCATCGCCTGCTTTGCCCAGTACAGGTCCACGCTCAGGTCACCGCCGAAGAAGTCAGCATGGGTGTACTTGGCAGCGAACTGTTCGAAATCGTTGAACTCGGCCAGCGAGCCGGCGATGGACCCCTTTTCGGCGGTGTTGGTACTCGGAATCGGGCACTCCACGGCGTCGTAGCGGCAACCTTCCACCGGAATGTAGTTGTGCTTCCCACCAATATGGAAGTTGCTGTAGCTGGCCTGGATGCGCTGCATCTGGCCCTCGCCAAAGTTGTAGCCGCCCTTCAGAAAGAGGTTCTTGCTGTAGGAGTCGGACAGCGAGCCGGAGGTGTTCAACCCCACCCGGCGACCGTCGCCGTCGTAGGCGATGCCGCGGTCGATGTAGGCGCCGCTGATCAGGAAGTCCGCGGCGTCGCCCTTGAAGGTGTGGGTGATGCCGATCTTGGACTGCCCGCTGTCATCCTTGAACTGGGTGCCGTAGCGCGTGCTGACCGTGGTCTGGTGGCCCTCCACTTCAGGATTCTTGGAGAGATAGTTGATGACGCCACCGGCACCACCGATGCCCTCGGCGGCCGACGGGCCGTTGATCACTTCGATGCGGCCGATCACGCCCATGTCGGTGAACGTGCCGTTGCGGCTGCCTTCGCGCAGCGGGGAGCCCTGCGGCACACCGTCGAACAGGCGCAGCGCGACACGGCCGCGCAGGGTCTCGCCACTGTTGCTCATTGCCTGGGAGGATTCGGAGTAGCCCGGCACCATGCGTGCCAGCACGGCCGTGGCGTCTTCGGTCAGGTTGAGGGTGCGCTGTACCTGTTCCTGGTTCACGACGGTCACTGCACCGGGGACCTTCTCGATCGAGATCGGGGTCCGGCTGCCGGTCACGATCACCTGGTCCAGATCGGTGGGCGTCGTGCTCTGCGCCATGGCAGGGCTGATGACACAGGCGAACAGTGCAGTGCTGATGGCCGCGGAAAGTGGCTTGATCATTCGTTTCTCCCCCCCAAAAAAGGAAATGCGGGACAGCCGGCCGGGGAGCCGTCGCCACCGATGACGCGCGTGGGCTTTCGCCCTTCCGCCGGTCGATGCGGTTCCCTTGCGGGTCTCCACGTCCTGTCCGGCAACGAGGCGAGAGCCTAGGCGCGCCGTCATGGCGATAGAACTGTGCTCAGGTATGTTCAAAGCCTAGGATTTGTTTCGCTTCGCACGGCGCACCGCGCGAAAACCCGTGGTGTCAGCGTTGCGGCTCGGTCAATGCGACCCGCGCTTCCTCCAGCAACACGTTCACCAGGCGGATGCGCACTGACGAACGCGACCAGACCACGCCAATCCGGCGCGGTTCGCTGCACTGCGGCAAGGGAATGCGCACGACATTCAGCCCCTCCGGCCATGGCTTGGCCCAATCCGGCACCAGTGACACGCCAAGCCTGCGGTCGACCATGACCGCGATGGCATTGAGTGCATTGAGCTCGAACCGCTCGCGCGGCACGATCCCGGCCTGTCGCAGATAGTCATCGGCGAGACGACCGCCCCATTCGTGGCGGTCGTAGCGGATCAACGGCTGCTCGCGCAGCAGCTCGTGCGGGTCACGGCCCGCCAGATGGGCCGGCGCCAGCACCACCAGCGGTTCTTCGCGCAGCTGCTGCCACTTGCAGGTCTTGGGCAGCGCGAACGGCGCCTGAAGCACCATCGCCGCATCCAGATCGCCGGCCTCCACCGCGCGGTACAGATCGGCCGAGTAGCCCGGTTTGATGAAGACGTTGATCTGCGGGAAGGTCGCCACCATCCGCGACAGGATGTCCGGCAGCAGGCCGGCCAGTGCGGTCGGGCACGCGCCCAGCCGCAGCTCGCCGGCCAGGTCGTTCTCATTGGCCACGCTGCGCAGATCGGCGACCTGGCGCAGCAGGTCGCGCGCCCGCTGCAGGATGCGCGCGCCGTCCTCGGTGACGCTGACGGTGCGCCCGGCACGGGCGATCAGCGGCGCGCCGAGTTCACGTTCCAGCGTGCGGATCTGCTGGGCGACCGCGGCCGGGGTGATATGCAGCGAACGTGCCGCGGCGGCCATCGAGCCGCGGTCCACCACCGTTACGAACGTACTCAGGAACTGGGTTTCCACGGATCACCTCTCAGCGCGTGAGCACGCTACACGAGCGACTGGCGCAATGCGATTGGACCAATGGCCCGCGCGCCGGCGCCTCAACGGTGCTGGTCATGGGGCTGCCGCTTCGGCCGGGGTATCGCTGTAGATGGTCAGCCCCTTGAGCGAGCGGGTCGGCGCCGGGAAGAACAGGCTGGCCACGTAGCCGATCACGATGCACAGCAGGATCGAGATCGCCAGATAGAAGTACGGGTGCACCAGGTTCATGCTCCAGCAGATCAGCGTGATCAGGATCGAGCCGGCCACACCGATCGCCACGCCCGGTGCGTTGGCCCGGCGGGTGAACATGCCCAGCGTGTAGGCACCGGCAAAACCACCGCCGAGCAGGCCGGCCAGTTCGATGGAGACATCGAACAGCGAATGGATGTCATAGCGGCTCATCACCAGCGCGATGCCGATGCCGATCAGGCCCACGCCCACGCCGGACCATTCGGCCACGCGCACGGCGGTTTTTTCGTTCGGGTCCTTGACCAGCTTCTGGTAGAAATCCACCGAGACCAGGGTCGAGATCGAGTTGATGATGCTCGACAGGGTCGACATCGCCGCAGCGAAGATGCCGGCGATGATCAGTCCGGTGACGCCGGCCGGCAGCTCGGCGGCGATGAACAGCGGGAAGGTCGCATCGATCGGCAGCAGCGGATTCAGGCGCTCGGGGTTGTTGCGGTAGTACATCCACAGGGCCGTACCGATGCCGTAGAACACGAAGCCACCCGGAATCATGATGACCGCGAAGGTCCAGATCGAGCGTCCGGCTTCCTTGTCCGAACGCGTGGACAGCGCACGCTGCATCAGCACCTGGTCCTTCGGGAAGGTCAGAACCACATCGAACACCACCAGGAAGATGAAGCCCCACACGGTGGCCTTGGTCAGGTCGAAGCTGAAATCGAACAGCTTGGTCTTGTCTTCCGCGCCGACTGCGTTGAGCAGCTGGGGCAGATCGCCACCCGTCTGCATGAAGATGAACCCGATGGCGAACAGCGCGCCGCCGAACATTACGATCACCTGCACCACGTCGGTCCAGATCACCGCCTTGGAGCCGCCCACGGTGGAGTAGATGATGGTGAACACGCCCATCAGCATGATCGACCAGACCACATCCACGCCGGTGATGGTGGAGATCGCCAGCGCCGGCAGGAACAGGATCACGCTCATGCGGCTGCCGATCTGCATCACGATGCACAGCGCACTGGACAGCATCCGGATCGCCGGATGGAAGCGCGTCTCCAGATAGGAGAACACGCTCATCAGATCCAGCCGACGCAGCAGCGGCACGATCCAGACCGCCACGAACATCAACCCCATCACCGCGATCAGGTTGTTGGTCATGTACTGCCAGTTGGTATCGAACGCTTTGGCCGGGATGGCGATGAAGCTGATCGAACTGGTGTTGGTGGCGTAAAGGCTGATGCCGGCCGCCCAGAACGGAATCGAGCGCCCACCGACGAAGAAGTCCGCCGTGGAGGCGTTCTGGTCCTTGAGATAGAAGTAGAAGCCCATCCCAAGCATGGCCAGCAGATAGACGCCGATCACCGTCCAATCCAGCCAGCGCAGCAGGTGCTTGCCGCCCTGCAGTTCGGCGTACTGGAGCTGGCTGCCGGTGGCGCCCGCGGTGGCCCAGGCCAGTCCGTTGCCCCACGCCGTGACGGCCTGCGGTGCTGCGGCAATCGGCGTGTCCAGTGTCGTCCATGCGTCGGTGATGGTGTGGAAGGTGCGCGCCTGGGTCACGCCGCTGCCGTCGTTCACCAGCATCAGCAGATGTGCCTGGCCCAGCGCGCGCATCGAGCCGGCGATGATCGTGCCGTCCGGCGACGCGACCTGCTGCCAGCTGGCGTCGGCGTTGCGGCGCCACAGCTGATCGGGTTGGCCAGCGACAGCGGTGGCAAGGTAGAGCGCGCCCTTCTGCGCCTGCAATGCGTGCGGCACACCGGAAGCCGGCACCTGCTCAAGATGCTGCCAGGCGGCCGCCCCGCGTCGATACAACTGGGTGACGCCGCCAGCGTCGGTGCCGATCAGGAACAGTGCATCGTTGAACGCCGCTCCCTGGGCGTTGCTCAAGGGCTGCGGCAGCGGCACGGGAGGATCGAGAACCAGCGCGCCGGCGCGCAACGTCAGCGCCTGCAGCGTATCGCTCCTCACGTCCGGCCCGTCCAGCAGGTAGGTACGCCCGGCGATGCTGGCGCTGCCCTTCACCACCCTGCCCGGCGTCGCCGCCGGCACCTTAAGCGGCTCCCACGCGGTGTTGTCCGCACTGAGCGCCCAGCCATGGCCTTCGCTGAGCGCAACGATGCGCCCGTCCACGTGGAGGAGCCCGGCCGCCGATACCGGTGCCGGCAGTGCGGGCAGGCTGCCCGAGCTGACCGTAGTCAGGCTTTCGGCGGCGACCGCGCCACTGCCAGTGAGCAGCACTGCGGCAGCAAGCAGGCGCGCCGAGCGTGCACACCGCCGGACCAAGGACGAGAAGAAGGCGAACGGGACAGGCTTGAGCATGGAATCACCCGGAAAGAGCGCGGCGTGGCCGATGCAGGCCGTCGCGCAGGAATGAGAAAGGGGTCGATGCATCCGGTTGCCGCCGTCAGGCGACCGGAGGAGAGGCCGCGGCCAGGAGGGCCTCGGCACGGCGCAGATACGGCAGGTCGATCATCCGGCCTTCGAACAGGAACGCGCCGTGGCCGTTGCCGGCGGCGCTCGCCGAAGCAGCGACGATCCGGCGGGCCTCCTCAAGCATCGCCGGCGGCACGCTGAAGGTGGCATTGGCCAGCCCCACCTGGCGCGGGTGGATGCAGCTTTTGCCAATGAAGCCCAGCTGCTGGGCGATCCGTGCCTCGGCCAGGAAGCCCTCGGTATCGGTCACGTCCGGGAAGGCGCCATCGCAGGCGAACACGTTGGCTTCGGCCGCGGCAAGGCGCACCGCGAACAGCGTGGCATGCACGTTGCTGAGCTCACGGTGGATGCCATTGGGCGCGAACAGGTCGCCCAACCCGAGCTGCAGGCCGGCCACGCGCGGATGCGCGGTAGCCAGCTCCGCGGCCGTGCGCAGCGCCTTGGGGGTTTCGATGTTGATCAACAGGCCGATCGGGCGCTCCACGCCATTGGCCTGCTCGGCCCGCTCCAGCCGGGCGATCGCGGCCAGCAACTGGGCGACCGATTCGATCTTGGGCAGATTGAGCAGGCTCACGCCGGGCAGTGCCACGGCCGCCAGATCGGCATCGAACTGCGCACTGCTGGTGCCGTTGGTACGCACGATCAACTGCTTGCCGCTGGCCCGGGTGGCCGCGCGCCGCAGGACATCGGCGACGTGGGCACGCGCCTGGGCCTTGCCGGTCTCGGGAACCGAGTCTTCCAGATCGAACGAGAGTGCATCGGCCTGGCTGGCCATGGCTTTGTCGAACAGTTCCGGGCGTGCCCCGGGGACGAACAGCTTGCTACGCATGGTTTTCCCTCATCAACCCGCGCAGTCTGCAGAATTAAAAGCCCGTAAAAAGTGCGGCCCCGGACATTCATTGGATAGTTTTTGTATCGATCGGGGGAGTGCCGATGGTGACGGCCGGGCCAGCGAACAGCACCGCCCGGCATCGCGGCCGGCCCATCCTGCCATCGGCATTGCCGCCCCGCGCCCCTGCCCTTCCCGGTGCGTTTGACCCGCGGCCGGGGAATTTCCGATGGCTCGGCTTAAACTGGCCGCCTTGATGACGGCCGGCCTGCCTGCCGCGCACGGCCCGGATCGACCGCCCGTATTCGTAAGGACGTTTCTTGCAAACCACTGATTCCAAACTGAAAGCCAAAGACAGCAAGGGGACCGCCGAGCACACCCCGCTCATGAAGCATTAAGCACGTAGGCTCAGCAAGACCTTGTTTTTGCTCTAGATTGCGCAGCCAAAGACGCCCCTTTTTAGGTCGGCGCTACACCACCGCTACATCAGGCGCCGGGCTCTACGTTCGACAGCGCTACCCTGACCAAGTCGGCCCTTCGCGAGAGTCCCCCCAGTCCCCCCGTTGCTAGCTCTTGCTGCGGAGCCTGCTGGATGTCCCTGGCATCATCCGGAGCCTTCCAGTCAGTCAAGGCGCATTCCCCTTGCCCTGCTATCGGCCTCGCGTAGAAAGCGCTCGGTCGCACCTCTTGCGACAATTTCCCGATATCGTGCGGCTATGCACAGTCAGGGGACTCAAATGGATCATGAGTATGTGGTGCTTGGTGGGGTCAACCGGGCGCAAATCGGGAAGTATCTCGCCAGCACTGCCTCGGTCGTTTCAGGGCTCTTGGTCTGGGCGCTCCTTCAAGCAGTCGACCTCGCAAAGGGGCTTGGGCTCAGCACGAACCTGCCGCCCGTTATCCTCTCTCTGATTGGTGCGGGCACCGTCTATACCGTTCTGTATCTGATCTTCCGCCGCTGGATCTGGCGTGTGCCGCTTGTTGCCGGATGGTTGAAGGTTGCCGATCTTTCCGGCACTTGGATTTGCGACGGCCATCCCTTCCCGCGCCCTAACTCGCTCGCCATTGAGTGGAAGGGAACGATGACGATCACCCAAGATTGGGACAAGGTGCGCATCCACCTCGATGCCGGCTTATCCAAGTCCAACAGTGATGTTGCTGGACTCGTTTCCGACCCCATCGAAGGATTTGCTCTCCTTTATAGCTACCGGAATGAACCGAAGCCTGGCCAGACGGAACTCAGCGCCCATCGTGGCTTTGCAAAACTGATCTTTGCCAAAGACTTGAAGACTGGCAAAGGCGACTATTTCAACGGTGACGGTCGTCACTCGTCGGGCACGCTCACTCTTAGGAGGCAGTAATGGCAAGGACTGTTAACGATCGGCTTTCGGCACTGAAATCACGACGCCGTGGCGACGACCGCCTGGATCTTCTGGCGCAAGACAGTGCTGCGCTTGCTGACTATTTCGGTAAAATTGCCAAACAAGAAAGCTGGGAAACCAAAGCAGCCGACAAGCCCAATACGCGCTACGCGTTGGGCGCCATGCAGGAAGTGGATGCGGATTACACACGCATCAGCAAAGATACGGCCATGCGCGTGGCAAATCAGCTTGAAAAGCGGATCGAAGGGTTCAGGCTTGAATATCACCTGCAAGGCTCTGTGCCACTGAATGTGCACATACGCGGCGTCAGCGATGTCGATCTGCTCACCCTGATCTCCGGGCAGTTTTATACTTACAACCCCAACGGAATACAGGCCCTAGCCGGAGCCTACTCTCCGACTACGCGAACCTCGTTGCAACAACTTAAAGACCTTAGAGCCGAGGAGGAGCCAGCACTCGCCAAGGCGTTTCGTGCGGCAACCATTGAGACCTCCGGCAGCAAGGCCATCAAGATCTCAGGTGGATCACTTGCTCGCTCGGTTGACGTAGTGCCATCCCATTGGTATGAGACGACCGCTTACCAGCAAAGCGGCGCCTTGCATGATCGCGGCGTTGTCATTTTGGATCGGAAGACCAATTCCACGATGACCAACTACCCCTTCAAGCACATCAAGGCCGTGACAGACCGAGACACCGTCACTCTGGGCTCGCTTAAAAAAGCAATTCGCCTGATCAAGAACATCAAGGCAGATTCGGATTTAGAGATTGCCTTACCCAGCTTTGACCTTGCCGGCATCATGTATCACGCCGACCTGGCTGCACTTCGAATGGGCTACACCTTCGAACTTGCCATCTTGGCGGAGACGCAACGCCACCTCGATTACCTCTATCGCAACCCTGAAAAAGCCAAGCTTTTGGAAGTCCCTGACGGCACACGCCACATTTTCGACAGCAAGGCGAAGCTCGATGCGCTACTGACGCTGTCGTACGAAGTGGACAAGCTGCTTGAGGCCGTTGCGAACGAGCATCAAGGGCTTCAACCAGCAACAACGCACCATGACCGCCGACAATTGCTCGATGCAATTCGTTTGTAATTGCTGTGCAAGGCTTGCCCATAAAAATACATAGCAGAACGCCAAGCCATCTCAGAGCCTTACTTACAATGTAGCGAAGCAGGCCGCCCTGCCGCCTTACCGTCGCCGGCGAAGGACAATGAACCGAAGGATCGGCGCTCAGGGAGGGGCTGTTCCCACTAGGCAGCAACGGGCTCAGCGTCATCAACCAGACTTGCCTGATCTAGCAGTCATCCTCCATGTCAGCACCCGCTGCAACTACGCAGCAGCTTGACCAAAAAAATGAGCGTTGTTCGCGTGCTCAGGCGCCAATCCAAGGATTGCGAATCCAAACGACCAATGCGACTGCCAAAAGCGCGGTGTAGATGACAAATCGCAGCCACACCGGCTCATCAGCTAGATATTTTCGAGTGAGGTAGGCGGCTACTCCACAGATGACCAGCGTAATCGGCAACATACTATGTCCTCTAAGCGGCCGAGGTAGATGCAATCAGCGAGGGCGGCATGCCCTAATAATCTTGCCCATGTTGATGCCCACGACGATTCTAGAATAGTCTTCATGTCCGTCGTGCATATTGAGAGGATGCGGGAAACACTTTTCTTTTCAGGACTTCAACGCATGATTCGGGTTTCGCCCCTGCCTACGTGGATGATGTATCCCCTCATACGTGCTGTGCGAAGGATGTTAGCGTGGGGCTCATCCACCGCACTTAACTTCCGTCTCAGGCGACACACAGCGCGGTCTACTGTCCTTTCATCCGATTGCAAAGGGGCCACCGCGCTGAGCAACTCGGCCCGATCAACCACTTGACCTGCTCTAAGCAAAAGAACCTCAAGAAGCCTTGCTTCCGACGGCGTCAATGCTGATGTCTTGCCACCGGCCTCAACCTGAGGCGGCTTGTTTTGGTAGCAATAGGGCCCAAACCGGACGGGTATCGGTAACAGCGCCATTTGCGCTTTTGGTCCGCAATCTATGTTTTGTCGACGACTCAGTGTCAGTATCCAGCAAGCACCTTCTACGTCGCCCTGAGCCTCAGCCAAGAGTGCTCTAAACAGTGAAAGAAGCATGCCTTGTGCCTGTCCGCCCTCATCCGATGCGCTATCGGCAGGATCATTGAATACTTTGGACAGTAGGAACTTCCGGCCTGATGTTCTCTCGAGGTGTCGTCTATGCATCAACGCATTGATCACCTCCACATGTTTGTTGCTGGCCTCTTCGCCCGCCTGTGGCAGCTCAGATTCCGCTTGTTTTAGAAGAATGACTGGAATCCAGTCGCTCATGTAGCGTCTCCCCGAAGTTGCGTGGTAACCACTCCGGCAGCCGGTGGTCACTCGTAATGCGTTCTGTGAACCGCCGATGCGGCTGTGCGCACCGACGGACACGGAACATTCGAAGCCCTATTTCGCCTTCTTTTGAAAGAACGTAGCCACCACGACAAAGAACAACGGAACAAAGAACACGGCCAAGACTGTCGCAGTCACCATGCCCCCGATCACGCCGGTGCCAATGGCATGCTTACTGCCAGAACTGGCGCCCGTCGCCACGGCCAGGGGAATGACACCCACAGTGAAGGCCAATGAAGTCATGATGATGGGGCGCAACCGCAGTCGAGCGGCCTGCACCGCTGCATCGACGAAGCTGATCCCGTCGCGCTGCACTAGATCTCTGGCGAACTCAACGATCAAGATTGCGTTCTTCGCTGCCAATCCGATCGTGGTCAAAAGACCGACTTGGAAGAACACGTCATTGCCTAACCCCCGAAGCAAGGTGGCGACGACGGTGCCGATCACACCCAGCGGCACAACCAAGAGCACAGAGAACGGAATGGACCAGCTCTCATACAAAGCTGCCAAGCACAGGAAGACGATCAGCAGCGAAACGGCATAAAGCGCCGGCGCCTGATCCCCAGACAGCCGTTCCTCGTAGGACAGGCCAGTCCAAGCCAAGCGAACGCCCTCCGGCAGCGAAGAAGCGATCTCCTCAACAGCCTTCATGGCATCGCCAGAACTCTTGCCTGGCGCAGGTGAACCCAATATCTCCACCGCCGGTACACCGTTGTAGCGCTCCAACTTAGGCGAGCCATAGATCCACTTTCCGGTCGCAAAGGATGCGAACGAGACCATCTGACCGGCGTTGTTGCGCACATACCATTTGTCGAAATCTTCTTGGCTAATGCGAGATTCCGGGACGCCCTGAATGAACACCTTCTTGACACGACCCTTGTCAATAAAATCGTTGACATAGGACGAACCCCATGCGGCAGACATCGTGCTGTTTACGTCTGCCAAGCTGAGGCCAAGCGCTTGAACCTTTTCGTCGTCAATGACGATCTGGAACTGCGACTCGTCGTTCATGCCATTGGGACGAACCATGAATAGCGCGGGGTTTTGGGCAGCCATGCCGAGGAACTGGTTCCTCGCCTGCATGAGTTGGTCATGGCTCAGGCCCCCACGGTTCTCCAAGAAAACATTGAAACCGGTGGCGTTACCCAGTTCCATCACGGCCGGCGGGGCAAACGCAATGACCGTGCCCTCCTTGATCTGGGAGAAGCGCCCCATCGCGCGCCCGGCCAAGTCAAAGACGCTGGACTTGCGGTCACCCCATGGCTTCAACTGGACAAAGGCCATGCCCGAGCCTTGACCACGCCCCGCGAAGTTGAAACCCTCCACAGTCATGATCGAGGCAACGGTGTCTTTTTCATCTCGCATGAGGTAGGTCGACACCTGCTCTAGAACCTCGCGGGTGCGCGCTACACTGCTGTTGGCAGGCATCTGGACTTGAACCATCAAGATGCCTTGGTCCTCATCAGGCAGGAACGACGTCGGCAACATGGGGAAAAGGACGACAAGACCGACCACGATGACCAAGAATGCCGCCATGCCCCGCTTCCGGACCCCAAGGATCCAACGCACTCGCCCTTGATACCGCTCGGCCATGCGATCAAACCACCGGTTGAACCAGCCAAAGAAGCCCTTTTTCTCATGGTGATCCGCACTGGCAGGCTTCAAAATGGTTGCGCACAGCGCCGGCGTGAAGACGACAGCCACGAGCACCGACAACGCCATTGCAGAGACGATGGTGATCGAGAACTGACGGTAAATGACGCCTGTGGATCCCCCAAAGAAGGCCATGGGGATGAAGACCGCCGAGAGCACCAAACCGATGCCAACCAGCGCGCTCGTGATCTGATCCATCGACTTACGCGTGGCCTCGACGGGCGGCAGGCCCTCCTCCACCATGAGTCGCTCGACGTTCTCCACCACAACGATGGCGTCATCAACGAGCAGGCCAATAGCAAGCACAAGCCCAAACATCGTCAGAATGTTGATGCTAAAGCCAAACGCCGCCATCACGCCGAATGTTCCCAATAGCACGACCGGGACTGCCAGCGTGGGGATCAGGGTGGCGCGCCAGTTCTGCAAGAACAGATACATCACCAGGAACACCAGAACGATCGCCTCAATCAGCGTATGAACCACGCCCTCGATTGAAGTGCTGATGACCGGCTCCGTGTCATACGGATATACGACTTTTAGACCCTTGGGGAAGGTGGGCTCCAAGTCCTTTAGAGTGGCCCGCACTGCTTCCATGGTTTCCAGTGCGTTGGCGCCAGTGGCCAGTCTGAGCGCCACGCCCGAGGTCGGTACCTGCTTGCCTCCGTCTTCAGTCCCTGCGTATTTTGCTTGGATCGAAAAGTTCTCCGAGCCGAGCTTCACGGTCGCCACTTCCCGTAGTCGGACCTGGGAGCCGTCCGGATTGACCTTGAGCAAGATGTTCTCAAACTGCTCAGCAGTCTGGTAGCGCGTTTTGCCAACCACGGTGGCGTTAAGCTCGACTGCATCCAGTGTCGGCAACCCGCCGAGCTGGCCCGAGGAAATCTGGACGTTCTGCGATCGAATGGCGTTGCTTACATCCAGCGGTGTGAGATCAAAGCTGTTGAGCTTGGCCGGATCCAGCCAGATCCGCATGGCGTTCTGAGCACCAAGCACCATGAAGTCCCCCACCCCCTTTGTGCGGGAAAGCGGATCTTGGAGGTTGGAAACAATGTAGTCGCCCAGGTCAAAGGCACTCATGCTGTTGTCGGTCGAGATCAAACCGACCACCAGCATGAAGTTGATTTGGAACTTGGCGACGCGGATGCCCTGCTGTTGAACTTCATCAGGAACAAGGGGCGTTGCTAAAGACAGCTTGTTTTGCACTTGAACCTGAGCAATGTCGGGATCGGTGCCCTGCTCAAAGGTTGCGGTGATTGAAAAGCTGCCATCTGCGTTGCCCGCAGAGCTGATGTAGCGAAGGTTGTCCAAGCCGTTGAGCTGCTGCTCAATAACCTGCACCACCGTGTCCTGGACGGTTTGGGCGGAAGCACCGGGATACACGCCACTGATCTGGATGGCTGGCGGCGCGATGTTGGGATACTGGTTGATGGGCAGCATGCGGATGGCAAGAACGCCCGCCACCATCACCACAATGGCAATCACCCACGCGAAGATGGGCCGATCAATGAAAAATCTGGACATGTCAGCCCTCTGTCTTGGGCGAAGCCGGCGCGGTCGGCTTGGCGGCGGAAGCGCCCTTGGCAGATACCGGCAACGGCTTTACCGTGTCTCCTGGCTTGGCTCGCTGTCCCCCATCAATCACGAGCCGCTCGCCAGGCTTTAGCCCTTCTGTTATCAGCCAGTCGCTGCCCAATGCGCGATCCACAACGACCGAGCGCTGAACGAGCTTGTTGTCCGATCCGACGACCAATGCCGTCGCCTTACCCTCGTTGTCTCGGGAAACGGCCCGCTGCGGGACCAAAATGCCCCCCTCGCGCACGCCCTCCGTCAGCGACGCCCGTACAAACATGCCCGGCAACAGGAGTCCGTCTGGATTGGGGAACACCGCGCGCAATGTGACTGCGCCGGTGCCCTCATCCACGCTCACCTCGGAGAACTGTAAACGGCCTTGATGGACATAGGCCCGACCGTTTTCCAGACTCAGATCAACCACGACCTGGCCGTCGCCCGCGCTTTTGAGCCGCCCAGCGGCGAGCTCTTCTTTTAGCCTAAGGATCGCGGTGGAAGGTTGGACGATGTCTACATAGATCGGGTCCAGCTGTTGCACCACGACCAGCGGATTGGCTTGGTTTGCCGTGAGCAACGCGCCTTGAGTCAACGACGATCGCCCGACGCGCCCAGTGATGGGGGCGGTGATGCGCGTGTAGCCCAGGTCGATGCGGGCAGACTCTGCTGTCGCCTTGGCCTGAAGGTATTCCGATCGCGCGTCGTCCCAGTCCTGATGGCTGATGGCTTGGCTCTCGTTCAATCGCTCATAGCGCTCTGAACGAGCCTTGGCCGTCTCCAAGCTCGCCGTTGCCCGCGCAAGGGTTGCCCTATAGGGAGCTGGGTCAATCTGGTAGAGCGGCTGCCCGGCCTTAACCGTCGCACCCTCTTCGAAGAGACGCGCTTGGAGGATCCCCCCCACCTGCGGCCTGACCTCAGCGATCAAGTAAGGCTGCGTGCGTCCAGGCAGTTCCGTGGTTAACACCACTGGCCTGGACTCCACTACTTGGACGGTCACCTCAGGAGGGCCCTGCGGAGGCGGCGCAGCGTTCTGGGGACGGCAGGCACTCAGGGCGATGGCGAGCACTGCCGCCAGAGCCAACTTCTCAACAGTCTTCATGTGACCTTCACAAAGGTAGGTGGAACTAGATTGAACGTTCATTCTAGAACGTTCATACTATACTGACCAACCACGGAGGCGCAATGCATGCGCGGAGTTGTCTAGATGAATGAATTGAATGACCGGGGCGACCAGGCCAAGTCTGACCTCCGCCGTCGGCAAGTCTTGGATGCGGCTACTGAGTGCTTCCGGCGTGAGGGCTTCCATGGCAGCAGCATTGCCCGCATCTCCAGAGCCGCCGGCATGAGCGCCGGGCACATCTACCACTACTTTGCCAATAAAGAAGCCATCGTCGAGGCCATTGCCGACCGTGAACAAGACAACATGGCTGACTTGGTGCAAAAGCTCGCTCAAGACACAGAAGGCGGAGACTTAGTCGCCCGCCTGACCAGGCATACGGCCGAAAAGGTTGAACAAAACAGCGATCCAGCGGTGGTGGGGCTGATGTTGGAGCTCGCTGCGGAATCTGCGCGTAACCCGACCATCGCCCAGATCCTTCAACGCAGCGACCGGGTCATTGGTGATCAGTTTGTGGATCTGATCCATCGCATAGGCTCGTTGTCGAACCTTCCGACAGAGGAGCTTCGGTTGCGCATGACGATGATTGCCGCCTTGATGCAAGGATTGGCCATGCGATCCATCGTGGAGCCCGAAAGGGACCAAGACGCCACCGTGCGCCTTTTGAACAAAGTGATCACGGCACTGTTGGAGGACGAATGAACACCGGCACCCCCACCCGCAAGCCTCGCATTGTGATCGTCGGTGGTGGTGTTGCCGGATTGCTGCTTGCTACGCGCCTAGGGCGCAGCATGGGTCGTCGAGGCGATGCCGAGGTGATCTTGATCGATCGTGGACCGACGCACGTCTGGAAACCGATGCTCCACACGTTTGCCGCAGGAACCTGGAATGTTTTCCAACAACAGGTTCAATACCTCGCGCACGCGCACAGCAATTACTTTGAATACGTACCAGGTAGCCTAAAGAGCGTCGACACCGCTCGGGGCTCTATCCAACTCCACGCATTAGACATTGGGGCAACACGCGTTGCCGAGGAGCGAGACATAGCCTTTGATGAGCTGATTCTCGCTCACGGGAGCCATGCCAATGACTTCAACACGCCCGGGGTGTCGCAGCATTGCCACTTCATCGATGGGCAGCAACAGGCGGAGGACTTCAACACCGAGCTGCGAGCAACCTTGGCACGGGGTTTTGTCACCGCTCAGAATGTCGACATCGCCATTGTCGGCGGCGGAGCCACCGGGGTGGAACTTGCCGCCGAGCTCAGCCGCTTGATGGAAATCGCCTCGGCCTATGGCGGAGTTAAAAATGTCCGTGGCCGAATGCGCATCACGCTGCTAGACAGCTCGCGCCGCATTCTCAGCGCTTTCCCAGACAATGTAGCGCAATCGGCCATGACGCAACTTCAAGCTCTTGGTGTCAGCATCATAACAAATGTCCGCGTCGTTGCCGCCGACACCGACGGCTTCAGCCTTGAGGACGGGTCTCGCATCGAGGCGGGCCTCAAAGTCTGGGCCGCAGGCATTTGCGCTATGTCCGTTGGCGTAGGCCAGTTGGAAGTCAATCGCTCCGGCCAAATTGTCATCGGCGAAAACTTGGCTGCGAAAGGTCGACGCCATATTTATGCAATCGGGGATTGCGCAAGCCTGACGCCAGCTGGTGGCGACCGCCCATTGCCCGCCACGGCCCAAGTGGCCAATCAGCAGGCGCAGCACTTGGCTAAGCACTTGCCCAAGTGCTTGCGTCGAGGCACACCTATCCCCGCCTTCCGTTTTCAAGACTTGGGGTCGCTGGTCTCGCTGAGCAACTACAACGCGTTCGGAACCTTGGGGCGCCTCGGATTTTTCCGTGGTGGTTTCATCCAGGGCAAGTTCGCACAGCTAAGCCATGCCTTCCTCTATCGACGCCACCAGTTCCTTCTGCACGGCCCGCTCAGGGCCAGCGCACTGTGGGTGGCGGAGCGGGCCAATGCAATGGTTCAGCCAAAAATTCGAATTAGTTGAGCGACCGTAATGCGATCCCCGCAGTATTCCCGCAAGCCCCACATCTTGGCAACCGCCTCTGCACTTTTCGCAGAGCGTGGTTACATGGAGGTGTGCATGAATGAGATCGCAGCGCTGAGCGGCGTGACGAAAAAAACGGTCTATTTGCACTTCGCTTCAAAGGAGGCGCTTTACTCAAAGGTTGTCAAGGTGTGGATGGGCGCGCTACCTCGATTACCCGTCCTCGCTAATGCCAAGGGTGAGCTCAAAGACGACCTATCGACGGCTGCACAAGCGCTCCTTAAAGACGCATCACACCCCCTTTGCCGTCGCTTTGCCATCGCTCTACTGACCCCTTCCCTGGGAAGCTCAACGAGGCCACTCTGGTTTTGGCTCGCACGCCGCGCGCGCTTTGTCAGGTCGCTCGAATCCCTGCTGACGCGGCACGATTTAGCACAACCGCATCTGGCAGCCCAGCAGTTCGTCACGCTCTTGCTTTCGCTTCTTGAATTCCCTGCTCGCTGCAACTTTTTGGGTCCCGTGCACGTGCCGTCTCGGACCGCAGTCGACACCACAATCAACCTCCTGGTTCGGGCTCACCCGCCCAATTCAGCGCACCTCACCGATCAATCGGACAGTCGCTTCATACCAAGGAAAACCCGGGCCAGTTGCCCTCATCACTCCTCAACCGTTGGTCCTACGCAAGTGTTGTAAGCGGCTTTGAGCGTCCATGTAGATCAGTCGTCCTTGTCCGCAAAACCTCCTCCACTCAGACGGAGTGCTTTCTAAGATCTGCGATCTCGCTAGCGCTGCTTCTTCCCAAACTTGATGCAAGATTTTGGCGTCAGCTGCGTCGTGACAAGAAATGCTTGTGAGATGGCGTAGGACAGCCACCCTTTACGATCGGGCCGTGGATCTCACGGCCCGGCCCTTCGCCTGATGACGCCGTGTATCGGCTCCTTCGGACCGCGTCAACACTAGAGATACGCTTTGCGCTACGTCAAAGGCCCCGGGAACGGGCCTTTGACGGCAAGCGTCTTAAAAGCCAGGGAGGCGCGGATATCAAGTTGCTTTAGAGGAGGGGTCAGATCGCTTTCAGGGCTTCTCTCACGGCTTGTTCGAGTGCTGTCGTCGGTCGCCCGATCAGCTTTGACAGCGTCTTGTCTTCGGAGAAAAGCGCACCCTTCGCCGCTGCTGCATCCCACGATGCCACGCTTGCGGCAATTGAAGGCGGCAAATGGAGACCTTCCAAGACCTTGGCATACTCGGCCTCCGGCAGATCGTTATAGACGATGGTCTTACCCGTTTGCCTGGACACTTCCACAGCGAGGTCTGCCTGCGTCCAGGCATGATCGCCTGCCAGCTCGTAGATCGCGTTGTCGTGTCCTTGCTCGACCAGCACAACGGCGGCTGCCTCGGCGAAATCCTCGCGCGTTGCGGATGCGATCTTACCGTCGCCAACGCTGCCGATGATGGCGCCATGCTCCAAGGCCGACCCAAGCGATCGGAGGTGGTTTTCTGTATACCAGCCGTTGCGAAGGATGGTGTAGGTGAGTCCAGACGCTTTGAGCAGGTCCTCAGTTACGCGGTGTTCCTCAGCGAGGCTCAAGTGCGACTCGGGCGCGTTGAGCACACTGGTGTAGACGATCCGGCCGACGCCGGCACGCTTGGCAGCGTTGATGACGTTCTCATGCTGAACGGCACGCTGGCCAATTTCGCTGGATGAGATCAGCAGCAGGGTCTTAACCCCTTCCAAGGCCGGTACGAGCGTATCAGGCTTGGTGTAGTCGAAGGCACGCGCAGAAACACCCGAAGAGGAGGCCTTGCTCGGATCACGAACGAGAGCCAAGATTTGATCCGAAGGTAGCTTCGACCGAAGCTTGCTGACGACGATCTGGCCGAGCTGCCCGGTGGCGCCGGTGACTGCGATGCTCATGGTGAATTTGCCGTTGTGGGGAAGAGCCTGGACTATAGAAACAGACTCAACTGTTCGTAAATACAGACAAAAAGGTAAGTATGGCCATGCCCAGTAGCTCTAAGTCGGTGCCTTCAGCGGCCGAACCCGTCGTCCCCGTTGCCGTGCAGCCGCTGCGCGGCAATGTCATGAGCGGCGACTGCATCTCGCGCCCCATCCTGAGTCACCTGACCAATCGCTGGGGCGTGCTCGTGCTCATTGCCCTCCTCGACGACACTCAGCGTTTCAGCCAATTGCGCAAGCGGATCGGCGGAGTAAGCGAACGCATGCTCTCACACACATTGGCGTTGCTCAGCCAGGACGGCATGGTTGAACGGCGCGCCCACGATGTCCTTCCCCCACACGTGGACTACACCCTGACGCCGCTTGGGCGCGAGGCTGCATTGAAGGTCCGTGATCTGGCTGATTGGATTGAACTAAACCTTCCTGCCATCGCCCGCTCGCAGGCCGAGCATGCGGCGAGCCACGTCGCCGTTCAGGCGAACCTCGCCGAGCCCATTCAGTGAAGCACGCGCGCCCTTGAACTGTTACGAATGGTCCAGCGGCTCACGTAGCACTCTAACGTTAGCAACAGGATGCTGTGCTGGTAAGCTGCAAGTTCGACCAAAATGGGATTGGCAGGATCATGGATGAGAAATTGAAGAAGCCGATGGCATATTGCTTTGAAGTGCTATCCGGCAATGGGCCCTTGGGCTTCATGGTGATTCCGAAGGAAGGCCACATTCCCCTATCACTTTATTTCTCCATCAGCTCAGGTGCGTTTTTTTGCAGACGCTTCTCAAGACTTTGAGTTTGAGGGCAGCCTCCTGAGCGCTGGCAACACTCTTGCTAATCTTCCCGACAATCCGGTGTTATTTTGCAGTGCAATGATTAGGTTCCACGACCCGAGCACTGGCGTCCAGATTGTTCAAGTGAGATGGCTCAACAGCGCTGGACAGAACGTCAGTGCTCACTTTGAGCTCCGCGTTGAAGGACAAGACATGATCATCTGCCGCGCCAACTCTTTTGAATCAATCAGGGCAGATGCAAATGCCGAGATCGCGCGAGTTAGCTATCAGAAGGCTCAGTCGGTCGAAGTGATTCCTTACCCCGAAAAATCCGCATCCCCCGACCAGGCCCCACGACGTCGCCCGGTTGGCCTTCGTCAAACCTAAGTTGCGCAAGGGGTGCGCGTGCCATGACGACCTTCTCGGCCTCATTGCGCTCTGCGGCCCCTCTCCCTCAACACGCGCATGGAGATTTGCCGTATCGCAGCTGGTTTTTTGTTTCGGCCGGATCCCTACGCGTGCTGTGTGACGCATTTCCTACCTGATCACCTTTGCATCTTTTCTTTTTGCCTTGTGACATGTTTTGCAGCCCGATTAGAGGCAGTCACAACTAAGGCAAATACAGTGGCTGTCAATACCGACGGAGCGCAGCAGCAGGCCGTTGCGTCTCTTGCATCCAGCGCTCCTAATATGGCCGGTGTGCTCAGCACCGAGCGCCAGGACATTGAGGGGAAGTCACCTGAGTGACCTCAACGAGGACCGAGCACACGTCCCAAGTCAGCCAAGAAGCGCTGCGCCTCCCGCTTGGTCAGTTGGGACACCGTCACTCTAATCGCGAACACATCCCCACTCTCTTGAAAGCCTGCTCCATCTCTTACGCCCCATCCTTGTTCCCGCAAGGCCGTGATGATCGGCCGAGACGGCTTGCCCAACGGCATCTCCACGCGGAGGCCATCCGCAGTCGGCGACCGAATTCCTCAACCCTGACTGTGTCTGGTCCAGTTGCTCAGCGGCCTTGGACAGCGAACCGGCCTCAGCGATTGCCAAGAAGACGCGGGGCTGGCGATCGGTCGAATCCATGGCGTCTCACCATTTGTCAGAGTGTCTACGTTAACCGCCCTGGGCAACGCTCGACAGCCCTGCCCGGATGAGCACCCATGGTCTGTCACCTTTCGGTCACGGGGACCCACCTGATCAAGGCCGGCGTTGCAATGCCGCCCATGCTTTTGACCACCATGCTGCACCGCCACTAGCGCGAAGCATGCCCGAGCACAATGGCCTTGGCCCCAAAGGGCGGGTGTCAAGCTGACGTAGCTGGTCGGCCTCGGCGAAACCGTTCCTGCAATGGCCAACGAAGCGCTTCGTCAAAACTCGGTGCTCCGCAGGAGGAGCACCGAGCGCTTTGAGACCCCCAAACTTCTGATGCGGGAGCATCTCTACAGGAGATTTAAGCCTTGGGTCTAGCAGGGCGTGGGCGAAGATCAAGCTGACCATTGGATTGAACGCCATTCCGAGCGTCACCCTCGCCTAGGTTGATGCCCGAGCTCCTTGCACGCGGTCCCTTTATGCCAAATCTTCGCTCAAGGTGGTCGCCCGCTTCCACCATCTGCTCTCGCGCCTGATCGATCGCGTCCGTTTGCAACGCCGCCGCACGCTTGGAGATGTGCGCCTTGGCGCGAAAGTAGCGCTGCTTGGCGCGCGCAGCTTCGCGTGACGTAGGCGAAGCTTCATGCTCAGAGAGCTTAGCCCTAGCAGACAGGTAGGCCATTCGCGCCCGCTGAGGCCTCACCACAGCGTGCGCATAGCTCATAACCGCTTGCGACAAGCGTTCAGTGTCTTCATACAAGAACGAACTGGTCGCATAGGCGTCGACTCGCCGGCACATCAGTGTGGTGTAGGCTTTTTGAAACTGTGGTTCGATCTGGATGCCGCCCACGCTTCGGAGCATATCGAGCGAGTCCTGCGCAGCTTGGCGCTGGCTCTCCAACCATTGTTCGACGAGCTCTGCTTCGGCGTTGAGAACGTCAGCGTCTTGCCCAGTCGCCCGCGCCAAACGCATGACACGACTAATCCTCCGCGTAATCCCTACCGGCACGGCTGTTGGCATGATGCGTCCACCGACCGGGCCCGTTTTCCCCTCCGTGTTTCCTCTGTCTGGCGTCCCCTCCGGTAGCGCCGCCTGTTCGCGCGCACGATCCGCCAGCGCAGATTGGTGGGAGTGCCCTTTGGGCACGCCATACGTTAGGGTGGCGGTCTGCAAGCGTCGACTAATGACCCGCTCCACAAAGCTCCCTGTTGTAAGCGCGTGATCCACACCCATCTTCTTGGCTTGGCGCATCATCGCGGTCCGGGTCTTGCCCATATGCTTCGTTGGTGGGCGGCTGAGCTCATTGGCACGGACAAAATCTTGCTTTAATGCAGCTTCCCGGGCTTGAGCCCTCAGGGTCCGGTGGTCCACTCGATCCGTGCCGCCAGCGCGCTCCAAGTGCGCATTGATGACGCCTTCAATGGCTTTGCGAAGTTCCCGAATGGCCTTGGCACCGCCGCCCTGTCGCGAGTCAAATGCCATGCCTGCCCGCTCACCCAGCCCCTTTGCGTCGATCTTTCTCGCCGACATCAGTAGATGCACGTGATGATTGCGCTGATCCCCTTCTTTCGAGGGGGCGTGGATCGCCACCAAGACTGCCACTTGATAGCGGTCAACCATGAGCTGCCCCAAATCCAGAGCTAGGGCCTTGCGTTGCGCGTCTGACAGGCTGTGGGGCAAAGCAACCTCGACCTCACGGCAAACGCGCGCGTTAGCACGTGCTTCGGCTGCCTCGTTGGCGTCCCAGAACTTTTGAGGGTCGTAGCACCAACTTGGAGCACCCATGGGCGCGAGCATTTGATGATGGGCGACGCCATGGCGGTGAGAGTAGCGGTGGTAAAGACCAGTTGCGTTGTCGACGAGATCAAATCCTGCACGGTAAGCAGCGGCGGCGACGGAGGACTCGCCCTTACCTCGGGAGAAGGATTTCAGTGTTGCGTGATAAATGGCCATTTAGTAGGGCTCCTGTGAATGAAGCCCCCAACTAAACGCGCGACTTGTCTTCGTCTAGTGCAAACGGTCAACTGCGTAAGCGAGCCTTAGCTCACACTTTCCTAGCTCTCTAAGCTGCTCTGCCGGCTTGGCCATTTGACCCCGTCAAATGCGAGCGCGCCAGCGCTCGGCCAAACCCTGGACAGGCCGCACGGTTTACGCGAAGCGGAAACCATAAGTGCGGTTTTGACTTTGATTTTTGGGGTCTTCCACGCTCTAAACTGCGTCTTCGTTGCCACTGCCAAATCGCGAAACAACTTACGCTGAGCGTATCTTTTGGTGAACGAAATATGAATAGGACGAACGAGTGGTTACCACTGGCGTCGGTTGCTCTCGCGCTAGACTGAGATGCGGGTCACAGAGAGGGCCCCGTCATGCGGCGCTTCATCCCAGTTCAAATTTGCAAGGAATGCTATGCCCATCACCGGGGTCAAGATCAAGGGTCTGAGCTGTTTCACCACAGAGTTTTGCGGCTTTGACGAGTTCAAGCTGATCAATGTCATCATCGGGCGCAACAACACTGGCAAGTCGCAGCTGTTGAGGCTTGTAAGCAGCCTATGTTCTGTCGATCGTAGTAAGGGTCGCCTCGCGGCCACCTATCAGTTCAGTGGGGCTTTTGACGAAGGTAGTCTTCGCGGGATTTTTTTGGACAACACAAGCGGTGGCGGACTTAGGGGCAACCACTGGACGGAGCATGGGCGTCGCTTCACTGACGCTCCTGTGACCTGGACGGAAGATAGTAGCCGACTGGTCAATGATCTTTCGACGACCCCAAGTGAGCTTGATCAATATGGGCGTCCGTCGTCTTACGCCTCCCTGGATGCGGTAAGAGGCCATCTTGACAAGGTCACATCGCGTATCCCCTACCCGTATCACGGACGACAGTTTCGCCACATCCTTGCAGACCGCGATATTCGTAATGAAACGGCGGATACGAGCCTGTCGCTCAGGTCAGATGGTCAGGGGGCGACGAACGTCATCCGTGACCATTTGATCCGGGCTGACAACATCATGGTCACGCGGCGCCTCATTCAAAGCGAACTACGAGGAGCACTCAACCATATTTTCGGGCCGGATGGCTCCTTTTCTGCAATCTCGGTGCAACAGCATGAGGACGGCGAATGGGAGATCTTCTTAGAAGAGGCGCTCAAGGGGCTGATTCCGCTGAGCAGCTCAGGCAGCGGCTTAAAGACAGTCATACTCGTCCTGCTCAACCTCCTGGTGATCCCTACGCTTGAGAATAAAGCACCAAGTGACTATGTGTTTGCGTTCGAAGAGCTTGAGAACAACCTTCATCCTGCGCTACTCCGACGCCTACTGCGGTTCATCGACGAGTTCGCCGTCGAGCATCGATGCCCGATCTTTCTGACTACCCATTCCAGCGCAACACTCGATCAATTCAGTCGCTCGGATCACGCGCAGTTCGTGCGCGTATCACATGACGGGACCGCTGCATCGACTCAAACGATCTCGGCGCACTTTGATCACTCGCAGGTGGTCGGTGATTTGGGCGCTCGCGCGTCTGATATCTTGCAGGCGAACGGTATCATCTGGGTCGAAGGACCGTCGGATGCCATCTATCTCAATCATTGGATTGAGACCTTCTCCGAAGGCAGCCTCTTGGAAGGCCGTGACTACGCCTGCGCCTTCTACGGTGGCTCGCTGTTGGCTCGCACAAGTTTTGTCGATCCGACCGCGCCCAACCCCGAGGCGCTTATCCAGCTCATCCGACTCAACCGCAACGCCGCGCTGGTGTGCGATAGCGATCGATCTTCTAAGGGCGCGACGCTCAAACCGCGCGTGGTCAAAGCACAGGAGGAGATCGCAAATCTGCCAGGCGGATACATGTGGGTGACTGCGGGCAAAGAAATTGAGACTTACCTGCCTGGCTCAGTGATTGGCAAAGCACTCGGCATGAAAGCTGATCCGGTTGATCCTGCGCAGTTCGAGCTCTTCTTTCCAAGCGCATCCAGGACGAAGAAGGGCGACTCTTACGTTGAAGCCAAGCTCAATCGGGCCAGTATCGACAAGGTTGAGCTTGCCCTCGCCTCTCGCGAGCACACCACACCAGCCATCATGACCCCACGCTTTGACTGGGCCAAACGCATGCAAGAACTGGTGGCCACGATCCGGAAATGGAACGATTAGTCCGGCTCCGTGAGGCGCTCCAAATGCTTGTTCAGGACCCATCCGAACCGCAACGCGCCCTCGTCGTCCACCGTTTGGACAAAACGCAATTTGCCGGCAGCTCGCAGGACCTGCACTTCCTCACCGTAAGGCAACCAGTGCGTGGCTGGCTCAGAGAGCTCTGCCCGAAATGGAGCGGAACGGACGATGACCTGGTAGGTGTGATCAGCCATCTCTAGATCCAACATGGCTTGATTTAGCGCGACCATCTGACGCCCGCTTCGATTCTGCTCGTCAAGCTTGTAGTTCATCGCCTGACCTTGCGCGTCAATCTTGGCCATGTGCTCAGCGTGATCTTGATTGCTTCCTATTTCCGTATAGAGGAAGCAAGCAACTGTCAGCGCATATCCGTAGAGGACCATTCGATCTGCATGCGGTAAACCGGATGAGCGCAACGCAGCCAAACACCCCACCAACCATGAAACCAGAGATGCTGCCGTTGCCTGCATCGCAGCAGGGGGCGTTGCCATGCCTGGTGACGAGGCTGACGTATCCTCCGACGCCTCCTGCAAAAGCTGCTCCATGCGCTCTTGCATCTCGACGCTGGACATCTCCGATAGCCAAGACTGAAACGCCGGCGATTGGCTCAGCTGCGCTGCTATGTGCAACTGCTCGCCGAACTGCTCAGCCAAGCGCCTGACAGGTCCAATGCTTGACTCGAGTCGGCGCATCGCCTCGACGGCAGCGTCGCGTTGGGGCGCATACCGGTCGCGCCAAGCAAGAATGTCATTTGCCGTTCGGTTTGCAGCCATCGCGAGTTCGCTGACAACCGGCTGCCAAGGCATGAGGGATTGGCGCAATGCCATGGTTGATCGCCTGGCCATCTCTGCGTATTCGTTCAACTGACCCATGCGGTCGGCCAAGTTCTGTCGTATGCCTGAGGACATACGCAGCACGTCGCTGTTGGCCAGCTCTCTCGCAAATCGGGTAGCGGGTGACTCGATATCTCGCATAGCGGCAATCGATGGATGCTGCTGGGCCGCGTGGAGAGCATGGATGGCTGAGTTGCGTTGCATCTGCTCAACAAGCCGCGTTGCCGAGCTTCGGTCAATCACACGCGTGAGCCGCGCACCCGGCGTTTGGTCTGGCTGACGCGCGTCTTCCTGGTCCGAAGTCATTGGCAGCTCGCAGATAGATTGCCCTATCTTAAAAGCAGCCTACCCGCTCGGCCAGCTTTCACTGCGGAGTTGGGTGCTACGCAGGCAAACCGCTACGGCTGATCCAGCGCAGTGGGCTCAATCTGAGCGTGGCGAACCCGGATCTCTTCCGCGAGTGCCCGAAGCTCTTCGGGTTCGTAATCCTGGACGGCTTTAATCAGCTCAGCAAGTTCCGGCGTCTCGGCAACCAAATATGCCACGGACACGCCCAAGGACTGGGCGATCTTCAAGGTCGTTTCCCAGTCGGTCGCATGGACGCCGCTCTCATAGCGGCTGATGTAGGGCCCTGCCCGCTTGTCATCTAACCCCACGCTCTTCCCCAGGGCCCGCTGTGAGACGCCAGACGCTTTGCGGACCTCCTTCATGCGGGTCGCGATAAGGGTCTGGATCGAGAGGGCGAGCGCGTTCATCAGGGAATGATGAACGTCAGTTACGCCCAACGCAAAGTTACGTTGAACGCATCATACGTTTGACGTAACCTTTTTGGCAAGCCCGCTCAGGATCGGTCCTCCTCCATCGCCTGATGCTCGCTCAAGCGCGCTCGTCCAACCGGCCCTTGCGGTCTCCGGCCGAGTCCCGGCACCTGCCTATCGCTTGTTCGCCCTACCTACCCTCAATCATCAGCCTTCTGACCTCAAAGGAATGATCATGCCCAAGACCCTCCTGGTTTCGCTTGCCACCGCTTTGCTGCTGACTGCGTGCTCTGCTGGACCGTCTGCAAACAAAGCAGAGGACGCGATGCTTGTCTTTGTGAAGGCCAACGGGTCTGACGACGCTCGCTTGACCAAGTTTGCTATCGGCAAGTGCGAGAAAGGCAACGGTGGCTACAACTGCCCGGTTCAAGCGCGCGTGCTGGCCATGAATGGGCGCTTTGACGAAGACTTCAACGGCGTCTTCACCTTCGCTGAGGTCGGCGGCGCGTGGAAAGTGCTCGGCGTGGTCAGTCGCACCCTTTAATTGACCTCGACGCGCTTCGCACGGCAGCCCGCGCTTATCACCCCAGAGCCAATCAGGAATTCCCATGACCGTCGGCACGTTCTTCCTCCTGCTCGTCCTCGGCGCCACCGCGCTTGTGCTTGTTGGTTTGGGCCGCAGTTTCAAACTGCGCAGCGAGCGCAGCAACTTTGAGCAAGATTACGCACGAAGCTACTTTTCGCGCTCGGGCGCCGTCGCGCTGTCTCCTGAGCGATCCAGGATCAAGTTTCGCGCCCGCAACCAGACCAAGATCTACACTCTTGCTGACGTGCGCAGTTGGGAAAAGCACTGGCACAACACTAAGCGCGAAGGCACGCTGACGGTGAGCGTGCGCGACGTCGGCCAGCCTGTCTGGACGATCAAGTTCGGCAACGAAGCGGAGATGAATCGCTGGTATGAGCTTCTGAACCAGGCAATCAACGCCAACTGAGCGGATCAAGAAGAGGGCGGAAAGGTCCCGCCCTCCCCGCCCTCACTTGCCCAGGTGGCGCTTTACATCTTTGGTCATCACGCCCACTGCCGCCACAGCCTCTTTCAGCTTTGCCGGTGTGACGTTGAAGTGCTTGGACCAATCCCGGAGTTCCCAGGCCTCATTCACATTGATGCGAATGCCATCAGGCGGGCCGCGCTTGCTCAGATCATCTGCCATTGCAAATCCCCTCCACGCCTCGAAATGTGAGGCGCCTCACGGTCTCGCCACACCTAGCCTCATTCCAGTCGGATTTCCCCGCGACTAAACGTAGGCCTTCTCCTACTTCCAACAAGCCCAATCCTTGCTTGATCTGAGCACAGGAAAGCGGACGCAGAATGCAGACCACCCAAAGCATCGCGGCGTAGCAGACAGGGGCACGCCACGGCTTGTTCGCCTTCCCAGCGACGAAACCGATACCCGAGGTCCGCAACCAACAGACAAGGCACAAGCAAGTCAATCAAACCTCGCCCTGCGGAACCAACTGCCGACCTTGGCAGATGCGTCCGCTGGGGAGGCAGCGGTTAGCAATGTCCTAGGGCCATCTGTCTGGCGTCTGAGTCGACACGAGGATGAAGATGACGTCAGTCAGGCTTATAGCCGACAAATCCCTCGATCTTGGCCCGCAAATCATCGTCGTTGATCCCTGGGCGATGCTCGATCACTTCGTCATAGCGCTTACGCATGACCTCGTGCATTCGGGATTTCCTTGCCACATATTCCTCATCCACGTAACCCATCGTTTCCACCGCGATCTCGCGACTTCCGGCTTTAATAACGAAATCCGGGCGGTAGGGCGTTTGCGATTCAGGCTCAATGAGGTCCACATAGGGCTTGATGATTGAGTAGGGATTTTTGCGCTGTTTCATATCAGCTTGCCGTTCACTGAGGATGGCAAGTGTCTGGCGTTCTAAGTCTGAGTCGACGAGCAACAGGCTTTCGAAATCGTAAGCAGGATGGACATACGCTTGAACAATCTCGGCTAACTCCTTCCCGGCCACCTTGGCAACGAGGCCAATAGCCAGATAGGGCCCAATCGTTCCTGGACCGGGCAAACGAACCCGGCCTTTCACTTCCCAAGTGTGTGGAGGAGAGGTTCGGTCAAAGGGATCGATCAAGTGAGTGGTGCCACCCACATCAAGCTCGCGATCACAAAGCCCGATGACAAACCCATGGGGCGACAGCGATCTTGGCCAGTTCGACGCACCCTCAACCTTTCTTGCAATCTGATCAACGCGATACAGATTGGGACCGATAAAACCAGTGGCTGCTACGGTCTGTTCTTTGTCCATCCAAAGACCCTGCGCGGCGTCCATAAGCTTGGTTGCGTCGCGACTAATGGATCGCGAACTGGCGAGGACTCGATTCAGGCCGGCACGCTCCAACAAGGTAAAAAGAACGCGGGCCAGTCGCGGCGTCGATGTGGATTTCGATGTGCCCGTTGAACCTTTACGCTTCTTCCCACTTGCCGTCGAACCATCAGTTGACCTCAAAACTCCCAATGCGACGACGGCCTCGCGCTCGGCAAGGCTGTGACCCTGAGCTTGCCCAGGTAACTTGTGGAAGCGGCATGCCGCATCATGCAGCCCTCGCGCGTGGTTCCTGACCAAGGTTAGAGGCCGGGATTGTGAGTGCCTTCTAGAGACATAGAGGACGGGTGATTCAGTCAGGCTCTCGCCCTTGCAGTTGCAAAGAAGCCAACTGCCCGTCTTAGCGAGATCGTCAAGGATCATATGGGCGCGAGAGCCAACGGGTGCGGATTGCCCCTGATCCAAAAATGCGCGGGCAAGGACTTCCACATCGCTCACAGCAAGACTTGCCGTGGTCTGAGGTTTCGCGCCGGACAGAAAATGCGGAACTTTGATGAGTGCCAGGGGCTTGGTCTGCATTCCAGCACTCTCGCAGCTATCTCCCGAGGCAGTCAAGCCGCACTACGCTAGCTCATAGACGTTGAATCGAACCCACCCCGCCAGCACTTTCCACCTCACTGCGCAACGTGTGCGCGGTTGTCATGGCGCGCTCCCGCTCCCAGAAAAACTCCTCCTGCAAAATATGGCGGCGAAGGTTTAACACGAAGGTCCTAGGGTCCCGGGATGAGATATCTGAGCTGAGTCGGGCCCTCTCCATCCACCGATCAGGGTCGATCATGGCAGGGCAATGTCGTGACGAGGGCATAGGCTCATGCCAAGGCCAGCCCGCCAAATGGATAGGGCCACCTGCAAAGCTGGCCTGTGCCGATCTCCAAGGCCAGGTCTCTTGCGAACTTGCCGATGGGGAATAAGCACCGCTAACCAACCAAGCCTCGACCTCGGCCTTCATCGCAGCACCCCCATCTAGATAGGCGCGAGCGAATTTGCGGGCGGCGCGCTCATGCCAACAGATCCTCACCCACCTGAGCCACCATTGCTCCCACACCTCGGTCAGTGACGAAACCGTACTACTTCCATTGGCATACCAGAAGATGCCGCCTGACTCGTACGTCAGCCACCATCGATCTCTTAAGTGCTTGTCACAAGCGTCGGCGCGCGACAACAAAAGGCCTGCTCTGCGGAAATACACAACACTCGCAGCCTCATCTGCAATGATAGAACCGCTAGATTGATTGATCGTTTCCATGGCCATCCCCCAGTGGGCAACCTATCGTCAACCATAAGTATGTCAATCCACACTTCAGCAGTCCGATGGTGAACCGCGCAAGTTTTCTGTCCGTTTCATCCGTAGGTCCGCGGGAGATTTGACAACGTCCTGATTCCTGTTAGGAATCAGGCATGAATGGACTTCCCTGCAATCCAAATACCTCAGACTTTCCCGAATTCGACGAGCCAAACACAGCGGAATCGCGCCAAAACCATGTGCGTTTCTGGCTTCGATGCTTAGCTGATCAAGGGGAACAGCCCGACGCCCGCATTCATGCTGCTTTAGAGCGATATGTCGACGGCAGCTATGATCTTCATGCACTAAGTCGAGCAGTCATCGCGCCCTACCTGCACTGACGGTTGACCAACCACTAACAACTAGGTGCTTACGCGGGACTGAGTGCTGGGCCCAGCCAGATCGCGCGATGACAGCGTGCTTGGTGCGCGAGGCACCAAGCAGACCACTCGTTGTCGGGACTCTTGCACGACCGTGCCGACGCCCTACGACAGGCGCTGCGATGGTGCGTTGTTCGCTTTCTGCCATGCCGCTAGCACCGGGTCACTGTGGCTCGCAAGAGTTTTGTTGTCGGCATTAGAGCATGGCCGAGCGAGATCTTTTCTCTGGTGAGCCAGCATTGCGCTCTCGAACTCTTTGACGAGCTTCGACAACAAATTCCCCGGGGATGTGGGTTGAACTTTCGACTGCCCCGCCCCCAGCGCCGCTCGCCCTGCATCTGAGGCTTGTCGAAGGTGGTCGTTGATCGATTGGGCGATGGTTGCGCGAATCCATTCGACCTGTGGCTTGCCATTGATGACGCCATCGAGCTCACGGGTCTTCTGAGCGAGTCCCTGCGCATCCACCCTGCGTGTCGTTGCCAGGACGTGGGCGTAGTAGTGGCGCGCATCCGCATGCTTAGGCGGCTCGTGCATGCTCACTTGAATGGCGAACTGGAAGCGCAGCACGAGCTTCCGGGCCACATCCAGTGCGAGTTCCCAGCGCTGCTCGTCACTGAGCTCGTGAGGGAGTGCCAATTCAAACTCGCGAGCCACCGTGCTGTCTTTGCGCTTCTCAGCAGCTTCGACTGCGCTCCACAACTGCTGAGGATCTTCGGTCCACTCAGGCGCGCCGATGGGACTGATGCAGATGACGCGCTGGACGCCCGAACGACTTTGATAGTTGTGAACGATTCCTGTGCGTGTATCGGTGAGACAGAGTGCGCCACGATAGGCAGCAGCCGCGACGGCTGAGTGTTGCTTGGCACGACTGAACGTTTTGACGCGAGTGTGGTAAATGGCCATAGATGCTCCTTTGATTGAGCATCCAGCTATGGGGCAAATTGGCTATAGAGCAAGACGTATTCAAAGGAGTTCATCGCTCCTTTGCTGACGCCTAAAGGTCATGGGATTTGGCGCGCCGTTTCATCGTTTTCTTACGTTCAGCATGGCGGCCGCCCGGAACCGAATACCACGCACATTCCTCAGCGAACTCGACTCGGTTGAAGGACATGAGCCTTGGCTCCGGCTGTCGCGCTTTCGACATGCAATAGAAAGGGCGCCGGCATAGGCCGGCACCCGGGATGACGCATCAGCTGGTGTGGCACGCGTTGGCGCAGTAGTAGCACCCGTTGATGCGACTCTGCGGCCAGTTGGCTCTCGCAGCGGCCACAGCCTGCCCGCAAGTCAAATGAGAGCCCAGACTGATCTGATTAGCCGCTAACGGCATGAAGGTGCATCCCGTGGTGGTGTTGTGCACCTCGTGATCGCCGTTGGTCTGCGCGTTTTGGTTGATGATGAAGTTCGGCAAAGCAGTTCTCCAGAAATTCACAGCAGCAAAGAGGTCGGTGGTGCCTGAGCACCACCGACCGTTACTTACTTTTCCTTGCGCACGCCCTTGAAGGGCGTCTTGTCTGCTTTGACGTCCATGAAGCGCCCGGTGCCGGTGTCTCGCTTGACGAAATTGCCGGCCGGGGTCTGGGTTTGCGACCGGTTGCGCACCGCGCCATTGCGGTGACCGTCGCCTTTCGGTGGATTAGTAGCCATTGAAGTTCTCGATAGTTGAGGAAGAAAAGCACAAGAGGCGACTGGTCCTGACCGTTGAAGGCGGGGCAGCATCACTGCCCCGCACATCACCTGACTACACGTCAGGAACCCAGATCGGCCAAGCTTTCAAGCCCGCAGCAGAAGCGTGGAGCTTCTTGCCGTTCTTCAAGGTAATGACTGCCCGGAAGATGAGCTTGTAGCCAGGACGAGGGGTAGCGGTCGTCGTAGACACGGCCGGTGGTCCTCTTGGTTGAGGGCGCTCATCCGACAACTTCAAGACTGGTGTATTGACACTCTTTTGCAGAGCGCTATACTTTTACGGCTGTTTACGAGGCAGCCAATCTTAAAGACCCCACCGGCTGAACGCCTTACAGGTGAGGTTTTATGCTTCACGCAGTGACCTTCTGAACCACTGCATGTTGTGCTTGAAAAATTAAGACCCCCTATATCTTGGGCTCGACCATCCGGTTGGGCCCTTTTGCGTTGGACTCTAGCACAGCTCCTAGGTCGAATGTGAACCGAGTCACGTTTTTATAGCAATATTTTTTGTTCGGTGGGGCGAACTTTCAGGACGATCTTGCCCGCATCGTTCGCTCCTGTCAAAGCTTTTGTTCGGTATAGTGGCACCTGGCGCTGTGCCGGCCTTCAAGGAACCGTCGATGTCCACCATTTTTGGCAATAAAATCAAGAACCTAAGGCGAGAGAAGGGGTTCACACTTGACTCGCTCGCTGACGCCGCTGGCATGAGTAAGAGCTATCTGTGGGAATTGGAGAACCGAGAGTCCCCTCGCCCATCGGTTGAGAAGCTCGCCGCCTTAGCTAAAGCGCTCTCTATGGATGTGTCCTATTTCTTGGATGAGGAAGCGACGAGTCCTGAGGAGCGACATCTGGACCAAGCGTTCTTTAGGAACTACGGCGAGCTGGACTCAACCGCCAAAGAGCAGATGCGCAGGATCATGGAAACCTTCAAGAAGTCCTAACTTTGCCAAAGGATTGGCCGATGAACGCTGATGTGCTCACTCCCTCCAAGGCTGCCTACCGTCTGACGCACTTGCTCAACGCAATGTCGGCGGCGCACGGTGACCCTCGTTTTCCAGTTGACGTCGTGACACTAGCCAAGGGGGCGGCAGAGATCTTCCACTGGGATGACCCCATCACTGACGTCGAATCGGCTGACATCAAGACCTTTGAAGGCGCGCTTTTCGCAAACGATACGCGCAGCAAGTGGATGCTGCTTTACAACCAGGCACTGAAATCCGCAGGCCGCATCCGCTTCACGCAAGCTCACGAGCTTGGCCACTACCTGCTGCATCGACAAGACCGCATCGACTTTAAGTGTGCCACGCAAGACATGGTGAGTCTGACCGAGCAAGAAGCGTCGATGGAAGCCCAGGCCAACGCCTTTGCGGCAACGCTTCTGATGCCCCTGGATGACTTCCGCCAAAGCACACAGGACAGTGCCGACTTTGAGGTGCTCGCCCAGTGCGCCGATCGATATGGCGTATCACTGACTGCCGCTGCATTGCGCTGGATCGACCACACCGACCATTGCGCCGTACTCATTTCTCACACCGACGGCTTCATCAACTGGTCAATCTCGAGCCGATCGGCACGGGCTGGTGGTGCGTTCTTCCGTGCGCGGCAAAGCGCAATCGCCATCGGTGAGGACACCTTGGCCGCTAACAGTCAGATCGCGCACGAACGATTGGGTGTGGAGCTTCCCGCTCGCGCCTGGTTCAAGGATGCGGAAGACGGGCTCAGTCTTAAAGAAATGAAGATCAGCGCTGACCAGTTCGACTACACCCTGACGCTTCTGGTGCTCCCCAGGCGCTCAAGGGTTTGGGCGCCTTCTCAAGACTGAGCACACTTGACAAGCCCTATTTTTGGCCTACCAAAGGATATTCAAAGGAGCCAAAAAATGTTCTTTCCAAGCTTGCAAGATGCCAACGATGCCATCAAGCCTTTCGGCATGAGCCTGACTCGTGACGGCGACGGAGTCGTTCTTGAAGGGGATAGCACTTGGCGAGCATGGCGCGCAGGAAGCGAGTCCGCTCGGTTTGATACCTTAGGACACTTCTGGGCGGAGTGGTGCTGGTATGTCGCCTTCGCTCTTGAAAACGAGCGCAAACGTGCCTGCTTCATGTCTGCCCTATTGGCCGTCGAAGTTGAAGGGCAAATCAATCTACTCAACGCGCTTTCAGACTACGAACATGGCAGGGCTAGTCCATTGGATTACTTGTTAGCTAGTTCATCAGTGACAATGGAGACTATCCCCGACGATTGGCCTGATCGCCTAGCCCAGGCTATCGAGGGTGAGGGTGAGGGCGCGGTCCTTGGCGGAGGAAAGCTCTTCCGTGCTATCCGTCGCCATGCGCCTGACGCAATGAATATCTTCTTCCCAACCGCATAGTTCGCAGTCAACCTACTCGCGCAGGTTGCGAACCCAATGTTATCTTCGTTTATCCAAGGGAGGATGAAGATGGCGACGAGCGAACAGAGAGAATCGACCGAACAGGCGTTAGATCCAATGCACCTAGCGCTTGCTTGGACAATGGCGCGGACCAAAACCATCGCAGGTGTTCAGGACTACGATGAAGAAAGCTACACGTCCACCATCCTCGGTGGCGCGGCAATAGCAGCACCTCTGCTAGCCGTCTTTGGCGGCCACAACCCAGCCGATCAAGTGACCTGTGGATTTGGGACATTTCGGAAGAGTGGCGGCGCCAAAACACCATTGAGTGAAACGGCTACAGGCTCAGACTTCTGCCTCGTTGTTGGTCACGACGAAGAGAACGCCAAGGTTGCGATCTTTCAGGCTAAAAAACTCGAATCCAACGTCAAATCTCGTGTTCTATCCATCAGGCGAGGTCCAGCAGAGTCAGCCAAACCGCACTTTCAGATGACCATGCTGCTTGCATTTGTGTGCAGAATACTAGCGCAATCGCAAGCGCCCAGCTTTAAAGAGTTTGCATCTGACTCAACCTCAATCGCTGCCGCTTCACGGCTTGAGAAATTTCAATCGCATCAAGTTGAAGCGCTTGTGAAGCACATTGACTGGGTCCATTACGTGGTTTATCAAGATGGCGAAGCAACGACAGTTCCCTTCAACCAGCTGGATCAGGGCTGCATCGAGGCCGAGATTTCGAGAGCAGCCCAGATGTCCCACAAGTTGACGAAACCCCGCGCTCCTTTCATTGACACGATCACTGAAGGCTTGTCAGGCAAGGGGGCTGGCTGGTTGGTGCTTCCTCGCACTGTCATTAAGAAGTTCTTGCCAGAGCTTATCGAAATGGGCGCAATCGTCGTCGTGGATGACAAGGGCGGCACAGGTCTTACACCGGATTTCGATTGCATCAACCAAGCCTCTCTCGAGCCTATCGGTGGTATCCAAGCAAACCCACAGGGCGCTGCCGCCGTCGTTGCCATAGTCAGCAGACCTAGCGGCGGGCTGAAAAGCGGAATGTGATCAAAGATGCGTAGCGCAGACGTTGGTCCCGCTTACAAGAATGACTCAGCCCCCCAACCTCAGAGAGTCGCTGAGCCGTGCTGACCACGTCCTGCACATTACAGCTGAGCGCTTCTGACCAACATCGACAACGGCAATCCCAAAGCATCTGCCAAGCGCATTAGGGTCGAGAGTTGGCAGTCCTTCTTGCCCTGCTCAACATGCCCAAGCTGCGTGCGATGCATCCCCAACGCCTCGGCGAGCTCAAGTTGTGTCAGCCCTTGGCTCGTCCGTGCACGACGAATGGCATCGCCTAAGGCCCGCTGCCCAGCAACGACCGGCGCGGAGCGGGACGCGGACTGCCCACGCTTTCGGCCACCACGATTGGCGCTCAATAATGCGAACGGCTCCATTGCTAGTTCGCAGGCAGCTGATCTCTAGCCGAGAGCACCGACCGCAGGCGCGCGACCTCTGCCTCGTCCACGGGCTTGGCTGCGTTGCCCCAGGAATTTCGGATGTAGTCCAGCGTCTCAGCGATCTGCCGGTCACTCATCTTCCAGGCAAAAGAGGGCATACCGGCACCTGTTGGCTTGGCTTCCGTTGCAGCTGCGCGCCCACCCACAAGCATGACGTGCATCAAGCTGGTCGCATCATCCGATTGCAAGGATCGGTTGCCCGCAAACGCTGCGGTCATGCCGCCCATCCCCTCGCCCCTCACACCGTGGCAAGCCGAGCAGTTGACCTCGTAGCGGAGCGCTCCGCGCTGCATGGCAGGCGTGTCTTGCGCGATCGCCTTAGGCCGCGTCCCGGGGGAAGCTGGGAGCGTTTGCAAGTAGCGGGCAATCGAGCGAATGTCGGACTCTTCCAGATGTTGGAACGAGTGCTCTACGGCTTCGGCCATGGGGCCCGTGGCAACTGCCACCCCGTTGGAGCCGGTTCGCAAATACTCCACCACACTGTCTTCACTTGCGCCACCAAGACCCGTGTGGGGGTTCGGAGTGAGGTCAGGGGCATACCAAAGCCCCAAGTTCCCACCCTGCATATAGCCCTTGCCGCTCTCAGCACCCAACAGATTGCGCGGACTGTGGCACGCCGCACAATGAGTGCCGCCATCGACCAGATACTGCCCGCGCGTTTGCTCAATGCTCAGCCCTGGTGTTGGCGTGAAGGGTCGATTGTCGAAGAAGAGCAGGTTCCACCCGGCCATGACAAGGCGAATATTGAAGGGGAAGCCAAGCCCTGCGGTTTCTTCGATCTCGTTGTGGACGGGGGCAACTGTGGACATGTAGGCCCAGAGATCATGCATGTCTTGATCGGTCAGGCGCTGGTAGGCCGTATAAGGCATTGCGGGGTAAAGAAGCCCCTTGGACCCTTGGCCATGGCGCACAGCATTGAAAAACTCGCGCTCAGTCATCCCACCGATCCCCGTTTCGGGATCGGGGGTGATGTTGGAGGACACGATGCGGCCAAAGGGCGTGTCGATGTTGTAGCCACCGGCAAACTCACCTTGGCCTGCCGAGTGGCACGCCATGCAATCGCCCGTGCGCATGACATAGGCGCCGCGTGCCACGGCAGCGGCATCCGCGCCACGCAATTGTGCAAGCGTCACCGTATCGTTGGCGACCGCCGATCGCTTCGTGTTGAAGCGTGTCCAAGCCAGCGTGGCCAGCACAGCAACGGCAACCAGAGCGACAGCCAGTCTTATTTTCTTCCAGCGAACCATGGCTCAGGCTCCTGCCAAGGGGCGCGGGTCGCGCACGTAGTCTTGGTGGATCTTCTGGGCGGTGCGAATGGCCAAGGCGCTAAGCGTGCCGGTCGGGTTGTAGCCAGCATTGGTGGGAAACGCGGAGGCGCCAACCACAAAGAGGTTGTGTGCGTCCCAGCTTTGAAGCCACGTGTTCACAGCGGACGTCTTGGGGTCAGCCCCCATCACGGCCCCACCCACCACATGATCGGAGGCCACAATCGCAGTGGTGAATGCCTTGTCGGCAAAGTTAAATGCCGAGACATGCGACGCGCCCATCTCGCGCGCGATCTCAACGGCGCGATCACGGGTGAAGGCAGCCATGTTGCGGTCACTTTGCGCGTAGTCATACGTCAAACGCAGCAAGGGCACACCGAAGCGATCTTTGTAGTTCGGATCCAAATCCAGAGAACCTAAGCGCGTTGGCATGGAGCAGCCTTGGTTGAAGATCACACCGTAGTTTTGGTAATACTTGGCGTAGCCCTTCTTGAAGCCAGAGCCCCAACGCGGCACGCTTGGCGGCAAATTGGCGGCCTTGGCAATGGGCGCGCCATCGCGCGAAAGCGTCAGCATCCCTGCCCCGCCAATGAAGTCGAGTTTGGCGTGATCGAAGTTGTCGCCGTTGTAGTCGTCAATTTGCGATCCAAGCCCGCCCGTGCCAATGAACGGATTGATCTGCTCGTCTTCAAACCACATGTCCGTTCCGGAGATGGTCTGGAAGCTGAAATTGCGGCCAATGGTCCCCTCGCCCGTCGCTGGGTTATAGGTCTGGCCAATCTTGGAGTTGAGGAGCAAGCGCACATTGTCGACCTGGAACGCGGTGAGGCACACGATGTCGGCCTCTTGCTCGACCTCCGTTCCGTGCTCATCCACATAGGTCACGCCCGTGACAGTCTTCCCATCGACCGCCTTGTTCACGCGCGTCACGCAGGCCTTGGTGATGACCGAAAAGTTCGGCCGGCGCATCAGGACGGGGAAGATGCACGCCTGGGGGCTAGATTTGGAGAAGTTGCCACAGCCATAGGCCAGGCAGAAGCCGCAATAGGTGCAGGCGCCCATGGTGACCCCAAGGGGGTTTACATAAGGCTGGGAAATGTTGGCGCAGGGGATCGTGAAGGGATGCAAACCCATGCGGGTCGTGGCGTCGTTGAAGAGCTCCATCATCCGAAGCGTCTTGAGCTTGGGCGTGGGATAGTCGCGGCTGCGAGGCCCTTCAAACACATTGCCTTGCGCCTGGATCACGCCTTGAATGTTGCCCGCCTGACCCGACACGCCGGCGATGCGCTCCCAGCGGTCATAAAACGGTTCGAGCTCATCGTAGGTCACGCCCCAGTCTTGGAGCTGCAACTCGCCATCGTCAGCCTTGGCTTTGCCATAGCGCTCGATCGTTCGGCTACGCACTTCAAAATCCCACGGGCTAAACCGCCAAGCCATACCCGCCCAATGGAAGCCAGCGCCACCCACCCCGCCGCCCAGCTCAAAGATGCCGAAGTCGCGAAGCGGCGCTGCGATCTGATCTAAGCGATTGCGAAAGCTCACCGTGTTGTCGCGTGGCGGCGCAAAGAGCTCCTTGCGCTGTCCCCAACGCAGCTCATCGGGGTCGACCGCAGGCGGTGTGTGCGTGGACGTATCCATCCAAGGGCCACGATCAATAGCCACCACATTCAGTCCAGCCCGGGTGAGCTCTTCGGCCATCAATGAGCCGGACCAACCCAGGCCGACGATGACGACATCAGCCTTAGCGCGTTTGCTTGCCATGAGATTCTTCTTGTCGTGCGAGGAACTGCCGCTTGCGCGGTCAGTCCTTGGGAATGAGGCTGACCGGCGTCAGGTTGAGCGCTTGGCCCGTGCGGTCGGCATAGAGGCGATAGTCATAACGCGCGCCAGGGAACCCGATCATTTTCCAGCCCACCATGTCGCGGTTGCCGCCATACATGGGATCAGCGAAATAGCTCTCCCGCACATTCATGAGCAAAAGCTCAAAGAATGCTTTGGTGTTGACCTCGCGAGACAGCTGGATCGAGCCGTCTTCCATGCCGGCCAAGATCTGGTCTTGGGTGGCTTCCGGCAGCGCAGCGAACAACGCCCCATGGGCCCGCTTGGCGTAGGTGTTGAGTGCTTGGACCCCCGTTGCGTAGCGCTCGCGCGGGGTTGCGATGAACTGGGGCTTTTGCATCAAGGCATCTTCACCCGGCGCTTTGGGCCCAGTTTTGTATTGCGTCGCGCCCTTGCCAAAAGGTCCCCAAAGCTGGGCGTCGAGGAACTCCAAGGCGCCAGCTTGGCTTGCCGAAGGCCCCAAGTCATCGCTAGGGATCAAGCGATCAAAGACAGCGGCCAGCGTCGTTCGATCGGCAGGGTCGGTCAGGACGCGCCATGCTTGCCCGCTGTGCACAGGAGACGGCAAAAACGCCGGATCGAGCGCCATGTCGTGCGGGTAGGCGCTGAGCTCATCAGCAACCACTTTGGCGACCGGGGCGGCAACCACCGCACCGATGGTGAGCAAGGCTTGGCGTCGTTTCATCATCCGTTCCTGGCTAAGACTGGCCTGGATCGAGAAGTCACGGCCAGGTTGCAAGTGGCCTATTGTCGCGGCGGATCGAGGCGCAGGCCGGGATTGTTTGACGATATTTCGTCAAACCAGATCTGGTTTTAGCTCAGCGCTCAGAACGACAGCTGTGTCTTTAGGCCCACAACCAGGGCGTCGGGCGTCGACGAGCGCCCACCTGGGTGAACGACGTATTGCACCACCGGTTGCAGCACTACACCTGGATGCCAGTGATAGGCAAAGAACGCTTCGGCGGTGTATTCGATGTTGGCGCTCGACCGCTCGTCTCCACTTTCTTGCCTGGCTCGTGGATTGATCTCGGTGGCCCCGACGCCCAAGCCTAGTTGGTCCGATGGTCGCGTTGCCCAAGGAGCGGTATAGATCAAGATCGCGTGCGCCGTGCCTACAACTGCGCCCGTGCGATGGTCGGCGCCAACGGCATCAAACTTCACTTCAAGCCCGGCCTGATCCGAACTCCTATTGCCGTGGGTGAGCTGCCGGTGCACGCTCAGCCAAGCGCCATACGCTCCGCTTCTCAGTGCGGGTGCCAAGTTGCTATCGACCCAGGCTTGGCCGTGGACGTCTTGCCAAGCATCGGCGCGCGGGGCGCTGCTATACCAAGCCCCCACGGCATAGTGGTGGCTTAGACCGTTGGTCTTGCCGTTCCATCCAAGCTCAATCGGTGTCAAGGTTCCCACCGTGCCAGACGGCGCCAGGCGAAGCCCGCCCCCTTGTTCATCGGTGTAGCGTGGGTTGACCTGGTAAACCCCCAAGCGCACATAGCGCGCGTCATCGGGCGAGAACTCGATCACCGCGCCCCATTGGCTTGCTGGACCATTGAGCCAATAGTCGCCGAAAATCATCGCGGGCTGACTGCCGCAAAACGTCAAGTTCATGGCCATGCAATCGAGCGTGTTGAAGTCCTCGCCCACGCCCATGCGCCCGACTTTGAGCTTCATACCGGCGCCTGCCCAGCGCTTGCTGAGCCAGAGGCTTCCCAAGCGCCAAATCGACCCGCGCCCATAGACTTCCTGGCTGTGGAGCTGCTGACCCAACCCAGCACGGGTATTGAGGTTATCTCCATCTCGCAACGACAGAGCAACCTGAGCCTTCGTATCGGGCCAACCCCAGAGCCTGTCCAAGTCGAGCCGCGCACCCAAAGCCAGTTGTCCGGCATGAGCAAAGCTGTGCTTCGCCCCTCCACTGAGATTGGCGGCATCCTCAGAGGTGTAGTTGAAATCAACCGTCACGCCCTGGGCTTGCAGCGCCTGCCGAGCCGGGGTCGACGGAGTCAGCGTGGCGGCGGCAGCAAGGTGGGGGCAAAGTGACAGCAGGGTCAGCACCGGCAACCCCAGCTTCCGGCAAACAGGCAGTTTCATGAGACGGATCCAGACAAGAAGCCCAGCGCGGCCAGGCACAAGCCACTCCGAGGCATGCCTTGCTGCACGAAAGCGAGGGAGCCTAGATCAAAGTCAGGATGAGGCGTGTTTGACCGTGACGATTTATCGCCAAAGCCAAGCGCTACTGGACCTATCAGGGCTGATCGATGCTGTTTTCGGGCGTCTCAATCCGAAAGCGCGTGGGCCCTGCCGAGACGCTGTCGATCTCTCCGCACGCGTGCAAGAGGCGCTGCAAGGCAGCCAAGACCTGAGCGTCGGGATCTTGATCGATCACCAGATCAATGTGGCCTTGACCCATCAATAAGCGGTGCTCGGCCGTCGCCTCGTGGGTCAGCCATACCGGTCGCTCAATCGAGCGCGCCGCACCCAGCGCCGAAACGATCCCAGCGGAGGCGACCCCGGTGTTGTAAAGCGCCACGACCGGCCCCTCTTTTCGCAGTGCCGTGCGCATATGGGCCCGAGCCCGTTCGGGGTCGTCACCGTGTTCGAGCGGGGCATCGACAGTGAGCTGCGGATATCGCGCATCGAGAACGGAGGTAAACCCTTCTACTCGCTCAATATGGGCAAGCCAGGCCATGGAGGTGACCATCAGGACAACGCGACCAGGTGCCCTGGCTAACCCACCAAGGAGATAGCCTGCGGTGGCGCCGGCCATGCGATTGTCGATGCCGGTGTAATGGCTTCCAGCTAATCCACTGATGTCACTGGTCAGGGTCACCACCGCCACGCCCGATTGCTGCTGGGCCAGCAGCGCAGCACGCATGGAGTCCGTATCTGCCGCCGCGACAATCAAACCATGCCGTGGGTAGGGCGGTTGATGGATGAAGGCCAGCATGTCTGACTCGCGATCAGGCGTCCAGTAATGCCGATGCACCACAACACGCGTTCCCAGGAGATCAGCATGCCGTTGCACGGCCGCATCCAGACTTTGGTAGTAAGCATTGTCACGCTCATAGCCAAGCACCACATCAAAGCGCAAGAGCCCATGGGTCGAGCTCGGGAGAATGCGAGGCACACCGAGCTGTTTGGCTGCTTCAATAACGCGCCGGCGCGCGGCGTCCGACACACTTCCCCGCTGGTTCAAGACCCGATCCACCGTGCTCGCGCTCACCCCAGCCGCAAAAGCGATCTCAGAAAAGCGAGCAGTCTTCTTGCGGCGAATGGGGTCCATGAAGTGAGCATCAATTGAGCTCACTTATTCTATCTTGCTAAACGCTCCTCAGGCCCTAATAGCCCAAGGAGCACGCTTGCCTGGTGAGGGCAAACTCAGAGCGCGTGGACGCTCTGCACATCAGCCCAGGAGACTTCGAGGTATTCCCCCTTCTCCTGAACAGTGAAACCGCGCTGACGGAGCATTTCGGCAGCAGCCGCCACCTGGGCAGCAGTGAATTTCGGCTTCAAGCCAAAGGTTGCGTCTGATTTGCCGATCATTGCGCTTGAGCGAATGGCGTTCACATACTCTTCCCAAAGCTCCTCAGAGCTCCCCACTGCGCTCTGCTGCAATGCACGTGCCTCATCGGCCGTAATGTCACTCATGACACGTCCTTGTTAGCCGAAGTCATTTCCGGCAAGAGCATCATACCGTCCAAATATGACAGCAGCACCTTCTATTTGGATACGCAACTCAGAAAGGCGAGACGTCGTCAGCGCCAGTTATTCTTAATTTCAAATTTTCCGTCAGCGCGCACTGAATGGAGCCAGCAGGCTGGGCCGTAAAATGCCTAAAGGTCCTCTTTAGATACTAAAGGCATCGCGCCCAACTCGATTCATTTATCTGGCATTCATATTAAAGACAGGCTATTTTTGGCGCATATGTATAACTAAACACTATGGCAAGTTCTTTTATAACACTGCATAGATAAACTCTAGAGGCTATACGCCCCAAATGTTCTACGGCAATTCTTAGCAATAATATTCTTTAAACATTTTACTTCGATTGCAAGGCGATTTCTCGACGCCCGGGCATCAATCATCCACGAGAAAATAGTTCAGAATTGCCAATTGACAGAAAATGTTTATCTCTTATCAACAGTCTACCTTCATAAATACGGAATGTAGATGCCCTCTGATTTACCCCACTTCAACCCCGAAACACCGCTCAGCGCCAACGACTCACTTCAAATCAGCAGCATCAAGCTCGGCAAGCTCGAACTGAGAGACGTCGTCGTCAACAGTCGCCAGGCTGGCATCCAGCTTTACGAGATCTTGCAGCTTACGATCCAGCAGATCGAAAACTCTAGACGCCGTCGCAACAGCACGCGCTTCCCGAACACGCTTCCAATCGCGAGCCCTGCGCGGCGGCTCTCAGACGAAGTTGCAGACTATCTGGCTGACATGACGCGCCGCGCGTTGCAAGACACAACGACCAAAGCAGCTGCGCGCTCGTTGAAGATCTTACAAATGACGTGTGGCGACATCCCGGTGTCGATGATTGACCATCGCCACATACACCAGATGTGGGACTTGCTGCGCTCATCACCGCCGAACCTGACCACTGACCCTAAGCTTCAATGCATGACGGTTGATGCACTGATTGCCTTGGGCAAAAAACTCAACGTGCCTGCCCCCGCCGTGGCGACGTTAGAGCTCCATCGTCGAATGCTCACGACCTTCTTCCAAGCGCTGGTCAACACCAAGGCCATCCCCCACTCGCCGATGGCCGCGTTCCGCCCGGTCAAGGCAAGTCTTTTAGAGAGCAGCAAGAGCGCAGAGCGGCTGCTGAGCACCGCAGACGTGCAGAGGATCTTCAATCCAGAGACGTTCGTGCCTTGGGCATCGAAATCGCCTCACCGCTGGTGGGCAACGATGATTGGCCTCTTCACCGGAGCACGGGTCAACGAAGTCGCACAGCTTAAAGTTGCCGACATCATCCAGGACCAGGGCACGTGGTGCATCGCAATTCGGATGACCAAAGATGCTGATCTTGCTAAGAGCCACGGGCAGCAAACCCGACAACGCCTCAAAGGGAAAAGCGCCATCCGCATGATACCGGTTCACCCCGCCCTTCTAAAAGCTGGACTACTGGACTTCGTTGCTGACATCCGAGCATGTGGGCACCCACGCCTGTTTCCCCAGCTCTCGGCAGGCGTGAACAAGTCAACGGGCAAGTCAAATGCAAGATACAGCCAAGCGCTCGTCATCCAGCTCAGCAACTATTTTAAAGACTTGGGCTTCCCGAAGGGTGTTGGCTTCCATGGCTTCCGCCACACGCTTGCGACGGAGTTAGAAGCTGCCGGCGTCAATGAAGAAGACATTGCTCTCGTAACAGGTCACTCGATCTCTAAGAAAGTGCCAGTTCTACACAGCAACTACATCCATCGCTCGCCGCAGCTGGTGCGAGAGCGCCAAATCGCGGCATTGGCAAAATACAACCCGCCGGTAGTACTTCCTGCATACCAGCGCGGGCAGTTCAAAGAAAAGCTTGGCAAGGGCGCGAGGATGTATCCTTGAGACGCAAGTCAGCCACAGGCTAGCATTTGCCCCGCTATGACTAGAGGAACACCAGCGGGAAAACCCTATTGAGAACGGAGCTCAAATGAAGTTACAGACTGCAATAGCACTCAGAGACGAACTCATAAACGAATTCGCCCTACGCCCAACTTTCGCGAACTCCCCTTCAATGGGACCGGGTTTTCGTGCCCGGCGCTCGACGCCACCGCCGAGTATTGCGCTGGGCATTGCCCCGGCAGATGCGAAAGATGACGATTATATCATCGCCATTCGTGATCAGCAGCAGGACAGCGAAGCGCAGGAGCTTATCGGAATGCTCGTCTCGCGCTGCCGAGGCGAAGTAGATCTGCGGAAAATGAGCATCCTACAATTGCGGAATGTCAACGTGGGGCAAGTCAGACCACTTGAGATTGGATTTAGCGTCTCGAATGCAAACGTCCCCTCTGGCACGATTGGCCTATTCGTCAACCGTCCAAACTGCAAGGAACGCTATCTACTTTCAAATTACCACGTCCTTGTGGATGAATATTTCTCGTCGACAGTTATTACACAACCAGGTTCAGATGAAAAGACGGGAGGCCACGACGATGTCGCCACGCTCGCAGATTTCGTGCCCATATCGGTAGGCGGGGTCAACTTCGTCGATGCCGCGATCGCAAGAATTGATAAATCAGTCTCAAATCAACGAAATATCCTTGCCTCGGGCGTGCCGATCCAAGGCGTGTCAAATGTCCAAGCCGGCCACATCCGAGTCTCAAAGAATGGAAGAACAACGGGCCTAACGCACGGTCTAACTCGCGGATTTGGGCTGAACAATCTATCGGTCGCATGGGGTTCAGGTGTTGCATTTTTTAACGACGTCTTCGAAGTCTATTCACCGCGCAGCGACTTTTCAGCCGGGGGTGATAGCGGCTCGCTTATTTACAATGAATACAACGAGGGTGTTGGACTACTCTTTTCAGGAGGCATCGAATTGAGCACCGGACACGACATTACATATGCCATCCCATTGACAAGCGTGTTAAATGCGTTAAATGTATACTTTTAGGGAGAACGTGATGAGTAGCAAGGACCTCGAGAGCCAGATCAAAAAGATTGAAAGCTTGAAGGCTCTTGCTTTTCCTGCACTATCAAAACTAGCGCGCATCAACGGAGTCGGCACTACTTGGGACGAAAGAGCCGGCGGTTATGCACTTCAAGTCAACCTACTGGACGACGTCACTAAATCCCTCCCGACAAGCTTCGAGGGGGTTCCAATTGTGTATCGGTTAATCGGCCAGATCACGCCCCGCGCACGTTAGGAGGTCATAACGTGAGTCGAAGGATAGAGGACAATCAGCCAGCACTGGACCTGCTCGGGGGACGTCGAACATCCAAAATTCAGCATACAGCGAGAGCGGGACTAAGAAGGTAAGCGCTAGTCATTCGGGTCGTGCCAGCAAGATCAAGACACCATCTTTGACCGTGGCGCACCTCCTAAGAGGAGCACCACAGCCGTTCACCAGCAGCTCATGCGGGGGCCCCTGCGGCCGGCACACCCTTCTTTCGCAAAGTCGAGGTCTTCTCGGAACGCGCGTTCACTTCTTTGAGGAAGGCCTCAAATTCCGCGATATCTTCCATGAGCTCGTCAGACTCTGGAACGGCGACCCCACCAAACTGAGCCTTGTCGTGCGCGTAGTTGGAACATTTGGCCATGCATGCTTCGATGCGCGCGTAATCGGCATCCGTCACCGTCACGCCTGAAAGGCGCTGCGTCTCCACGCCTTTACGGAACCGAAGAACGACGTTCCGGAGCAGCACCTCCTCCACTGCTCGCTCCCAGGCCAAGCGCAAATAGTAGTAGGCCTTCACGGTCAACTCGTGATGCGCCTCTTCTTCACCAAACTTCTGCGCCTTTGCCGCTTCGACGTGAATTGTCTTTAAGAACCCCGCACGCTTCGAACTGCTGAGCCCTTCGAATGGCAAATTGGGACTTGCAACGCCGAAACCCTGAGCCTGACGTACCAGACTCTGGGTGACGAAGGGCCTGCCTGTCCGACCGGCAGCTTCTGTCAGCAAGTTCAGGAAATAAATGTCGTGCGTAAAAATGATTACCTGCCTCTTTTCTGCCTCATCAACAAGACGCTTTGCAACGCGCTCACGCCGGCGATGATCTAAAGAACAAACTGGATCATCGAACACAATAGCTGCTGTTTGGCCGCTCAGTGAAACCTCGGCCAAGAACGAACCAATAGCGATGGCGCGCTGCTCACCTTCGCTGAGGATCTCAGAGGGTGACAATGACTGAGGCAACTCTAGACGAAGTCGGTGGAGCGTCTTCCCACGAGCGGATCGACTCTGCGAAGACACGCTCAGCGAAGATACGCCGAGTGACTTGAACTCACGATTGAGCGCTTCACCCAGTTCCTTGGAGACCACCTGTGCGGCAACCTCGGTAGCCTTGGTGGAGATCGACCGCGTCCGGAGATGGGGCAGGCAGCCCTTCAGTTTGGATTGCACTGACAATTTGTTAATGGCGCTAAGCACCGAGTCTTTGACCATGGCTAACTGCATGCGGGCCTTGAGCTCATTGAGCTCGCTCTGCAAAGCATTGCGCGCCTTTTCATCCGAAGCGTCATCAAGCGCTTTGGCTGCGCTGTGCAATTGCTCAGCAAGAAGCGAAAGCGCAGCTTTCGGACTCACCCCGGCACTGACCACCACACTCCAATCATCGGCAGTTGCAGCATCTTTGACGGATTTCTGGCGCGCAATCAACGCCTCTTCAAACGCCTCCACGTCGCTGGCCAGCTGCTCGTTTTCCGCGCGAAGCTCGACCCGAATGGCCTCATCCAACCCGAGTGTGACGACCTCCTTTGTCATCGGCACAAAAACCGCGCGCAGATCCTCTCGCCTGGCATCACGCGCCTTCTCTGCCTCAGCCTCTACAAAGGCCTCGAAGCGCCGCATGCGCTCGGCGCCCGCTTGCAGTGGCTGCTGGCAAAGCAAGCAAGCGTCATCCGACGAGAGTTCATCGAAGCTCTTGTCTGGATACGCACTGACGGCAAATTTCTTTGCCGCGTCATAGAGATCGCGCCACACCTCGCCACCGGTGCCTGGCAAGAGTTTGCCGCCCTCTGTATGCAACTGAGCGGCGATCTTGGCTGCGACCTGCGCATTGCGATAGGCATCAGCTGCTTGATGGACGACCGTCACCGCCGCTTCGCTCAGGCGCTCCTCTTCGACTGCCACCTTCGCTGCAAGTGCACTAAATCGCTGCGCCCGAAGACGAACTTGTTGTGCCTTCTCTTTGGGGTTTCCTTCCTTGAGACTGGCTTCCACTTCGGCACGCCGCGCAAGCTCTTTGTCGCTCAGGGTCGCCAAGCTTTCGATCACCTCAGGCTTGGTCTTGGCAGACAACGCAGCAATTTGTTTCCCAACTTGCGTCTCACCGAGGAGAGGCGCAAAGGCACTGATGTCGACCTGTGCCCTGAGAAGTTCGTCCGAAACCTTGGCTTCCAGACGCTGACATAGCGTTGCGAGCGCTGCGAACACTTCTAAGCCGTAAGGCACATAGGCAAAGTCTCCCTCCTGGTCGAGATATGCCTTAGCGCAGCGCGCATCAAAAACCGCAATGGATGAAAGCTCCGCTGGCGGTGTGACGCCCTGCTGCCAAGTAAGCTCGCTGACCACACCGCCTTGCGACACAACAAAGGTCGCCTGCGGCGTGGTGGACTTGGAAGCGGCGAAGTTGGCGTCTGGATGAATGTCTTCTTGTTGATCACGAGCACGGCATGCTCGCTTGAGAACTCGCGAGTAGCCAGACTTCCCCGACCCGTTACTGCCGTAGATGATCGTTAAGCCAGTTGCCCCCATCCCAAGGCTTTGGTGCGGTGCGATAGCATTGACGTGCTGCAAGTCCTTCACAGCTTGTAGCACGATTGCGCTTCCACCCGCAGGTGGCAGTGGAACTTGCCCCGCCGCAAGCGGCTTGGCTATCCGTCCCTCCGGATCGGGAATACCGTTCGCGGATTTAAGCAGCGCCAGCAAGTCCGCCTCGTCTTGCTCATCGAGGGCATTCTTCGCTAGCAGTCGAGAGATGGCATCACTTTGCCAAGGTGGCAGGCCCTTAGACCATTCAAAGATCTCGTTCAATATCGTCACCACAACCCCCTGTAAGTTCCATTTACTGCGGCGCGGGCATACGCAGTCACCCGCGATTGAAGCCAGGCACGATCACTGTGCCTGGCTGATTTTCGATCACGCGCCAAACTCCGAATGAAGAGCATCGCGCTCGCGTGCCGCTTTGATAGCAGCGCGCTCATGCTCCACAAGGTCATCAAAGACCGCCTCGTAGGCCCGACGCGCAGACATGTCCGACCACGCCTCTCTCAGTGCTTCGTTGAGAGGGGCAAGGACAACCGCTTCATCACTCAGCGCACGCAGGACGTCACCCACGCTTTCGGCGTCCCAAAGGTGTCCCCAGATCTTTCCCTCGCTTGTGACGATCCAAGGCGCGTCAGAGGTCAGGTCGTCGAATCGCTTGAACTCGACCGCAAAGCCAATCAGGCTCGAACGCCACGCATCTAGGTCGCCCTTGCGATAGCGCGTATGGCGATTAGTGGCGTAGAGACCACTAGCGTCAGGGTTCTTCGCCCGAGCCGGCCCGACGCCTGCATCGATTGCGCGTTTCAAGGTCTTGGTGCTTCTACCCACATAGATCGCGGCTTCAACTGCATTGAAGTCGGCGTCTTCGGGGCGCTCTTCCAAACGGCGGCGCACTTCCGCGAGCTGATCAGCGGTCAAGCGCTTCTGCGCAATCTGGGTCAGCCGGAATGGAATTTCATTGTCTTGGCTCATCTGATCTTCGCCCCTCCCTAGCGCCGTCATTGATACTCTAAGACCACTAAATTATGTCAGCACAGCCAGAAGCAGAGGATCCGCCCCCAGCATCACCTTCTCAATCCGCGTCATCTCTTCCAGCAGCCGCGCATCGTCCACTTTGGTGTAGCGGCCGGTCACGTCTCGGCTGTTGCGGTGATTCAGAAGCCGTTTCACGACCGCATACGAAGCCACTTCCTCGGCCACTGTAGCAAAGGTCCGACGCAGATCATGGGTCCGAAGCGCCTCGATCTCGCCAGCTTTCTTCAAACCCTGCAAGATCGCCTTACTGTCCAGGTAGTGGCCTTGCACCGCCCTGCTGCTCCGAGCCGGGAAAACCCAAGGAGACTGGCTCTTCTGGGTCGCCTCTTCACGAAGGGTCAGAATGCGCTTGGCACCGGGAGCCAGCGGCAGCGTATGGGTAGAGCCGTTCTTCGTATTGGCAAACGACACCCACCCGGCATCCAAATCCACCCAAGAGCTAATCGAAAGATCTCGCTTATCAATCCGATGTCGCCATTTCAACGGGGCCGCCTCGCCCCGCCTAGTGCCCCAAAGAAGCGTCAGAAGGAGGTAGTCACATGCCGTGCGGTAGTTATCGACCTTGCGCCGCTCCCAAAGTGCTGCCATGAAGCGACCCAGTGAACCGTCGCGAAGCTGCATCGGGTTGCGGGCTTGGCTCGCCTCGTAGTCCGCCTCCAACTGTTCGCGCGTTCGGTAGCGCCCTTCTTGGTGAAGCACCGTAAACGGATTGATCTGCAACGAAGGCGACCGGCCCGCATTCGCGGCAATGCGTTTTTCGCGGTCCATGCAGTAGCCCACCGCGCGACTGGCCCAACGGAAAGTCAGTTCTGCGGTGGTGACGGTTGGTTTATCAAACGCTGCGGTTGTGGCATTCGCCCGCTTGGTCCCCTCGGCTAGATGGCGCTTGCCCTTAGCGATTTCGTCAAACGCGTCCAAGATCCGCTGTTCGTTGACCAAGTCACCGATCGGCAGACCCAACAGGTCCACCTCAGCCCGGCCCAATCGCTTCTCCGCGTATTCGAGCCCCCGGAGGCTGCTGTCCTTGGCGGGCCTTGCCCGCTCGATCAGGTGACGGCGATAGAGCGCAAAGCACGCCTCAACCGTCATCAGGCTTACCCGGATCTCGTCCTTGTCGATTTGCTTGGCCTGGGCGGGCGTCTTCCCACTGGCTTGCATGGAAGCCAGAGCAACCTTGGCGTCTTCACGGGCCTTGGCAAGGGTGATGTCCCGGCAGTTCCCCAGCGTCGCTTTGAGCACACGGGCACCAATGCGCCGTTGCAAGATGTAGCTCATCCCGGTTTTGTTCACCGCCACCCCAAAGCCAACCGGCGCGTCTCGGTGGCTGTCGAACACCACATAGCGCTTCTGATCCGTATTCGGGGCAAACTTGACGATCTTGCCCTCGGCGTTGACCTCCGGCACGCGCGTGAAGGACAGCTGCTCCTTGACCATAGTCGCCGTGAGCGCCAGACGTCGAGAGGCCTTGTTTTCCATCGTGTAGCTCCGGGTGGACCCTGTTTTGCTGGACGTTATCCTAGGGCGCTACTTTGGCGCTACAGGCGATTGTCCAAAGAGGGGAACAGATGTCCCTACTCGTCCACAGTTGCGGCCACGCAGATTACTTAAAGCATTGATTGATATGTCAAAAATTGAAAAGCAGCAGAAATCCGGAAGCGCGGCAGAGCATACCCCGCTCATGAAGCAGTTCTTCGCCGCCAAGTCCGACTACCCGGACCTGCTGCTGTTCTTCCGCATGGGCGACTTCTACGAGCTGTTCTACGACGACGCCCGCAAGGCGGCGCGGCTGCTGGACATCACCCTGACCCAGCGCGGCAGCTCGGGCGGCGCGCCGATTCCGATGGCCGGTGTGCCGGTGCATGCCTACGAAGGCTATCTGGCGCGTCTGGTCGCCCTGGGCGAGTCCGTGGCGATCTGCGAGCAGATCGGCGACCCGGCGCTGGCCAAAGGCCTGGTCGAGCGCAAGGTGGTGCGCATCGTCACCCCCGGCACCGTCACCGACGAAGCGCTGCTCGACGAGCGCCGCGATACGCTGCTGATGGCCCTCTCGCGGGGGAAGAACGGCTATGGCCTGGCGTGGGCCGATCTGGCCGGCGGCCGTTTCCTGGTCAACGAGGTCGATTCGGACGATGCGCTGGAAGCCGAGCTGGCCCGCCTGGAACCGGCCGAACTGCTAGTGCCCGATGAAGAAAACTGGCCGGCCTTCCTGCAGTACCGCAATGGCATCCGCCGTCGCGCGCCGTGGCTGTTCGATGCCGACAGCGGCCGCCGCCAGCTGCTGAGTTTCTTCAAGCTGCACGATCTGACCGGCTTCGGCATCGACGACAAGCCACGCGCCACCGCCGCCGCCGGCGCCCTGCTCGGCTATGTCGAAGAAACCCAGAAGCAGCGCCTGCCGCACCTCACCGCGATCGCCACGGAAACTGCGAGCGAAGCCATCGCCATGAACGCGGCCACGCGCCGCCATCTGGAGCTGGATACGCGGGTCGATGGCGATACCCGCAACACCCTGCTTGGCGTGCTCGATACCACAGTGACGCCGATGGGCGGTCGCCTGCTGCGGCGCTGGCTGCACCGCCCGCTTCGCCTGCGCGAAGTGCTGGTGCACCGCCACGATGCGGTTGCCACGCTGATCGATCGCGGCGCCGAGGGCGACGTGCGCGATGCCTTCCGTGCGCTGGGCGATCTGGAACGCATCCTCACCCGCGTGGCGCTGCGCTCGGCGCGCCCGCGTGATTTCTCCACGCTGCGCGATGGCCTGGGTCTGCTGCCCGAGGTGCGCGCGGTGCTGGCACCGCTGGATTCGCCACGGCTGATCGCGCTGCACCATGCACTGGGCTCGCATGACGAATGCGCGCATCTGCTGGCCAGCGCGATCGCCCCGACCCCGCCGCTGAAGCTCAGCGATGGCGGCGTCATCGCCGAAGGCTACGACGCCGAACTCGACGAGCTGCGTCGCCTCTCCACCCATGCGGATCAGTTCCTGATCGATCTGGAACAGCGCGAGCGCATCAGCAGCGGCATCGCCACGCTGAAGGTCGGCTACAACCGCGTGCACGGGTACTACATCGAAATCAGCAAGGGCCAGTCGGAGAAGGCGCCGGTGCACTACACGCGCCGCCAGACCCTGACCAATGCCGAGCGCTACATCACCGAAGAACTGAAGTCCTTCGAAGACAAGGTGCTGTCCGCGCGGGAACGCTCGCTGACCCGCGAGAAGTTCCTGTACGAACAACTGCTGGACATCCTCGCCAGCGGGCTGGAGCCGCTCAAGCAGTGTGCCGCCGCGCTGAGCGAACTGGATGTGCTGGCCGGCTTCGCCGAACGCGCGCAGGCGCTGGACTGGGCGCGCCCGGAACTGGAGACCGCGCCGTGCCTGAAGATCGAGCGCGGGCGTCATCCGGTGGTCGAAGCGGTACGCGAGCAGCCGTTTGAGCCGAACGATCTGGACCTGCATCCGGACCGCCGCATGCTGGTCATCACTGGCCCGAACATGGGCGGTAAATCCACCTACATGCGCCAGAACGCACTGATCGTGCTGCTGGCCCATATCGGCAGCTTCGTGCCCGCCAGCCGCACGGTGATCGGCCCGATCGACCGCATCCTGACCCGCATCGGCGCCGGCGACGATCTGGCTCGCGGGCAGTCGACCTTCATGGTCGAAATGGCCGAAACCAGCTACATCCTGCACCACGCCAGCGCGCAGTCGCTGGTGCTGATGGACGAGATCGGCCGCGGCACGTCCACCTATGATGGCCTGGCGCTTGCCGATGCGGTCGCACGCCATCTGGCCTATCAGAACCGCTGCTACACGCTGTTCGCCACGCACTATTTCGAGTTGACCGCACTGGCCGACGAACAGCACGAAGGCGGTGCCAGCGGCATCGCCAACGTGCATCTGGATGCGGTGGAACATGGCGACGCATTGGTGTTCATGCACGCCGTGAAGGATGGCCCGGCCAACCGCAGCTTCGGCCTGCAGGTGGCCGCGTTGGCCGGCCTGCCCAAGTCGACCGTGGCCCAGGCGCGTCGTCGCCTGGCCGAGCTGGAACAGCGCAGCCACGACACGCAGTCGGCGGTGGTCGCCGCGCAGGCGCTGGATGCACCCCAGCAGTTCGGCCTGTTCAACGCGCCCAACACCGCCGCGCAGGACGCGCTGGCCGCGATCGATCCGGACGAGCTGACCCCGAAGCAGGCGCTGGAAGCGCTGTACCGGTTGAAGACGCTGCTCTGACGATCCGGTAGTGCCGGCCGCTGGCCGGCTCCCCGCAGAGCCGGTAGCACCCGACCGTTGGTCGGGTGTCCGCGTGGGCCCGCGTGAATTCTTCGCATTCCCGTAGTGAACGCAGCGCTATGCTCGGGCGGTTCCCATCCCTGCCCTGGAGTCCGCCGTGAATACCGAATCACTTGCCGCGTCCCTCTTCCAGCAACTGCAGCAGGGCCAAGGCCTGCAGCAGGTGTCCCAGCAGCT
>Ga0247813_10000153_pt1 | contig 81840 bp, 66 predicted proteins | sample UWRJL169409C1_FD_180719 | JGI IMG/M metagenome (GOLD analysis project Ga0247813, IMG submission 180719) | Plant litter microbial communities from Arlington Agricultural Research Station in Wisconsin, United States - UWRJ-L169-409C-1 | ecosystem: Environmental > Terrestrial > Plant litter >...
TAATAACTAATTTTAAAAATATAAATGCATTATCATACTTAAACCTTCTTTAATGAATCAGAATCAATTTTACCTAAAGACATTTCTCCTGTTTGTCATTACTTTCAACAGTACAAATATTATCTATTCTCAAATGTCAGAAAATAAAAAACACAACCTGATAGCAAAGGGAGCAGTTCTTACGAAGCTATCAGATCAATACAGTTTTACAGAAGGACCAGTAGCAGATAAAAAAGGCAATGTCTTTTTTACTGATCAGCCTAATAATAAAATCATAAAATGGTCGGTTAAGGGCGAACTTTCTGTTTATATGGAAAATGCAGCAAGAGCAAACGGTTTGTATTTTGATCGTGAAAATAATCTGTTGGCTTGCGCCGATGAAAAAAATGAAATTTGGAAAATAGATAAAAACAAAAAAATTACAGTATTAGTAAACGCCTTTGAAGGCAAAAGGCTCAACGGTCCCAATGATCTTTGGGTTGATTCGAAAGGCGGTATTTATTTTACAGATCCGTTTTACAAAAGAGACTACTGGACACATACTTCCAAAGAAATAGAGAAGGAATGTGTGTATTATTTATCTCCTGATAAATCTAAAATTACCAACGTTGCCAATGATCTTGTTAAACCAAATGGCATTATTGGAACTTCTGATGGCAAAATATTGTACGTTGCTGATATAGAAGCAAACAAAACCTACTCTTATACAATCAACAATGATGGTTCTTTAGGAGAAAAAACACTTTTTACTGAATCAGGGTCAGATGGAATAACGATAGACGAGTCCGGCAATATCTACTTAACCGGAAAAGGAGTTACTGTATTTAATCCTCAGGGAGAAAAAGTAGCACACATTGATGTTCCCGAACCGTGGACCGCTAATGTCTGTTTTGGAGGAAAAAAATTTAAAACCTTATTTATTACTGCAGGTAAAAGTATTTATACGTTAGAGATGAACATTAGGGGAATGAAGTAATTTACAAAAGTTCTAAATCATGACATTAATTTTTTAAACTAACTTTAGGAAATTTCTCTGACTTTTAATTCCCAATTAATTTGGGCGTGCCCACATTTAGAAAAGGCGCCACTTAGCATTGCGCTCATTATGCGCCTTTACTAAATGCGGTCGGGCTATCCGCACTACTTCGGTAGTTACTCCTATCCCTCACGCAAAAAAACACACTCAAAAAATCATAGCAAAATTTGCGTAGTCAAATAACTACATATATATTTGTAGCCAAACAACTTCATAATGAATTTAAGACGAGATGTATTTCAGGCCATAGCCGACCCAACTAGAAGATCAATCCTTTTACTGCTCACTACACAATCAATGACAGCCGGAGCTATAGCTTCTAACTTTGATACTGCAAGACCCACGGTTTCGAAACATTTACAAATTTTAACCGAATGTGAATTACTAAGACAAGAGCAGCAAGGCAGGGAAATTTATTATCATTTTAATCCCAATAAAATGAAAGAAATAGCCGAATTTATTGAACCCTTCCGTCAAATGTGGGATACGAAATTTAATAAATTGGAGGAAGTCATGAAAAATTATAAAAAAGAATAACATGGAAGAAAAAACAAAGATACATGCCGAAGACGGTAAACAGGAATTAACCATAACCCGAGAATTCGACCTTCCTGTAGAATTGGTTTTCAAAGCCTACTCGGAAGCTGAACTGTTTGAACAATGGATGGGAACAAAAGTTTTAAAACTTGGAAGCCAAAAACATGGAAGCTACGCATTTGAAACTTCCTACGAAGGTAACGTTGTATTCAAGGCAAACGGAGTAATTCATGAGTTCGTTGAAAACGAAAAAATCACAAGGACTTTTGAAATGGAAAACACTGCGTTTCCGGTTCAGTTAGAATTCCTCGAATTTAAAAAACTAACCAACGCCACCAGCAGACTTACCATTCAAATAATATTCAAATCAATAGAATTTAGAGACCAGCTGCTTAAAATGCCATTTGCGCAAGGCATCAACATGGCGCATAACCGACTTCAGGAAGTTGTATCATCTTTAAAATAACAATATAATGACAAAAAGAAACAAAATTATTTATTGGATCACTACTGTTTGGCTGGCTTTAGGAATGGTTTCTACCGGAATCGTACAGCTAATCAAACTTAAAGAGGAAGTGGACAAAACGACTTTGCATTTAGGATATCCGGTTTACTTCCTTACCATCATTGGTACATGGAAATTACTGGGTTCAATTGCTGTACTCCTTCCCAAATTAAGATTAGTAAAAGAATGGGCTTATGCCGGGTTTTTCTTTTTAATGACCGGAGCTGTTTTCTCGCATTTTGCAGTTGGTGATACAGCCATTGAATATTTTGGTCCTATATTACTTTTATTATTGACTTTTCTATCCTGGTATTTTAGACCAGCTGATAGAAAATTGAGTTAGCTTATGATTTTAAATAATGCTATTTGACATATTTTATCAAAAAATTTGATACCCCTCAGATGAATTTCTTAACTGTTGTAACAAAAAATAAATATATTTGAAAATAATAATACGATATAAACATTCGTATATCCCTTTAAATTTGGGGAGATTGGCGAATGTTTATATCGCATATATGTTAGTTGTACGTGATTACTCCCAAATTGGAAAGTGAAAAACTAATTGACAGCCGAAATTGGAAAACTAAATATTGGAACTCGAAAATTGGAATCTAAAAAGCAGAAACTTGAAAGCTGGATTTTGACGAACCGAAACTTGAATATTTGGAATCTGAAATCGGAAACTTGAAAGCTGGATTTGACAAACTAAAGCCGAAAAATTGGAATCTGGAAAATCGAAATCTAAAAGCAGAAAATAATATTGAAACCGCATAACCAAAATGTTGTCGATTTTCAGAATTTGCTCTTTTATGTGTCGCAACATCGCACAACACACGTTTTGCCGTATTTGGGTATTAGTGGAATTACCGTTTTAATTCATATATTCGTTTAGCCGAAAATACTCGGTTTCATGAGTTCCCAAACGCAACAAAGCGCGTGAACGTTCATGGCAATTATGAAAACCGAATACAACAAGATAAATAATTATTCAAAACAATTTTAATGAAACAAACATTTAAACTTTTAAACTTATTTTTAGCAACACTTTTTGTAAGTTGTAATAGTTACGGACAAAAAAATGACGACTATTCTTCTAAAATAGACAGTATTATAAAAACGACAACCCCAAGAAGTTTCAATGGAGTGATTTTAATTACTCAAAATGGTAAAACTAAATATAAAAATGCCTACGGATATTCAAATTTTGAAAAAAAGACTCCTTTAACAATCAAAGACAATTTTATAATTATGTCAAACAGCAAACAAATTACTGCTGTTCTGATTTTAAAAGAAGTTGAAAAAGGGAAAATTGATTTGAAAAGCCCTGTTAGAAAATATTTACCCGACTTGCCAAAAAGTTGGGCAGACACTGTCACAGTTCACCATTTATTAAACTTTTCTGCTGGAATAACCGACATTGACAAACCTTTACTTTTTAAGCCAGGTTCTGATTTTAAGTATGGCAACACGACATATATAATGCTTGGAAAGATTATAGAAAAAGTTACGGGCAGAAGATATATCGATTTGGCAAACGAATTGTTTAAAGAACTGAAAATGAAATACACATTTTGTTTTGAGCAAGACAAATTACAAAATCGAGTTCAAGGTTATCGTAATACAAACAATAATTTCGCATTGGTAGACAAGCCATTTGAGAGTAATGATATAGTTTCTGCTGCTGGAATTATCTCTAATGTAGCTGACTTAAATATCTGGGATAAACTATTACACAAAGGAAAAATCTTAAAACCAGAAACCTATAAGTTGATGACAACTTATACAATTACTGCACAGCATATCGCATTTGGGAAAGAAAAAATTGGTTACGGTTATGGCATAAGAGTAAGCGACAAAATACCAATTAAATATGTTGGTCATACGGGAGGTGGTTCAGGTTTTGTATCATTCAAAGTTTATTTTCCTGAAACAGATGTTGACGTCATTGTTTTGGAAAATCAATCTAATGATAACATAGACTTGTTTTATGAGTTTGAAATTAAAATTAGAGAAATTGTAATGAATAGTAACTTAATGAAGAAATAACTGCCAGCCAACAGCTACTACAACGGATTTGGGCATTTGACTTAATGGAAAGTTGATTTTGTATTTGAGATGATTTGGAAAATCCGAAGAATAGGGTTAATCTAATTCCAAACCCGCTGTAGTACCAAGACGTTAGCGGCTATTTGTATCGACCCCCTAAGTATGAAATGGACAAATAACATAACACGAATACTAAACATCGAATACCCAATTATTCAAGCACCAATGTTTGGAGTAACGACCCCTGAAATGGTTGCAGCGACTTCAAACATAAATTGTTTGGGTTCGTTGGCTTTGGCTGACCTTAACGCTGAAAAATGCGTTGAATCAATTCGCTTGACAAAGCAACTCACAAAAAATCCTTTTGCAGTAAACATTTTCGTTCACGACATACCCGAAATTACAGACAAGCTAAGAGCGGACTATGCAAAAACAAAAACATTCATTGAACACTTAGCGGAACAAAACAATTTAGACATAAACATTCCAACCATTGACCAACTAAAAATCAATAGCTACCACGAACAAATTGATACTATCATTTCCGAAAACTGTAAAGTTTTAAGTTTTACGTTTGGCAACCTTGACACATACAGCATTGACAAACTGAAAACCAACGAAACGATTTTAATTGGCACTTGCACTTCTGTAAGTGAAGCAAAAATCTTAGAGAATTCAGGAATTGACATTATTTGCGTCCAAGGATTGGAAGCAGGCGGACACAGAGGAAGTTTTATTTCAGAGGACATTCCTAAAATTGGCGGTTTATCATTATTAGCACAAGTAAGTGAAGCTGTAAAAGTACCAATCATTTACGCAGGTGGGATTTACAATGCAAAGACATTGTTGGCATCAAAAACTTTGGGTGCAAATGGTTTTCAAATTGGAAGTTTACTTTTAGGTTCAACAGAAAGTGCGTTGAAAGATTTTGAAAAAGACCGACTGAGAAAGGTAGATGAAGCCGACATTATTTTGACAAAAAGTTTTTCGGGACGTTTTGCAAGAGGCATAAGAAACAGATTCATTAATGCAACCGAACAGACAGAATTTATTTTACCTTATCCCTACCAAAACAAATTGACAAACGAATTAAGAAGAGTGTCTAAACTCAATAAAAATGTAGAGTTTGTAAACATTTGGGTCGGACAATCTATCAACGAGTTTAGCGGACAATCAACAACAGAAATTATTAAGAATTTAATTAAGCAAACAGAGTATAACATCCACTAACAAACGCTACAAACAATTTGGGCATTTGGTTTAATTTGAAATTGATTTTGTATTTGGAATATTTGGCTAATCCGAAATTAGGTCTTAATTTAATCCCAAACCCGCTGTAGTGCCAGATCTTTATAGCCAATGGTAAAAACTGACAAGACAATGAGAATCCCTACAATACACGGATATATTGACAGAAGAATTTTAATCAACTTCACAGCTGATCCAAAAGTGGTGGAGAAAATTATTCCGTTTCCTTTTAGACCAAAAATATACAAAGGCAAAGCTATCGTTGGAATTTGTTTAATCAGACTAAAAAACATAAAACCAAAAGGATTTCCTGATTTTATTGGATTAAACTCTGAAAATGGAGCTCACAGAATTGCTGTGGAATGGGACGAAAACAGCGAGACAAAATCAGGAGTTTATATTACACGCAGGGATACTTCATTAAAATTAAATACATGTGTTGGCGGTCGAATATTTCCCGGAAGACACTACCTCGCAAGATTCAATGTAAAAGAGAATAATGGAAATTATCATATTGATTTTAAAAGTTCAGACGACACAGAAATAATAATTGATGCTACAGAAACAATGCTGTTTGATCATCAATCTATTTTTGAAACATTAAGTAATGCTTCTGAATTTTTTAAAAATGGAAATCTCGGCTATTCCCCAAACAAAGACAAATTTGACGGTCTAAGACTGAATGCCTATAAATGGGAAGTTAGACCGCTTGATGTTTCAAAAGTAAAATCAAGCTTTTTTGAAAATGAAGAAATTTTCCCTAATGGCTCGGTGACTTTTGACAACGCATTGCTTATGACAAACATTGAACACGAATGGAAAAGCCAAACGGACAAATAACCACTGGCTGTAACAGCTACTACAACCCATTTGGGCAATTGACTTAATGGAAAGTTTGTTTTGTATTTGGGATAATTTGACAAATCCGAAGAATGGGCTTAATTTAGTTCCAAACCTGCTGTAGTACCAGAACGTTAACAGCAAGCAATATAAAGACTCAATATAAATAGGAAGCAAACAGAATTACCAAAGCAATTTGAACAAATAATTGAGAATAATGAAAAAATATTATGGATTGGAAAACCAAAATTCATTCCTTTTTTGAAGATAGGAATCGCTTTTTAATAATTGTTATATATGGTTTCGTATTAATTACTTTGGCTTCATTAGAACCATGTAATAGCGCCATAAACATTACCAGTAAGGCTGAACAGCCTCACTACACAACAATTATTTGACTTGACACTTCAACTACATGTATTCTACCAATTTTTGCAGTAAACAATCCTCAAACTAAAAAAAAATATCTTCAATGCTTTTTCCGAAAAAGATTCTAATTTTCTAACCTTTTCAATATTAACTTTCGTAAACGTTCTTCATGCTCATCTCCCCATCCACCAATGGCTGCAATTATGGGAATTAGCGTTTTTCCAAAATCGGTAAGGCTATACTCAACTTTTGGCGGTACAACAGGATAAATTACTTTTGAAACAAGTTCATGATCTTCTAATTCCTTAAGCTGAATATTTAAAACCCTGCGTGAAGCATCCGGTATTTTGCGTTGCAATTCGCTCGGTCTTTGGAATCCTTCATTAATAAACCAAAGCAAACGTATCTTCCATTTGCCGTAGAGCACTTCACCTATAAGATCAAGTCCACAATTTAAGTTCGGTATTGTTTTTCTCTCATACATACTACAAAAGTAAGCCTATCTGCCAATTCATGCAATAGGGGAAAAATTTATCCCTATATGAATCGTAATTCCGTACTTGTGAGAAACTTACATACTTCAGAAATTTGTACCTAACAATTTTAAAACGAAAATAAGATGGATTATCAAAACGAATTATCAGGTAAAATTGCCTTAGTAACAGGAGGAACAAAAGGAGCCGGAAAAGCAATTGCAGAAAGACTACTACAGGCTGGAGCAACGGTTATTATTACTGCAAGAAACGCACCTGAAAAAGAAAATAGCAAACTGCATTTCATTCCGTCCGACTTGAGTAAAGCGGAAGGAACACAAAAAGTAATCAGCGAAGTGCTGTCGGCGTACGGAAGGCTTGATATTTTGGTGAATAATCTTGGCTCTTCAACAACACCTGCCGGTGGCTTTAATGCATTATCTGATGAAGATTGGGAATCAACCCTACAGGCTAATTTGCTTGCTCCGGTTCGTCTTGACAGGGGGTTTTTACCTCAAATGATAGATCGAAAAAACGGAGTTATTATTCATATAGCTTCTATCCAGGGAATACTACCACTGTATGATTCTACTTTGCCTTATGCGGCTGCAAAAGCAGGATTAAGAAACTATAGTAAAAGTTTATCAAATGAAGTTTCGCCTAAAGGTGTTCGGGTGCTGACTGTTTCTCCTGGATGGATCAATACAGGAGCATCGAAAGCTTGGTTAGCCGAAATTGCGAGAAACGCTAATAGCACTGTAGAAGAAGCGCAGCAAGGTGTAATGGATGCATTGGGCGGAATACCATACGGCAGACCTGCTGAACCAGAAGAAGTAGCTGAATTGGTTGGTTTTCTTGTTTCTCCGAGAGCCAGTTATTTATCAGGAACTGAATATGTAATCGATGGCGGTACAGTACCAACAATTTAATAATCATTAAAAATAATAAAAATGAACTTACCAAAAGTATTAACAGACTTGATTAAAGCACAGAACGAATTTGATGCCGTGACTTATGCCAATTTGTTTTCAGAAACTGCCGTAGTGTTTGACGAAGGTAAAACGCATAATGGAAGACTTGAAATAGAGCGTTGGATAGATCACTCAAACAAGAATTACCAATCAGTTATGAAACCACTGGAATATACCGAAAACGGCACAACAGCGATCTTAACTGCAGAATGTTCAGGAACATTTCCAGGAAGTCCTATCACGCTAAAATTTCACTTCAATATTGTTGATGAGCAAATTCAGCATTTAAAAGTAACAGATTAAAACATAGTAGAGAGTGACTATCTTTGGTCACTCTCTATTTTAAAAATTCAAATTATGAGTTATTGTGTCGATATCGAAACTATGTCAACTGAAGAAAAAAAAGCTTTACATAAAAATTAATTGCCCAAATCATTTGTAGTAGCTGTTGTGAGACGTTACTTTTCTTTTCCGTAAAAATACTCAAGGATAAGACTGGCTTATTTTGTGTTAATTTTCACATTTGGTTTAATAATATCAATAATCCGAAAATAGGAAATGAAAAGATACAATCGCTAGCAACTACTACAACGGTTTTGGGCAATTGGATTATCGAAAGTTGGTTATATATTTGAATGATTTGCTTCGCCTATTCGCCATCGCTCGGGTCGCAAATCCGAAGAAAGGGATTAATTTAGTCCCCAACACGCTAAGTACAAAAATATTATCCGATATCAACAGACTATTATTATGAAAAAAACGACAATTCTCAATATCCTTCCTTTCTTACTATCAGTGCTCCTATTTAATCAATCCTATTCACAGCTTTCAATCAACAAACCAGCTTTAGATTCTTTGTTGATTGCCTGTAAGAAAAGCCACTCTGCTGATTTAGTGGTTTATTTTAATGGAAAATCTATTGCAGATTATACATTAGATGAAAACGCAGAGCCTTATAATTGTTTTTCAGTTCTTAAATCCATTTCAGCTATTGCTATCGGAATGCTCATAGAAGATAAAAAAATCAAAAACTTAAACCAACCAGTTTCTGATTTTTTCCCCGAATGGAAGAAAGGCGTAAAAAGTAAAATCACCATAAAACATTTACTTAATCATACTTCTGGAATTGCATGTGATCAAACAGGTGATGATTACTTTGCTTCTCCAAATGTTGTAGAACATGCACTTCGTGCTGATATTATAGATACTCCGGGAACAAAATTTAATTACAACTCAAAAGCATTTTTGCTTTTATTAGGCATTATAGGTAAATCAAGTGGACTAGCTACGGACAAATATTTAGAAAAAGAAATTTTTTCACCCCTCAACATCAGGAAGTTTAAATGGAATTATGATTCTTCAGGCAACGTAAAAGAGCTGCTAACTACTTCTTCTGAACTCGTCAAAATTGGACAACTTGTTTTAAACAAAGGAAGTTGGAATAATATACAGCTTATTTCCAAAAATTGGATTAATCAGTTGATGCTGCCTTCACAACCATTTGCCCTAGACTGTGGACTATTATGGTGGATTATTCCTGAAACTACGTATTATACAGTAGATGACGCAATAATTTCAGAGTTTAAAAAAGCAGGAGTAAAACAAAACATAGTTGATAAATTCAATGCATTAAAAGGAGTCTACACTAATGAGAATATCTCCGTGGATAAGTTAAAACTTGTCTTTGGTGAAGAATGGGAAAGTGTTCTTGATAAGGAATTTTATCCTTACTATCCAATTCGAAGCAGGAGAAAGTACAGTTCAAAAATAATTGGTTACAAAGCAGAGGGACATGCCGGACAATATATAGTTGTTTATCCTGCTAAAAATTTAGTTGCTGCAAGAATGATCAAAGTGACAGCTAATTATAGAGCTGAAACAGATGAAATGTTAGATTTTTCGTCTTATGTTTATAAAATTATTAACTAACTAATAAATACATCACGCAACAGCTGCTTGGCAAGATGGTGCTTTAGGCTTAATTTTAAATTGGCCTTATATCAGATAAATTTGTGTTTAAACAAACAACATACTACTAATGAGAATCAATCTATACTTATCTTTCTTTTTCATAATTCTAACATTTGCTTCTTGTACAAAAGAACAAATAAAATTTAATCAAAGCCAATGGAATACTCGAGATGACATAGACTATAATCATAGGGAATCAATGATTGAAGATCTTTCTAAAAATTACTTAAAGCAGGGAAAAAAATTCGTTGAGATAGAAAAGTTACTTGGAACAAATCAATTGAGCGACGAGAAGGATTCACTTCAACTTCAATATGAAATTTACACATAATATGGAAGTGATATTGACCCAATCGAAACAAAAACTTTAATTGTAAATTTTAGCCAAGACTCAACTTTAACTAATATTTGGATAGATCATTGGGAAAAATAATACCCGTTTACAACAGCAAGTTGAGTGAATTTTAGCATTAGACTACACTAAAGAATCAACACAATTCACACCCGCTACCGGGAGCGTCTCGCTCGTGAACACAAAGAATGGTAACAATCTAATTGATGAACTAAATAGTTTTTCTGTTAAAAAATAAACCTTCTTATGAAAACGAGTGCCCTAGCCCTGATGGCCCCGCTCCTAATTAAATTCTACTTCTGCATTCGCTTTACTTTTCTTGTATTCTATAGCGTGCTAATCTCAAGCTTATACCCTTTTCCGCGTACCACAACAATTTTTATATTGGGATCAAATTCCAGTTTTTTTCTAAGTTTTGATATAAACATATCCAGACTACGTCCCACTATAACGCCTTCATCTTCCCATATCTCTTTTTGAATTCGGCTTTTCTCTATAATCTCGTTGGGAGACAATGCAAAAATGAGTAGTAAGCGAGTTTCTGTTCCGGTTAGTTCTATTGCATTTCCATCTACAATAAGTTTCTTGTTTATCGTATCAAACAACGCCGAACCGATACTGATCCTATCATTATGGTCATTATAAGGCAAGGATTTTTTAGGCTTAAAAGGTTTCAAAAGTATAAAACCTAAAAATCCTAAAAAGGATAGACCGCCCAAAAGATATCCATTCTTAACTATATTTATGCCTGTTGGTTTAAATTTAATATTAATGATATAACAGGCTTTGGGCTGCTTTCTTCCTTTACAGGCTACAATATTATCTTTCTTATTTTTGGATATTGCATATCCATACGCTACACTTGAATTACTACAGTTTAGAACATTAACAATATAATTACCTGCAAACGGGGCTTTATCTAAAAAACGACTGGTCGTATTCATTAAACTGTCCGGTTGAAAAGTAAAATCATTCTCAAAACGAATCAGATATTCATTTTCTGTAATTTTTTTCACAGGCAGCACTCTTGATATACTATCTCCAGACTGCAAGAGTATTACATGTCCAATTCTACGGAGTAAAACTTCTCTTCTGGCAATGTTAAAGTCGTCACTTTCCTCAGTACTAAAAGCAGCACAAATTACACAGATAAGTGAGAGAACTAATAATCCGAACACGTATTTGCGTTTTCCCGAAAGGAGATTTCTGCTATTGAACATAGTTTTCAGTTTTTATTTGCAAAGTTTACATTTTTCTGCTATTAAAGATAGTGTCAAGTTTTTATTTACAAAGTTTACATTTTTATTTACAATTATAAGCTCACAATCTGCAGAATAGTAAAGTAATTTTACTTCATAAACTTACAAAAAAGATAAAAGTATATTACTAATTAAAACAACAAAAACATGAAAAAAATCCTTTATGTTCTAATCTTATCGCTTGTTGTGGTAAGCGGTTTGGTATTTGCAAATAGTGCAACTAAAAATGAAAATCCTAAGACATCAATCTCGAAGCCTCTCTCTGTTACCGAAAGGAAAGCTGCATTAAAAAAGTGGGAAGCTACACCTGATGGTATAATGTACAATCAATGGAAAGTATCTCCTGCAGGTAAAAAAGTGCATGCTAGTGTTACTAAAATAAGCAAGTCTGTAAAAGATTATACCAATATGGAAGCCGTTGTAACCTCTCTTTCTCTTCCGCCAGATTCAAGATTAGGTTTTGGTATGATGGTCAGAATTAATGGTGAGGATTTTATTCTTGTTTTTGGACCAGAAAAGGTTGGCACGAATATTTTGAGTTTTAAATATGAATTTGAGGAATTACATCAACTGAAAGTTAACGACAAAATAATTATTAAAAGCCATCACATATCGCAAGCGCCAAAGTATTCTTATCCTATAATAGCGGGTGACTATGTAGAAAAAGACGGTAAAATACTTTATAAACGTGAAGTCAACAAAGACGGTTGTTAATTAAATAAATTATGACATAGCGTAATTTAAAGTTTGTTTGGTCCGACTGAGCAAAGTTTCTTCGCTACTAGAAATATCAAAAGCCTTCTTATCTTTTAGAAAAGAAGGCTTTATTATATTTGTTTTGAAAAATTCTATCGCCAACCTAGCTCAGGAGCAATATATTTTAGAATAGAAGACAGTATGTGAACATTATAATCTACACCTAAAGTGTTGGGAATGGTCAAAAGTAGCGTATCTGCTTCTTGAATGGCTTCGTCTTGCGCCAGCTCTGCAATGAGTTTATCCGGCTCAGCCGCATAACTCTTTCCAAAGATTGCCCGTTTATCTCTTTCTATATTTCCAAAACTATCAGATCCTTTACCCTGATCTCCAAAGTAATATTTGTCCTCATCGTTGACCAGTGCAAAAATAGAACGACTAACTGAAACTCTTGCTTCGTGTTTATGTCCTGCTTTTTTCCAGGCTTCTTTGTACAACCTGATCTGCTCCGCTTGTTGAATATGGAAAGGTTTACCATTTTCGTCATACTTTAGCGTAGAACTTTGCAGATGCATTCCATTTTCAGCTGCCCAAACTGCAGTAGCATTTGACGCGGCTCCCCACCAAATTCGTTCCCTTAATCCTTCTGAATGTGGCTCAAGACGTAATAATCCTGGCGGATTCGGAAACATGGGATAAGGGTTTGGTTCAGCAAATCCTTCACCTTTAAGTTTATCCAAAAACTCTAAGGCCTTTTTGCGGCCCATATCGGCATCAGTTTCACCCTCCATCGGTTCATAACCAAAAGCGCGCCAGCCATCAATAACCTGTTCCGGTGATCCTCTGCTTATTCCTAATTGTAAACGTCCTCCTGAAATCAAATCGGCAGCACTGGCGTCTTCTACCATATAAAGCGGATTCTCATACCGCATATCAATTACACCTGTCCCAATCTCTATTTTACTCGTTTTGGCACCTATGGCCGAAAGTAAAGGAAAAGGCGATGCTAATTGCGTTGCAAAATGATGAACCCGGAAATAAGCGCCATCTATACCAATTTCTTCTGCCGCCACAGCCAAATCAATAGATTGAAGCAGTGTGTCGCCTGGAGTACGAGTTTGATAGGAAGGATGATTGGCCCAGTGTCCAAACGATAAAAATCCTATTTTCTTCATCGGTAGCATTATTAATAATTATTATTTCAAATATACGCATCATTATCGAATGGATCTACAGCCTTTTCTATGTAAAACCAGGAGATTTTATATTGAGGTGATACTATTATTCGGATTCCAGATTACTTTTTAATTTAACTTATCATTCATTAATCTGCTGCTCCATCAAGACTATCAAAAGTTTCTCTCTATTTTAATGTAATTAATACTTGTAATCTCAAATTAAATTTTCACTTTTATTTACTAAAACAATATGGAAATATTATTTCCTCACGGCATTTTGCTGTTGCGTCTTAAGCATTTTAATTTGCTCTTTTACCCTGCCACTAATATCGTCAATCGAGAAACTTGCAGGATCCTGACTCGGCGGATACGTAACAAAAGATTCTAAAAAAACAGCTCCCTTTTGAACAGCTTCAGCGACGATGTACATTTTTGTTGCCCACCATTTTTCATATACAAAGGAAGTAATATCAGCTCTTTCATAGGGATCCATACGGAGATTGAATAATTTTGGTACACGAAGCTGAGTAAACGGATTTGCCCAAATACCAAAGCCTCCCTGCGTTCTTTGTTCCTGAAAAACGATTTTCCAGTCTCCCATTCTCATAGATACAAGATCAGCGTCATCATTAAAATAATAGAATTCATTTCTTGCTGATTTTGCCTGTTGCCCAGTAAGATACGGTAGTTGATTAAAGCCGTCCAAATGCACTTTGAAATTGGTGCCCTGTGATTTATAACTGGTCAAAAGTTTTTCTTTTATAGTAGGTTCTCCTGCTGCTGCGAGTACTGTTGGAAACCAATCTAATCCTGATACTATCTCATTAGATATTTTCCCGGCAGGAATATGTCCCGGCCAACGTACAAAAGCTGGAACACGAAAAGCACCTTCCCAGTTGGAATCTTTTTCACTTCTGAAAGGTGACATTGCTGCATCAGGCCAGCTGAACATATTTGGGCCGTTATCTGTTGTATAGATAACAATTGTATTTTCTGTAATTCCTAAATCATCTAAAGCTTTTAATAATAGTCCGATATCAGTGTCATGCTCCAGCATACCATCAGCATATTCGTTGTCAGACATACCGCTTTTTCCACGAAGTGATTCACGAACATGGGTAAAGGCATGCATACGCGTTGCATTCATCCAACAAAAAAAAGGTTTCCCATCAGCATTTTGTCTTTTGATAAAATCGATTGCAGCTGCAAACGTTTCATCATCTATGGTTTCCATTCTCTTTTTAGTCAGAGGTCCTGAATCCTGAATGGTTTGTTTCCCCACCTTTCCAAAACGTGGGTCAACCGTAGGATCATCTTTATCAGTAGCTTTACATTTTAAAACTCCTCTCACCATATAAGATTTTACAAATGCCGAGTCTTGATAAGGATAGCTAGGATCTTCTGGTTCTTCTTCTGCATTTAAGTGATACAAGTTTCCAAAGAATTCATCAAAACCATGAACTGTCGGTAAGTATTTATTTAAATCTCCTAGATGGTTTTTCCCAAATTGTCCTGTGGCGTACCCTAAAGGTTTGAGTGCTTGTGCAATTGTAATATCGCGAGCCTGAAGGCCTATTGGCGCACCTGGCATACCTACTTTAGAAAGTCCAGTTCGATAACAGCTCTGACCCGTAATAAGTGTAGAGCGGCCGGCTGTACAGCTATTTTCTGCATAATAGTCTGTAAACATAGTTCCTTCCTTTGCCAGACGATCGATATTTGGAGTTTGATAACCCACAACTCCATGGGTATAAGCACTAATATTCGATTGTCCAATATCGTCGCCAAAAATTATTAAAATATTTGGTTTCTTTACTGTTTGTGCATTAATAAAGGCTGTTGATAAAACTAGGGCGAATACCATTGCATTAGCCAGTAATTGTCTGATTTTAGATGCTTTTTTCATGACTTCAATTTGATTACTTGGGTTTGAATGTTAAATTAGAACTAAGTCATGAGAAATTAAGCTTATCAAAGTAATTTTAGGTTTCATTTTATAAAATGAAACCTAAAACAGGTATAATCATTAATTTTTAGCTTCCTCCAAAATCAAATCTGCTACAGCATCGATAGCCTGATGAATGATCTCTTCAGCACTCCCTTTAAATTCAAAACGTTTTGCGACTTCCTTGTCGGGAAAGACAATGTGTATAAAAATAGTGCCCACAGGTTTAGAGGGACTTTCACTTCCCCCCGGTGTGGTCAATCCGGTTAAAGCAACACAGACATCAGATTTGACATGAAGATGAAAATTTTCCGCCATCAGTTTTGTTACTATGGCAGATTCTGCAGTATATTCTTTAATGGTTCCAGGCGGAATATGAAGTAAATCTTCTTTCATAGAAGGATGGTAACAAACCATTCCGCCAATTAAAATTTTTCCAGAATCAAAAACAGTAGAAAATTCATAATTAAGCTTTCCTGCCGAAGCACTCTCTACAAAAGTTATAGTCCATTTTTTTTCTATAAGGGCTTTGCAACAAGTCGTTACTTTTTTAGAGGCCATAATAATTACAATTTAAATGTTACAGTTTAGTAAGAGCAAAATCAGTTTTTACTGATTACAAAACAAATATAAATGTGACCAATATTTTGTGCTTACATGATTGTGAGCAAAGATTATATGATTTAAACTTTGACACTCGGCGAGCTACTTTTCCATTAACTGATAATTATAGAAATTCCTTTTGTTTTTCTGTAACGATTTCAAGCGATTCTAAAGTTAATTTTGTAAAAATACAAGCCTTAAAAGATTATAAGCCTTTAGAAGATTTCTTCTAATTCTATAAAACAATTAAAATTAAACGTCATGGAAAAGTATAATAATGAAAATTATGGTCAGAGAGATCCTGATATTATAGATCAGGAAACACTTATTGATAACGATAATTATAAGAAAGAAGAAGATCCCTATGAAACTCAATATAAGGGAGATTTTATAGGAGATGTCAATCATGAAACAAATGATGCTATCGATTCTGTCAGAAATGAAAACATTCCGAACGAGGAAAGAATCATCAATGAAGATGGTTTAGTTACTAATGATGAAGAAAATAATACTGAATATGTTCCGGACGATGTCGATGATCATGTTCAGGCTGAAGATGACGGAGAAGAGCATATAGAAGATGACACAGATAAAATGGACGATTTTGAAGCAGAACATTTTCCTGAGATACATCCAAGAGAATAATAAAATTGATTATTTATGGATATTTCAACCCAAATTATTTGGCTTTTTGTTTTGGCAGTTCCAATTGCATGTATCAGTTGGACGGTAACACATGAAGAAATATTTAGGGAACCCAGGGAATGGTGTGTCAGGCATTCAAAAAATGACAAGACATTACTGTCACGAAAAGCGTTTTATCTTTTTACCTGCGAATATTGTTTTAGCCATTATGTCACAATTGCCTGTTTATTCTTTACAGACTATAAACTTTTGTTAAATGACTGGCGTGGTTACATTTTGGCAGGATTCTCGCTGGTTTTTGTAGCAAATGTATATATGAGCCTTTTGGCTTTATTAAGACAAGCTATCAAAAAAGAAAAAGTAGAAATTGAAAAAATCGAGATTGAAACAGATAATGAAAAAATCTCAAAATAGAATACAATTAAGTTCAAACAAATAAATTAGTATAATCATGGAAAATTTAAATTTTATAGACCCACTTTTGCACGGAATCACACCAAATCCAGCATCAAAACTTTCTGTTAAGAATTTAGTTTGTGCTGGTTTAAGCACACTTGTTGTGAGTGCTGTATTAAAAAAAGCTGGTCACAATAAAACTGCAGCTGTTATTGGAGGTCTTGCATTACCATTGTTAGCCTCAGCATGCTACAAAAAGCTTTCAAAAATATCTAAAGATAAAAAAGCAGAAACTGAAAGTAGCGGTATTGAATATAACCACTAAATTTTAGTTTATTTTGTTTCAGGTTTAAGGTTTCAAGTTATTGGAGCCGAATACCTGACTAAAAATTAGCCACGAAAATTCACGAGTATCTATAATTTTATAGAACATTCATGAAGGCGTGGCTATTTTTTTTTGTTTTAGGTTTCAGGTTTCAGGTTTCAAGTTATTGGAACCGAATAGCACACTAAAAAATGATAGCCACGAATTCACGAATTTTTCTACAACTGGTAGATCATAATTCGTGAATTCGTGGCTATTTTTTTTCATCAGGAATGCTACTTGAAACCTGAAACCTGAAACAAAAAACTAATCTTAAGCCAGGTTAATATTTCCTTCTACCCAATTAAGAGCTTTATTAAAATTCTCTTTTTTGAACCCGTGAAACTCTCCCGGAACCACATAACTGAATCCGTTTGTAAAAGAGATAATATCTTCTGAATCTGTTATGATAGCTGCCCTATTCCACTTGCCCAGATGTTTTAATCCAAGTAATGCATCCTGCAACCAGGCGCCGGCAGTAAAATTTTCAATGTCAGTGTCCAACACTAATAAAAAATTGATTTCGTTTGTTTGCTTTACTAAATGTTCAACAGCAGGAACTACTACACTCAGAAAATCTTCTTTTGTTACTTCTGCCAATGCTCTAAAAGCGACTATATTATCATTTGTGTCAATTTGATGTATCATGATATTTTTATTTTTGAATTGTTATTTACTAGTATGTTTTGTCTTTTGATTTTTTTTATCGCATTACTGCTAAATTCTATCAAAAATAACCATAGTATAGCTTTCAAATATTATATCATTGCTTTGGTTTTTTATAAAATAACTATCTTTTAGAAAGGTACTAAGGTGCTAAGGTTGTAAGGGACTAAGTTTCTAAGATTAGGAATTAATTCTTCCCTTAGAAACTTAGTCCCTTAGAACCTCAGTACCTATAAAAAAGAAATGCAACTCTTGAGAGTTGCATTTCTTTTTTATTTAGAAATTTTTGATTTATCTATTTCGTCGATAAAAGGAATTGAATCCTGAATTTCACCTCTTATTGTTACTTGCAGATATTGTTCGAGCTGAACAAATTTAGCTGCATTACGTCCGCCAACTGCTTTTTTGACTTTGCTGAAGGTTTTAGCTAATAGTTTATCTGTATCAGCAATATTCTTCAAATTAGTTTCCGTCAATTCTGCTGCTTTAGCATCATCAAGTTTTTCATAATTATCAGCATAATCTTTAATTAGCTGCATTTTCTTTTGTCCTAATGCTTTACGTTGTATTTCATACTCATCATAAATGGTTTGAAACGCTGCCGCCTGAGGCTCACTTAAATTCATATACTGTTTCACTAAATCTGCTTTAGATCTACCGTAAATACTTTGAATTACAGCGACATCATCAGCAAGACTCGAACTAGATTGTGCATATCCGCCAGCAGTAAAAGCTAAGACAATTAATAAAAATATTTTTTTCATGATTTTATTTATAAGATTGAAATTCGATTAAGGGTTTATTCTTATTTACTGAAGTCGTAGCTTAGAGAAGCACCCAGTCCAAACTGAAATGTTGATGCATAATCGTTAACTGCGATAGGTCCCCAATAGTAATCCCAGTAATAATCATATCCAACCGCTGCCGACATAGATTGTAAATAAGCATGCAGATTGATTGATAATGGTGAACTCGTTTTTATTTTTACACCAGCTTTAATTTCCCAGGCAAAATAAGTTCCGCTTCCACTTTGAGGTGTTTCAAGAATAGCAATACCGGCACCCGCACCTAAAAATGGCATGGCTGTCGAAGCACTTGATCCAAAATAATAAGTATAATCTGCTAATATATAATTGATCGCACCTTTATCATTTCCGGCATTAACCTGACCATTAGCGGGAATACCAGCAGCAGGTATAGGAAGATATGTGTATAAAGGCATATGAGTATCAAATCTGTTATATTTTAGTTCAATAGACTGATTTTCGATAAAGAAATATTCTAATCCTGCCCCATATTCAAAACCATCTTCCACACGTGCGTATGAGGAATCGAATTCAATTTTGTCCGAAAAGGTATAACCTCCGTACAAATTAAGCAAAAATGAACCTTCACTTTGAGCTGACATTGTCAGCGAGAAGAAAAAAACTGCGAATAATAAGTGATACTTTTTCATAATTTTAATATTTAACTTGGTTTATAATTTTTTTTATTAGTTTCTAAAATTGAAATTGTCAGACGTAGCAATTCACTCCTCCTAAGGCGAATAGAAAGCTGTCCAAATTTTGACGTAAAGACCTTGCGAAAAAAATCGAGGTTCCGATATGGTACCTAATGTTGAAAGTAATTTTATTTTCATGCTTCATTTGTTTGTTCAAATTAAATCCGGGGAAATGGGTTTTTCAATTATTCTAACAATGCCATGCTTTTTTTTCTTCTTTCAAGTAACCTGATGATCAGTCAGTTTAAATTAAAGCTTTAATGTATTTTGAAGAATGTCAATATAAATTCTCAACGATTCTTAAATTACCTCAAAGCTAAATAGAATTAAAAATAAATATCTGAGGTATTCCTTTTTAATGGTTGCATTTTATAATTTGAAACCAATAATTACATAAAATTTAACGTAAAGATATTAAAAAAATTACTACACAAAACACTATATCTAACTGATTTACATATATTTGAACATAATTTAACACTTACATTCCTAAAAAATAAAATGATAGCAACAATTTAAATCAAAATTCACATGGCAGAAGTTTACAAAGTAGTTACCGCACTTTATGCATATGTTTATAAGAACATAGGTACAGACGGAAAACCAAAATCGAAAAATAATACGATTTTAATGGGATCATTTGTCAAACTTTTGCCGGAAGAAAATGGTAATTGGCAAAAAATTTACGCCTTTAGCAAAGAAGGCTGGATTGACAAAAACTGCATTGGCCTCTCTCCATCGCTAAAATGTTTTTATGTAGATGTGGGTCAGGGTGATGGTGCTTTGATTGAAGTTGGAAATGATGAAAACGGCTTGAAAATAATTATTGATGGAGGACCGAATGACAATTTAAGTAACTATTTAAGCAAATGGCAATACAAGTATTATTTTGATAAAAACAAAAAAGTACATATCGATTATATCTTCATTAGCCATTTTGATAAAGATCATTATCAGGGATTAATTGATATTATTAATGATGATCACTATACCATAGGGACGATTTATCATAATGGAATTGCGAAATTCAATAATGCAAAAGTCAATTTTCCAAAATTGGAATACAATACCGAGTTAGGAAAGAAATCCAAACAGGGAACAGAATATTATCTGGAAACTTCCTTTAATACTTTAGCCGAATTCAATGCCTTAAAACTAAAAGGCGGCATGCTTGATTTGCAGGAAAAATTTCTTGCGGCTGTAAACAATGCAACTGCCCAGGGGCGTTTAACCAATTTTCAGCGTCTGGATCACACTAGTATTATTCCTCCGCAATTAATCAACAATAAAAACTTCAAAATTGAAATTTTAGGACCGGTCACTTCACAAATCAATAATAAACTGGCATACAAATATTTTGATGATGAAGCCCACACTATAAATGGACATAGCCTTGTACTGAAAATAACCTATGGAAATCGTTCTTTTTTATACGGAGGAGATTTGAATATTCTGGCAGAAGAACATTTGATGGAGCACTATCAAAATGCAAATCCGTTTGAAGTTGATGTGGCAAAATCATGTCATCACGGCGCCTCTGAATTCACGACTGATTTTATGAATCAGGTAAATCCCTATGCGACTGTTATCTCATCGGGAGACAACGAAACTTATGCGCACCCAAGGGCAGATGCTATTGGCTGTGCCGGAAAATATACCAAATCAAAAAGGCCTTTGGTTTTTTCGACAGAACTAGCGCGTTCTATTGACAGTACGAGCAGAATTAAATACGGAATGATCAATCTTAGATGCGACGGCGAAAATATTATCATGGCACAAATGAAAGAAGCGGTAAGCAGCGGAAGCGTTTGGGATTTATATGAAGAAAGTTTCTTTAACCCCTCTGCATAACTATTTACTGGTTTTATTAAAAAACAAAAGCCTGTCTCTTGCGAAACAGGCTTTTTTGTAAAAAAATAAATAAAAATAAACTAACACAACTAATTGTATCCTTGATTTTGTTTGAATTCTTTGGTCACATCAATTGTTGACTGCGGAATTGGGAATAATCTTCTAAAAGGTTGTGAAGCTGCTTTGGCAGTTCCCGGTAAATCAAACTTTCCAAAACGTATCATCTGTGGTCTTCTGTACAATTCCCAGTACAATTCGAAACCTATTTCCTTATACAATTGTGCTGCATCTAATGAAGTTAAAGCCTTTCCTGGAGCACTTGCATATAAAGATTCTCTTTTTCTGCTGGTACGCAATTTATTCAAATCGTCCATTGCTAATCCTGCGCTTCCTTTTCTGAAATAAGCTTCGGCTCTCATGGTGTAAATTCCACCTAAACGAAACAACGGAATATCAACATTACTGTTACCATTTCCTCCTTCCGGATCAAATTCATATTTAAAAACACGTGCTCCCTGATTGATTTCATTTTGGGCAAAAACAGCCTGAGCAGGATTTTTGAATGTTAATGATGGTGTGAAATCCATTCTGGTAGTAGTACTTTTCTCCATATACAAAGGAGAAACTTTAATACGATTACCAACCATTTCCAAAGATCCTGAAGGCAATAATATTGGACCGTATTGAAGTCCGGCCTGAATTCCTCTGTTAAAGTGAAACCAAGGTAAATTTGCACTTTTAGGTACAATATCTGTTGCCGGAACACTTACATCTGTACCATCATTCATAAACCAGGTACCATCTGCGTATTGATAATGCTGCTGAAATCTTGGATCATCATGATTTCCATCCCAGGTTGCGTAAAATTCTGGAGTTGTACAAGCTGCATTTGTTCCTCTGTTTGCTGCAGATGTTCTCTGGTTACGTTCCATACATACATAAGCAAAACTGTTAGAACCATTACGGATGTAATCAATCTTTTGAGAAATAGCAAAAATAAGTTCTTTACCTTTTTCGTTGTCTCTTGCAAAGTTTTTGAAATAATCACTTTCCAAACTGTATTTTCCGGAATTGATTAGTAATGAAGTGTAATAAATAACACGATCCATATCAGTTCCTCCTCCACTTACAGCAGGCTCGCTAAAATTAAAACTTGAAGTTGCATTATAACGATCTTTAAAAACAGCACGGTTCAAATACATAGTTGCTAAAAAACCATAAGCCGCTTCTTTTGTAAAACGTCCGTGGTGTGTTTGTTGTTCTCCCATCGGCGCCAAATCAGGAATCAAAGCTTCAACATCTGTAATTAACTGATCGATCTGAGTATCGGCTTTTAAAATTTGCAATGGTGCATTCGGGTTCATTGGATCTCTGTACGGTACTTGTCCGTACAAATCCAAAGTCGTATACATATAATAAGCTAAAAGTGCCTTGGCTTCAGCTAAAAACAACTTTTTCTGCGGAATCGTACTTTCTTCAATCGACTGGATTGCCGTTAACGAACGGGTAATTCCGTTTGTCAATTTGTTCCAGTTATCCCCTACCACGGCATTGTCAGATTTCCATGTAAACTCGTGCATGTCTCTCCATTTTCCACCATCTCCCCAGTCACTTCCACGGGTTGGCAAAATAGCTTCATCTGTTGTATATTCCTGTAAAGAAAAAATGGCTCCGTGATCAGTAAAAGTTCCATCTCCTAAGCGGTCATAAGCTGCTGCAAGGGCACCAGCAGGATTAGAAGCGTTATTTCCCAAGACTTCATCTAAAACAACTTCGTCAAGATCAGTACAACTGGCAAACAACCAGATGAAAGAGAAAAATGCGATTAATTTTATATTAAAAATTTTATTTGTCTTCATAGTAATTATAATTTTAAAGTTGCGCCAAAACTGAACGTTCTGGAAGTTGGATAACTAGCGTAATCAATACCAATAGATTGGTTTCCTCCGTTTGATTTTGGACTGTTTATTAAAGGATCATAACCAGAATAATTCGTAATTGTAATTAGATTTTGTCCTGTAACATAAAGTGTCAATCCGTTGATCCAGTTCATTCCTTTTAAATCGAAATTGTATCCAACACGAGCTGTATTCAATCTAATGAAATCTGATTTTTCTAAGAAAAGTGTAGATAAAATTGGCGAGTTTGTAGCATTTGCACCCGATTCATAATAGCCTGTTGCAACGTTTCTGTCAGAAGCCAGGTTGTTTATGTTCAAAGCGTTCAATCCTGTGTTATTCAACAAATAACCTCCAGTTTGCCCAATGATTGAGAACGAGAACGTAAAGTTTTTGTATCTCATATCACTATTAAATCCGTAGTAAAAAGTTGGTAAAGCACCTTCAATAATTACCCTGTCGCCGTTATCAATTTTACCATCTCCGTTTTGATCTTTAAAGATATTGGCTCCGTTTGCATCAAATCCAGTATGTTGTAACAAGTAGAAAGATCCTGCTGCATAACCACTTTTGTAAATATTAGCATTTACCCCTGATTGTCCAGGGCCTGAAATAGTACCTGTTAGAATTTCTGAAACTGGTAAATCTTCAATTACGTTGTTTAAAGTCGCTCCGTTCATATCGATATTCCACGAGAAATCTTTTTTATCAATTAGTTTAGAACCTAACATAAATTCAAAACCTTTATTAATAATTTTTCCGTCAATATTCGTCCAGATTGTAGTAGTTGGACTTAATGCCTGAGAAGGAACATTCAAAATGGCATCGGTTGTGGTTTTGTTGAAATAATCTAAAGTCCCGTATAGTTTATCATTCCAGAAACTAAAATCCAAACCGGCATTATATTGCGTAACCACTTCCCATTTTAAATCTGGATTTGGTGTTCTGTTTACAGAAACTCCGTTTACCAAAGTCAAATCATCATATAAATAATATCCGTCAGCACCTGCTAATGAATAACTTGCCTGCGTAATTTTATTCTCTACTTCCTGATTACCCGTTTGTCCCCAGCTTAATCTTAATTTTAAGTTGCTAACAGCTGATGCATTTTCTAAGAATTTCTCTTTAGAGATATTCCAGCCCAAAGCAGCTGAAGGAAAGTAACCGTATTTGTTATTCTCTCCAAAACGAGTTGAACCGTCTGCTCTCATCGAAGCTGTTAGAAGATATTTTTCATTGAAAGTATAATTTACCCTTCCAAAATAAGATTGCAACTCATTTTCCTGAGCATATCCTGAAACTCCGGATTGTGTTCCTGCAAAACCAGGATTGATAGATGGCGGCACACCAACGCCCTGATTTGAGATTCCGTCAATACTAAAAGCTGTTCCTGATCTTTCAAATTTTTGATAAGAGAAACCACCTAAAACCTCAAATTTGTGCTTGTCTAACAATAAATTGTATGTTAGATAATGCTCTATCAAAGAGTTTTTAGAATCTAAATTATTCTGAACATATTTCCCTTTTGGATTCAAATCCGTCAAGTTTGGAAAAATTGTTGTGTTTCGCTCTGCCGCAGAACGGTCAAAACCAATGTTCAATTTATATTCCAGTCCGTCAACAATTCGCAATGACGCTTCTAAATTCGCCAAAACTCTTAACGTACGTGTTTCGTCATCATAAATACTCAACAAATACGCTGGATTATAATGTGCGTTCATGTTAAAGTTGGTATACTTTCCATTGGCATCAAAAACAGATCTTGTTGGGTTCGCCATTAAAGTATGAACAATCAACTGTCCGTTTGAACCACCGTCATCACTTGTTGGAACTCCGTCGTCTTTGGTTTCACTCGCTGTAAGATTCATTTTTACTTTCAAACGTTTGTTATCCAAAAATGATTCAGCGGCATTAATTCTACCTGACATACGTTTGAAACCACTATTTCTAATGATACCCTCCTGATTCATTTGCGCAGCAGAAGCATAGTAATTCCCCGTTTCTGTTTGTTTAGAAAAAGCCAGTGAATTATTTGTCGTAATAGCCGTTCTGTAAATTACATCTTGCCAGTCGGTATTGCCTCCGTGGTCAAATGCAGGATCTTTAATCGCTTTTCTGTATTGATCAGCATCTAAAACATCCAGTTTATTGGCAACATTCGCTATTCCGGTATAAGAATCAAAAGTTAAAGTTCCTTCTCCTTTTGATCCTTTTTTAGTAGTCACCAAAACAACTCCGTTAGATCCTCTAGCTCCATAAATGGCTGCAGCCGAAGCATCTTTCAAAACTGTGATCGATTCGATATCACTATTATTCAAAAAGTTTAATGGATTTTTAGCCGATGAACTTCCAAAACCAACATTACTTGCGCCAGGACTTACATCATCATTAGACAATGGCACTCCATCAACTACAAATAAAGGTGTACTTCCGCTTCTGATAGAACCTACTCCACGAATCGTTACATTTACTCCTGCTCCCGGCTCACCACTTGTACTCACCACACGAACACCAGCTACTTTTCCTTGCAATAATTGGTCTGGAGAAATAGTAGGACCTTGTTTAAAATTAGCAGCTTCCAATTGTGTAACAGCTCCGGTAACATCTTTTTTAGATTGTTTCCCGTAACCTATAACTAAAACCTCTGCCAATTCAGCAGTATTTGGTTCTAACTGAATGGTCATAAAACCACTTTGTGCTGCTAACGTTTTTGTTTTATATCCTAAATAAGAGATTTCGATTGTTTTTCCTTCTCCAACCGTAAATTCAAATTCACCATCAAAATTTGTAGTTGTTGAGTTCGATGTACCCGTTTCTACAATTGTCGCTCCAGGAATTGGCACTTTATTTTCGTCAACAATTTTTCCTTTTACTTTAATTCTGTCAACTGCTTTATGAGTTGTATTTTTTGGAGCTTCTGTTTTCTGAATTAAAACTAATTTTCCATTAATGTTATAATTAAAATTAGCTTTTTTAGAAAGGTCATTCAAAATAAAGGCAACAGATTCGTTAGTATAATTTACCGTATAAACCGTATTATCTGCAATTATAGCTTGCCCGTAGCTAAATTTATAATCTGTTTGCTGGCTTAATTTTGAAAAAATAGAAACAAGTGTCGCTTTTTCTATTTTATTTTTTACATTTGATTTTTCAGGAAAACTTGTTGTACTGTAACCATTTTGAATGGCCAGTAACGCCATTACTAAAAAGACAATTCTCTTTAGATTTAAATAGGAAAGTTTAAAATACATGATTTAAGTTATTGGTTTTTTATCGATACTTAATTATTAATCGCAGTTGTTCTCAGCAACTGCTTTTTTTGTTTTTAATCCACTTTTACTATTTCGCCATAAACTCTGAATTTTAGGTTTGTGATATAATTAATTTGTTCTAAAACATTCTTTAATGATGCGTCCTTCTTAATGAACACCGTTAACGGCGTTGCTAATACGTGTTCATTATCATATTGAAATGAAACGCCGTACTTATATTGTAAAATCGTGATAACTTGTTTAAGCGTAGTTTGATTTAGCGTGACGTCGGTATTATACCAATTCACTAAATAAGACTTGTCTGCCAGTTGTTTGGTTAATTTTTGCGATTCAAACAATGCTTCTTCATTCGGAACCAAATCAACACTCTGTCCTTTTGAAGTAACATTTACTTTTCCGGTTACAACAATCACTTCACATTTTGATTTTGATAACTGAATGTGAAATGAGGTACCAACTACTCGTGTTTTAATTTCGCCTGAAGTAATGATAAAAGGATGCGTTTTGTCTTTGGCCACTTCAAAAAACGCATTTCCTTTTAATAGCGAAACTTTTCTTTCATCGCCCTGAAATTTTTCAGGATATTGAAATATAGAATTTGCTGCCAGATAAATTTTCGAGCCGTCATTTAATTGGATAGATTCGGGGGCATCTAAAGTTTTAAATGTTAATTGCTTTTCAACTGAAAAACCTGGTTTAAAAAAAAATCCCAAACCAACAAGAAAAAGAATACTGGCAGCGGCCATGTATTTTAAATAAGGATTGAAGCTTCTCTTCTTTCCTATTCGAAGTTGAATTTCTTCATATATATGTTGCGAAACTTCATCTGGATTTCCCATTGCAGTTTCATTCCATTTTGAATTTTGATATTGGTCAAAAGCAAAATCATTTATTAGATTTTCTTCTGCTATTGAAGTTTTATTTCGTGAACTTTTGTCGAGTAAATGTTCTAAACTATGTTTGATTCTTTTTATCATACTTGCTGTTATTACAAGTAAGTACCAGAATCACGAAATCGTACTATCGGGAAATATTATGAAAACATCAACGGAAAGTTATCTTAAAACTTTTGATGTAAAATGATGTATGGAGCCAGCCAGGCAAGGTCTTTTAGGCCTTCACGAAGTTGTTTTAAGGCAGAAGAAATTTGATTTTTTACCGTTTGTTTCGAAATTCCGAGTTCATCGGCAATTTGGTCTATAGACATATCCTGAAATTTGTACATCAATAAAACTTCTTTTCGTTTCTCCGGAAGTTTATCTAATAAAGTATAAAGCGAATCCATTAATTCAGGATCTATTGAGGCGAAATTATCAATAACATAATCTTCAAACTGATCTTCCAGAATGGTCTTGTCAAAACGATTATTTTGGTAATGTTTGAAAACCTGGTTTTTTACCGCGCGAAACAAATACGGTTCAATTGCATTAATATTTAAATCGTCTTTTCGTTCCCATAAATCAATAAACACATCCTGAACGATGTTCTGCGCCAAGTCTTTATCCTGAGTCATCGTATACGAAAACGCATTGAGCCTTTTCCAGTATTCGGTATACGTTTGTTCAAAAATTTCAGGATTTTTCATAGCTGCTTTTGGTAGTATTTGGTGATGTAAAATAATAAAATGTTGTACCAAAGTTTTTTGTCTCAAGATTAACTTTAAATTAAATAATGAATTCTTTTGCTGTATAAATACTACTATTTTCAGGCAAAATTGACAATCGGTTTGCGATTTCTTTTTCTTAATCTAACATAAAATTCAACTACTGTTTTTAATTTAGTGCTCTCTAAAAAGTGTTCTCTTTTGATGCGTCCCCTAATCTAGTAACACTTTTACATTTTAAATCATGAAACAAATTCTGTTTACCCTATTTCTTGCCGGCGCCATAAACAGCAGCGTTAAGGCGCAAAATGACAATTTAAAAATCAATCAAATTCAGGTTATCGGATCTCACAACAGTTACCGTCACGCGATTGAAACCGATTTATACAATTTTATCCAGGCTAAAGACACCAGCCGTTCTTTAAAAGGTTTACAATACACGCATATCTCCATTACAGAACAATTGAACAAAGGGTTGAGAAATCTTGAAATTGATGTTCAGGCAGATCCTAAAGGTGGGAAATTTGCGCACCCAAAAGGTTTGGACCTTGTAAAATCTGAAGAAGCTTATGATCCAAATGGAGAAATGAAAAAACCGGGTTTTAAAGTTTTTCATATGATCGATATCGATTTTAGAACTTCCTGCTACACGCTACAAAATTGCCTGGCAGAATTAAAAAAATGGTCTGACGCTAATCCGGATCACGTTCCGGTTTTTATTACTTTGGAGCCAAAAGATGATGATAGTCACTTAGGTACAAAAGCAGAAAAATTTACACCTGAATTGTTCGATGCTTTAGATAAAGAACTTAGAAAAGGTTTAGGAAATAAACTAATCACACCAGATATGGTGCGTGGTAAGTACAAAACTTTGGAAGAAGCCGTTTTGAATAACAATTGGCCAACCTTGAAAAAAGCAAAAGGTAAATTCTTGTTTATATTAGATAACAACGGAGCCAAAAGAGATTTATATGCTTTGAATCATCCTTCCTTAAAAGGACGTGCCGTTTTCATCAATGCAGAACCTGGAAAACCAGAAGCAGCCACTTTATTCAGAAATAATTCTGAAGATCCTCAAATTGCTGATTTAGTTAAAAAAGGCTACATAATCAGAACCAGAGCCGATTCTGATACTAAGGAAGCCCGTAAAAATGATTATTCACACTTTGAAGCTGCTAAAAAATCAGGAGCTCAAATTATTACAACCGATTATTATTTACCGAGTACGTTTTTCAATTCTCCTTATCAGGTAAAATATGATGATGGGACTTATGTGAGAGTGGATCCGGTTAATGGAGCTCAATAAGTTTTCAGTCTCAGTGACAGTTTTCAGTTTTGAAATGAGTAAAATTTAACCGCAAGGTTCGCAAAGGTTTACGCAAGGTTCGCAAAGCTATAATTGACAAAGCTTTGCGAATTTTTGCGTTTTCTAAAGACAATCTAAAGCAAAAAAAACTTTGCGCCCTTTGCGGTTAAATTACTTCAATCTAGTAATCACACCACTCTTCAAATCAACAATAAAATGATCTGCAGGAACCTCATGCATGAATTTAGTGAAGATGATTAAAAACAATCGCATCTGGTTTCGCAAAGGTTTTTCTTTTGAAGTATCGGCTGCATGATTTTCAAAAAACATTTGAGATAGTACTTTATATTGTTTTGCTCTTGCTGTTCCCACATCAGCTAAAGCCAATTCATCGGCACTTCTGAAACGATAAAAATCAACTAATAAATCATAACCTGTCCAGTTAAAATCTTCTTTTTTAAGTTTATTTACTTTTAAATATTGAGCCGATCTTACCTTTGCTTCTTCCCACTCCTTTTGGAATCTTTCTTTGTTTTTCAACACTTCATCAAAATCGTTATTTGACTGAACGCTCGCCAAAACCAATAAGTCCTGTGCAGAAAGTTTCAGAAAAAAATCTTTGAAAGAAGAAGGCCAATCGTCTGATAAAAAACGTAGACGAACCAATTCTTTCAAATGGAAATCGGTAAAATCATGGTAGTTTTTGGTTTTCAGAATATCGATATTCCAAATGTCTTTTGTTCTTTGATTTTCTAAAAACTGGTATTCCATTTTGTACAAATCAAAAAGCTCATTATATCTCGGGACATCATCAATTGTGATCGTTTGAATATCAACTACATTATCTTTTTTAATCGTCAATAATTTATAAGCCGGAATATAAGCGGCTAAAGATGGCGTCTGAATATTGACCAGAGTATTCCCTTTTTCCGTCGTGCGGATTCCGGTATCGTTAATATGCATGTGACCACCAAAATGAATTTTCAATCCGGCATCTGCAAAAGTTTTCGCGACTTCTTCTACCGGAACCCTGTTCAACTGCCATTTATTTGGCCCAAGCAGTTCTTTTATTTCCGCAGAAGCATCATCATTAAAATCAATCATCGGGAAATGACTGAAAGCGATTAAAGTTTTGCCTTGTTTATTGGCTTCCGCCGAAATGTCTTCCACCCATTTTATAAGATGTTTTTTATTCGAAAGTACATTATTGTAACCCGTGCTCGCTTCCGAATAATTTTTAGGATCTTTAGGATCGCCATCATTTTTCTTCGGAATATATACGTTTCCATCGATTGCCATTAACCAAAGTCCCTCGATAGGTTCAACGACATAACTGACATCCGGAACTTCAAATCCTGGCGCAACATTATAAACTCTGTTCGACAATAAAGCGGCTTGCGAAGCTTTTTCAAAACTATAATTCTGACTGTTATAAGTCGAAAATGGAGTTGCCCAGAATTTGTATTTTTTATTCGGATAAAAGCCAAAATCTTTTAATCCGTCTGTAATTCCTAAATAACCCATTTTTGCAATATCGGCTGTTACAATTACAGGCTGTTCGGTACTTAAATTTGGCTTATAAAGACCGTCTTTGCTATAAATGGGTTGGCTTTTTCCGTCTTTACCAAGAAAATCTTCTTTACCGGAATCTTGCGCAAAAGGTCCAACGGGATCATGATTTCCAGTGGTAATAAAAAATTCAATGTTGTATTTTTTGCTGTATTGTGCTAATATTTTTTCTAATCCACGAACGTGAATCGGCTGACCGTCATCTGTATAATCTCCGGGAAGTGCTACGTATTTTATTTTTCGCTTTGCGATATCCTCCAAAGCAGCGATGAAAGCAAAATAATTCTCATTAAAAATTCGGGTCGAATGCAATTGCGAAGACATCGTTCGGATCAAAGTATATTGTCCGGTTTTTGGATTCTGTATACCTTTATAATCATTATCTGAAAAGGTTCCGAATAAATCCTGTAGATGTACATCTGATAAAAAAGCGATTTGAGTGCCGTTCAGTTTTTTAGTATTTTGGGCTGAAATCGTAGCATTCAGAAAAATAGCAAGTAGCAATATAAAATAGGCTTTATATGCTGTATTTTTTAATTTCATTAGGTTAAAATTTTAAAAGATTTATGAAATGGCGCAATCATAAAAGAACGTGCAATTTTATGTTTAAAAATCTCAAATGCGTTTAACCTATTGTTATGGAATGATAATTTTATTGCAGGGTCTATTTAACCGCAAGGTGCGCAAAGTTTTTTTGCTGCTCGATAATCAGAAATTGAAAGTTCGCAAAGCTTTGTCAAAAAAAAGCTTTGCGAACTTTGCGTAAATCATTGCGTGCCTTGCGGTTAAATTATATTTTATTTCAATTTAAAATTTCAATAGCTCTTCCAGTTCATCGTAACTACTAAATACGATAGCACCTTCATTTTTTAAATCATCAAAATTATTATCATTCACAAAACCATACACTTTAAAACCGCCTCTTATCCCTGCCATTACTCCCGCTTTACTGTCTTCAACCACAATACAATCTTTAACCTCAAAACCCATTTCTTTTGCAGCAAATAAAAAAATACCGGGATCAGGTTTCCAACTATTAATTTGATAAGCACTGAATATTTTATTTTCGAATTTATCCAGTAAACCAGCTGTTTCAAGATTCAGTCTGATTTTTTCAACCGGACCGCTGGAAGCCACACAATACGGAATTTTTAATTTTTCGATAAAATCGACAACGCCTTCCATTGGTTTAACCCGAGTTTTGAAAGCCTCAAAACTTCTTTCTCTATATTCTGATTCAAAGTTATCCGGAAGTTTTTTTCCAATGCAATTCTCAACATGCAGGAAACATTCTTTTAAATTTCGGCCGTTAAAATTGCTGTAAGCATCTTCAATTTTCATTTCAAACCCATGTTCGGCGGCCATTGAAAGCAAAATTTCATTTCCTATTTTTTCTGTATCGACCAAAACACCATCGCAATCGAAAATAATACACTTAACTTCCATACTTTATAATTACATTTTTAATTATCCTGTTGACAGGAAATGTAAATTACAAAAAATACTTTTATAAAACGATTGGGATTTAAAGCGAAGTCGAAATTTTTGAAATGATTTGGACAATAAAATCGGCCTGGGCAGGATTTATTTTTTTGAGGGCTTCTGCAGTCTGAAACCATTCTGCTCGATCTACTTCAGGAAAACTTTTCATGCTGCCTGATTTTGGCGGCCATTCCATTTCAAATTCATTACTTTTTACCAAAGCAACATCAATATCAAATTCGACAGCCCAGGCAAAAACGGTTTTTCCTGATTTCAGTTTAACCGATTCAAGGTTTATAAAATCACCATCAATTTCAAAACCCGTTTCTTCGTGAAACTCACGTCTTGCAGCTTCCAACGGATCTTCATCGTCTGTAAATTCACCTTTGGGAATAGACCAGCTTTCTAAGTCTTTATTTTTCCAAAATGGCCCACCGGGATGCACCAATAAAAAATAAATAGTCGAATCTATAAATTTATAAAGCAATAGGCCAGCACTTTGTTTCATAGTTTTAATAATTATACCTAAAGATAAGATATTATTACCAACTATATTTCAAAATTAATCTGGCATTAAATGGAGTTCCAGCTGTAAAATGTATTTCTTCTACGGGATCTGTTTCATTAGCTAATCTCGTTTCTGTCAGGAATTGAGTTTCTTTCCATTTTGTATCGAAAATGTTATCAATATTTAATCCGATAGAAATCTTTTTAATTTGATAATTTACAGAAAAATCAGTGATACAATATCCTTTTGCAACTACAGAATTATCTTCATTTGCTGGTCTGTCGCCTAAAAATCTTGTTCTTAAACTTCCAGAAAAACCATATAAATCCTTAACCGATATGCCATTCATCAAAGTATGAACCGGTGCAAGTGGCAAATAATCGTTTCCTTTAGGTTCATCCATAGAGCGTGCATACGTATAGGTATAATCTGTGTTCCAAAATAACCAATTCGTAAGCTGATATCTAAAGCCAAAATCAAATCCTTTTCGCTCGGTTTGCCCACTTGGCTCAACAACAGCTTCATCTCCAACGTATACAAATTCTTGTGCCAGATATAAATACCAAATAGCCGAATTCACAATCATTCTTGGGAACGGTTTCCAGTTGATTCCAATATCTGCACCGTAAGTTTCCGGAAGAATCTCCTGCCCTTTTTGAGCTACTACTACGCGGGTATCATTACTATGAAACCCTTTTCCCATCTTTAAAAAATATTGCAAAGTGGTATTTTCCGTATACAAGAAATTTAGTTTTGGACTTAAAATCGCTTTACTTTGTGTTTGATTGCTATAAGTTGGAGCCAACTGATCTTCATAACCAAATTTAAAATAATCTAAACGTAAACCAGAATTGATAAGCCATTTTCCTGAAGTAAAATCAAAACTAGTATAAGTAAAAAGATTGCTCTGATTTACATTTCCAAGACTCAAATAATCCAAAACGGTTTTTCTGTTTACAGTATGCGATAGTTCAACATCTTTATTATTGTCATTTCTTAATCCTGCACCCAATTTAAAGAACCATTTTTCATTTATTTTTCGGTCATATTCAGACTGAAAACCAAGAATTGTCCTGTTCTCTTTTTGTTTGATTTGATCGCCATTAACAGGATCGTTGAGAAAAAAAGTAAAATTAGAAAACAATTCAAAATCATATTTACTTAAATACGCACTATTTTTAATCTGTGATTTATCATCGATTTTAGAATCATATTGAAGATTAAAATTGGTTCTTCCCGTTGTTCCTCCTTCATTAGGATCAATGGCGCCAAAATGAGAAATAGTTCCGTCATTTACAGCACGATCCGGAATTTGTCCGCTGGCATCCCATTGGCTTGTAAAGTGAGATAAAGAAACTGCCAATTTATCTCCGTTATTAACTTTAGCAGTATATTTTGCAAATAAATTGATTCGGTTAAAATTTTGCGGGGCATCAAAATAACCATCTGTCATCATGTATTCTCCGGCAAAATATGCCGATTGATTTTCGGTGTGAAGCAAATTAAACAATGCCACAGTCCTAAAAGTATCAAACTGACCCACTTCAAATGAAACAGCGCTATTATCCAGCTTTTCTTTAGTAATAAAACCAATATAACCGGCAGTTGTAAAATCACCTTTATCGGCAAAATACGAGCCTTTATCAAAATCAATTTTATCAACCGTTTCCGGAATGACAAAATGTAGATCGGCATAACCCTGACCGTGCGCATGAGAAACCATATTTACAGGCATTCCGTCTACAGAAACATTAATATCTGTTCCGTGATCGCAATCGAATCCTCTCAAAAAGATCTGCTCCGCTTTTCCGCCACCTGCATGCTGTCCTATAAATAACCCAGGGATCTTTCGCATTAAATCCTGCGAATTTGAAATGGGCTGAATTTGAAAATCGATTTTAGAAATAGTGTTTAAATATTTCAGATTATTTGTGATTGTCACTTCTTCTAATAAAAATGATTTTTCATCTATAATTATGGAAAGCATTTCATTATTTGAGAGCTTAATATTTTTAGCAACATAGCCTTGTTTAGTTACTCGTAAACTATCATCAGACTTGGTATTTTCCAAAACAAATTTTCCATTTACATCACTATGAGCGTGTACTTTTGAAAAGAAATTGTAGACCATTACATCGTTTAACGGTTTTCCATTTATATCAGTTACAACGCCATTAACCGACTGCGCTTTTATCGAAAATGACAAAATAAAAATTCCAATAACAAATAATAGTCTCATAGATTTTGGGGACAACTTAAAAATTAAAAGTGGCAAAAATAACGGAACAATAGCCAGAAATCCAATGAACACTAGTTAAATATTGTAATTATAATAATAGTTTCTCTTTTCAAATCATATTCTCATTCTCTGCTTCTGTACTTTTTTGTACCCTTTATGTATTTCTATTTAAGATTTGATTTGTAATTTTAGAACTTCATAAATATTTTAGAAAGTCAAGCATTCTAAAGAAATTAAAATCCTCAAAAATTTTGAAAAAATATATTTTATTAACTACAATTCTGGCAAGTAGTTTTGCCGTTCATTCACAAACAAAAATAATTACGGTTACCAATTCTCTAGCTGTTGACAGAGAATTTGAAACTGTTGAATTGACAAAGAAAGAACTCGGATTATCTAATTCAGTCAAACTGGAAGAACTTGCCGTGAAAGAGAAAAATAGCGATTTATTTCTAGAAAGTCAGGCTGTAGATAACGATGGAGATGGAACTATGGATGTTTTATTATTTCAGCCCAAGATTAGTGCTTCTTCTAAAAAAGAATTTGAAATAGTTCCGACGGAAAATTCATCAGCAACAAAAAACATCAATTGCTATTCGAGATTTGTTCCTGAAAGAACAGACGATTATGCCTGGGAAAATAATAAGGTTGCTTTTAGAACTTACGGTCCCGTAGCACAAAAAATGGTGGAAGATAAAATAGCCGGGGGCACTTTGACCAGCGGAATTGACGCCTGGCTAAAAAAAGTTGAATACCCTATTATTAATAAATGGTATGAAAAAACGGTTTCAGGAACCGGATCTTATCACAAAGATACCGGAGAAGGTCTGGACAATTTTCAGGTTGGTCCCAGTCGTGGAATTGGTGGAATTGCTGTAAACGTAAATGGAAAATATTATTTTTCGAAGAATTTTATCAGCTGGAAAACCATTACAACAGGCCCAATCAGAACCAGTTTTATTTTAACGTATGCCGATTGGGATGCAAATGGCAATAAAATAACAGAATCAAAATTGATCAGTCTGGACTACGGAAGTTATTTGTCACGCTTTGAAATTCATATCAAAGGAACAAAATCAATTGCTGCCGGATTAACACTTCACGATAAAAAAGGAACTATTGGAACTAATATCAAAGAAGGCTGGTTAAGCCACTGGGAGCCTATTGATGATTCTGAAATTGGCATGGGTTTGGTTGCTCCAAAAAATACGCTAATAAGTTTTGATAATCATGTAACCGAAGAAAAAGACTTAAGTAACTTATACGGAAATATAAAAGTAAAAGATAATAAAGCAGTTTATTTTGCAGGTTTTGGATGGAAAAAAGGAAGTCCGTTTCAAACAAAAGCAGAATGGGAAAAGTATTTGAGTTCTTTTGCTGAGAAGGTAAATAACCCACTTGTTGTTAAGGTGAAGAAATAGTTTATTTCACGCAGATTATGAAAGATTTAAGCAGATGGGCGCAGATTTTAGTTTTATCAAATTGCAGATAAAAGTAAAAAATCATTTTTAATCTGCTTAAATCTGCAAAATCTTCGTGAAACCTCTTTTTACTTTCTAGCCGGAAAATAGTTCTCTTTCAGAATAATCTCCAATGGAATATAATGTGTTTTTTCAACCGTTTCCTGGAGCACTAATTTCTTATACAAATGATTAACCGCCATATAACCTTGTTCTTCGGGTCTTTGGTTAATCAGAAAATCGATAATTCCTTTATTTAAATATTCTATATTTTCCTTTAATAAATCGTAACCAATAATACGAACACCTTTAATATTGTTTTGCTCTAAAAATCTTGCTACAATATACGCTCTTGAATTCGGTACAAAAACGCTGTTTATTCCTGAAAACATGTCCAGGCATAACTGATCAATTCCTGAATCTTTGATGGTAACTTCTGAAAATTTAAAATTGGTCAATTCATGATGGTCTTTAAAAAAAGAATAGAACCCATCAATGCGTTGCAAATAAACTGAGGTACTTTCTATTTCACGGGTAATCTTAAAAATCAATATCTGTCGTTCATTATTTACGGCAAAACTAATTAGCCTTCCGGCCAAATAACCGCTCTGAAAAGCGTCTTGTCCAACGTAAGCATGTTCTTCATCACTAGAAATATTCGAATCGATCATCACAACCGGAATATGTTTCTTTTCGTATTCATTCAAAAAACGAACTGATTCTTCGTAGAAAATAGGTGCGAATAATAATCCGTCACACTCAAAATTCAGAACTTTTTTGACCGATTCTTTAAAAGAAGTGATATTAAAATCATAAAAAAAGTAATCTAATACAACGCCAAATTTTCCAAATTCGACAGCAGCCTTCTCTATTCCGGTAACCTGACTTTTCCAGTATTCAATGTTTTCATATTTAGGTAAGAAAACTGCAAAACGGAATTTTTTATTCAATGCCAGATTACTTGCCAGAATATTTCGTTTATAACCGTATTGTTCGATAATAGCATTTACCTTATCGACATTTTCCTGTGCCACCTGACCACGATTGTGAATGATTCTGTCAACAGTTCCAGGTGAAACATTAGCTAATGCTGCTATTTTTTTTATTGTTATGATATTCTTACTTTTTAAGTTAAAACGATTTTAAAACCGTGTAAAATTATTTTTTTTAGGTAAAGATAAGTTGTTTTACTTAACTTTTTCTATACATTTGTAAAAGCCCGTGTGCGTACACGCAAAATTACATAATTTACACACAAAACAATAATTTGTTCGCATATTAAAATAAAAAACGTAACAAAAAAATAAAATAGAAAATTTAAAATATGATTATAGATGTTTTAAGTAATGCCGCAAAATACTGTGGATTACATCCAAATTTCAAAAAAGCATTTGATTATTTAAGTCAAAATGATTTATTAAATCTTGAAGACGGCGCCTTTGAAATTGGAGAAGGATTAAAAGTAATTGTAATTTCAGGAGAAGGAACAACCAGAGAAGAAAGCATTAAAGGTTTTGAATGTCACGATCAGAATATCGACATTCAGATTTCGCTAAAAGGTCCTGAAACGTTTGCATGGAAACCGAGAGAAAAATGTGTGAATCCAAATGGAGAATACAGCGACGAAAGAGATGTTCGTTTTTTTCACGACAAACCCGATATGTTTTTTGAATTGCAGGAAGGACAATTTGCAATTTTATTCCCAACCGATGTACACGCTGCCATGATTGGCGAAGGTGCATTGAAAAAAATTGTAATTAAAGTCAAAATATAAAAAAAAATAAAATTCCAAAAATGAAATTCCAAATTCCAACTTCAAGTTTTAAAAATTGGAATTTGGAATTTTATCCGCTAAAAGCGGATTGGAATTTATTCTAAAAATAGACCTGAAATTTAAACTTACAGGTACTTAAAAATATATAATCATAAAAATCAAACATGAATTCAATATTTAATCTTGAAGGAAAAATTGCTCTTATCACTGGCGGTGCGGGTGTATTGGGAAGCAATTTTGCAAACGTATTGGCCAAACAAGGCGTAATCGTGGGAATTGTATCTCAATCTATTGAGAAAGCCAATAAAACGGTAGCTACTATAGAAAGCAATGGCGGAAAAGCTTTTGCAATACAAGCGAATGTTTTAAAGAAAGAAGAACTGGAGAAAGCCAAAGATTTTATTGTAGAAAAATACGGTCGTCTTGATATTTTGATCAATGCTGCCGGAGGAAATATGCCGGGTGCAACGATACAACCTGATCAGGCTATTTATGATATGAAAACGAATGATTTACAACAAGTAGTCGATTTGAATATTATTGGAACAATGCTTCCAACACAGGTTTTCTCTGAACTTTTTGCAAAACAAAAAGAAGGGAATGTCATTAATATCTCATCAACATCAGCACAGAGACCTTTAACAAGAGTTGTTGGTTATTCGGCAGCAAAAGCCGCAATTGACAATTTCACCAAATGGATGTCGGTTGAACTGGCTTCAAAATATGGAGAAGGAATTCGTGTAAACGCAATTTCACCTGGCTTTTTTATTGGAGAGCAAAACAGGGCTTTATTGTTGAAGCCGGATGGTAACTTAACGCCAAGAGGTGAAAAAATCATTGATCATACCCCAATGGGAAGATTTGGAAAACCAGAAGATATTGACGGTGCGCTTTTATTTTTATGCAGCGATATGTCAAAATTCGTGACGGGAACCATTATAGTTGTAGATGGAGGATTTGCTGCTACTAGTATTTAAAAAAATATAATCAAAACATACCTACAAGGTTTTGGAAACCTTGCAGGACAAAAACGAATAATATATGGAACAAACATTAAGATGGTTCGGACCAAACGATCCGGTTTCTTTGCAAGATATTAAGCAAACCGGTGCTACAGGAATTGTTACCGCATTGCATCATATTCCGAACGGACAAGTATGGGAAATTGAAGAAATTATTAAAAGAAAAGTCGAAATTGAACATGAAAACGGAGACCCTAAAAAAGGGGCTTCCGGATTGACATGGTCAGTTGTTGAAAGTATTCCGGTTCACGAAGACATTAAAAAACAAACTGGAAACTATCTTCAATACATTGAAAATTATAAGGAAAGCATTCGCAATCTGGCTTTATGCGGAATAAAATGTGTTTGCTACAATTTCATGCCGGTTTTAGACTGGTCAAGAACCGATTTATCTTACGAAGTCGAAGACGGATCAAAAGCTTTGCGTTTTGATATCAATGCTTTTGCTGCTTTTGAATTGTTTATTTTGAAAAGACCGGGAGCAGAAAAAGAATATTCAGCAGAACAAATTGAAAAAGCGACAAAATATTTTGAGGCGATGACAGATGCTGATAAAGTAAAATTACAGCAAAATATTTTAGCAGGGCTTCCGGGTGCTGAAGAAGCCTATTCTGTAGAAGATTTTCTGGTAACTTTAAGTGGATACAATCATATTAACAGACAAGCTTTAAAGGAAAACCTTTTCTTCTTTTTAAAGGAAATTATTCCGGTTGCAGAAAGTAAAGGTGTTTTGATGGCAATTCATCCGGACGATCCTCCCTACCCGATTTTAGGCTTACCAAGAGTGGTGAGTACAGAAGAAGATTTAATGGAATTAATGAATGCTGCTCCGTCTCAATCAAATGGATTTACGATGTGTACGGGTTCATACGGCGTTCGCGCTGATAATGATTTACCGGGAATCGTAAGACGTCACGGTGATAAAATGAATTTTATTCATTTAAGAAGTACACAAAGAGATGCAGAAGGAAGTTTCTATGAAGCCAATCATCTTGAAGGAGATGTTGATATGTACGAAGTTGTAAAAGCGATTATTGAAGTAGAAAAAAGAAATAACAGCCAATTGCCAATGCGTCCGGACCACGGACACCAGATGCTGGATGATTTGAATAAAAAGACAAATCCGGGTTATTCTGCAATTGGGCGTTTAAGAGGTTTAGCCGAATTACGAGGGCTTGAAATGGGGATTAAAAGAACTGTCTAAGTTTTTTGCCACAGATTTAACAGATTATAAGATTTTTTTTCGCCACGAATTCACGAATTTTTTAAAATTATGCGTAATCATTCGTGAATTCGTGGCTATTTTTTCTTTCCAGAATTACTACTAACTACCACCAATAACCACAAAAACCATGAACCGCCACACCATTATAATTTGTTGCAGCCTCTTTGCAAGTAGCATTGTAATGAGTCAGCAAATACCCAAAATACTGACCGATTCAAAAACAAATTACCTTCCTGATTTCAGTTATGCCGGCTATCATTTCGGCGAAAGCCAAATTCCGGAATCTACTGGAAAAGTTATTAATGCTACAGATTTTGGTGTAAAAGCAAATGATAATTTAGACGATTCAAAAGCTTTATTGAAAGCTATAAAAGCAGCAACTTCTACAGAAGGAAATGTGATTCTGCAATTACCTGCGGGACGAATTATACTGAGTGATATTTTGTATATCGAAAGAAGCAATTTTGTACTTCGCGGTACAGGTTCTGGTGAAAACGGAACGGAGATTTTCTGCCCCAGACCGATGATGTATCTTAAAGATCCTGCATCATTGGCGGAACTTCGTGAGTATTTAACCACTTTTGATAAAAGACAGCGCGAAACAGAAAACAATATTGATTTACCTTTTTCTCAATATGCCTGGTCGGGCGGCTTTATCTGGACGCAGATTCCTGGAGAACGTGTAAAATCGTATCTGGATAAATACGAACCCACTCCAAATGTTTTGGCAAAAGTGAGTTCCGGAAATATGGGCGAACATGTTATCAATGTTTCTGATGTAAAAGATTTGAAAGTTGGCGATATTGTCGAGCTCCAATTATTTAATAAAGAAGGAGAAAATGGCGAAATCATCAAGGATTTATACAAAGGCGCCAAAGTAAAACCGGGTTCACATCACTGGCAATTCCCAAAATTGCCAATTGTACGACAACAAGTTGAAATCACTAAAATTTCAAATTCAAAAATTACGATCAAAACGCCTTTGACCATTGCGATAAAACCAAATTATCAGGCACAATTGGTTGAATGGAAACATTTAAATGAAGTTGGCATAGAGCATATTCGCTTTACTTTTCCTGATATTCCACGAGTCGCACACCATGTTGAACCGGGAAATAATGCGATCTTTTTAACCCGTCTTTTCAATAGCTGGGTTAAAGATATTGTCATTACAAATTCAGATAGCGGAATTTTAGCCGAAGAAGATTCGAATGTTACGATTCAGGATATTGTGACAGATGGACCACATATGGCACATTATACCGTAACTTTAGGTGGTGTACATAATATTTTGGTGAAAAACCTTAAAATTTATAACAAAACAGTTCACCCGTTGAGTTTCAATACATTTGCTACAAAAAACGTGTATCAGAATTGTGACCTTTTTGCTGAACCTTTATTAGATCAGCATTCGGGTGCCAATCATCAAAATTTATTTGACAATATTACAGTTCATATCAATCCGGATAAAAACAATAGTTATCTATTATTTGGCGGAGGCGGCGCAGATTACTGGAAACCTTCACACGGACCTTTCAGCACGTTTTGGAATCTCAATATTCAGATCGAAAAACCAGTTGATAGTGCAAAGCCGGTTTTATTATACGGCATGAAAGATGGAGCTTTTGCGAGAATTATTGGTGTTAATGGTAATGCTAAATTCGAAGTAAAATATGAACCTGACCCTTATATTGAATTTTTGAATACAGCTCTGGATCAGATTCCGTCGCTGTATGATTATCAATTGCAAAGGCGCTTGAAAAAATAATTTTAAAAGAGGTACAAAGGGGCAAAGGTTCAGAGGAACAAAGGTTCCAAAAAATTACTTTACCACTTTACTACTTCATAATAGAAAAAAACCTTTGCTCCTTTGCTCCTCTGAACCTTTGCACCTCAAAAAAAAATCACCATGAAATACAAAATAACTTTTCTGGTTTTATTATTTATTTCAGGGAATGTATTTTCCCAAAATAAATATCGTCTCAAAAATATATCTACGACTGACGGACTTTCGCAGAGCTCTGTCATTGCTATTCATCAGGATAAATTTGGGCAAATGTGGTTTGGTACACGCGACGGACTGAATAAATATGACGGCAGCCGGTTTACGATTTTTAGAAATGATATTTCGGATAAATCTTCCATCAGTAACAATGATATTTTAGCTATTGAAGAAGATAATTCGGGAAAAATTTGGGTTGGTACTTACAACGGACTAAATTGTTATAATCCTGTAACCAATACTTTTACAAGATATCTGCATACCAAAAACAATCACACAATAAGCGGAAATGCCATTTGGAGCATCCGGGAAATTGGTAACGAAATGTGGTTCGGAACTTCAAAAGGATTGACCATTTACAATAAAAAAACGGGACAATTTACTTCGACATTTCACTCTGACACCGATAATACAACACTGCCGAGCAATAATATACTAAGTATTTTACAAACCAAAAAAGGTCAAATCTGGATTGGAACGACGAAAGGTTTGTGCGTGCTGACCGATAGGAAAAATGGAAAATTTGTTTTTAGAAACTATCCTTTAAATGCGACTGAATTATTAACAGTTCAGGCACTTGCTGAAGATCGGTTTAATAATATCTGGGTAGGTACAAAAAACAAAGGGCTTTTAAAATTTAGTCCGGCAACAAATAAATATGTTTCGTTTTTATCTTCTGATAAATTAAATGAACTCAACGCTGATATTCGTGCTTTAACTATTGACAAGGAAGGTTCTTTATGGATTGGCGCCTACGACGGAATTTATATTTTGGGCCAGGATAAAAGCATTGAAAAAATAAATAACAGCAACAATAACAACGGAATTGACAAGGTTAAATCGGTTTTTCTCGACAAAAAAGGATCGGTTTGGATTGGCTGTTATTATAAGGGCGTGAATATTTGGGATGTTTCGAATGTCAACTTTTCGAACTATAATCAGAATTCGAAAAAGATTCCGATGAGCTTTGATGTGGTAAGTTCCATTATTTCGGATAAAAACAAAAATATTTATTTTGGAACAGAAGGTGGCGGAATCACAATTTACAATGCCAATACAGGATCTACAAATTACATCAACAGCAAAAGCGGACAAACGACCAAAAATGATATTAAAGCGATGTGTCTTGCCGAAGACAATATCTTGTGGATGGGAACTTTCTCCAAAGGAATTTCTGTTTATAATACCGTTTCTAAAAGAGTTGAAGACAATCGAATTTCACCTGAATTAGATAATTTATTGAAAGACACAGGTGTTTATTCCATTAAAACAGAAGGAAACGGAATCTTGTGGATTGGTACTTTTAGTAAAGGATTGATTCGGTACAACACTATTTCCAAAACTTTTCATATTATCGGAAACGATAATACAAAACCGAATTATTTAACCAATAATATCGTCAGAACGATTTTAGTTGACAAACAAAAAAGGCTTTGGGTTGGAACTCAAAACGGATTGAATCTTATGACACTGTCCAATTTTCAACCTACCAAATACGCGATAAAACATTTCTTTTTTGATACTGCAGCTTTGGCAGGAGATGATATTTTGACGTTGTTTCAGGATTCTCAAAATAAAATTTGGGTTGGAACAAAAGCAAAAGGACTGCATTATTTTGATGGAAAAAAATTCAACAGAATAAACCTAAAAATAGGAAATACGGTCATCACATCTATCCATTCTATTTTGGAAGATGATGATAAAAATCTTTGGATCAGTACCAATCAGGGCATTATAAAATACAGCACAACCAGAAAAACAGTTGTGATTTACGATCAAAAAGACGGTTTGGCGAGCAATGAGTTTAATGACAATTCAGCTTTAAAATTAGATGCCAATAAGTTTTATTTCGGAAGCCCATCTGGTGCCACTTATTTTGATGCACGAAAAATTTCCTTAAACCAATATGCTCCTCAGGTTTTAATTACAGACTTGAAAATCCAAAATGAAACGATTAATCCTCAGGATTCTACCGAAATTTTGGAGAAAAGCATCGGTTATACGAAAACCATCACTTTGGATTATGACAAGGCTAATTTTGCGATTAATTTTGCGATTCCGAATTACATTCGTTCAAAAAACAATCAATACAGTTACCGATTAACAGGCCTGGAAGATAACTGGACTATTACCAAAAATACCGAAGCCATTTATGCCATTCAAAATCCGGGCACTTATGTTTTTGAAGTTCGTGGCGCTAACAATGATGGTGTGTGGAATAAAGTTCCCACAACCCTGACTGTTGTGGTAAATCCGGCTCCGTGGCGCAGTATCTGGGCCTTTTTATTATACGGAATCATAATTGGTTCTGCTTTATACGGTTTGATCTGGATCATGAAATCGAAAGCCAGATTGAAACAAAAACTGGAATTAGAATATTTGGAAACCAAACGTATCGAAGAAAATAACAGGGCAAAACTGGATTTTTTTACTAATATCTCGCATGAATTCAGAACCCCTTTGACTTTAATTTTAGGACCGTTGCAACAGATTTTATCCAATTATAACGGTACTAATGAAATGTACAAAAAGCTACTGGTAATTGAAGGAAGTGCCAATCATTTGTTGAGTCTGATTAACCGTTTAATGGATTTCAGAAAACTTGAAAACGATCAGGTTAAACTGGAATCTGCCAATGGAAATATCGTAAAATTCACCAGAGAAATCTTTTTATCTTTTATAGAATATGCCAAAGATGGAGGCTACGAATATACTTTTGAACCTGAAGAAGAGGAAATTCTGGTATATTTCGACCGTTATAAACTCGAACGTGTCTTTTATAATTTGATCTCGAATGCCTTTCGTTATACACCAAAAGGCGGAACTATTAACATTAAAATCAATCACGATCATGAAAACCTTTTTATTGCCGTAGAAGATTCAGGTGCCGGAATTGCCGAGGAACATATTGATAAAATCTTTGATTTGTTTTTTGAAGTTCCGTTACATAACAACGTTCAGAAAAACTATAATAAAGGAACCGGAATTGGATTATCTATCGTAAAAAACATTGTCAAACTTCACAAAGGAAATATTGATGTAACGAATAAAGAAACTGGTGGGGTTGTTTTTAAAGTTACGCTTCCGTTAGGGCGTGCACATCTTTCAGACGATGAAATTATTCAGGATTTTAAAATTAGTGATGACATTGCACAATATACCAATCAACTTCAGACTGCGGAAATAACAGAAACCGAAGACATCGAAGACTTTGTGGTAAATGCCGAAAAACAAACTATCCTATTGGTTGAGGATCATAAGGTTTTGCGAAGCTTCATGAAAAATTTACTCAAAAAAGAGTACAATATTATCGAAGCCGAAAATGGTAAAATTGCCTTTGAAAAAGCATTGCAATTTGTTCCGAATCTAATTATCAGTGACGTTATCATGCCGGAAATGGTTGGGACGGAGCTTTGTTCAAAAATAAAAGAAAATCTAAAAACAAGTCATATTCCGGTTATATTACTTACTTCAAGATCGTCACTGGTCTATAAATTTGAAGGACTCGAAAGCGGTGCCGATGATTATATCAGTAAACCTTTTAATTTAATGGAATTCAAACTTCGCGTTAAAAACCTTTTGAATTCAACCGAAAGACTTAAAAACAAATTTGCCAGCGAAGACAATTTTGTGCCTTCAGAAATTACGGTTTCTTCTCTGGATGAAGAACTATTGAAAAAGGCCTTCAAAATTGTGGAAGAAAACATTTCGAATGAACAATTCGATATTCCGTTTTTCTGTGCCGAATTAGGCGTGAGCCGAACTATGTTATTCTTAAAAATTAAAGCATGGACAAATTATACACCAAACGAATTTATTCATGAAATACGATTAAAGCGTGCCGCTCAATTATTAGAACAAAATAAACTTAATGTTTCTGAAGTGAGTTATAAAGTTGGTTTTAATAATCCGAAATACTTCAGCAAATGCTTCCAGAAAAAGTACGGAGATACTCCGTCTCAATTTGCTGACAAATTTTCGAAACCAATGTCAGTAATTTAAACAATCCACTGTTTTCAAGGCTTAAAAAAGGGTATCTGTATTTTTAGATACCCTTTTTTGTATTTCTATATCGTTTTCGAAACCTACATTTGCCTTATGAAATTCAAGACAACCAAATTCGTATTGCTGCAAATTCTCTTCATGCTGCTGATAATCGGAATGAGTTTATTGCTTTTTTATTTTATCTAACATTAACCTTAAAACCAAAAAATGAATGTTTACAAACCAAACAATTAAATCGCTTAAATGGTGTTTTCTGGTACTCTTCTTACTAGTAAATATCGTGATGAATGCACAGGAAAGAAAAGTCACCGGAAAAGTTACTTCCAGCGAAGATTTACTTGGGCTTCCTGGTGCCAATGTTTATATCAAAGGATCTTCTGTGGGAGCATCTGCTGATATGGATGGAAACTATACTGTAATAGTTTCAGAGAAAAATGCCGTTTTAGTTTTTAACTATGTGGGATATCAAACTGTAGAAGTACCATTGGGAAATAAAACAGTTGTCAATGTAAGTTTAAAACCAGATACTAAAAATCTTGATGAAGTTGTTGTGGTAGGTTACGGTACTCGTAAAAAAAGTGATATCACCGGTTCTGTATCTTCGGTAACGGCAAAAGAATTGACAGCTTATCCTTTATTAAATGCAGAGATGGCTCTACAAGGCCGTGCTGCAGGGGTTTCGGTACAATCGAATAATGGTGGTGAGCCAGGCGCTCCCGTAAAAATCAGGGTTCGTGGAGGAACGTCAATCAACGCTAGTGGAGATGCACTTATTGTAGTTGACGGTTTTGCAGGCGCTTCTATGCCGGCTCCTCAGGACATCGCTTCGATTGAGATTTTAAAAGATGCCTCAGCTACTGCTATTTACGGATCAAGAGGTTCAAACGGGGTTATTATGGTTACGACTAAAAAAGGAAAACCAGGAGCGCCGGTTATTGAATTCAGTAACTCGACTTCAGTACAATCTGTCAATAACCAATTAGATTTATTAAATGGAGATCAGTTCGTAGCTTACAGAAAAAGTTTTACAACGCACACTTCGGGCGGAGCTAATACAGACTGGCAGGATGTTATTTATCGCGACGGAATGATTTCGAATTCACAACTATCATTTTCTGGTGGTTCAGATAAAATCAGATATTATGTTTCGGGAAATTATTACAATCAAAACGGTGTTGTAATCAATTCAGGAATTGACAAATACACGATTGTAAGTAATCTTGAAGCTGATTTGAGCGACAAGTTTAAAGTGGGCCTGAACTTATTTACCAGCAAACAAAACAAAGACGGAATCATCAGTCAGACGGGAGCCGGAGGAACTGGTGCTGCGGGTGTAATTGCCTCAGCATACCGATTTATGCCGGATAAAGGAATTTACAATGCCGACGAATCTTATACAACGACAGCTCCAATTGGAGACGATATCGACAATCCTTATGCGACTGCAATGGAAAACATTCTGGAAGTAATCAACATTACTAACAGAAGCAATTTCTTCGCTTCTTATCAAATTACGAAAGATTTGAACTTTAAAACGACTTTAGGTTTAACAGAATCGAATTCTCAGACTGGAAGATATATTCCTTCTACTTTAATTGCAGGAAAAAATATCAAAGGAGAAGCTTCTGTAAACAATACTAGATTTTCTTCTTTCTTAACAGAGAATTATTTGACGTACAAACATGAAATTATCGAAAAAGGAATCTTAACTGTTCTTGGTGGTTATTCGTATCAAAAAAACAGAAACGAAAATTCGTATGCTGCTTCGCGAGGATTCCTGACAAACACGAATTCGTATCATAATTTAGGTGCTGGAACGGTGTTCTTAAAACCAGATTCAGGTTTGTCTGAAACCGAATTAATTTCTGCTTTCGGAAGATTGAATTTTGATTATGACGATAAATACTTATTTACGTTTACTGCGCGCCGTGATGGTTCTTCTAGTTTCAGTAAAAACTACAAATACGGAACTTTTCCTTCTGGAGCCGTGGGTTGGAATATTGCTAAAGAAAATTTCCTAAAAGACAATAAAACGATTTCAAATCTTAAATTGAGAGCGAGTTACGGAGCAACCGGAAATCCATCAATTGGAGCCTACTCTACTTTATCTCGTTTTTCAGAAATTTATGATGTGAGTGGTGACGTTATCGTGAATGCGGTTCAGTTGACTTCTTTGGATAATCCAAACTTAAAATGGGAAACATCTTATCAACAGGATTACGGAATTGATTTAGGTTTATTTGATAATAGAATTAGTCTTACGGCAGACTATTACAAAACAATTACCAAAGACTTGTTGTTCAACAGACCTTTACCCGGAATCTCAGGAATTGGATCTCAGCTTCAAAATGTTGGAGAATTAGAAAACAAAGGATGGGAATTAGGAATCAATACTAAAAACTTTATTGGAGCAGATTTTACATGGTCAACCAACTTTAATATTTCTTCAAACAAAAACAAAGTATTGAAACTGGCTGATAACAAAGACTTATTAATCAACTCTGCTCCGGGGCATTTCCTTGCAACAGAATCTCAAATTTTGAGAGTTGGGCAACCAGTAGGTTCTTTCTTCGGATTTATTTATGATGGTGTAATTCAAACAGGAGAAACAGTACTTCCCGGTAATTTTGAAACGGCTCCGGGTGGTGAAAAATTTAAAGATGTTAATGCTGACGGAAAACTGGATTCGAATGACAAAACAATTATCGGAAATCCAAATCCAGATTTCATCTTCGGTTTCAACAATGATTTCACTTATAAAAATCTGGATTTGAATATCTTCTTTCAAGGTTCAGAAGGAAATCAAATCTTAAATTATACTTTAATGGAATTGGCTTCAGGAAACAACAACGCTACTACTGAAGTTTTAGATGCCTGGACACCAACAAATACTGACACTAATGTTCCTGCAAATGCGGCAAGAACAAAAAGGATTACGTCAAGATTTGTGTATGATGCAAGTTACATCCGTTTGAAAAACGTTTCTATCGGATATAGTTTAGATGATAAAGTAGTTTCAAAAATGGGATTGAGCAAAGTTCGTTTTTACGTTAGTGCGCAAAACTTATGGACAATTACAGATTATCCGGGTTCAGATCCTGAGGTAAATTACCTGAATGACACTAATGCCAGAAGTAATACCAACTTAGGATTGGATTACGGAAGTTATCCAAATGTGAAGACTTTCACTTTCGGTTTTAATTTAAAATTCTAGTTTAATAAATCATTATTATGAAAAAATATATAGCCTTATTTTTCTTGGGAATATTCGCTTTTGGATGCTCTGATCTTGAAGAACATCCGGTAGGAATCATTCGCCCTGACAATTTTTTTAACAATACAGACGACTTACAAGCCGCTGTAAACGGTGCCTTTGCCAACATTGCCCACAATAATTATTGGGGAAGAGAATTTACAATCGCTTTGATGTTACGCGATGATATGGCAGATATTGGCGACAGAACCACTCAGGCCGCCCGTATCGATGTAAACGATATGAATATGAACGATACTAACGCTTTGGTTGCAAACTTCTGGCCACAATCGTACATCATTATCACGGCAGCCAATCAGGCTATCGAAGGCGCTAAAAAAACACCCGGAGATCCTGCAAAAGTAAATGCTATTGTCGCTCAGGCCTATTTTGCAAGAGCTTTTACTTACTATCATTTGGTTAGAATTTTTGGAGACATTCCATACGTTGACTTTGTAGTTAACGATGTTTCTCAGGTAAATTCTTTAGGAAAAACAAAAGAAGCTGAAGTATATGCAAAAATTATTACCGATTTGGAATTTGCAAAACAATGGCTGGAAGACAAGCCAAAAGTAAAAGCTGTTCCTGGAAAAGGTACTGCGGCAGGTTATTTGGCTTCTGTTTATTTAACTTTAGGAAATTACCAAAAAGCCTACGATGAAGCTAAATATGTTATTACAAATGAGGCAAAATTTGGTTTAGGATTAGATGCTGACTTTCAGGATTTATTCAATGCTACAAAAACAGCTGCCTTAAAAGAACCTTTGTTTACAATTGATTTTAATAACTTAGTATCAGGAAATTACGGTCAGGATTATACAGCATTTTTTACTGGATCATTAAAAGACGACAGTTACAGCTATGGACAGGGATTTTCTGTTGCAGTTCCTTCTTTAAAAGTATTTAACGATTGGGACAAAAGAGATTACAGAAGAGCGGTAAGTTTTGATACCATCATCAGAAAGAAAACCGGACCAGGTGGAGCTTTACAAATTTATCCTTCAAGTGATAATGAAAAAGCACCTCGTCCGCATATTGCAAAATATTACCGTTTTCCAGGAAAAGCAGGTGCCAACGGAAGAACCTCACAACACAATTATATCACAATGCGCTATGCTGAAGTATTATTAACTGCTGCTGAAGCTTTAAATGAGATTACACCTGGAACTACAGAAGCCGATAGTTATGTTAACCGCGTGCGTGCAAGAGCCAGAAATAAAGCAGGTAAATTAGTTTCTTTCCCGGCCAATGTTACTCCGGGGCTTTCTAAAGTTGAGTTCAAAAAAATGGTTATTGATGAAAGAAGATTGGAACTGGCTTTTGAATATGTAAGATGGTATGATATCAAAAGGTTAAAAAATGGACCAGAAGTTTTTGGACCAAACGGATTTGAACCACACGCGAATTTTAATCCAGGCAAAGATTATTTATTTCCATTGCCAGGAACTGAATTAGCTATCAATCCAAATTTAAAACCAAACAACCCTGGTTATTAGATCAATTAAAAATTTAGAATTAAAAATTAAAATTTCACACATTTTTGTCATCCTGACGAAGGAAGGATCACACTAGAAAATCGACAAAGATTGGCCAGATTTTTTAATTTTTAATTCTCAATTTTTAATTCAAAACAAAAATTAATTAGTAAGTATGAATAAATTTAATTCATCCGTTTTAATTCTCGGATTTGCACTACTGGCATCGTGCAAGTCCGGGATTAATTCTCAGACCAAAACCACATCAGCTTCAGAAAATCTTCTGGAGAAAAGATATAAAATGCTGCTCGATTATCCGGTTGATTCGATGTCGATGCCGCGAAGCATGACCATCAAAACTAATACCATAAAAAAAGTTCCTTCAAGAGACTGGACAAGCGGATTCTTTGCCGGAAACTTATGGCAATTGTACCGATTGACAGGCAATGAAGCTTATAAAAATCAGGCAGAAAAATGGACGCCTTTTAGTAAAAAAGAAAGTGTAAATCGTAATTCGCACGACGTTGGGTTCAAAGTGTTTTGCAGTTTTGGAGAAGCTTTAAAAGTAGAAAACAAACAAGAATACAAAGACGTAATTATCAAAGGTGCCGAAACTTTATGCACCCGTTTTAATGCCAAAGTGGGAGCCATCAGATCGTGGGATTTCAATAAAGAAATATGGGATTATCCGGTTATTATTGACAATATGATGAATTTGGAATTGCTTTTTGAAGCTTCTAAATTATCAGGAAATAAAAAGTATCAGGAAATCGCAATTCAACACGCCAATACCACTTTAAAAAATCAATTTAGAGCAGACAATAGTTGCTATCACGTTATTGATTATAATCCAGCTTCCGGAGCGGTTAGAAAGAAAACGACACTTCAGGGTTTTAACGACGACTCGGTGTGGGCACGCGGTCAAGGCTGGGCGGTGTACGGATTTACGATGTCGTATCACTACACCAAAGATCCGGCTTATTTAAAACAAGCCGAAGCCACTGCCAAATTTTTCATGCTTGACAAAAATTTACCTGAAGACGGAATTCCGTATTGGGATTTTAGAGATCCTGCTATTCCAAATTCAGCGCGAGATGTTTCTGCTGCAACCGTTATGGCTTCTGCATTATATGAATTGTACGGTTATACTAAGAATAAAAGCTATTTGGCTTTCGCCGATAAAATAATGACTTCTCTAAATTCAGATAAGTACATTTTAGCAGATACCGTAAAAGGACCTTTTATTCTGGATCACAGTACCGGAAACTGGCCAAAACACGACGAAATTGATGAACCAATAATCTATGCCGATTACTATTTTCTGGAGGCACTATTACGAAAAAGTAACAAATAAAGGTGCAAAGGGACAGAGGTTCAAAGGTTTTACCATGTGAGTCTTTGAACCTTCAAAGTCTAGGAACTTTTGACCTATGAACCTTTGAACCTATGAACCTCTGCACCTTAAAAAAAAGCTTATAATCAATGAAAAACCGACCGCAGCACAATAACACAATTTATACTTTTGCACTTTTTGTTTTTTTTCAGATTTGTCTGAGCAGCAGTTTTGCTCAGACAAAAATGAATATCAATGACAACTGGCTGTATTTAGAAAACCATACTCCTAACCTTTCAGAAGCACAAAAGGCTTCAAACTGGACTTCCATAAATTTACCACACAGCTGGAACGCCGAAGACGCAACGGATTTAAATCCGGGTTACAGACGTGATGCGAGCTGGTATCAAAAGAAATTGAATATTTCTCAAATAGATAAAAACCGACGTTATTCTTTATATTTTGAAGGCTCGAATGTCACTACAAAAGTATATGTAAACGGCAAAGAAGCCGGCGGTCATATTGGTGGGTATATTGGTTTTACAATCGATATTACCAACTTTATAAAAGAAGGAAACAACGATGTTTTTGTACGCGTGGATAATAGTTATGACATCGAAATAATACCGTCCCAAAAGAGCGATTTCTTTATTTATGGCGGAATTACAAGAGATGTCTGGCTGTTATCTCAATACAAAAACCGCATCGATAATTTAAAAATTTCAACTCCTGAGGTTTCTGCTAAAAAGGCTTCGGTACAAATTCTGGCTTCAACTGTAAACGCTGATAATTCGGCATTATCGTTAACTGTGATTCTTAAAAATCCGAAAGGAAAAAAAGTAGCCAGCAAAACGATTCCGGTTTCAGATAAAACATCGAATATCACTTTCGAAAACATTAAAAATCCGGAACTGTGGGATACTGATAATCCTAATTTATATACTGTTACCGCTATTTTATCCGAGAAAAATCAAATTAAGGACAGCGTAAATGAGAAAGTAGGTTTTAGATGGTTTGAGTTTAAAGATCATGGGCCTTTTTATCTTAACGGAAAACGATTGTTGATTCGCGGAACACATCGTCATGAAGAACAAGCTGGTGTTGGCGCAGCGATGAGCAACGAGCAACATTGGGCAGATATGAAATCCATCAAAAATATGGGTGCAAATTTTGTTCGTCTGGCACATTATCCGCAAGATCCTGAAGTTTATAAAGCTTGTGATGAACTTGGACTTCTAGTTTGGGATGAATTGCCTTGGTGTCGTGGCGGAATTGGCGGCGAACTTTGGCAAACAAACACCAAAAACATGCTGACTGAAATCATCAGTCAAAATTACAATCACCCAAGTATTATAATCTGGTCTTTAGGCAATGAAATGAACTGGCTTCCTGATTTTCCTGACGGAGATAATACAACCAAAACAAATGCTTTTTTAACCGAATTAAACGATCTCGCTCATAAACTAGATCCAACCAGAAAAACGGCGATCAGAAAATATTATGAAGGCTCGCAGATTGTCGATGTCTTCTCTCCTTCTATCTGGTCTGGCTGGTATTCCGGAAGTTATAAAAGCTACCAAAAAGCAATTGATGTCTATAAAAAAGAATACAAACATTTTATTCACGCCGAATATGGCGGTGACAGTCATGTAGGCCGTCACAGTGAGAAACCGGTTACAGGCGAAAATGTTATAAAAGCCGAAGGTTGGGAAGAAGCTATCGTGCAAACCAAAGTAGCTAATATTGCTCAAATTGGCGACTGGAGTGAAAATTATATCGTTGATTTATTTGACTGGCATTTGCATATATCCGAGAATGATCCAACATTCGTGGGTAACGTACAATGGGCATTTAAGGATTTTGCAACGCCATTGCGACCTGAAGATGATATTCCGTACATGAACCAAAAGGGATTGGTTGACAGAAACGGCGTTCCGAAAGATGCTTATTATGTTTTTAAAAGTTACTGGAGCAAAGAGCCTTTCACGTACATCGAATCACATACCTGGACAGAGCGTCAGGGACCTGAAAATACACCGAGAATACTGAATGTTTTCAGTAATTGCGAGAAAGTAACACTATATCAAGATGGTAAGTCGCTTGGAGAAAAATTGAGAAATCTTTCGCTATATCCTGCAAATGGTTTAACTTGGGATGTTAATTTTAAAAAAGGAGACAATATTCTGGTTGCTGTCGGAAAAAATAAAGAGGGAAAAACGGTTTCAGATACCTTAAAAGTAAACTACCGTTTTGACAAAAATGATACAGCGACTTCGTTACAATTGTCATCACAAAAATTAAAAAATGGCAATTATCTCATAACGGCAATTGCAATTGACAATAACAATTTACGTTGTCTGGATTATGAAGAAAGCGTGTACTTTCAATGTCTGAAGGGTGGAATAACGATGAAAAATCAAGGAACTCCAACAGGAAGTGAATCTATTAAAATGGCAAACGGAAAAGCATCTATTGAAGTTGTTCCGGATGGATCTGGTTTGCCAATTGAAATGACGGCTTTGAACCAGAGTTTTAAAGGAGAATATTTGAAAATTGAAACGAAAATTTAACCGCAAAGACGCAAAGTGAAAAACGCAAAGTTCGCAAAGTTTAAAAATAGCTTTGCGAACTTTGCGTAAATCTTTGCTGACTTTGCGGTTAAAAAACATCCCTACTTTATAATAAAAACTAATACAATTTACTAATGAAAAAACTATTAACCGCAATCCTCTTAACCACATCTATTTTCGGGTTTGCACAAAATCAAAACCTAATCTCAAACGTTCCAAACAGAAATACGACTTCATTAAACGGTGTTTGGAATTATATTGTTGATCCGTACGAAACGGGTTATTACAGCTTTCATCACGATGAATATGACAAGCAGGCAAAGCCATCCAATGCCGCGTATTTCAATAATTATCATGCGGTAAACAAACAGGAATTGGTAGAATATGATTTTGATAAATCACCCAAAATCAATATTCCCGGAGACTGGACTTCACAGGTTCCGGAGCTTAAATATTACGAAGGAAATGTCTGGTTCAAAAAGTCATTTGATTATAATTTGAAAGCTGGAAAACGCCTTTTTGTTTATCTGGGAGCGATCAATTATAAAGCTGATGTTTATTTGAATGGGAAGAAACTTGGAACGCACATTGGAGGCTTTACCCCATTCAATTACGAAGTAACTTCAATTGTAAAAGCAAAAGATAATTATTTGGTTATTAAAGTTGATAATACACGCCATAAAGAAGATGTTCCGACCATCAATACAGATTGGTGGAATTACGGCGGAATAACGCGCGATGTGACTTTAATTGAAGAAGAAGCTTCGTTTGTTGAAGATTACAATATTCAGCTTAAGAAAAATAATGCAGCTTTGATTTCTGGTTTTGTAAAAATCAGTAATCCTGATGCGGCAAAAAATGCAGTATCCATTGCTATTCCGGAATTAAAAATCAATTATAAAGGAAAAGTGGGCGCTGATGGAATTTTAAATTTCGAAATTCCAGCGAAGAAAATCTCGTATTGGTCGCCTGAAAATCCAAAATTATATGATGTAACTATTGATTATAACGGACAAAAATTAAAAGACAATATTGGTTTCAGAACCATTGAAACAAAAGAAGATAAGATTCTCTTAAACGGAAAACCAATCTTTCTACGCGGTATTTCGATTCACGAAGAAAATGCAAAAGGCGGACGCGCCAATTCTGAAGAAGATGCTTTGCGTTTGCTGAACTGGGCAAAAGAATTGGGCTGTAATTATGTTCGTCTGGCACATTATCCACATAATGAAAACATTATCAGAACGGCGGATAAAATGGGATTAATGGTTTGGGAAGAAATTCCGGTTTACTGGACGGTTGAATTTACGAGAGAAGCTACTTATCAAAATGCAGAAGATCAGCTGACAGCAGCAGTGACCAGAGACAAAAACAGAGCTTGTATTATTATCTGGTCAATGGCTAATGAAACACCAATTTCGGATGCGCGAAATGCTTTTATCAAAAAATTAGTGGACCATACCAAATCTTTAGACAACACCAGACTAATCAGTGCAGCTTTATTGACACAAAGTGATAGCGCAGGATTTGGAACAATAAATGACGCAATTGGCGATTATTTAGATATTATTTCATTCAACCAATATTTAGGCTGGTATGGCGGAAAACTGGAAGATGCCGAAAAGATTTTCTGGAAAACCAAATACAACAAACCTGTTATTGTTTCTGAATTTGGAGGAGACGCCAAACAAGGCTTGCATGGTGAAAAGAATGAGCGTTGGACAGAAGAATATCAGGAATATTTATATATCCAGAATTTAAAAATGATCGAAAAGATACCTCATCTTAGTGGTTTGAGTCCTTGGATTTTGGTTGATTTCAGATCGCCAAGAAGACTGCTTCCGGGCATTCAGGACGAATACAACAGAAAAGGATTAATCTCAAACGACGGGAATAAAAAGAAAGCTTTTTATATCATGCAAAATTGGTATGCAAAAAAAGAAAAAGAACAAAACTAATAGTTTGACGCATTATCAATTCATTAACAAAAAATAAATTGTAATGATATGATTTTTATTCATTATTAACTTACTTTGTAGTTATTCTAAAAATTGTAATCCTATGAAAAAATTATGTTTGCTAGCAGTTATTTTATTTGCTGCTGTTACAGTTCAGGCTCAAGATGTGGTAAAATTTGCTCCGTTAGATGCGAGTCCTGTTGATATTGCTTATTTTCCAAATAAGGCTGTGAAGTTTAAAAAAACAGATACTCCTTCACCTTCTATCAAAGTTACTTATTCAAGACCTTCTGTAAAAGGACGTGTAATTTTTGGAGATTTAATTAAATACGGAGAAGTTTGGAGAGTTGGTGCAAATGAAAATACAGAAATCAAATTTTACAAACCAGCAACTATTAACGGTGTAGCAGTTCCTGCAGGAACTTACAGTTTATTTGCTATTCCTGAAAAAGACAAATGGACTATCATCATCAATAAAGAACTTGATTTGTGGGGTGGTTATGCTTACGATGAAAGCAAAGATCTTGTTAGAGTTTCTGTTCCTGTAAAACCAGTTTCTACTCCTGTTGAAGCTTTATCGATTGCTTTTACAACTCAGGGAGCTGTAACCAATTTGGTTATTGGTTGGGATAAAACTACGGTTGAATTGCCAATTACAATTAAATAGGTTGTATAAAAGCTCCGGAGGAGCGGTATGTCTATAGCAATTGTTAAATATTAAATTAAAGCTCCAGCGGAGCGACATAGTAGTTTCATTTTATATGTAAAAAAAATTTCACCCCGATGGGGTTTTATTATAGCGGTGAAAAAAAGCTATAAATATAACGTCCCGCTGGGACTAGAAGAAAATCCAAAAAAAATAGACACATTAATGTGTCTATTTTTTTTTTATAAAAATCAATTTCTTATGCATTTGCAACGTTAGGTTCCAAAATCTTATCCAATGTAATCGGCAAATCGCGCACACGTTTTCCTGTCGCATTAAAAACAGCATTTGCAATTGCAGGTGCCATTCCAACAAGAGCCGTTTCTCCCAATCCTTTTGTTCCCATTGGATTACTAATTGGATCTTTTTTATTGACGAAAAATACTTCTTGTTTTTCAATATCAGCATTCACCGGAACATGGTAATCCGCAAAATTATTATTGATAGGTCGACCAAAACGATGATCAATTTCTAGTGCTTCCATCAATCCCATTCCGATTCCGCCAACTGCTCCACCGTACATTTGTCCGGCAGAAGTTTTTTGGTTAATTACGGTTCCAATATCAGCACACGAGACCACATGTGCCAATCTTATTTTTCCTAAATTCGGATTCACTAGTACCTTTACAAAGTGTACTGAAAACGAATAAATGGAATATTTTTTTGCTTCTTCAGTAGCTTTTGATACATTTTCAACTTCAAAATTTTCCAGCTTATTGGCGGATAATAACGAAGCTAAAGAAACTGATTTTGAATTGTCTTTTTTAGATGTTATTACGCCATTGGCGAAAGCCAGATCAGTAATCGCCGTTCCTTTAAAGGTTGAAGTTTCAACAGCCAAACCTAAAATTTTACTCACTAATAAATTACAGGCGTCATGAACAGCAGAACCTACTGATGAAGTCGTTGCAGATCCTCCCTGGGTTGGTCCTTTTGGGAGTCCGCTTTTCCCCATTTCGATTACTACATTTTCACTTGGTAAACCAGTAATTTCAGCGCCAATTGCCGTCATCATGGTTGCAGTTCCAGGACCCATATCGTTTACACTACATTGTAATACTAAATTTCCATCGGCTAAGAATTTTGCTTTTACTGAAGTTGGACTTCTATAACAGCCGAATGTTCCGGTTCCCATTCCGTAACCTACAAGCCACTCGCCTTCTTTTACGGAACCTGGTTTGTTCTTACGGTTTTTCCAGCCAATGCGTTCCATTCCGCCTTCGTAACATTCTAATAAATATTTACTGCTCCACGGTTTATTTTGTTCTAAATCTTTTTCGGCATAATTCAGTTTACGGAATTCAATTGGATCCATATCTAATTTATGAGCCAATTCATCCATTGCGCTTTCTAAGGCAAAAGAACCAGTTGCTTCACCCGGGCCACGCATCCAGATTGGTGTACAGGTATCTAGTTTTACAATACGATATCGGGTTGAAACGTTATCGCAATTGTAAATAAATCGGGACATGTTTACTGTTCCTTCCATAAAATCTTCATAACTCGATGTCATAGCTACAGCTTCGTGCGTAAGACCAATCAATTTACCGTCTTTGGTAGCGCCTAAACCCATTTTTTGGATGGTATAAGGTCTAAATCCAACATTGGTAAACATTTGCTCTCTGTGAAGCACTAATTTAACCGGACGATTTAATTTTTTTGCTCCGATAAGCGCTGCAATTTCATAAGGCCAGGTATGCAATCCCATTCCGAAAGCTCCTCCAAGATATTCCGAATTGACCGAAACATCTTCAGGCGGAATTCCAAACACGCCGCCTATACTTTTTCTTGTTCCCTCAACACCTTGGCTTTTGGTATAAACGGTTGGTTTATTTCCATCCCATTTGGCAATAATATTAGCCAATTCCATTGGATTATGAACTTCAGTCGGAATTGTATACTCTTCCTCTAAAACAACGGCGGCATTTTTATAATTGTCCTGGACACCTCGGTGATAATCATCACCTTTATCGGTCTCTACTTTTTTCTCTTTATCCTTTGCTTTCTGAAGATCAGTGATATGCTCTTCTTTGATATATTCCGCTTTAATTAAACTTGCAGCATATTGCATACGCTCAAAAGTATCGGCGACAACCATTGCGATCGGCTGGTCGTAATACAAAACCGTATCATCTTTAAAAACCTGAAGCGGTTGTCCAAAATTGTGAGGATCTTTTGCTTTTGCATATCCGGAAGGTTTATCAACATTCAAATGCGAAATAACCGCCAGAACTCCCGGGGCCCACTCGGCTTTTTTGGTATCTATGCTTTTTATCCTTCCCTTTGCAATCGTACTTCCAACCAGACAGGCATACACAACACCATCGGTTTTATATTCGGCTGAATAAGTTGCAGAACCTGTTACTTTAGCAAATCCATCTACTCTATTTATATTACTTGTCTTGCTCATAATTCAAATTATTTAGATGATGCTATAGTTAATGCTTCTACAATGGCGTTTGGTCCGAGAACTAGTTTAAAATCGTTATCTCCGTAACCTCTTGCTCCTTTCATAGCCAAATCGGCCGCTTGTCTGAAAATGGTTTCTGAAACCGTTTTTCCTTTTAGAAATTCTTCAGCTTCCGTAAGTCTCCATGGTTTATGTGCCACACCGCCCATTGCTAAACGTACGTCGGTAATCGTATTGTTTTGAATATCTAAAGCAGCCGCCACAGAAATTAATGCAAAGGCATAACTGCTTCTATCACGAACCTTTAAATAATGTACATTTTTAGTGAAGTTGTTATTCGGAATCTCAACTGAAGTAATCAATTCCTTATTTTGAAGCGTATTGTCTTTTTCTGGTGTATTTCCGGGCAGGCGATGAAAATCAGTAAATTTAATTTCTCTTTTGCCTTTCGGTCCTTCAACCTGAACTGTTGCATCAAGTGCAGCCAGTGCCACACACATATCACTCGGGTGAACGGCGATACAGCTATCGGATGCACCAAAAATCGCATGCATTCTGTTGGAACCGCCAATGGCACCACAACCGCTTTTTGGAACACGTTTATTGCAAGGCATATCTGTATTATAAAAATAAGAACAACGCGTACGCTGTAACATATTTCCGCCAACCGTTGCCATATGTCTAATTTGCTGAGAAGCTCCGGCCGCTAAAGCCATTGCCAGCAAAGGATGTTTTTCTATTATGGCTTTATCTTCGGCAACCTGACTGTTCTTAGCCAAAGCGCCAATTGATGTTTTTCCGGTTAGGAATTCTATCTTTTTTAAATCTAATGCGGTAATGTCAACAAGTTTGTCTGGCGCAACCACGTTTTTTTTCATTAAATCAACAAGATTAGTACCTCCGGCAATAAACATAGCCGAATTTTCCTTGCCAATACTTGATACTGCAGAGCCAGATGATAATGCTCTTATGATTTGGAAGTTTTTCATGATAGCATCCCTCCTTCCTTAACTTCGGTAATAGCATCGACAATGTTGTGATAGGCACCACAACGACAAATGTTACCGCTCATATATTCTCTGATTTCTTCTCTGCTGTTAGCGTGACCTTCTTTAATACAGGCAATTCCCGACATGATTTGTCCGGGCGTACAATACCCACACTGAAAACCATCATTTTTAATAAAGGCTTCCTGCATTGGGTGTAGTTTTTTTCCTTTTGAAAGTCCTTCGATGGTCGTTACCTGCGCATTTTGCTGCATAGAGGCTAATGACAAACAAGATAGAATTCTTGTCCCATTAACATGTACAGTACAAGCACCACATTGTCCATGGTCACAACCTTTTTTTGTACCTGTTAAATGTAATTGTTCGCGCAGTAAATCCAGTAAAGTTGTACGGGGCTCTACATTGAGATTCTGTTTTACTCCGTTTACTTCTATTGTAAGCGGAACCGTTTCAAGATATTCTGCGATTTTTTCATCCCATTTATTTTCAGAGGCCATCATCAATGACGGTGGTGCCAAAGCTAAAGCGGTAAACAATCCTGACTTTTTTAGAAAGTCCCGTCGAGATGCATTTGATTCATCTTCTGTCAATTTGTTTGTAGTTGATCTTTTGGCTGCCATACCTGGTATTTTTTAGTTAGAAAAAATCGAAAATGTTATTCCTAACAAATTTAACAAACCTTCAGAATAAATACTTATAAAATTCACATAAACTCGTAATTTATTTAAGTAATAAATAAGAGAATTATTTAAATTACAAAATTGTATTTTTACATCACTAAGAATTTATTATGCATCAATTACCCATTATATATTTAGACAATAACGCCACAACCCGTCTTGACGAAAGAGTGCTTAATGCGATGCTTCCGTATTTTACAGATTTTTATGCTAATGCAAGCAGCAGTCATTTGGCCGGACTGGAAATTCAGGAAGCTGTCGAAAATGCTGCCTGGCAAACCGCTACTTTAATTGGTGCCAAAGAAGAAGAAATCATCTTTACTTCCGGAGCAACAGAATCCATTAATTTAGCCATTAAAGGCTTAGCAAATGAAACCAAAAAACATATTGTAACGGTTACAACAGAACATAAAGCTGTTTTGGAAACTTGTAGTTATATGGAAAGCATTGGTTTTGAAGTCACCTATTTACCAGTTGCTTCAGACGGAATTTTAGATATTAATCTTTTAAATGAGGTAATTACGAATAAAACACTGATTGTCATTGTAATGATAGCCAATAATGAAACAGGTGTCATGCAGGATATTGTACAAATGGCAGACATTGCACATGCTAAAAATGCACTCTTTTTATGTGATGCTACTCAGGCTGTCGGAAAGATTTCTATTGATGTGAAAAAACTCGGAATTGATCTTCTGGCACTTTCTGCACATAAATTTTATGGTCCAAAAGGTGTTGGTGCCCTATACATTTCGGCGGAAGCCAAAATAAAATTATCGCCATTACTAAACGGTGGAAATCAGCAACGAAGATTAAGAAGCGGAACATTAAATGTACCCGGTATTATTGGTTTAGGTAAAACAGCTGAAATCGCTGTTTTAGAAATAGATAAGCATCATAATAGAATTATACTATTGAGAGATCAACTAGAAAATGGCCTATTAAAAATTGAGGGATCATTCGTAAATGGAAACACCCAAAACCGAATTTACAACACTTCCAATATTTGTTTTCCTGGAGTCAATTCTGAGAAACTTATTCTGGCTTTGCAAAATATTGCTGTTTCAAATGCATCATCGTGTTCGTCTGTAACATCTCAACCTTCTCATGTATTGAAAGCTTTAGGTTTATCTGATCAAGATGCTTTGAGTTCGATACGTTTTAGTTTAGGCCGATTTACAACAGCAGAAGAAATTGAAGAGACAATTGAAAGAGTAATTACTTTGACCAAGGAATTAAATGATAAGTAAAGATAAATACCACTTGCTTTTTTTAATCTCGCAAAGACGCAGAGTCGCAAAGTTTAATTTCAACATTAAGATTGAATCGCGTCCTGCTTCAGCTGGATGGAACTATAAGTGCCACGATAAGGGCTTTAGCCAAACTAATGAAGTTTGGCTAAAGCCCTTATCTACTTAAATTTATAAACTCCAGCTAAAGCTGGAGGCTATTCAAAAGAAACTTTGCGACTCTGCGTCTTTGCGAGATTATTTCAAATTTAACTTGGCGTAAATCCTTGCGACCTTTGCGGTTAAATACATTCCAATTTTACAATTCAGAAATGAGTTTATTGTAATCGTCTTCCGTATCAATATCAATATCTCCTTTTTCAAATAAAATCGAAGCCGTATCTTCTAAAAATCGATTAATGATTTTTTTTGCTCCTTCCTGCCCTTTTAAATTAAACAATTCTTCAAAGTATTTTTTACCTAAAAAAACTGGTGTACCTAATGTGTCTGAATAAGAAGATGCCACAATTCCTTTTTGGGTTTTATGGTATTCAGTGATTAAATTTTCAAAAATAGAGTACGAAACAAATGGCTGATCGCAAACAGTAAAAATGCATTCCTCAATTTCAGGATGCAGCTCCAATAGTTTCTTCAAACCGGTATTTATTGAGGATGACATTCCCAATTCCCAATCAGAATTAAAGGCTGTTTTTACTTTAGAATCAATGTTTTTTTCTATTAATTCATGATTGGCACCCGTTACCACAATCACTACTGCATCTGGTAGTTTGGAAGCTTCTGCAATTATATGCTGCAAAAGTGTTTCATCTTTATATGCCAGTAATTGTTTTGGCTGTCCCAGTCTTGAAGAATTTCCCGCTGCTAAAATTACGATTCCCGTCATCACTTTTATGTTTAGATGATTATATTCGAATGGTGTATTTTTTCTATTTTATATTTCAAAGAGACTCCTGTCTTTCTACTCATAACAGCTTTAATTTCTGCTATAATCGATAAGGCAATTTCTTCTGATGTTTCGGCACCCATATCTAGTCCGATTGGTCCATAAATATGATTCAATTTTTCTTCATTAAGAATTATTCCTTCTGAAGCTAAATCATCCAGCATTCGGTTTAATTTTGTTTTCGGACCCAGAATTCCGATATAACTGCAATCTTCTTTTAAAAGGGATTTTAATACCGTCAGATCATATTTATAATCGTGCGTCATTAAAACAAAATAGGTCTGATCGTCAATCAAAATGTTTTCGAGAAATTGTTCCGGTTTTACCACAAAAGTTTCTTTTGCCTCAGGAAAGCGTTTTCTGGTAGAATGCGTTGCCCTGCCATCACAAACGGTTATTTCCCAACCTAATAAACTGGCCATTTTTACAAGTGGCTGAACATCGTTACCTGCACCAGCTACAATAAGCGCAACAACCGGCTCTATACATTCGATAAGCGCTTCGTTTTCATTATCATCTTGTATTTTTTTAATGAAAGTAGTTTTACTTTCAAGCGCCTTTTTTACTTCTGGAATACTATTTATGGCGATATCATTGTTATGCAAAATATCTGAATCTTGTCTGTAAAACAAAACGGTTCCTATTTGGGCTGCATTTCTTTTAAGAGAAAAAATAGTTTCAATTATTGCGGGTTTCCGCTCTTTTTCCAGTTGCTGTAAAAGCTGAATTGGATTATTTATACCTTCATCATTTATATATTCAAAAAGAATATGAACGATTCCGTTACAGCCCAATTGTAGTCCAACTTCACTATCGTTTTCACTAGTTGTATTGTAGGTAATTAATTTATTTTGTTGTTGATGAATAGCCAGCAGCGCCTTTCGTAAAGCATCGCCTTCTAAACAGCCACCGCTTATGGCGCCAGTCAGATTCCCATCTTCAGTAACCAACATACGTGCGCCGGGCTGACGATAAGACGATCCTTCGACTTTTACGACAGTAGCCAAAGCAGTCTTTTTTCCTGCTTTTTTTGCTTCTGAATAAGCTTTTAAAATTTCATTAATTTCCTTCATAGTAGTAACGCTTACTAACAAAAATAAACGTTTTTTTTATGGTTTTTATCTTTTATTAAAATTTATATTTCTTATTGATTAAATTATGTTTCTGAGCTTGAGTCTGAAAAATCGAAGTGAAAAATGGTTTAATTTGTAAGAAATATGTCTTAAAAAAATTATCTTTTTCATTAATTAAATCTATTTTTGCCGAAAATTAAAATGTAGATGAATCATCCAAAATATGACTTAAATACTAATGCTGACGCTACCATTTTCGAGTTCACTAGTTCTGGTCCAAAAGGAAACATTACTAAGATAATTAAATATACACCAACGAAAAATAAAGATGTTTTTAACTTAGGTTTCGGCGACAAGATTAAAATAAATAAAAACAACAAGTCATTTTCTATTGATGACATTAACATTGCAAACAACGGAGACAGAAATATCATTTTGTCAACTGTCGCTGATGCAACTTATACTTTCACAAAACTATATCCTGATAAATATGTATTTTTTTCCGGAAGTTGTAAAATCCGAACACGATTATATCGAATGGTAATCTCAGCTAACTATTCAGAATTACAACAAACTTTTCATATCTTTGGAGTACTTCAAAATTTTGATTCTAAAAAATACTATATCGTGCCTTTTAATAGCAACACGAACTTTGTTGGATTTTTAATTAAAAGAAAATAATTATGAAAAAATTACGTAAAAAAAAAGACATTAATAAAGCAAAGATTAACTCGACTGTTTCTATAGACAAAAAATTAGATAAAATTACAAGCGTAAAATTTGTTTCAAATAAAATTGACGAGGTTAATATTATTGTTAGTAATTTAGAGTTGAAGCATTAATTTTTTCATAAAAATATTTCATAAAAGCTCTTTGCAGACTTTTTTTACTTACAACACGAATTTTAACATCCGAAATCAATTAAAAGATTAGATTACCATATCAATATTTTTTTTTTGATAAGAGTATTTATCTAACGAAGTTTTGTATTTTTATTAAAGCAAAGTTTATTTAATACCTAACTTAAAATAAATAATATGGGAAAATTTGTAATCACTAAAAGAGCCAATGGCGACTTCCAATTCAATTTAAAAGCAGGAAATGGACAAACAATTTTAACAAGCGAAGGCTATTCAACAAAAGCTGCTGCGACAAATGGAATAGAATCTGTAAAGACAAACTCACAAGATGATACCCGATACGACAAAAAAGAATCCAGCAACGGAAAACCATATTTTACATTAAAAGCTGGTAATGGCCAAATAATTGGCTCAAGCGAAATGTATGAAAGTACTTCTGCCAGAGATAACGGAATTGAATCAGTAAAATCAAATGCTCCGGAGGCAGCAGTTGATGATCAAACTTCATAAATTATAACACTAGATAAATTAAAAAACGAGGTCCTAAAACCTCGTTTTTTGATTTTATAAATAAAGATTAGCTTGTGCTTTATTTCACTATGATCATAACTTCCACCGGCTTTAACCATTGACTCGTAAAAGTTACTTTTATTGGCTCTAATGATGCTCCGGTCGATTGAATATAAGCAGCAATGTGACCATGAAATACTCTTTGAACATTATCCGTATAATCAGTCATATCGGTATTGTTTCCAGCTTCAAGTCCTAATAAAGTTCCCGGACCAGTGATCGAACAAGTAACTTCATTATCAGAAAGCATTACCGGAATACCGTTTTGATCTTTTACCTGAACCATAATTTTAGCCACACCCTTCTCTTTTAAAATGGTGATGCCAGATTCCGCAATTGTTAATTCAGCTGGTTGTTGTGAAGAAGTAATCACATATCGGCTTATTTCTTTATCATTTTTATCCAAACCAATTGCTTCTAATTTTCCTGAAGCAAAAGGAATATCCCAGTAGATAATTCCACTTTTATCATCGTATGGTTTTGCTTCTCCAACAATTTTTCCATTTAGTTCCAGACGTGCTTTTATTGCATTGGTATAACAAACCACACGGATTTTTTGCCCTTCAGTATAATTCCAAATTGACCACGCATCTTTAGAAATCTCTTTTTCATTTTTTAAAGGATAAGTTCCAACATAAATCATTGATTTGTCCGCCCATAAAGACTGACGAAAATATCCTCTCGGTTTAATAACTCCCGCAAAATCAACCAGACCAGAATAAAATCCTCTTGAAGGCCATTTTCCGGATTCACCCAAATAATCGATTCCTGTCCATAAAAATTGGCCGAAAATATGTTTATTATCTTTTACCGCCAGCCAGGCCGGTAAATCATGTCCGTTTTCGCTGCCGTAAATTACTCTGTTTGGATATTTCTCGTGATCAGATTTGTATTTACTTTCAGTGTAATTATATCCGGTAATATCTAAAGCTCCGGGATATTCCGTTTCATTAGACATGGCAACACCAGCTAATCCGGCAGTTGTTGGGCGCGATTTATCGTATTTTTTTACCGCAGCTACCAAACGTTTTGCAATCACTCCGAGACGCATGGCATCTGGTGCATCTTTCTTAAAACCTCCGTAAGCAGCCTGACCAAAACCTTCTTTTCCTTTATCTAAAACCGGATGCGAGTATGGGTCATTTGGATAATCAACTTCGTTACCAATACTCCACGCAAAAACCGAAAGATGATTTCTGTCACGACGGACAAAATCCTCCAAATCTTTTTCGGCATAATCAGCAAAAATATCAAACGAACCTTCAAATCCCGGTTTTCCAACATTCCAACCTTCTAACCATTTGCGTTTTGGGAATTCCCATTCGTCATAAGCTTCATTTAAAACCAATAAACCTAATGCATCGCAAAGTTCATAAAAATCCGGAGCCTGCGGATTATGACTTGTACGAATGGCATTTACGCCAATTTCTTTTAAGGTTTTAAGTCTGGTTTCCCAAACTTCACGAGGCACGGCAGAGCCTAAAACACCAGCATCATGATGCAGACAAACGCCTTTCATTTTCATTTCTTTTCCATTCAATGCAAAACCATTATTTGCATCGAAAGTAAAAGTTCTAAAACCTGTTTTTGTAACCGTTTGATCGATCTGCTTTCCGTCTTTTAAAACCGTTGTTTTAAGTTTATATAAATTAGGATTTTCTAAATCCCATAATTGAGGATTTTTTACATTTATCTTAGTTAAAATTTTGCCATTCTGATTCCCTGGAACTTCAATTTTAGCTGAAGTTTTTCCAATTGATTTTCCTTCTTTTGAAAGCAATTCATTGATTACCGTAAGCTTAGATTTTATTCCCGAACCATTTTCTACATCAACTTCAATATTTAAAGTTCCAATTCCTTTGTTTACTTCAGGATAAGCGTAAACACCCCATTGCGCAATATGTATCGGATTTGCATAAACAAGCCAGACATTACGATAAATCCCAGACCCGCTGTACCATCTTGAATCGGCGCTTTGACTGTGATCAACACGAACGGAAATCACATTTTCTGCGCCATATTTTATATACGGAGTCGCATCGTAGGCAAAAGAAATATAACCATTTGGACGCTTCCCTAAAGAATGTCCGTTGATAAAAACTTCGCTTCTGTTGTAAACACCTTCGAAATATAAGTACACTTTTTCACCAGATTTGCTTTGTGGAATACTAATTGATTTTCTGTACCAGGCAATTCCACCAGGCAAATAACCCGTACAACTTGCCAGCGTTGGGCTTAATTGTCCTTTTACACTCCAGTCATGCGGCACATTTACAGTTTGCCATTTAGCATCATTAAAAATTTCGTTTTGAGCTTCCGGACTATCCTGAAGATTAAACTTCCAGTTGTCATTTATTTTTTCTGAATCTCCAAACGATATTTGGCTGTAAGCCGACAAACAAGAGAAAATTAAAAGAGATAAAAAGATTTTTTTAGTAATCACAATTTATAAATTTTGGTTGTTTTTGGTTTTGTGTAAAAAATACAATTATAAACTAAAGTAAAGATAATTTACAATATCAGTTCTATTAAACACAAAAAAAATACCTGCATAAACAAATGTCAGGTATCTTTTTATTTTTTAAATGTAATTAAATTTTAGCCACATTTTGAAGATCCGCAATCATTGCAAGTCAGGCAACCTTCCTGATAAATCAAGTTATCTGAATTGCAATTGCTGCATTTTTGTCCGTGTGCTTCAGTACCGTCAACGATGTAACGTTTTAATGCACGCGCTACACCATTTTTCCAGGTATTGATGGATTCACTGTCTAATTGCAAACTACCAACCAATTCCACAACCTTGTCAATTGGCATTCCGTGTCTTAAAGTACTCGAAATTAATTTGGCATAATTCCAATATTCGGGATTAAATTTATGCGAAAGCCCTTCAATTGTGGTTTTATAGCCTCTGGTATTTTTATATTGAAAATCGTAGCGTGTTGTTCCCTCTTCATTTTTATTTTTAATAATCAATCCTTCAGAAACCCAACGCGGAATCAAAATTCCGTCTTCGTCGTCTACCAGACCAGTAAAAATTTCATATGGCCTTCCTTCTATCAAACCAATAAAAGCGATCCATTTGTCTTTGCTATTCTGAAAACGAACCACATCAGCTTCTAATATCTGTGGGCGTTTTGTTGGAAAAACCAATCCTGTTTCTTTTACCTCTTCTTTCTTTTCTGCATTCGAAATTAAAACGCCTGATCGCGAACCATCTCGATAAACCGTTACACCTTTACAACCGGCTTCCCAGGCTTCCATATACAATTGATCGACCATTTCTTCCGGCGTTTCATTAGGTACATTTATCGTAACCGAAATAGAATGATCGACCCATTTCTGAATTCTGCCCTGCATTCTGACTTTACTCAACCAATCAATATCATTGCTTGTTGCTTTATAATACGGTGATTTTTGAACCAATTCATCAATTTCTTCCTCATTATAATTTTTGGTAATATCAAATCCGTTTACGAGCATCCATACTTTAAACTGGTGATGAAAAACCACATATTCTTCCCAACTGTCTCCCACTTCGTCTACAAAATCAACTCGTGCTTCCTTATCATTTGGATTCACTTTTCTTCTTCGTTTGTAAACTGGCAAGAAAACAGGTTCTATTCCAGATGTTGTCTGTGTCATTAAACTCGTTGTTCCGGTAGGTGCAATTGTCAACAAAGCAATATTACGGCGGCCGTGTTCCTGCATTTGGTAATACAACTCACTGTCAGCTTCTTTTAGTCGAAGCAAAAAGGGATTATCTTTTTCTCTTTCCGAATCATAAATCGCAAAAGCACCGCGTTCTTTGGCAAGGTTTACTGACCCACGATACGCTTCAATAGCCAGCAATTTTTGGATTTTTTCTGCAAATTCAATTCCTTCTTCACTTCCGTAACGCAAACCCAAGGCCGCTAGCATATCGCCTTCGGCAGTAATTCCTATTCCGGTTCTGCGTCCTTCATTGGCTTTATGCTGAATATTTAGCCAGAGGTTTTTTTCTACTCGTTTTATTTCTTCATTTTCAGGATCGGCATTGATTTTCTCTAAGATGGCATCAATCTTTTCCAACTCCAAATCAATAATATCATCCATGATTCTTTGGGCAGCTGCGACATGTTTTTTGAAGAGGTCGAAATCAAAAGAAGCTTTTTTTGTAAAAGGTTCTTTAACATAAGAAAGCAGATTGATCGCTAGTAAACGACATGAATCGTAAGCGCAAAGCGGAATTTCACCACACGGATTGGTAGATAAGGTTTTATACCCCAGATCAGCATAACAATCCGGCAACGATTCATTGATGATGGTATCCCAAAATAAAATTCCCGGTTCTGCCGACTTCCAGGCGTTATGAATAATTTTGCTCCACAATTCTTTTGCATTTATTTCTTTAGTATATAAAGGATTATCGCTAAAAATTGGATATTTCTGTACATAAACCGAATCCGTTTTTACCGCTTTCATAAAAACATCGTCAATACGAACCGAAACGTTGGCTCCGGTAACTTTGCCCTGTTCCATTTTGGCATCAATAAAATCAGAAGCATCAGGATGATTAATAGAAACCGAAAGCATCAAAGCACCACGGCGGCCATCCTGAGCCACTTCGCGGGTCGAATTAGAATAACGTTCCATAAATGGCACTAATCCTGTAGAAGTTAATGCTGAGTTTTTTACCGGTGAACCTTTGGGACGAATATGCGAAAGATCGTGTCCTACTCCGCCTCTGCGTTTCATTAATTGTACCTGCTCCTGATCGATTTTCATAATTCCACCGTACGAATCTGAATTGTCATTCCCAATCACAAAACAGTTTGATAAAGAGGCTACCTGAAACGGATTTCCAATCCCCGTCATAGGACTACCCTGTGGTACTAAATATTTAAAATCTTTTATGAGATTAAAAACTTCCTTTTCACTAAGCGGATTTGCATATTTCTGTTCAATTCTGGCAATTTCACTTGCTATACGGCGATGCATATCTGCTGGCGATTTTTCAAAAATATTACCCTGCGAATCTTTTAGGGCATACTTACTTACCCAAACCGTAGCAGCAAGATTATCTCCTTTAAAATAGGCTAATGAAGCCGCCGTAACTTCATCTTGCGAATAGATTTTTTCGGTGTTTTTTTTGGTCAGTAATTTATCCATGATATTGAAAATTTAGAAGTGATTTTGATAATGTAAATTTAAAAATAAATAAACTATTAAAAAAACTAAATAAAAAAAGTTCACAAAAATAAACATTTAAAAACCTGAAAATAAATACATTAAAAAATTACTAACATCAAAAAGTTAACAAAAATAATTACCTGATTAAAAGTGTATCTAAAATTTATGACAAAAATCATAGTTAATAAAAAGTATAATTATTAGTTAAATAGTAAGACAAAAAATCATTTTTTATCACATAATTTGAATGATTCATTTTTTATTAAGAAAGTTGAAAAACTGCGTATAATTTCATCATAAAAAAACCACGCTTCATTGAAGAATGGTTAATTAAAAATTTTTACTCAAAACAATATTTATAAATTCCCGATCATGGTTTGAATTCTTGAAATAGAGATGTCCGGATTTGCACCAGGAGCTTCAGCAACCAAAGCGCCAACCGCACAAGCAAAATCAATAGCGTTTTGTGGTTCTTTGTCTGTTAATAATGAGGTAATCAAAGCAGCTAAAAAAGAATCGCCTGCTCCTACTGTATCAGCTACTTTTACAGGATAGCCTTTGTTTTCATAAAGTTCACCTTTCCAGTACAATAAAGCGCCGTCTCCACCTCTGGTAACGCATATTCCTCTCGCATTTGTTCTTTCTGCTATGAAATGAATATTTTCTTCAATACCTACAAAAGGCGATTGCAAGGCCGAAGCGATTTCGATTATTTCTTCATCGTTGAATTTTATAAAATCAGCCGAATGCATCAGTTTGTCGAGAATTTCGTAAGTATAATGGGGTTTTCTCAAATTGACATCAAACACTTTATAAACATTGGTTTCCAGCAATTCTTCAAGAGATTTTCTCGACACTTCATCACGACAAACCAGACTTCCGTAAATTACAACATCAGCATTATTTACTAGCTTTTTAGCCTGATCATTCAACACAATTTTATCCCAGGCTGCTGGATATTTAATCTCATAAGTAGCAGAACCTGTTTCGTTTAAAGTAACTTCAACCAATCCAGTTGGGAATTCCTCAGATTGCGTTATCGCTTCTGTATCAAGTCCTAATTGTTTTACATGATTTATAATTGCTTCTCCATCCTGATCTTTTCCCACACAGCTAATCATCGCCACATCGCAGCCAAAACTTTTCATGCGTAAAGCTACATTTAGAGGTGCGCCACCAATCTTCTTTTTATCTGGAAAAACATCCCAGAGGACTTCTCCGTAGGCTACTGCTTTAAGGGGTTTATTTTGATTCATTTTTGGAATTATTTTTTGTGGGTTTTAATTTTAAACAGATAAAAGAGGGATCTATTGTCTTTTCTTTTAAGACTGTTTTGAGATACAACGACTTGCCGCGCTTTGTAAGACGGAAATTTCGGAAAGATTGCTTTAGCCTATATCACAACGCATTGTTGTCGATATTTGCTTAAAACCTGCCTTTTCATAAGCTCTGATTGCTGGTTCGTTTTCAGTGTACACTTCCAGTCGAACCTCCGATATTCCTTGAGAGAGAACCCATTTTTTAAGATCATCAAGTAATAGATTATTCAAACCATTTCCTCTAAATTCTGGGCTCACATACATGAAACCAAGATATCCGAATGATTCAAACTTTTGATAAGGTTTCGCTGATCTGACTTGTGCATATCCACAGCCAATAATTTGATGCTTATAGTCGATAACGAGAATTTCTGATTTCTCATCAGATATAAATTCTTCTATGTTATAATAGAAGATTTCTCCCTCTTTAAGGGTTGGATCAAATGGTCGTTCTGCCGCGACAAGGAATTGCAAAAATTCTGCGAGCTTTGGTAAATCAGCACTCGTGGCTCGCCTAATAAATATGTCTTTTGTATTTACATTCATATTTCAAATGTACAAAAAATGATTGTTCATAAGTAAGATAAATCACAAACACTAACCCATCTGCAAATGTAAATTTAACAATGAATTCCTATTTATCTATAAGAAAGATCATTAGGTATAGCCTTAATTTTAAGCTTATTAATTAAATTAAAATTTAAGTCATGGAAAACTCAAACAACTACAATAGCGAAGATCTTCAAAAATGCCCGTACCACAGCCAGCAAAATAACAGCATCAATAATGATGACCGCGAAAATGCTAATACGGGCGATTGGGATGACGAGAGAGATGAAGCAGGAACCGATCCTGACCGTAATGAGCCAGACGGCGGAAACAATAATTCAGGAGGTGCAGGAAGCACGGGAAGCGCTGCCACAAATAGTTAATTCATCAAATTAACGAGATCGCAATCTACACGAATATAAATCACGCACACAAAAAAAAGCGCAAAATATCTTTAAAATTTTGCGCTTTTTTTGTTTAATGGGACATCAGATCTTTATGATTTATAAAGCATTTAATCCATCAAAAACACAACCAAGCCCCTAGCCCCATGCGCACCCAAAACCAATGACTGTTCAATATCAGCAGTTTTAGAAGGCCCGGCGATAAAAGTTCCGAAACCATATTCCTGGTTTCCAATTCTGTCATATGCCTGGTGCATCGTCGGAATAAGGTCTTTTTTATTGACTATGATAGCCAAATATTGCGTAATAAAAGGTGCAACACGTTGTCCTAAAATGTCATCGGTTACCCAAAGTGCACTGTTTTCTGCAACACCAAAATGTGCTTTTATAATCGTTAATTCTACATTTTGAAGTGAATGCGGATCGTCGTTTGTCCAGTCTAAAACAGCGATTTCAGAAAGTTCCGGAACTGTTGTTATAATTCGTTTCTCTAACGGATAATTGCTTTTGATGTAAGCTATTACTTCATTATAATCAGCAACTTCCTTCGGATTCCCACCAATATTTCTTAATACTGTTTTATACATTTCCAAAACATCGAACTGCTCTGAACCTAAAACCTTTAAATTAGGCAACTCGGCGAGTCCGCTTGGTTGACTATTTTTTATCTTTTGTAAAATTTCAGCTTTACTACTCATCTTTTTTAGCTTTAGATTCCCTTGAATTTTTCTTGTACCATTCTCTAAAAGATTCCTCTGGAACTTCTGGCATTTCGCGTTGATCGTACCATTTGTTCATTTTATTATTTACTAATCCCGGCATATTTTTCATTACAAATCTTCCTGATTTTCCGGCTAAATTAAATACCGTTGGATTTGCCAAAACGGTTGCCATGGTTTTCATCGCGATAGTTTTTGAAGTTGGGGTATGCCCTTCCTTCACCAAAACTTGACGCCATTTGTACAACTGATCGTGAATATCAATTTTCACCGGACAAACATTGGTGCACGAACCACAAAGTGTACTTGCAAAAGGCAAATCGGCATTTTTACTCATGTCTAAATTAGGTGCTAAAATCGACCCAATTGGTCCTGCAACAGCGTTATGATAACTATGTCCACCACTTCTTCTGTAAACCGGACAAGTATTCATACAAGCACCACAACGAATGCATTTTAGAGAATTTCTAAAATCGGGTCTTCCTAGTTGTGTGCTTCTTCCGTTATCAACGATTACAACATGAATTTCTTTTCCGTCTCTTGGTTTCTTAAAATGACTTGAAAAAGTAGTAATCGGTTGTCCCGTTGCGCTTCTTGCCAATAATCTCAGGAAAACACCTAAATGCTCGCGCTTTGGAATCAGTTTTTCGAATCCCATACAGGCAATATGAACATCAGCTAAATGTGCGCCCATATCAGCATTTCCTTCATTGGTACAAACTACAAATTCGCCTGTTTCGGCAATGGCAAAGTTAACGCCGGTTAAAGCCGCTTTGCGTGTCAAAAATGTATCACGAAGCTGACGTCTTGCTGATTCCGTTAAATATTGTGGATCAAAATTTCCTTTTTCAGTTCCCAGATGTTCGTGGAAAGTTTCACTTACATCTTCTTTTTTAAGGTGAATTGCCGGCAATACAATATGGCTTGGCGGCTCTTTACGAAGCTGAACGATATATTCTCCTAAATCAGAATCGATAACTTCGATGCCTTTATCCGCTAAATAATCATTCAGATGACATTCTTCTGTAAGCATTGATTTTGATTTCACCATTTGCTTTACATCGTGCTTTTGCAAAATCGAATGCACAATTTCATTATGTTCTTTTGCATCTGCAGCCCAATGTACAATGATTCCGTTTTTCTGCGCATTTGCTTCAAAATCACTTAAATAATCGTGCATATTGGCCAGCACATTATTTTTGATTTGAGAAGCCGTTTCACGAAGCAATTCCCAATCCTGAATTTGATTCGCCGATTTATCACGCTTTTCACGAACAAACCAAAGCGTTTCATCGTGCCAGTTTACGCGTTCCACATCTTTATTAAAACGTGTTGCGGCTTCACTGTGTTCTATTATTTTTTTTGAAGACATCTTTTATTACTTTACTATAAAACTGGTTGTTTTATAATTAATTTTTATTCTCAAAATTCACTACATTTTCATGAATTGCTTTCTCTCCCTGAACATTATCAGCAGTTACATTAGTCAAGAAAATATTTTCGACCGGAAGTTCTTTTTGAGCTTGAATTCTTGAAATAAACTTCACATCGGTTGCTTTTATATTTTGCAGATGTACATTTTTGATTGGCGTTAAGCGTCTTTCAATTGTTGGGACTAAATCACGCCATTGGTATAAAACATCGGTTTCAATACCTAGAATTCCCGCGTCAATTTTGCCCGCTGTAATGTTGGTCATATAAATATTGTTTACAAAACCGCCTCTTCTTTCATTGGTTTTAATATACAAAAGATGATTTAATTTTGCTCCGTCAACAACGATGCAGTTATCAATAAAAACATTTTCGATTCCGCCCGAAAGTTCACTTCCGATTGCTACTAATTGATGTCCGTTTTTTACGGTGCAATTGCGCATTACGATATTTTTCGAAGGCGTATTTAGATTCCAGGCATCGATACCACATCCCGATTTAATCGCAATCGCATCATCGCCTTGGTCAAAAACACAATTTTCGATCAATACATTTTGAGACATCTCCGGATCAACACCATCATTATTATGTCCGTGAGCATAAACATGAAGGTTTCTGATTACAACATCTTTTGATAAAAACGGATGAATCGTCCAAAATGGACTATTCGTTATTTTAACACCATCCATTAAAACATTTTCACAACGATTAAACTGAATAAAATGAGGACGCAAATTTGCCGTATCATTTACCATTTGTCTTTCTTCTACAGGTTTTTTATAGGAAGCCAAATAGTATAATCTTTTCAAGCTTTCCATATGCGCTTTTGGGCGCGCAAACCATTTGGTCCATACGTCCATTTTAGCTTTTAATTCACCTTCGCCTGTAATGGCAATATTTTTACATTGGTACGCATAAATCAGCGGTGAATAATTGTAGCATTCATAACCTTCCCAAGTGGAACGAACTGCAGGCAAATAATCTTTTGGATCTTCAGAAAAAAGCAAAACAGCACCTTTATTCAAATGTAAATTTACATTACTTTTAAAGTGTATTTTCTTTGTAAGCCATTCACCTTCGGGAATAACCACTATTCCTCCACCCGCTTTATTAGCTTTTGCAATCGCTTTATCAATAGCTTCTGAAGTTTTTACTTTATCATCTTTAACAGCTCCAAAATCAATAATCGAGAATGCTGCGCATTTGCTAAAATCAGGGATTTTTATGGCCGGCATTTCAAAAGGAGCTTTCACTATAACCTCTTGTAAAGTCACGCCAGACTTATCTTTTTTAAAGGATAAAAAAATAAGCGAGAGTAAAAGTGCAAAACAAAGCGTTATTTTTTTCATGATTAAATTTTTAATCTGTAGGCATTTTTTATATCAACGTATTTAATATTTCAGCAATATGAATGGTTTTTATGTTGCTTTTTTGTCTTTTCAGAATTCCTTCTAAGTGCATTAAACAAGACATATCTCCTCCTGTAATAAAATCAACATTATGGTTTTCATGGTCTTTAATTCGGTCCTGTCCCATTTTGACAGAAACCGCTTCTTCGGTCACACAGAACGTACCTCCAAATCCACAACATTCATCTTTTCTGGTTAAAGAAACCATATCAAGTCCTTTTATATTGTGCAATAATTGTTCTGGTTTTGAGAAAAATGGAGCGTTTAATTCGGTCATCTGCGAAAGCTTTAAACCGCGTTGTCCGTGGCAGCTAACATGCATTCCGACTCTGTGTGGAAAGTTTCCGTCTATATGATCTACTTTTAAGATATCAGTAATAAACTCTGTTAATTCGAAAACCTTTTTACGCATTTCAGTCGCTAATTCTTCATTCTTTTCGTCGTGTAAATGATCTTTTACATGCAAAACACAACTTCCTGAAGGGCAAACGATATAATCAAAACCTGCAAAATTGGCTATAAAATTGGCATCACAGCCTTTGGTTAAATATTGGTATCCGCTATTTGCCATTGGTTGTCCGCAACAGGTTTGTCCCATCGGAAACTCAACATCACAGCCTAATTTTTGTAAAAGTTCATAGGTTGCGATAGCTACTTTTGGGTAAAACTGGTCAACGTAACACGGTATAAAAAGTCCAACTTTCATAATCTTAATCATTTTTTAAACACATAGAAAATGGGCTATGTGGTAAATATTTTTTCTCGCAGATTTAATTCTCATTTTTGTCATCCTGACGAAGGAAAGATCTCCACAAGTTGCTCTACAAAGATTGGCGATTTTGTTTGCCGAGCTACTTGATTCCTCGTTCCTCGGAATGACAAAACTAAACTTAATAACAAAAAAACTTTTAAATCCTTTAATCTATAAACTATTATTTTTCACAGATCGAGCAGATTTTTAATTTTTAATTTTAAATTTTTAATTCAATTAATGCTTGTAAAACTTCAAATCAATTAAATCGTTCTGGATAGGCTTTGGATTCCAGTTTTGATGAATCGCCAATGCAGCTCCCAAAGCACTTGCCTGTGCCATTGACGCGGCATAAACTTCTACATCAGGATAAGCTTCTGCTAATAAATTCATGAAAATTGAATTTTTACTGAAACCTCCATCCACAAAAATCTTTTTAACGGGACTGTTATGAATTACTAAATTAGTCGAAAAAACCTGTTGTTCAACGAGATCCAGCATCAATTGATGGTAAGCGATATCGTAACTTTTAAAAGTATTCAGATCTCTTTTTTGAAATGGACATTCTTTCAGAATATCAAAATCGTATTTCTTAGGATAAACGATCTGGAAATTTAAGGCTCTTAAATTGGATACTATTTTTTTATCAAAATAGATATCCTTAAAAGTATCAAACGGTACATTAAAATGCTCTGCCAGTCTTCTGGCTTGCACTTCATGCTCGTTACCCGCAAACAAACGGGCCGCTTTTACAGGCTTCTCTGTATATTGCATGTAACACAAACAATCGTGCTTTAATTCTTCAAAAGTTAAAGGTTTATTATTGAAAGGATTTAAGGAAATACTCCAGGTTCCAGTCGACAATAAAACAAAAGGTTCTGTAAAGTTGATTGTGTACGGAATTATTGCAGATGAACTATCGTGCAAACCAACACCAACTGCTAATCCATCTTCTATTTTGATGATGTCTTTTCCAAAATGAAGTGGCGGAATCTTTTCGATTATCTCCTCTTTTGTAAGCCATTTGTGATACTTCATCTTTTTAAAATTCCAAAGATTTGTATGGCATCCAATACTTGTAATATCAGAATAAGCCTCACCAGTTAAAAGAAAACTAAGATATTGAGGCAAATGCAAACAATATTTAACCTGATCAAAAAGTTCCGGTCTTTCTTCTTTCAGCCTGTAAATCTGCATTCCTGAATTAAGACTTCCTAAAACAGGAGAAGCTGTTTTTACTGCAAAAACTTCTTCTCCTTTATATTTATTATAAAATCCCTGCTTTAACTCTTCTGGATAATCTTTTAGGTAATTATACAAAGGCGTCAAACTTTTGCCTTCTTCATCGATATAGACAAAACTGGCTCCGTAAGTACTGAAATTTATTGCTTTTAGAACATACTTTGTCAGATTTTTTATTTCTGATAAACATTCAAATATCCAGTTTTTGAGTAACTCAATATCCTCGCAGGGAAAGCCGTCTTCGTCGACCGTTTCATCAAAATTCACTGATTTTTCCCAAACAATTCTATAATTTTCATCAAATAGAAAAACCTTTTTGTTTGTTTTACCAATATCAAAAATTGCAACTACATTCATTTAGTTAATTGTAAATTATAAATTGTGAATTGTGAATTATAAACCTGTTGCCATTGTTTTTAATCCTCTTTCTCCAATTAGATTTCCTCTAACATCAAGACCGCGATATAATGCAACCGGATTTAATGCTGCACCAGAACGCAAACGAGCCTCAGCAACTAATGCGCGAACATCTGTACGGAAAGCATTTTGCAGGATTTCCTGAGCTTTTACAACATCATTTTCTTCTTGTGCTTTTTCTAATGCCTTTCTGTCTACAGAAAGCGCCTGTGCATAGGCAATCATTATCGCCTCAACAGATTGTAATAAATCTTCCAATGGATCTTTAATGTTGTGAGAAGCATCGATCATCCAGCCTAAATCTTTGGCGTGATTCATTCCTCTTGCATCCATTCCTTCAACCAATTCATTGAAAATCAAGAATAATTGATATGGTTTTAAAGCTCCGGCGGTTAAATCGTCATCTCCGTATTTTGAATCATTAAAGTGAAAACCTCCCAATTTATTATCCATAAGCAAAATCGAAACAATTTGCTCAATGTTTGCATTAGGCAAATGATGTCCTAAATCAACCAATGTTTTTGCTTTGTCACCTAATTTTTGCACGTATGAATACGATTGGCCCCAATCTGCAACTGTTGTTGAATAAAAGTTTGGTTCGGCACATTTATATTCTAAGAATAATTTCCAGTTTGATGGCAATGCATCGTAGATTTCTTCTAAACTTTCTAATGTATTTTGGTAAGCTTTACGAAAGTTTAATTGTCCCGGAAAATTAGATCCGTCGGCCAACCAAACTGTTAATGAATCAGAACCTAATTCTATTCCGTGTTTGATAACTTCGATATTATGAGCAATGGCTTGTTTACGAACTGCTTTATTAACGTTTTGTAAAGAACCATATCGGTAAGTATGCTCTGCATTTGCCTGATCCTGAAACGTATTCGAGTTCATGGCATCAAACTTTAATCCGTGTTGTGCTGCAAGGGTTTTGATTGCATTATAATCTGTTGGAATATCCCATGGAATGTGCAATGAAATAGCTCCTGAAGCATTGTTTAAAGCATGAAGCAAACCTACATCTTCAATTTTTTCTTCTAAAGAACGTGGTTCACCACCTCCTGCAAAACGTCCAAATCTTGTTCCTCCTGTTCCTAAAGCCCAAGATGGAATTGCGATTTGAAAATCGATTAATTTTTGAATAATTGATTCTGTTTCACCAATTTCAGATGCTGTAAAGGCAAATTTATTTTGGTGTTTTTTTAATAACTCATCATTATGAGATTCTATTTTGTTTGCTCCAATTAACATATTCTTTTTCTTTTAGTGGAATTACAATCTATAAATATACATCTAACTCCTGTTTTACTAACCTATTTTATGCTGTTTTGTTTGTTTACATTTTTTATTCTTTAAAAAAAATCTAACGTTCGAGGGCCGTCGAACGTTAGATCACAAAAAACCACTTTTGCTTAAACAAACTTAAAAAAAACTATTTTTATCTATAGAAACCCATTGATACTCCGCCGTCTACGTTTAAGGCATTTCCTGTTGATTTACCAAGTAAACCACCAACAAA
>Ga0247813_10000156_pt1 | contig 80632 bp, 41 predicted proteins | sample UWRJL169409C1_FD_180719 | JGI IMG/M metagenome (GOLD analysis project Ga0247813, IMG submission 180719) | Plant litter microbial communities from Arlington Agricultural Research Station in Wisconsin, United States - UWRJ-L169-409C-1 | ecosystem: Environmental > Terrestrial > Plant litter >...
GGAGCAGATTATATAACCATTGATGGTAGTAATAATGGCAGCACCAGCAGGGACCTTACCATTTCCAATACCAACACCGGTACTTCAAGTGCTATCATATGGCTTGCGAGCACACTCACCGATGGTGCAACGAATAATACGATCAAAAATGTGATCGCTCCGGGTAATGCTCCGTTGACCACTTTTGGTAATATCATCTCTTCTGGTAGCGTAGTTGGCGGAACGGCTGAAGTCGCGAATACGAATAATATTTACGACAACAACCTGCTTACTGCAAGTCAGTCGGGGATCACGATCGTTGGTGCATCGCTTGATGGCGGAAACGTAGTAACCAACAACACGATCGGATCCACAGTAGCAGGTGCCAAAATTGGTTTTCAGGGTATGTTCATTGCTCAACTTTCAGGAGTAAACATCAGCAATAATACTATTTTGGGAATTGCGGCATCCGCTAACTCGCAGATTGCGGGGATATATATAGGTGGTACAATGTCAGGCGGTGTTGTATCTTCCAACAAGATCAGCGATATCAAAAACAGCATCGCTGCCGGCCGCCAGGCATTGGGTATCTGGCTGGCATCTGCCAGTACTGGTATTGGAATGACAGTACAGAATAATATGATCTGGGATATCGCTAACACCGGCGCGAGTGCCACACCTTCACGTGGAGGTCATGGTATTGGTATCACAGCAGGTGGTGGCTACAACATTTATCATAATAGTGTTGCACTTACCACCGATGCTTCTGCAGCAACAGGTATCAATGCGGCAATGTATATTGGAACTGGTGTTACCTCTCTTGACATCCGAAACAATATATTTGTAAACAGGCAAACCATTGGTAGCAAATACACTATCTATTCCGAGTCTGCAAACACGGCTTTCACTAATATAAATAATAACGATTACTTCTCACTGACCGGTACATCGCTTGGGTTTATCGGAAGTGCGAGAAATACGCTTACAGATATACAAACAGGTTTTGGTGGCAATGGAGCTTCCGTAAATCAGGACCCGCTTTTTGTAAGCACCACAGATCTTCATGCTCAACTTGCTTCTCCAATTAATAATCTTGGTACGAACGTAGGAGTAACCTTAGATATCGATGGAGACACCAGGAGTACTACTGTTCCGGATATGGGTGCAGATGAATTTGCGGGAACGGCAGCCGATGTTAATCCACCGACAATAACTTATACGAATATCGTTTCGGATTGCGTACCGGGTGCCCATACATTAACCGCTACCATCACCGATGCAAGCGGAGTTCCAACTTCTGGCGGCGGCTTGCCTGTAGCATATTTCCGTATCAACGCAGGTGCCTACAGCGGCGTTACCGGCGTATCCATTGGTAGCAACCAGTATACGTTCAGCATCGGTACAGGGGCTGTAGCGGGTGATGTGGTTTCATATTATGTGGTAGCACAGGATGGTGCCGCTACGCCAAACGTTTCAGTGAATCCTTCAGCAGGTGCCGCTGGACTTTCTGCAAATCCACCAACTGCCGCAACACCTCCGACAACGCCTAGTACCTTTACCATTCAGCCGACATTGAGCGGCACATACACCGTTGGTACAGGACAGACATATACGACGCTTGGTGCTGCTGCAATTGCATACAATACTTCCTGTATCAGTGGTCCGGTAGTGTTCAACATTGTTACCAACACGACCGAAGCGGGTGCAGTTGTATTTAATGCAAATGCTACGGCAAGCGCTGTAAATACGCTGATCATCAAACCGGCTTCTGCAGGAATTACCGTTACCGGTTCTACTACTGCTGCATTGGTTAAATTGAATGGGGCGGATTACGTGACCATTGACGGTTCATTCAATGGCTCAACTTCCAAAGACCTTACCTTTGAAAATACCAATACCGGTACTTCATCTGCAGTGATCTGGATCGGTAGCACTGCTACAGATGGCGCTACTAATAATACTGTCAAAAATGTGATCGCAAAGGGGAATGCTCCTTTGACCACATTTGCTGGTATCATCGCCGGTAGCGGTGTTACTATCGGTAATGCTGCTGAAACAGCGAATACCAACACGGCAATTCAAAACAACACAACAATCAAAGCACAATATGGTATCGTTGTAGCAGGTAATGCGGCAGGTCAGACTGGTCTCATCATTAACGGAAATACCGTTGGTTCTGCTACCGCATCCGATTATATCGGCTATCGTGGTATCTTTATTTCCAATGCAAATAATGCACAGGTAAATAAAAATAATATTTTCAACATCTCCACTTCTGCAGGCAATCCTACAGGTCTGTTTGTTTCCGGAAATGTTACCAATACTGTTTTTGATGGTAACCGGATCGACAATATTGCGCATAATAGCACCAGCGGCTATGGCGGCAAGGGAATCGATATCAACACTGGTATTGCTGTCAGTAACCTTACCTTCTCCAATAATATGGTGAGTGGGATCGGCGGTGATGGATGGAACGGCCTGACCGGCGACGCGATCGTTGGTATCAGGATCGGTGCAACTGGTGGTAGTACCACCACAACAGGCGGTATTAAATTATACTTCAACAGTGTATCACTTACTGGTTCATTTGCCGGTAATGCATCGGGTAGCGTAAGTGCCGCCCTATACATTTCCAGTACTGCAACCAATATAGATCTTCGTAATAATATTCTTCATACAACACTTGATAATACAGCACTCACAACAGATAAAACATGGGCTATATATGCCAATGGTACCAACGCCGCATTCACCAATATTAATTACAATGATTATTTTGTAAGTGGTGCAGCTGGTGTGTTGGGATACATTGGATCCGACAGGACAACCCTTGCAGCTATTGTAACGGGCTTCGGACAAAATGCCAACTCTATCAACGTATCGCCTAATTTCATCAGTACTTCCAACCTGCATCTTTTGAGTGCCGGTAATAACTCGTTGAATGCTGCGGCCGTTAACAGTACCGGCATCACAACAGATTTCGACAACGATACCAGGGATGCTTCTACACCCGATATCGGTGCCGATGAATTCACCCCTTGTACGCCAACACCATTGGCAGGAATAGCGGTAACGCCTTCTGCCTCCATTTGTGCAGGGGAAAGCGTTACGCTGACAGAAAATGGGGGAACTGCTACTTCGTGGACATGGTCAAATGGGCCAACTACCCAGGCGATATCTGTTTCCCCTGCGAGTACCACTACTTATACAGTAACAGCCACCACCTCGGCAGGGTGCTTTGCAACAGCTTCACAGACCATCATTGTAAACCCAAAACCGGGCCCCGTTACTGTGACCCCATCTTCAGCAGCACTATGTGGCAACGGTGTGCAACAACTTGTGGCAAGTGGCGGAGTAGCTGTAACCAATGTTTTGTCCCAAGACTTCAATAGTGGTTTAGGCGCATGGAGTATTATAAATGGAAGTGGACATACCGCCGGAACTGAATGGCAAATCATCACTCCTCCATATACTTACTCTACTTTATTAACTGCATTCAATGGCTTCGACGGAAGCAAATTCGTTGCAGCGAACAGCGATGTTGCCGGTAGTTCTTTAAACACGACATTGACAAGGCTGACCTCACCGGTATTCTCAACAGCGGGTCTTTCCGCTGCAACGCTTACATTCAAGCATTATCATAGGACGCTTGGTGATGAAGCATTTACAGGAATAGAATATTCTACAAACGGAGGCGTATTATGGACTGCGGTTACCGGCGCAACTTACACAAATACTGCTTCAACAGGTGCGAGTACAAATCCACCGACACTTACTAATGTAAGTCTGGCGTTACCAGCTGGTATGTTGGGACAGGCTTCTATCCAGATCCGATTCAGATATGATGCAACATGGGATTACTACTGGGGAATTGATGATGTAGCTATTACATCCAGTTCTAACAGCACATTTACCTGGGCACCTACAACCGACCTTTACACTGATGCTGGCGCAACTGTGCCTTACACCGGAACCGCCACTTCAACAGTATGGACAAAACCAACCGCAAACAGAACTTATACCGTCACGGCAACCTCACCTTCCAATTGTATAAATAATGCTACTACGGTGGCTGTTATAGTCAACGATCTTGCCCTGACCGCAACCCACACCGATGTGCTTTGCTTCGGAGCAAACACCGGTACCATCACCGCAAGCGCAACAGGAGGTACAACTCCTTATCAATATGCTTTGAATGGAGGGCCATACCAGGTATCTCCAAACTTTACCGGCCTTACCGCAGGTACATATATCGTTCATGTAAAAGACAACAATGGTGCAGGTTGCGAAGCAACTACTACCGTTACCATTGCGCAGCCGGCAAGTGCTGTTTCAGTAAGCACTACTTCAGTAGTGAACCCTGTTTGTAACAACGGAACTACAGGTTCATTCACGGCAGTAGGAGCGGGTGGTACTGCTGGTTATACTTATTCATTGGATAATGTTACTTACCAGGGTACCGGAGTATTTACCGGCCTGAGTGGCGGAGTGCCATACACGGTATATGCTAAAGATGCGAACGGTTGCGTAGGCTTTACCAACATCACTTTGACCAATCCTCCGCTGATCACAGTAGGTGCATCCAACAACGGGCCTGTATGTGAAGGAGGAAGCCTTACATTGACGGCAACAGGCGGAACATCTTATGTATGGTCCGGGCCTAATTCATTCTCTTCCACTGCTAACCCTGCTATCATCAACCCGGCATCGCTGGCGGCAGCAGGTCTGTATTCTGTAACCGTAACAGACGGTAATGGTTGTAGCAATACTGCGACAACAAATGTGGTGATCAACCCTACAGTAGTTGTAGGTGCTACATTGATCGCACAGGGTGGAACCAATGTTTGTTCTGGAACAACGGTTACTTTTGAAGCGACTGCAACAGGTGGCGGCACAACACCTAACTATGAATTCTTTGTAGGAGGCGTATCCATGCAGAACGGTACTTCCAACACATACTCACATGTGATCGCTGCAAATGAATCTGTATATGTGATCGTTACTTCCAATGCTACCTGCGCGGGTGCTCCGGCAACCAGCAATACGGTGAACATGGTAGTGACCACTAGTGTTGCGGCTTCCGTAACAATTGCGGCTGATGGCAATCCTGTATGTGCCGGAACACCGGTGACATTCACCGCGACGGGCATTGGTACCGGCGCTTCACCAACGTATAATTTCTTTGTAAACGGGGGATCTGTTCAAAACAGCGCTTCCAATACTTACACCTATACACCAACAAATGGTAATACAGTTTATGTGATCATGACCTCAAGTTCTGGTTGTGCTACCGGTAGCCCTGCTACTTCGTCTACGATCAGCATGACAGTGAACCCGATCCCGACAACTCCAACCATCGGCGCCAGCGGTCCGTTGACCTTCTGCACAGGCGGTTCGGTAACTCTTACCAGCAGTTATGCAGGTGCGGGCAATACCTGGAGCACGGGTGCTACTACAAGTTCTATTGTTGTAACAACCGGCGGAACTTATAACGTTACGTACTTCGATGGCAATTGTAACAGCCTTGTATCAGCAGATGTGATCGTTACAGTAAATCCTATCCCGGCTGCACCGGTTATTACTGCAGGCGGCCCGACGACTTTCTGTACAGGTGGTTCTGTAACCCTTACGAGCGATATCGCTACAGGCAATACCTGGAGCACAGGCCAAACAACGCAATCTATCACAGTAACCACACCTGGTACTTACACAGTATTCCAGACAGTGAATGGTTGCCCTAGCGCAAATTCAAACTCAATCGTTGTAACTGTTAACCCGACTCCGACTGTAACGGCAAGTGCAAGCTGTCCGTCAGTATTTGTAGGCGGCAGCACAACGATCACAGCAAGCACATCCGGCTCCCCAACATACCAGTGGTATAGCAATACTACTAACTCAAACGTTGGTGGAACACTGATACCTCTTGCAACATCAGCTACTTACAATCCTCCGACAGGATCAGCAGGTACGTTCTATTATTATGTACAGGCAACTGTAACAGGATGCCCTGGCCTTTCAGCCGCGGTTCAGATCGATGTTACCAACGGCCCGTTGAACGGAACTTATTCTATTGGCGGAGCGGCAGGCTGTACAGGTTTCCCAACCATTGCGGCAGCAACAAACTATTTGAATACAAACGGTCTTAACGGCCCTGTTATCTTCAACGTTGCAGCTTCTTATTCCGAAACAACTCCTGCGGGTGGTTTCGTGATCGGCGGAACAGGATCAGCAATAGTTGCTGCAGGAGCGTTCCCGACAAGTTCTGCCAATACAGTAACCTTTAATGGTAATAATGCTGTAATAACTGCTGCAGGCAACCAAACTTCAGGAAGCCTTACAGATGCGATCTTTAAACTGGTAGGTGCTGATTACATTACCCTGCAGAATTTCACCATGCAGGAAAATGCAGCCAATGCTACTACAGCAGCAGCTAGTAATAATATGACTGAGTTTGGTGTAGCGTTATTATATGCTACTACTACTGATGGCGCACAGAATAATACCATAGCAAATAATAACATCTCGCTCAACAGAACCTATACTAACACATATGGTATCTATAGTAGTACAAGGCATAGTGCTGCTGCAACGATTACTACGCCTGCTTTGGCAGAGGTAACGTCTGCTGCCGGTTCAAATAGCTTTAATAAAGTGTATACCAATGCCATCAGCAATGTAAATGTTGGTATCTCCTTCATCGGTGCGGGTACAACAATAGCAGCGATTGATAATGGTAATGATATTGGAGGTTCATCATCAGCAACTGGTAACACGATCACCAACTGGGGTGGGGCTGTGGGTGCAACTGCATATCCTTCTACTATTGCAGCTAACTATGCTATCCTGGCAAATCAGCAGATCAATGATAATATTTCTTACAACAATATTACCAGTGCGGCACTTACATCGGCTGCATCTACAGGTGGTATCCTTAAGATATATAGTGTAGCCTCCCCGACTTCAGGAACGATCACTTCGAATATCAATAATAATACAGTAACGGTTACCAATAATCCTACTGCATCCACGACTGGCGGGGTAGTAGGTATCAATAACCAGGGCCTGACACCATTGTTATCTACAGCAACCGTTAACATGAACAATAACACTGTTACAGGTTGTCGTGTAGGTGGTACTACCTCTACTACTAACGGTATAACTGGTATTACGAACCTGTCCTTGCCTGGTACGATCAACATAACTGGAAATACTGTAACGAATCACGCGATCACAGCAACCACTGCAACTTCCGGATCTTTGATCGGTATCAGTAATAGTGGTGCCGCAGGAACCGTGAACATCACTAACAATACCTTCACGGCGTTCGCATCTACCGCTACTTCAGGGCAGACTGCAGCTATATCAAATTCAGGAGCTGCAGTGACCGCTATTAACCTGAACAACAATTTTATCGGTACAACAGGTACCGGATACTTTAGCAGTACGGTTGCTTCATCAGGAACTTTATTTGGTATTTCAAACAGTGGCGGTGCAGCGACCAGTGCACTTAGCATACAGAATAATGATATCAGGGGTATCAGCTACAGTGTAGCAGCAAGTGCTGCGCAGACTTATCATGTTAACACTGCCGCTACATTATCGCAAAACATCAGTAACAATACTTTCACCAACCTGACTGTAAACACAACCGGCAACGCTACGTTTATTTCAAATAGTGTTACAGTAAGTGCTACGGGTACACAAACGATCAGCAACAACAGGATCATAACCGGATACACTAAAGGCGGCGCCGGCGGAGCGGTAGTATTCATCACTTCCGGCGCAAGTTCAACTTCGGGTGCGACTATCAACTGGTCAAACAATATCATTTCCAACGTTACTATCAGTGGCGCAACAACAGCAACATTCCTTTCGAATGTTGATGGAGGTAGTGCCAACAAAAACTTCACGGGTAATACAATCAGCAACATCACCGGTGGTACCGGAACAATCATTGGTATTTCCAACAGCTTTGGTGGTGGTGGTGGTGGTTTGGGTAATGTTGTTTCAGGCAATACGATCTCCGGCATTACGAGTGCAGGAACGATCACTGGTATCAACATCGGTGCAAGTGGTACTGCTAATACTGTGTTTGGAAATACGGTAAGTGGCTTCACTGGCTCCGGAACCGGTGCCGTAACCGGTATCACTTCAGGTTCGCCAACCAGTGGAACTTTTTATAACAATAAAATATACGATCTGGCAAATAACAATGCAGGTGGGTCTGTAATAGGTTTTGCAGTTACCGGTGGTACGCTACATAATGTTTACAATAACATCATTGGTAACCTGACCGCACCAAATCTGAGTGCAACCAACGGCCTTATCGGTATGAACTTTACGGGTGGTACAACCATCAATGCGAGCTTCAACACAACAATGTTGAATGCTACCAGCGTAGGAACTAACTTTGGTTCCAGTGCATTGAGTGCTGCAACAGCAGTATCGCTCACTTTGCGCAACAATATCTTTGTAAATAATTCCGTACCAAACGGAACAGGTATAGCGGTAGCATATCGCAGGAGCAGCACTACTTTGACGAGCTACCAGGCGGCATCAAATACAAACCTATTCTATGCAGGAGCAACACCATCAGCTACCCGTGCTATTTATACAGATGGAACTAATACTGATCAGACACTTGCAGCATTCAAGACAAGGATGGCAACCAGGGATCAATTATCTGTAACGGAAAATCCGCCATTCCTGTCGACAACAGGTGCAAATGCAAACTTCCTGCACATCAGCACTGTAGTTGCGACACAAATTGAAAGCGGTGGTGTGCCTGTGACAGGTATCACGGACGATTATGATGCTGATACGAGGAGTTCAACTCCGGACATTGGTGCGGATGAATTCATTGGAATACCTATAGATAATAATCCACCGATCATCAGTTATACCCCGTTGGGCGGTAGTTGTACTTTCGGTACCAACCAGGTGCTGACTGCTACCATCAGTGATGCAAGTGGTGTACCTACTACGGGTATCGGTCTGCCAGTATTGTACTTCAGGGTGAATGCAGGGGCATACACTGCGGTACAAGGTGTGTCTATCGGAAGTAATCAATATACTTTCACGTTTGGTAATACAACAACGGCTGCGGGTGATGTAGTATCCTACTATGTAGTTGCGCAGGATAACGCCGGAACTCCAAATGTAGGAGCATTCCCTTCTGCAGGTGCTGCCGGTTTTACCGCCAATCCACCAGCAGCTGCAACACCTCCTACAACACCGTCCAGCTATACTGTAACAGGAACGCTGAACGGTACTTATACCGTAGGTGTTGGTCAGGCATATACTACTCTTACTGCAGCGGTAGCTGATTACAACAGCAAATGTTTGAGCGGGGCGGTGATTTTCAGTTTGACGGATGCAACTTATCCTTCTGAAACATTCCCTATCGCGATCAACAACAACACATATGCGAACAGCACCAATACGCTGACCATCAAACCAGCCACAGGTGTTACGCCATTAATTACTGGCTCGAATGCTACAGCGATCATTCATGTAAATGGAGGTAAATATGTTACCATCGATGGTTCGAATACCGTGAATGGTACTACCCGTGACCTCATTATTTCAAATACCAGCACAACCGGTTCAACAATAAGGTTTACCAATGTGGCTGCAAACAGCACGATTAAAAATGCTGTATTAACAGGTGTTACTACAAGTACTTCAAATGCGGTTGTGTTGATCGGATCGAGTGTCACTACCGCTAATACCAACATTACTGTACAGAATAATACCATTACCAAGGGTGCAACATTACCTGCTTATGGTGTCCTTAACAGTGGTTCATCTGCATTGGCCAATACCAATGTGCTGATCACTGGAAACAGCATATCAGATTTTTCTTTGGTGGGTGTAATGGACGCAGGTAATTCCAACGGCATGACAGTTACAAAAAATAACATCTTTGGTACTGTTACCCAAACTACATCTAGTTCTTTGACAGGTATTGTCCTGGGTGCTAACACTGTTGTTTCGCCAGTGATTACCGGTAATAAAATTTACGATCTGAAAACGGGTAATACCAGTACAAACACTTCTACCTTGACAGGTGTACTCACTGGTATTGACATCTTTGACATTGCTTCAGGTACTACTGCATTGATCGCTAACAACATGATCAGCCTTTACGGTACAGGAGCAGCTCCGGGAGTAAGGATAGTAGGTATCGCAGATGAATCAACAGTTGGTACCAGCAATATCTATTACAATTCGGTTTCTATTAACGGTACCGGAACAGCGGCGTCTTCTTTCGCATTCCTGAAAAATTATAACAATACTACCAATCTCAGGAACAACATACTTTCCAACACAAGAGTTAGTAGTGGAACTTCCGGACAGTATGCGATAGCAAACACGAATACCGGGACCTTCTCGTCTAATTACAATGACCTTTATAGTTCCGGAAATTCATTGAATGTTGTGGGATCTTTCGGATCAACCAACTATGCGACGCTTCCTTTATGGCAGGCTGCGTCAGGTGGTGATGCAAACTCTATATCAGCAGATCCATCATTCACTTCTGCAAATGACCTTCATGTAAGTGGAAGTTCACCGGTAAATGCAGCCGCAACTCCGATAGCCGGTATCACCACCGATATCGATGGAGATACAAGGAATGCAACAACACCGGACATAGGTGCTGATGAATTTACACCTACAAATAATGACGCAGGTATCACGGATTTCCCTGGAGCATATTGCCCCGGAAGTCCTGCGAATGTAACCGTAACATTGAAAAATTTCGGTTTGACCAACCTGACTTCAGCTACCATCAATTGGTCAGTAAACGGTGTACCGCAGACACCATACACATGGGCGGGTACATTGGCTCCGGGAGCGACTGCAAACGTAATAGTAGGTACCTATACTTTCAATGGATCAACTGTGTATACGCTTACAGGAGTTACATCGCTTCCAAATGGCGTACCGGATGAAGGCCCTTCAAATGACAACTATACGGCAACAAATGTGCGCACTTCGCTGTCTGGTACTTACACGGTAGGTACTGCTGGTGACTTTACCACATTGACTGCGGCAGTAGCGGCGGCTAACAATTATGGCCTTTGCGGACCAACTACGTTCAACCTTACGAATGCAAATTATACGGCGGCATCAGGCGAAACGTTCCCGATCACCATCAACCAACTGACAGGGGCAAGTGCTGTGAATACGCTTACTATCAAACCTAATACAGGTGTAAGCCCGGTAATAAGCGGATCGAATGAGGTAATCCTCAAACTGAACGGCGCGGATTATATTACGATTGATGGTTCAAATACCGTTGGAGGTTCAACGCGTAATCTAACCGTTCAAAACACCAGTACCAGTACCACTTCAAATGTTATCTGGATTGCCAGTGTTAATTCAACCAACGGTGCTTTAAACAATACTATCAAAAATTCAATCGTAAAAGGTAGCGGCTATCAGAATACAAGCACAGGTATCATCACCAGCGGCTCTACAGCCGGAACTGCTGCCGAATCAGGAAACGACAATACGAGTATCGTTAATAACCTTATTCAGGCAACTGCAGGGGGTATCAGTGTGATTGGTAAAACAACCACCATGGATCAGAATGTGTTGATCAAGGATAATAATCTTGGTTCTACGGTAACTGCGGATAAAATGGGCTTTATAGCTATGCAGATAGTAAACCAGGCAAATGGCTTGATAACAGGTAACAGCATTATTGGTCTTAGTACAACAGCTACCACATATGCAGGTGCTGGTATAGACTTGTTTGGAATGCATTCAAACATGATTATAGAAAAAAATGTTATCGGTGATATAAAAAATACCAATAGCACAGGCTTTGGAGTTGTCGGTATCCTGCTGGAATCTGACAATACAGCGGCAAACATTACGGTAAGAAACAACTTTGTGTATAATGTTGCTGCAATTGGATATACCGACAGAACAGAAACAGATAATGGTTATGGCATCGGTATTGTCCTGGGAGGTGGTTATAAGATCTATAATAACACGGTATCACTTGATGCAAGTCAGTCAGCGACTGGTTACCCATCATGCTTGCTGGTTACCGATGGGGTTACAACGGTTGGTTCGATCGACCTGCGTAATAATATCTTTACCAACACACAGACTCAATCCGGCCAACGTTATGCGATTCAGTCAACAGCGAACAGTAACGTATTCTCTGATATTAATTACAACGATTATTACACTGTAGGCAACAACCTTGGTTATATAGGATCAAACAGGGCTAACCTTGCAGCAATCCAAACAGGGTTTGGTAAAAACGTAAATTCAGTGAATATCCTTCCGACCTTTATATCGGCAACAAACTTACACATCGATCCATCTGCTGCCGGCAACGTTGCACTCAATAACCTGGGTACACCTATAGCCGATGTAACTACAGATATCGATGCCGACCTCAGGAACGAACTCACTCCTGACATGGGCGCCGATGAATTCGACCCTTGTTCTGCTACCATGCTTACCTGGACAGGTAAGATCAGTACCGACTGGAACGTGGGTGGCAACTGGTGCTCCGGAGCTGTTCCTACTGCTGCAAATAGCGTGGTTATTCCTGCAGGTGTTCCTAGTCACAATTATCCGGTGCTGGGTACAACAGGGGCAGCCAACAACGTTACCATCAACACTTCTGTAAACGATGTGATCATTGCTCCGGCCGGTATCTTGTCGGTTGCGGGTAACTTCGTTAACAATGGTAAAATGACCAACAATGGTACGATCCGCCTCAACGGTACCGCACTTCAAACCTTCCCTGGCCCCGGCCTGATAGGAACGGTGGGTGATATGGCCAACCTTGAAATCGCCAATACAGGAGCAGGTGTGAAAGTTACCAAAGCATTCGGTATCACCAATGAACTGAAACCAACCAGCGGTGCTCTTGATCTGGATGCGTACGATGTTACCATCCGCTCAACCTTCGCAGCTACTGCACATGTTGCAGAAGTGATGCCGGCTGCAAGTTTCCTTTACAGCGGTACAGGACGCTTCGTGGTAGAACGTTTCATCAATACAGGTAATACAGCAGGAACGCACAAACGTACCTGGCAGTTCCTGTCAGTGCCAACCACAACAGCTCCGGCTTCAACAGCTCAGACAATCAAGAGTGCATGGCAGGAAGGTGCTGCAACACCAGGTGATAATCCTGTTGCCGGATTTGGTACAAGATTGTCAAGTCCGAGGTTTGTGGCCGCAGGTGCTCCGAACGGATTTGATGAAGGCCTTGCCACAGCAGGTCCGGGTATTAAAACATACCGTGGAGATGTGGATGACTGGGATCAGGGCCCGAACAGTACCAACGAAGCGATCGCGAATCCTAAAGGATGGATGGTATTCGTTCGTGGAGACAGAACTGTAAGTGGCTCTACTGCTCCAACTGCTCCTACTACTTTACGTACAAGAGGTGCGTTGATCACAGGAACCCAGACTGATGTTATCAGCATCAATTCAGACAAATACGGATCAGTGGGTAACCCTTATGCATCTTCAATCGATCTGACAAAAGTTGATACCTTAAATGTTACCAACGAGGTATATATTTGGGATCCTACACTGGGAGACGGATATTACGGTTTTGGAAGGTTCCGCACACTTACCAAAGTTGGTAATCACTACGAAGCGGTCCCTTACGGAGGAGCTTATCCTGCAGGTATCAATGATACGATCCAGTCCGGACAGGCCTTCTTCTACAAGGCGAGGACAGGTGCTACAGCTACCATCGGATTCAAGGAAACTGCGAAACTATCCGGAAGCAAGCTGGTTAACCGTGGTGGTGCTGAAGGCGAATTGCTGACAGTAACGCTTTCGAGCCTGCTTTACCCTGATGCGCCAATATTGCTGGATGGTGCCGCTGCTATCTTCGGTGACTTTTCCGGAAAAGTAGACAGCGATGATGGTTTGAAAATTGCCAACAGCAACGAAAACATTGGTTTCAGGAGAAGCGGATCTTTACTTGCGGTAGAACGCAGGCCTGAACCTGTTGCGAATGATACATTGCATCTTGATTTCAACAGTGCGAAACAACAGTCTTACAACTGGAAGATCGCTCCAAGAAAAATAGATGCTCCGGGCAGAACAGCCTGGTTGGTTGATAAGTTCCTGAACACTACCAGCAGCATCAGCCTGACAGATACTTCATCATTCGATTTCGTGGTGAACAACAATGCGGCTTCTTATGCGGCTGACCGTTTCAAGATCGTCTTCAAAGTGAATGTGGTATTGCCGGTAACTATCACCAGCATCTCCGCTGTACGCAATCCTGATCGCAGCATCAAAGTGAGATGGAGTGTTGAGAACGAGCTGAACATCGACAAGTACGAGGTGGAACGCAGCGCTGATGGTATCCGTTTCAGCGGTATCATTACCAACGCAGCGACCAACAGCCGTACCTATGCGAAAGATGATCTGAGCCCGCTGTCACAGGATAACTACTACCGTATCAAAGCGACCAGCAACAACGGCCAGGTACAATACAGCGCCATTGTGAAAGTGGCCCCGCTGAAAACCGACGGACTGATCAGTGTTTATCCTAATCCGGTTGAAGGCAAGATCATCAACCTGCGCTTCACCGACATGACAGAAGGCAGCTACCAGCTACAACTGACCAACAAACTCGGGCAGGTGGTATACAGCGGAACGGCTAATGTAACAGCAGCCACATTCGTGAAGAACATCACCCTGAGCAAAGTGGTTACAGCAGGTACTTACCAGATGAAAGTCATCGATGCCGGCGGCAGAGCTGTCAACATCCAGGTGGTGGTACAATAACACGTTTTTTCTTATGAGAAATTAATAGACATCCGGGCAACCCCGGATGTTTTTTTATGCAAACCTCCGGGGTTTTCCCTCAACCCCGGAGCGTTTGATCAGCACAAACGCCCGGAGGTTAAAACAAACCTCCGGGGTTCCCTCAACCCCGGAGCGTTTGATCAGCACAAACACCCGGAGGTTGAAAACAAACCTCCGCGGTTTTTCCTGCAACCCCGGAGCGTTTGATCAGCACAAACACCCGGAGGTTGAAAACAAACCTCCGGGGTTTTCCTGCAACCCCGGAGCGTTTGATCAGCACAAACACCCGGAGGTTAAAAACAAACCTCCGGGGTTTTTCTTCAACCCCGGAGCGTTTGATCAGCACAAACGCCCGGATGTTAAAAACAAACCTCCTGGGTTTGGCTTCCCGTCAAACTCCCACATTCTTAATTCTAAACTCCTCTTGACCTACCTCAATAAATCCCTCTTTCACCGCAAAACATTTCCACATTTACAATATTTATTACCTGTATCGTTTTAGTAGCTTAGCACCTTTTGCTGACAACTAACGTATACGCGTACTTGTAGTAAAAAAACGAATCCCATGTAGTGACTTTTTGAGATTCGTAATACTCATAGCTATACACAATCAAAACCGGCTAAAACATAAAACCCCGGTAAAATTTTTGTCGTAGTTGGTTAGCTTTTTATCCAAATATCCAATAACATGTTAAAGAAATTTACGCTAACCGCCTTACTATTTGCGATCCTCTGTACAGGATCTATTGCGCAGTCAATCACCAACTACAGTTTTTCCTCTGTAGCTTCCGGTACGTTCTCCACACTCTCTTCGCCCACTACCGCCACGCTTACGGCCGGTACTGCCGACGAAGGGTATTACAACGCCATTCCCATCGGGTTTAATTTCTGGTACATGGGTACCCGTTATACCACGGTGTCGGCAAGTACGAATGGGTGGTTGAGTTTTGGTGCAGATATCACCAATGCAAGCCCTGCAAATAACCTGGCAACAGGCGGTACACCAAGGCCACTCATCGCTCCTTTGTGGGACGATCTGGCACTCACCGCCACCAGCAACGTGAGTTACCTTACCACCGGAACCGCCCCTAACAGGGTGTTCACGGTACAATATCTTAATGTCAAATGGGGCAATACCGCCAGCGCCGCAGTTGTTTCCTTCCAGGTAAAACTGACAGAAACAACGGGTAAGATAGATTTCATCTACCGCCCCGAAGCAGGAACACTCACCTCAGCTTCCGCCTCAGTCGGGATTGCAGCAACAGCAACCGGATCGGGTAGCTATTTGTCATTGAACGGTTCAGGAGCTATCAGCTCTATATCCGAAACAAACAGCCTTGCTACAAAACCGGCTACAGGGCAATCATTCAGTTTTACACCACCGGTTCCGAATGCACCAACGGCACTCACTTTCACTTCAGTGACCGCAACTGGCATGACGCTGAACTGGACGGATAACGCTTCTAACGAACGCGGATTTATCATCTACCGTTCTACCGATAATGTGAACTTTACTTACATGAGCCAGGTTGGTGCAAGCGTTACAACTTCTGCACAGGCCGGTTTGAGTTATAATACTACTTATTACTGGAAGGTGCAGGCCATCAGCGAAGGTGGTGCCAGCTCCGCATTGAGCGGAAACCAGGTAACACCATGTGTTACGCCGGCCGCACCGGTAGTGGTAAGCCCCGTAAATTATTGCCTTAACGCGACAGCATCTCCACTTACCGCAACAGGCACCAACCTTCTGTGGGGCGGCGGATCGGGTAGTGTAGGAGGTACGGCAAATCTTGCAACAACAACTTATATTGACAATAGCTACAACAATAAAAAAACAAACTTTACTACTACGATTGATAACGTGACCATCACTTCAGTGGATTATTTCATTCCGGGCTACCAGGCCGTATCGGGTTTGGTACTTTCCATTTATAACAGTGCAGGTACAGTAATAGCCACATCTACCACCAACACTTCTACCAGTGCTACGGCAGCGGGTTTGAAAGTGACCAACGTTTTTAATTATACTATCCCAACAGCAGGTAACTACAGCATCGGTGTTTCCTCCGGCATGGGAAATATAGGGGCGGATAATCCTACGTTCCCTGTCACGGAAGCATCTGGTACGATCAATGTAACCGGGACAACTCCTGCAGGTGTTCGTATGTTCAATAATATACAATTTAATGCATCTTCAGCGATAGCGCCAACTCCATCTACTGCTACTGCAGGATCAAAAAGTTATTATGTAACACAAACCGTAAACGGTTGCTTAAGCCCTGCGGCAACCATTGTTGTAAATGTAAACAGCGTAAGCACTTCGCAGATACCGGCTACAGGCCAGATCATCAACCTGCCTTTTACCGGCAATGCAAATGATGTATCAGGTAACCTCAATAATGGTGTGCTGCAAAATGCACCTGCAGCAGTGGCCGATCGTTTTGGCAACGCCAGTAAAGCATACAGCTTCAATGGAAGTACACAATATATCTCTACCACCAAAAGTTATGTGAACCCGAATACGTTTACTATTTCCATCTGGTTTAAAACAGCTACCGCCGGTGGCAGGCTGATTGGTTTCGGCCGTGAGCAGACTGGCCAGAGCGGGCAGTATGATCGTCATATATACATGAACAATTCAGGACAACTTTACTTTGGTGTTTATCCGAACCAGGTGGTAACCGTTAATTCTTCTGCATCTTACAACGATGATAAATGGCACCAGGCCGTAGCAACTTTAGGCGCTGCAGGTATGGCTCTATATGTGGATGGCGCCCTTGTAGGGTCTAATACTTCTACCACTTCAGCAGAAAATTATACGGGCTGGTGGAGAATAGCCTATGATAATAATAACTCCTGGACATCACAACCTGGTAACTTTTATTTCACCGGGGTATTGGATGATGCATTGATCTACGACCGTGCATTGACCGCATCGGAAGTTACTTCCATATACAATTCACCGGAAGGCGCAGGAAACAATGGTCCCGTGTGTGCCGGCTCTACATTAACGTTCAGCGGAGCAACGATCAGCGGTGCTACGTATGCATGGAGTGGCCCGAACGGTTTCACTTCCACACAACAAAACCCGACCCTTACTTTCAGCGCAGCTGCTGCAGGAACTTACACACTCGTGGCAACTGTAAATGGTTGTTCGGCTACTTCTTATACTAATGTAACGGCAACCACCACTGCAGGACAATGGACAGGTAATACCAGCACCGACTGGGCCGATGGATCCAACTGGTGCACCGGTACTGTACCAACATCGGCGACAAACGTGATCATAACGGCTACGGCTACACGCCAGCCAACGATCAGTTCGGCGGTGGTTTGTAACAATCTTACCATCAACGCCGGCGCAATTGTTACCACAGCCGCCGCAGGCACATTGAGCATCTCAGGGTTGCTGACCAACAACGGTACCATGGCCAACAACGGTACTACTGCTTTTGTCGGGACCAGCGGCCAGCAGACATTTACAGGCGTTACTGCTTTCAATAACATCACGGTAAATAATACCTCAGGTATATTATTGCCGGCAGCTATCACTGCAAATAATGTAATATTGACTGCAGGTATTTTGAATGCGAATAATTTCAATATAGATGTAAAAGGCAACTGGTTGAACAACGCATCAGCTACTGCATTGACAGCAGGTACAGCTTCTGTAACCTTTACCGGTACTACAGCGCAGACGATTGGCGGTACGTTCGAAACAAGTTTCAACAGTGTCACTGCCAGCAACGTTGGCAGCACGATCACCCTGACAAATAATATAAAAGTTGCCGGCAACCTAGTTGTAGGTGGTGTGTTTGACCTCGTAGGTTTTACCGCCAACCGCACTGCAGCCGGTGGTACTTTATACATCAACAATACCGGTTACCTGAAAATTGGTGGCACCAACACATTGCCATCCAACTACAGCACCAATACTTTCCTTACCGCTTCTACGGTAGAATATTCCGGTACCAACCAGACGGTTTCTGCACAGTCCTATGGTAACCTCGTGTTCAGCAGTTCTGCAGGGGCAGCAGTGAAATCCTCTGCCGTTACTACGTTCAGCACACAAGGTAATTTCACGATGAATAAAGGCGCAGGTACCAGCGTAAGCTTTTCGCCTTCGGCAAATCTGAGCATCGGTGGTAACGTGTCCATCGGTACTGCTACTACCTGGAATGGTGGAAGCTACACCCATACCATCGGTGGTAACTGGGTGAACAATGGTACTTATAATGGCAATACCGGTACCGTTGTTTTTGCGGGTGCAAATAAAACGGTAAGCGGACCTGCGGCCAGCCAGAATTTCAACAGCATCACCATCACGGCATCAGGTGTGGTTTTCTTCGATGATGGCGGATTGACCATGTCTGGAAACTTGCTGACTTCAGGTTCGGGATCATTCACACAACTGGCAGGTGGCATACTGACCATGACGGGAAGTGCCGCTACCATCACGGGTAATTCCATCAGTATCGAAAACCTGACGGTAACGGGTAGTGGCAAAGTGACGGCTAATAATTCACTTACATTCACCGGTAATTTAAGCATGGTAAATGCGGGCAACACTTTCACAGGAGCTGCCGGAACTACCATCATATTAAGCGGAGCGGCCAAAACCATCTCCGGTGCTGGTTCTGCGGCATTCCAGGTACTCAACATCACGGGTTCAAATATCGCTTCTACCAATTTTTCCATCGCTTCAGCGCTGGTGGTGGATGGAACTTTCTCTGCAACTGCTGGTACGGCTACCTTTACGGGTTCGGCTTCCTTGAGTGGAAGGGCTGATCTGTTTACAGTAGTAGAAAACGGGACCAAATTACAATTGTCGGGTAACGCGATCCTCGGTATCGCGAATACACTTTCGTTTACCGCAGGTACACTGGATGTTACTACTTCAGTACCGAATACGGTTAACTTCAATGGTGCCGCACAAACCATCAACCCGATCACTTACAACAATCTCTTATTGTCTAACGGTAATACAAAGACAGCTGCATCAGGGCTTACTGTAAATAATAACCTGACCATCGCGGCATCTACCACATTTGCCGGAGGCAGTTATACTCATAATATTTTCAACGACTGGATCAATAACGGTACTTATGCTGCAGGCACATCTGTAGTACGTTTCGCGGGAAGCAGCAGTTCGAATATCGGTGGTTCAAGCGTAACTACTTTCAATGAATTGACCGCTGATAAATCAACTTTTACAACCGTATTGTTATTGCAGAATGACGTGAATACAGCCATCGTAAATATGACGAAAGGTCGCATGAACACCAGCGCTGCAAGGACCATAACGATCACGAATACACGAAATGGCGCAGGTATCATCATCGGTAATATCAAGCGTACGCATAGCTTTACAACGGGTGTTGATTATGCTTTTGAAGGGCCTAATAATACCATCAACTTCAGTGCGGTATCCGGAGTAACCAGTGTAACAGTTTCTGTAGCATTGGGTAGTGTTTCGGATTTCCCGTCAGGGGCATCTATCAACCGGTTGTATACGATCGCAATCCCTGCGGGAACGTATACATCCAAACTTCGCCTGCATTACGAAGATGATGAACTGAATGGTAATATAGAATCATCGATGGCTTTGTGGAGCAATCCAGCTTCATCGTGGGCGCCGGTTGGTGCAAGCACAGGAAATGATGCCGCCAATAATTATGTAGAAAAAAGCGGCCTTTCCGGCATCGTTGGCCGCTGGACCTTATCACAAACACCCAGCAACTTCATCTGGAGTGGCGTGATCGATAATCATTGGGATAAACCAGGCAACTGGAAATATGGCGGCGTTGCTGCTACCTTCATTCCAACGCCAACAGATATCGTTGATCTTGGTACGGAAACATTCACCAATCATCCAACGATCAGCACTGCGGTAACAGTAAAGAACATCAACTTCGGAAGCGTGAAAGCAGTACAGCTTTCAATGGCTTCGGGTGGTAGCCTGGTAACGGGTAATATGTCTGGCCTTTGGTCAGCCAACGCTTCTCACCAGATAAATGCGAATGCACAAAATATCACCATCAACGGTAGCCTTGCTTTGAGCGATGGTACTGCCGGGCACAATATCGACCTCAGCATTTCAACAGGTACGGTAACGGTAACGGGAGCACTTGCGCAATCAGGCAATGCAGCGGTAACATTTACCGGTAATGGTAAATTACAGATCGGAAGCCATTACACTTATACCAACGGTACATTTACCGGAGGTACAGGTACAGTTGAATTCAATGGTACTACTAACCAGGTGGTGGCCCCGGTAAGTTATTATAACCTTACTGTAAACAAATCCAACGGTACGGCCATGATGAGCCGCAGCAATACTATTAACGGCGACCTGCTGGTAAACAACGGGCTTGTAACCAACGACAGCACCTGCAACATCAGGGGTAATGTAACGATCGGTGCAGCGGGTACATTGGAAAATAATTACATCCTGAGGGTAGGAGGTAACTGGTTGAACAATGGTACTTACAACGGACAAGGCGTGAACGTGGTGTTTGACGGTACAGGTTCACAAACCATTTCTTCAACAACTTTTAATAATATCGAATTCAATAAACCTGTAGGAACAGTCGCTGAACTGACCGGCGCTGTCACTATCAAAGGTAACCTGGTAGGAACTTCGGGTACATTGGATACGAAATCGTTCTTCTTCAACAGGGATGCCATCGGTGGATCTGCCACCTTGTATGACAATGGTACTTTGATCATAGCAGCCGATAACGCCCCAACCAAATTCTCTAACTATTTTCTTTCCAACGGAAGTACGGTGATCTTCAATGGCACCGGTACACAGCATTTCGCTTTGCCTGGTATCACTTACGGTAACCTCATCTTCCGCAACAGCGGAACCAAGATCGTATACGTACCGGTAACGGTCAATACAAAACTTACCATCGAAGCGGGAGCTACACTGGAAGCGGGTTCCAACACCATCACTTTAAATGGTGACTGGCAGAACGATGGTACTTTCACTCCGCAATCAAGTACTGTATTATGGAACGGTAACAACAAGACCATCAGTGGTGTTACTACTTTCAATAAAGTAACTGTGGGAGGCAAATACAATGTGATATCGAATGTAACCTTCAATGACCTGTTCCATGTAACTGCTTCAGGTGTGATCACTGCTCCGTCGGGATCTGTGAATGTGGTAAAAGGAGATTTCACCAACAGCGGGGATATGTACCTGCTGGGGGAAACAATTTTCACCGGAACACAATTGCAGACATTGAGTTTGTTGAATGCCGTTCGGACCGTAGCAGTAACCATCACATTCAACGGTAGTGTATCACCGGTATTGCATTCCACTTCAGCACCACAGTTCGCCATCCTGAACGTAAACAACACCGGTGGTGTAAATCCGAGTGTGGGCTGGACGATCTTGTCGCAGCTGAACGTAGGAGCAGGTGCATCTTTTAACGGTGGCGTGTACACGCAAAACCTAATGGGTAATCTCACCAATAACGGTGTGATCACTACCAGCGGAACTTTCAACTTCATTCCGACTACACCGGTGAACATCAACATGGGCACAGGTTTCACCAGCACCGGTACGGTAGTATTCGGCAGTACAGGCGCCATCACATTGGCAGGTACACCGGTAGCGTTCAACAACGTTACGGTAAGTAATACCAACGCTGCAGGCATTACGCCTTCTTCCGATTGGATCATGAATAACAACTTTACGGTAAACCCTGGCGCTACTTTTTATGCAGGCGCAAGGACTTATACAGTAAAAGGGCATATTAAAAATACCGGTACCATCAACAGCGCAACATCGCTGTTTACTTTAACCGGGACAGGCACACAGGAGATCACTTCAGGATCGGCTCTCAATTCGATCACGGTAAATAAAGCAACGGGTGTTACAAACCTGTTGACCAATCTTACCATGGGTGGCCAGCTTACCTTCACCAAAGGTGTGATTGGAACTGGTAACAATAAACTCATCCAAACTGCGGGCGCAACCGTTACCGGTGCGGCTCAGGGTACAGGTTGGGTAAATGGTAAATTGCAAAAGAATGTCGCGACAGGTGCTACCAGCCGCACATTCGAAACAGGTGATGCATCGAATTATACCCCGGTGACTGCCGCCTTTGCTTCTGTAACAACAGCAGGCGACCTGGTCGCTTCAGCTACTCCGGCAGAGCATCCGGCTATCAACAGTTCTGATATAAATGGTAACCGAAGTGTAAACCGTTACTTCACATTGACCAATAACGGTATCGCCTACACGACGGTAGATGTTACCGCAAATTTTGTAGCAGGCGATTTGGATGCAGGTGTAACTACATCCGCATTGGAAGTTCAAACTTACAATGGTTCTTCATGGAGCAATGTAACCAGCACCAATAAAAATGCTATCAACATTAAAGCCACCGGCCTTACTACTTTAGGTGATATCGCTATCGGTGAAATATGTAACAAAGGAACCGGCATCACTTACGGGACTACCACTTTCTGTACCAACTCTGGAACGGCTTCGCCGGTGATCACTGGTACAACAGGCGGTATATTTAACGCCGATGCAGGCATTACCATCAACCCTTCTACAGGCGTGGTAGATTTCACCGGTACACCAGTCGGAACTTACAAAGTGTTCTACACCATTCCGGCAGGAGGTCAGTGCCGTGAATACCGTACCACTGCTACTATCCAGGTGGGTACGGCAGGTACCTGGACAGGCGTTGCGGATAACAGTTGGAACAATCCGGGCAACTGGTCATGCGGTGGCGTACCGGATCCATCAGCTGATATCCACATTCCTGCAGGGCTTCCCAATTATCCTGTAGTGACCGGGGCACAAACGATGAACAATATTACCGTAGACGCAGGAGGCATCCTCACGCTGACAAGTGGTACATTGACCATCACCGGTACTATCGCCAGCGCAAACGGTATCAATGCGGCGAATGGTACTATCAAAATGGCAGGTACTGCAAGTCAGACCATCCCGATGCAGACGTTCGTAAACAATGCGGTGAAAAACCTCGTGTTGGCGAATACCAGCACAAGTGGTGTGATCCTCGGCGGCGCGATGGACGTGTACAATCTTGTTTCTTACGATGGTTCCGACATCAGGTTTACTACCAACGACAGCCTTACCATCAAATCAAATGCTGCCGGTACTGGTTCGGTTGGAAATACTACAGGTAATTACCTCTATGGTAAAGTGACGGTGGAAAGATATATTCCTTCTCACAAAGCATGGTATTTCTTATCGATACCGACCAATACAACGCAAACAATTAAACAGGCATGGCAGGAAAATTCTAATGGTGCAGCTTCCAATCCGGTAACAGGATATGGTATCCAGATTTCTGCGGGGGCGCAGACAGGCTGGGCGGCTGCAGGATTTGACGCGAACGCGGCGAGCGCATACATGAAAACATATGTGCAGGCTACAGATGCATGGACGGCGGTGACAGCAACGAATGGTGGTACGATCAAAAATAATATCGGCTACATGACCTTCATTAAAGGTGACCGTTCGGTGACCGGCACTATGCCATCAACATCCACCACTTTGCGTACTAAAGGTGAATTGTTTAGCGGCGATCAGCCACCGATCCCTGTTGCAGCCAACAAATTTGGTACAGCGGGTAACCCTTACGCATCGGATATCGATCTGCGTGAAGTATCAACAACCGGCCTGAAAGAATTCTTCTACCTGTGGGATCCGTTCCTGGGTGGTGTAGCAGGCTATGGCGGATACCAGGCACTTTCTTATGATGGCGCTGACTACAGGATTACCCCGGGTGGTGGAAGCTATGGCCCTGGCGGAACAGTATGCAACTACGTAGCCAGTGGCAACGCATTCTTTGTACAGGCAAAGGATACCATCGGCAGCCTTATTTTCAAAGAAAATGTAAAATCTGTACAAGGCCCGCATAGCAGGCTTAATGGTACGCCATTGCCAGGTATCAGGGTAACGTTGAACACAGTTACATCCGACACCACCTCATACATTACAGATGGTGTGCTGGCTAACTTCGGTGATTCGTACAGCAATGTGGCAGATGAAAAAGATGCGATCAAAACTCCGAATGCAGCAGAAAACCTTTCGCTTAAAACCAGCAATAAATTACTTGTAGTGGAAAGAAGGCATACGATCGTGCAGAACGATACACTCAACCTCAACATGAGTGGTATGAAACAGCTCCGTTATAGTTTTGATATCACGGCCAGCGATCTTGAAGCGAATGTGCTGAAAGGCTTCCTGGTAGATAAATTCCTTGGAACAACCACTCCGTTGAATATGGATGGAACTACTAAAGTGGACTTTACCGTAACATCTGCTGCGGCAAGTTATGTGGCCGATCGTTTCAAAATTGTATTCAACAGGATAAGCGTATTGCCGGTGACTTTCACCAGCATCGCTGCCAACCGCAACAACGACAAGTCGAACACGGTAACCTGGAAAGTGGCGAACGAGACCAATATGGAAAAATATGAAGTGGAACGCAGCAGCGATGGCAGCCGTTTCAACTCCATTGGTTCTGTAACCGCTACAGGAACTACCTCTTATACAAAGATTGACCTGGCACCATTGAGCGGCGATAATTATTACCGCATCAAAGCGTACAGCATCGGCGGACATACACAGTACAGTTCAATCGTAAAAGTATCGGCAGTGAAACAGGCAGCTGCCATCAGCGTCTACCCGAACCCGGTAGTAAATAAAACAGCCCAGCTACAGTTTACCAACCAGGAAAAAGGAACCTACAACATCGAGATCAGCAACAAACTCGGACAGTTGATCTACACCGGTTCTGCAGTAGTGCCCGGCAACAGCTTTTCGAGGTCTGTCAGCCTCGGAGAAAGAACCCCGGCAGGGATCTACCAATTAAAAGTGATCTCGGAAAGTGGGGTAGTGACGACGATGCAGATAGTGGTTGAATAATTAAAGATTAAAGATTAAAAACTTACCCCGACAGTCGCTTTGAGCTTGTCGGGGTTTTTTGTTACCCATGATCATGGTATACCGAATCGGCCCAACCCGACAGCGGATGTAACCCCGACAGCGGTCGAAGACCCTGTCGGCGGTATTGGGTTACCTGATAATAGGTTTGATACCCTGGAGCCTGACAGATGTTCTTAAACTATAGCATTCCATGATCAATGATCGTGAATGCTACAGGCATCCGAACTGCTTTTGCGCAATCCATTTCATGTATCGATACATGGATCAATTTTTTGATGACATTCCGCAATATTTGAACGTTAAGTTCTGTACTTACTATATATAATCCATTTTATGGGCAAAACGCTACATAAAACCTCCTCTTTTTTTTAAAAAATATTCCTTTTTAACAATCGTCGCTCTCCCCCAATGATCTTTTTAAAAATTTATTTCCGCACTGGTGGCGGGTTTAGGGGTAGGTGCCAGCACCTGCCGCACTAGACTGGCGTTAGGGAAAGTTGTTGTTTTGCTTTCAGAAAGGGAACACGGCGACAAGGTAGCTCGTGAAGTCCCGAAAAAATAAAAAAAGTCTTGTGTCAATTTCCAAACTGCTGTTTTCAATTTGACACAAACCATTAATGAAACTTTTATCATGGCATCATCAACTCCGTTTCTAACCGGGCTTATCGGGGGATTGATAAATCATGGAAGGGTATCATTTCGAAGGGTAAATGACTGTTTTATAAGTATATGGCTTCACTTCTTAGTAAATTCCACATCACGAGTAAGAAGAATATAGTAGTTTTACTACATTACTTTAGTACCAATGCAACCGGAAGTAAGCAACTTTTCGTATATTTTTACAGTCTGAATAATGAGAATTAATGTTTCCTTAATATTGGCGTAACATCCAAAACAGGTTTTGATAATCAATTGATTATCCTGTTCGTTTCATATTCCTGTGCGTAAAATGAGCATTACTTCCTGCCCCCAGTATATTAAATTAATATTACTGGTGCTATATTCGCAGATTCCAATCCTTCTAAAATCAGCTACCGATTTCCTTCCGTACCTCTAATTTCTCTGAATTTTAATTAATTGTATTAGTTATTAAATAGCTGGTTATGAAGAAGATTTACGTAAAGTTTTTTTTGAAGATTATTATTACTGTAATTATTGGAGTATCGTCTGGCCTTACGTCCCAAGCGCAGCCGTGGCTATTTGACTTTGGTACAGGTACAGGAACCGCCAATAACGCTAATGCAGGTACTGGTTTGACTACATTTTATTCTGCAGTGATTTCACCAACTACTACAACACCTGTAGGCGGTGGAACGTATAGGGTTAGAATTGGAACCGGTGGAGGATCTTTAACTAACCCGAATCCCGGAACGACCTTAGGAACAGGGTCCGAGGCATCACTAAACGCTACAACAGGAACTTCTACAAACAAATTTGGTGTATATGATTGGAGTACTCCATCGAATTTTCTTTTTTTCAAAAGTAAAATCCGAACAACATCATCCAGTACCGGCACATTAAATTTTTCTGCGGGGATAAATACTATTGCGAATGACAATCAGGGATTCACCTCTCACTACAATAATTCCCTGGTTTCGTTAAGAATAAATTACAGCGGTGGTGCTATTTCTTCGGTTCAGCGTAGGACAAGTGGAACTGATAATACGATAACTTCTTCTGGATTTCTGAAAGATACCGATCAAGACTTTGAGGTTTATCTTAATAATAGCGCAAGTTCTACTACATACACGAGGAGCGGAACAACATATACATTAAATTCACAACAATGGGATTTGTGGGTTGCGGGAACAAAAGTTTCACCTGCTCTGGGTTGGGCGAAAGCCGGGTCATTAGCAACAGGAAATTTGACAGGATTCGCCTTTTTTGGTGAATCAAGTACCAGTAATTCAGCCTTTATTTACCTAGACGATTTTGAGTATTCCAATGCGCTGCCTTCGATTCCTGCCTTTACTGTAACTTTTAATAATAATGGTGGTACTGGTTCAATGACAGCACAATCTGCTTCAGCCGCCACAGCTCTTACTACCAATACCTTCACCCGTACTGGCTATACTTTTACCGGCTGGAATACAGCTGCAGATGGTAGCGGTACGGCATATGCTGATGGAGCCAATTATTCCTTTACGGCTGACATTACTTTGTATGCGCAATGGGCCATCAATCAATACAGCGTTTCATATAACGGAAATGGGAATGATGGAGGTACTGCGCCTGCAACACAAAACGGTAATTACAACAGTAGTATCACGCTTGCTACAAACTCCGGAGGACTCACGAAAACAGGTTTCACTTTCAACGGCTGGAACACCAATGCAGCGGGTTCGGGCACTCATTATAATGTAGGCGCATCTTTTACCATACCAGCGGCGAATACAATATTATATGCAGAATGGGTTTCTACAGCACCCTCGATCAATACTACTGGGTCTTTAACCTCAGTAAATACAACCTACGGTACAGCTTCCGGCAATACCAGTTTTAGTGTCTCTGCCAGTAACCTGGTTGCAAACCTGGTGATCACTCCGCCGGTAGGTTTTGAGATTTCTACTTCCAGCACTTTTGTTAGCAGCTTTAATAATGGTTCACCTTTATCCATCACTCCATCTGGAGGTACTGTGCCCGCTACAACAATCTATGTGCGCCTTGCAGCTACCACTCCAGCCGGCACTTACAGCGGAAACATTGGATTGGCAAGTGGTGCCGCTACCGCCACCGTTGCTACCGCAAGCAGTGTGGTAAGCCCGAAGGCATTAACCATCATCAATCTTGTTGGAACAGATAAAGTATATGACCGCACTACAACAGTAGTCGTTACCGGCACACCGGCTTATTCCGGCCTGGTAAACAGTGAAACTTTCAGCGTATCAGGAACTGTTTCCTGGGCATTCCCGGATGCCAATGTAGGTGTGGGTAAAACACTGGTAAGAACAGGCACTTACAATGCGCCTTCAGCCAACTATACAGTAACTCAACCAACAGTTACCGCTTCTATAACAGCCAAGGCATTGACCGTAACAGGTGCTGCTGCTCAAAATAAAGTATATGACGGAACGAATGCCGCAACAATAACCGGGACACTGAACGGTGTGATCTCACCGGATGCAGTAACGCTTAACGGAACCGGTACATTCGCTTCCGTAAACGTTGGTACAGGAATAAGCGTGACTTCTACCAGTACATTAGGTGGTGCTCAGGCCGGTAACTACAGCCTTACGCAGCCAACAGGCCTTACCGCAAACATTACACCGGCAGCACCGATATTTACCACTTCGACTATAAGTCTGACCGTAGGCGGAACTTACACTTTGCCGGGAGCAAGCATCAGCAGTACTTCTGGTGGTACACTCAGTTATTCTATTACCGGTGGTGGAAATGCAACCCTTGCGGGTACAACGCTTACAGGTGCTGTAATAGGTACAGAAACACTAACAGTTAACCAGGCAGCCAGTGGAAATTATCTGGCCGGATCAACTACTGTTTTAGTAAACGTATCTTCCATTACTTATGTAAATGGAGATTTCATGACAAGGGATCCGGGCACGTGGACGAATGATGCAAGCGGCACAGCTACCTGGTACAAAAGAGTGGGTGGCGCATGGACAGTTACTACAGAATTTCCAAACGGATCTGCCGATAACTATACTGTTTACATCGACAAGCCGATAAATGTGGCTGTCGCAGCGGCTGTATACGCTACAGCAAAGATCTATATCTTATCGGGTGGTGTAGTTACGTATGATAAATCCGGAACACCGTGGACGTTCAGGAATATCATTATTGACAACGGAGGCACACTGCAAGCCAATACCCGTTTTACTGTATATTCAGGCGGGAATTTTGAGATGAAAGATGGAGGAAATTTCATTTATAATTACAGCGCAAATACATTGAGTGCTTCTGCTGGACAATTCCTGGGAGGTACTGAAAATTTCAGCCAGAACTCGAATTTTATCGTAAAAAACTTAAGCGGAGGTGATTTCATTACGCCGACTGTAATAGGTGCAGTTACACCTAACGCCAATAACAGTTATTTTGGAAATATCATTGTAGATTATTCCGGAGGTGAAAATAATTTTACGCTCATAACATCCGGAACGTATACGGGTGCTAATTTTCAGAAAGCTATCTGTAATGACCTTGTATTCCGGACTTCCAATAGCTCGCCTCCACGAATTTATCAGGCAGCTACAAGTTATATAGGTTCTGCAAATCCATTGACCATTCAGGGTAATTTTATTACCGAAGCAGCTTTTGCACAATCTATCAGTTTTACTACCGCGAGTCACAGTACAGGTAGTTTTTACCTGAAAGTGAATAAGGATTTTATTCATAACGCACCTGTTGCGTATTATAATCTGAACAGTCAGGCAAACAATAATTGTCTTTATTATCTGCTTATAGGTGGTAATATGACTGTGGGAAGCAATGCAAAGTATATCTACAGAACTTCAATGAACTCTCTTGCCAGCATCTATCTGAGGCTGACCGGAAATCTTTCTGTAGCTACCACTGGTGAAGTGAAGGATGATGGTTCAAACACTTCTACATTTGGTAACTTCTGGTTTGAAGGCACTGCATTGCAAACCATCGATTATAAAAACCCGGCAAATAATAATAAGGTAGCTTACTCGGTGAGAAGTAATGCAAATGTTCAACTGATCAACCAGGATCTATCCCTTGGAACTTCCTCAAGCTTCGGTGTACAGGGTAATGCGACTTTTGATTTTGGATTTAATGCAAGCAATACTGCTTTGAACATTACCGCATCTTCAACCGGAGCATCTTTTGAATCGTTCACTTTGTCAACACTTAAAATCACATCTCCGGATGGTATCACTACCACCACAGGTGTAGGAAATGTGCAGGTGCCGGCGTCCAGCAGAACATATAATCAGACGGCTAATTTCTGGTATACAGGCCGTGCATCCCAGGTGACTGGTAATGGCCTTACTGTAGGCTCTACGGTGAAAAATGTATACGTTAATCTGCTCGATAATACCATCGATCTGAAACTCAGCAACCGGATCGGAATTGCAGACGGGGGAAAACTCGAAATTCAAAAAGGTATTTTGATAGCGGAAGAAGCGGGGCCACTGGATACGGACGATAAAGATTTTTATGGTACAGGTACTTTGATAATGAGTGATGGTGAGTATCGAATTGGTACGATCACCAGCGATCCTGCAACTATATATCTTCCTAAACTGAGTAAGTACGGAAGCTACAGCCTTACAGGAGGCACGGTAAATCTGAACGGAAATAATGCTATTCAAAAACTTTCTGGCAGCCCGTCTTATTACAATGTGAAATTCAGTGGTGCAAATACGCTTGGAGCGGTGACTGTGAGCCCGTTTGCAACAGATTATAAAACCATCAGCAGCGCGACTTCAGTAAGTAATAATATTACGCTTGAAGGTACCGCTATAGTATTTACAGATGATAAATCACTTGGAGGCACAACCACCAGCTTCACTATGAATGGCACAAGCCGGTACATCACAGGTGGAGGAGTTACAAAACCAGATGCAGGTGGTGCATATTCCCTTGCTTCCGGTTCAACAATAGAATTCATTGATGATGCCGCGAAAGAGATCCGGTTGAGTGGCACAGGAGGAAACCCTGTTTATAGCAACATCATCGTAAGGGGAACAAAAGTGGGAACATCATCTGCCTCAGCCGGAATCAACTTTTTGGCTGGCGGTACGTTTACGGTAAAAACCGGAGGCGTATTCAGGGTAATCCCAACCGCAGGTTTTTCAAATAAAACCGGTTTGGGTACAACTGCGTTAAGCAACGTTGCTCCTTCTGATCCTGCGGTTACGCTGGAAGCAGGTAGTACCATCAGTTATTTCGGCGCAGCGCAAACGATCACTAAGGCCGCATTAACTTTCCCGACTACCGGTAATTATCAAAATCTGACTATTTCCGGAAGCGGATTAAAGACTGCTCCATCTGCTGATCTTATAGTGTTGGGTAATGTTCAAAAAGACAGCACATCAGAGTTCAAACACAACGGGGGAACTGTGTTGTTGTCAGGTATTGCGGCGCAGGATGTTACTGCTAATGTCAATAACACCCATGAACTCCTGTTTAATAATTTAAGAATTACCAACGCCACCGGTGTTGAAGCAAAATCAAATTTTGGAATATACCGTACCTTGTCTTTTGATGGAGTTGGAAAAATAAATCTCAACAGTGGTGATATCAGTCTCAAATCTGATGCGTTGAATACCGCAAATGTTGCACAACTCACAGGTTCTGCAGCCATCAATTACGGTACAGGCCGTTTCATTGTAGAAAGATATATTGCTACAAACTCGCATACGCGGGCATGGCAGTTCCTGTCTACTCCAACCCAGGGCACTCAAAGTATCAATGCTGCCTGGCAGGAGGGCAATACACCGGGAGGGAATAGCAAACCGGGTTATGGTACTATCATCAATGGTGCAGGCGCCGGATTTGATGGCCCCACAGGCGTGAACATCAAAACTTATCTTCCTGCTACCGATATTTGGGATAACGGGCCATCTTCCACCGCTAATAATATTTTTAATGCAAATGGCTGGATGGTATTTGTTCGTGGAGACAGAAGTGGAGTAGCATCAACATCAACTGTTTTACGCACCCGTGGGCAGTTGTTCGAACCAGGCAATGCAACAAAAATTACACCCGACGACGTGAATGTCCCAATGGGAAAATATCAATCCGCAGGTAACCCTTACGCTTCTTCTATTGACATTAGGGCCTTGCTGAAAACTAATCTGACGGACGAAGTTTATATATGGGATCCGGCTTTGGGTGGAAGTTATGGTTTTGGTAAATACCGCACCCTTACACTAGTGGGTAGTGATTACCATGTGATACCGTTTGACGGGACAGGTTCGTATCCAAATGAAATAGTCAATAGGATACAGTCCGGGCAGGCGTTCTTTGTAAAAGCAATTCCTTCTGCTGCAGGTAAAATTGAATTTACTTCATCCGCTAAAATGGATAGCAGCAGGGTAGTGACAAGAGGTGGTGGGATCAACCATGCTGAGTTATTAAGGGTGGATCTTTTCAGTAAGAATACATCAGGAGAAAACGAACTTCTGGATGGAGCTATGGCTATTTTCGGAGATTATTCCAAAGGCCTCGATTATCACGATGGTATCAAATTTATGAGTAGTGGAGAGAATGTTGGTTTCCGGGTGAAAACAGCGATGGTAGCGGTTGAGCGTGCTCCTTCGCCACTGCCTGGAGATACCTTGTATCTTGAGCTAAGCGGAACCCGTCAGGTACCTTATCAGTGGAAAGTAAATACTACAAATATGGACGTAGCAGGACGTAGTGCATGGTTGTACGACGATTACCTGAAACGAAGCATCCCGCTTTCGCTTGATGGCGAAACACCAGTTGATTTCACCGTCTCCAACGATCCGTTATCAACTTCCGCACATCGTTTCAAAATCGTCTTCCAAAAAGTAGCCGCACCAGCACCGGTCAAATTCATCAGTATCACCGCTACCCGAAATGCAGATCGCAGTATCAATGTGAAATGGAAGGTGGAGAACGAAACGAACATCACTGGTTATACCATTGAACGTAGCGCTGATGGTCGTACGTTTACGGGAATAACAAATACTGCATCGGCTAACCAGGCAAGTTATGCTAAGGACGATCTAAGCCCGCTGGCACAGGATAATTTCTACCGCATCAAAGCAAGCGGCCTGGGTGGAGAGATCACCTACAGCGATATTGTAAAAGTTGCGCCGTTGCCAACCAAAGCCTACATCAGCGTTTACCCTAACCCGGTAGAAGGCAAAACAGCCCAACTGATTTTCGCCAACCAACCAGCAGGTTTGTACCAGGTACAGGTGATCAATAACCTCGGACAAGTGATCTTCAACTCATCAGTAAAAGTATCAGGTTACAACTTTGTATACCCGATTACACTTGGAGCGAAAACCACACAAGGGAACTATGATGTAAAAGTGTTGAAGGAAGATGGAAAGGTGAGTGTGCAGAAGATAATTGTCAATTAAGAATTAAGAATTAAGAACGTTGGAACCCGTTTCTCTGAAAAGAGGAACGGGTTCTTTTTATCTGTAAAACCCCGACAGCGGCTTCAGGCCCTGTCGGCGGTTATTTCCAACAGCTGTAGAATTTCAAACCGCTGTCAGGGATTGGAGCCGCTGACAGACTTTGCATTTAGATCGCTCTAAGGATTTCCAAAGTTTACCACCTCCCAACCTTAAGCCACCACTTCCTTATTTCTTATTATTTATTTCTTCTTTCTTATTAACCATTCCTTATCATTCAAATAACAATTATTTCACATCCAATTCTTTCCTTTACATACACACATTCATTGATTATAAAATGATCATTATGAAAAAAGCCACCTACTTTATTACCGCATTCGTCATCCGGTTGTTCATCCACCGGCTGCGTGATTTTTATTCACCATTAACCCATTGATCACAGGCTTACCCGAAGCAGGAGTTTCAGGTTACAGGCTTGCCTGAAGCAGGAGCTTCAGGCTACATTCACCATTGACCCATTCACACATGAAGATCCTCTACGCGATACAAGGCACCGGCAATGGCCATCTGGCCCGGGCCAGGGATATTATTCCTTTGCTCCGGCAAAAAGGCGAATTAGACATTTTGGTCAGCGGTACCGAAGCTGAAATAGAACTGCCCTTTGAAATACGTTATCGCTTTAACGGGTTGAGTTTTGTTTTTGGAAAAAAGGGTGGGGTGGACTTTTTGAAAACATTCAAAAAAGGAAGCCTGAAACGTTTGAATAAAGAAATCGACAGCCTTCCCATCGAACAATACGACATCGTGATCAGCGATTTTGAACCGGTGAGTGCATGGGCTTGTCGTCGTAAAAATAAACCCTGCATCGGACTGAGCCACCAGGCCGCCGTGTTGGATCCGTTTGCGCCACGTCCGAAGAAGTCAGATATATTGGGTCAAATGTTGCTGCGAAATTATGCTCCGGTCACCAAGGCTTATGGATTTCATTTCAAGCCCTACCATTCCAATATATTCACTCCGGTGATCCGTTCGGAGATAAGAGATGCGATACCAACCGAACAGGATCATTACGTGGTATATCTTCCGGCTTATTCCGATAAACGCATAATAGCTTTTCTCGATCATATTCCGGACCTTAAATGGTATGTTTTTTCCAAAACGGCTAAAGAGGCTTACAAGGAAAGAAACGTTTATATCTATCCGGTCAACAACGAGCATTTTATAAATGCGCTGATCTCCTGTTCGGGAGTACTCTGCGGCGCAGGTTTTGAAACACCGGCAGAAACATTGTTCCTTCAGAAAAAACTGATGGTCATTCCCATGAAAGGCCAGTACGAACAACAATGTAATGCGGCGGCACTCGAAAAAATGGGAGTGCCGGTATTGAAAAAACTAGACGATAAATACCTCGAAAAAGTGATCAGCTGGTCATATTTCAAAACAGCACCTGAAGTGGAGTATGCCGATAAAACCGCAGCGGTCATCGACCAGGTTTTTGAGGAAAATGTATTAAACCTCCGGGGTTTTTCTCCAACCCCGGAGCGTTTACTGGCTGAAGTGCCCGGAGGTTAAAGAAAACCTCCGGGGTTTGGCCTCAACCCCGGAGCGTTTACTGGCTGAAACGCCCGGAGGTTAGAGAAAACCTCCGGGGTTTGGCCTCAACCCCGGAGCGTTTACTAGCTCCAACACCCGGCGACAAAAAAGATAAATTATAAACTTCGAAGATTTCACCATTGACCATTGACCATTCACAACCCGAAGCAGTAGCTTCAGGCTACAGCAGATCTGACTTTGGCCCCGGCTTTCACTTCGGCGTATCCACAGCCGCTTACCAGATTGAAGGCGCCCATAACCTCGATGGCAAAGGTGCTTCCATCTGGGATGAATTTGTAAAAGATCCGAAAAAGATATTTCAACGGCAGCATGCCAATATCGCCTGCGATTTTTATCATCTGTATGCGCCCGATACGGATCTGCTCAATAGCCTCCATATTCCCAATCACCGCTTCTCCATTTCCTGGAGCAGGATCTTGCCCCTGGGTACGGGTGAGGTAAATACCAAGGGCATCGATTTTTACAATCGGCTGATCAATCATTCCCTGGAAGCGGGTGTAGAACCCTGGGTAACACTTTATCACTGGGATCTTCCGCAGGCTTTGCAAAATAAAGGTGGCTGGACAAACCGCGATGTGGTGCAATGGTTTTGTCATTTTGTAGAACAATGCATCCGGCATTTTGGTGATCGGGTAAAAAACTGGATCGTACTCAATGAGCCGATGGTATTTACCGGTGCGGGTTATTTTTTGGGTGTGCATGCCCCGGGCAAAAAGGGACTGAAAAATTTTCTCGCAGCGGTGCATCATGCAGCATTAAGCCAGGCAGCTGGCGGCAGATTGATACGTCAGCTTTCACCTTCCATGAATATCGGGACAACTTTTTCCTGTTCGCATATAGAACCATATCGCCCGATAAAAAAAGATGAGGTCGCTGCCGCTAAAGCCGATCTCTTACTCAACCGTCTTTTTATAGAACCCTTGCTGGGTATGGGATACCCGATAAATGAATTGAAAATATTGCGCCGCATCGAACACGTGATGAAACCCGGCGATGAATCGTTGCTGGCATTTGATATGGATTTCATCGGCATACAAAATTACACCCGTGAAATGGTGAAGCATAGCACGTTTATGCCCTTCATCAAAGCCAGGATCATTAAAGCCAGTCAGCGTAAAGTGGAAACCACCCAGATGAATTGGGAAGTGTATCCGGCATCCGTTTATCATTTGTTGAAAAAGTTTTCAGCTTATCCGAATGTACCTCCCATTATCGTGACCGAAAGTGGAGCCGCATTTGAAGACACCGTAACTGATAAACAGGTAGACGATCCGAAACGGCTGGCATTCCTGAAGGCACACATGTCTGAAGTGTTGAAAGCTAAAAACGAAGGGGTAGATGTGCGGGGATATTTTGTATGGACGCTACTCGATAATTTCGAATGGGCCGAAGGTTATCATCCAAAGTTTGGCCTCGTGCATGTGGATCATACCACACAGGAGCGGATTGTAAAGGGTTCGGGGAAATGGTATGCGGAGTTTTTGAAGGGATAATTCTTTAGAACCATAATGGCAAAATAAAACAGTCATTGCTGCGCTGCGCCTGCAATGACTGTGCTAAGGGGATGGCTTTACTAATAAGCAATGACTGAATTATTTACCACTACGCTTCCTTCACATCCGTTCTTACTTCAAATACTTCTGCTACTAAAATAGTTCCTTTTTGTTTTTTTACGCCCTTGCTCAGTATTTTAGTCGCTTTCTCAGCCTTCTTCAGTACTTTCTTTTCTTTCATTGCCGGATCGATCGTCAGTAATACTTCGATCATCTTATTCTTGATCACATTTTTAGACGCTTTTTTCTCAGATACTTTTTTCAAAGGTTTCTCTTTAGCAACCTTTTTTTCTTTTTTTACTTTCTTGCCTGCCATAATTAATATTTTATGCAAAATTAATGATAAGATAATGCAGGCAATGTTAAGTTTTGGAAAGAGGGAAAACCTCCGGGGTTTCCGCTGAGAGGGCTTGCCTCAAAACCTCCGGGGTTTTTCTTCAACCCCGGAGCGTTTCTGGCCTAAAAACTCCCGGAGGTTAGAAAAAACCTCCGGGGTTTCCGCTGCCAGGGTTTGCCTCAAAACCTCCGGGTACATTAAATTTCCGTTACATTAATATTATCATTTCCCCAATCATAAATCCTTAACACAGAAACGCCTTTTAAAAAAAAACGAAGATTTACTTTAGCGCTTCTTTACCAATATCCCTCCGAAAAACTTCCTGTCTGATCCGCAATTCCTTCCTGTTTTCAACATTGAAGCAACCAGCAATGGCCATGCCTTAGCTAGCGCTTTGCCCTGTTGGTAACAGAAAAGCCAATAAAAAATCATTCACAATACCAACAATGTTATGAGTAAAATTTACACGTACATCCGCCACATCACTGTATTATTTGTACTGTTCCTTCTCGCTACGGGAAATGCGCAGGCGCAATATTCAGGAACCGGTGTGTTTACAAAGATCACCACACTGGCAGAACTTACAGATGGATATTATGTAGTGGCTTATTCCACTACACAGGCGATGTCCAGCAGCAGGAGTGGGAATGTTACCACCGGATATTATTTGAATACAGCTATTTCACCTGTCTCAAATGTGATCACCAATCCGCCCGCAGCGATAGTATGGAAAATTGAGACGAATGGCAGTGGCCGTACAATTTACAGCGAAACGATCTCAAGTTATGTAGGATGGAGTAGCGGCAATTCTGCGAGCGCTGAAGCTGCGGTTGCCAATACCAATCGTTGGACTGTTGCTTTTACGGCCGGAGAATTTGTATTTTCAAATGTTGCCACTACCGCCCGGATGTTGCAGTATAATACTTCTTCTCCCCGCTTCGCTTGTTATATAAGCAGCAGTAACCAACAAGACCTTACGCTTTATAAAATGCCTTCTACTTTTTATTGGGATGTGTCAACAGCGGCCGGCCTTGGAGGCTCTGCCACCTGGGGAACTACATTTACTAATGCAGTTGCAGGTAATACAACTCTTGTTACTGCACCAATCACGGCGCAAACAATTTTTCAGGGCACAGCAGGAACGGTAGGCCTCACTGCTGCTACCACTGAAGCAGCGTCACTGACTTTCAACGTAGGAGGATATACAATTTCAACAGTTTCTGCAGGGGCAAAAGTTTTAAATGGTGATGTAAATCTTACTACCAATAATATCACGTTCTCACCAATGGCCGGTTCTACGCTTGCAGTGAACGATGTGATCAGCGGCACTACCGCTGCTGCCAATACTGCGCTGACAAAAACCGGCGCAGGAAATCTTTTGTTTCCCGGAGCCGCCAATACTTTTACGGGCAAGCTGGTCATTAACCAGGGGTATATCGGTACAAGCGGCGAAAGCCGGTTTGGCGCCAACCCCGGGTCATTCACTGCCAACCAGATAACGCTCAATGGCGGGGGGATCCTCGCTTCCGGGGGGGCAATAAATTTTTCGAGCAACCGTGGTATCACACTCGGTGCAGGTGGCGGTTTGTTTGATGCTACCGGCGGAACGATCACACTTACAAACGTCGTCACCGGCACCGGAAGCCTCACCGCAACAGCAGGGACAGTCTTGCTTGGAGGCGTTCATACCTATACCGGCAACACGATCGTGAACGCAGGTACATTACAACTTGGTATCAACAATGCCATCGCCGATGCAAGTAATGTTGTATTGGGCGGCGGTACATTCAGAACAGGTGCTACTACAGGGTTTTCAGATGTTGTTGGAACGCTTAATCTTTCTGCGAATTCAACAGTGGCATTAGGCACAGGAGTTCATACATTGCGTTTTAATAATAGCAGCGCAACCACCTGGCCTGGTACGGCTTTATCCATCACAGGATGGAGTGGTGTTGCCGGAGGAAGCGGAACAGCAGGCCGTATTTATGTTGGTACAGATGATACCGGATTGACGGAAGATCAACTGGCAAAGATCACTTTCAACGGATTCACCGCAGGTGCAATATTAAAGGCAGATGGTGAATTGGTACCGGCTATCCCTGCCGGAACCATCACCTTGTCTCCGGCAACGCAGGCATTGGGTTCGTACTGTAATGCTATCGCCAATACCATTTCGCTTACTTATACTATTACCGGAACTGTCACCGATCCTTTTGTCGAACTGAGCAGCTCAGCAGGAAGTTTCGCAGGTGCAACCACCAATCTCGGTGGTACGGTTTCAGGTAGTGGTACATTTACCATCACTGCTACATTACCTGCCGGAACAACGGCCGGAACTGCTTATCGCGTTCGCTTAAAAAGTACCAACAGCACTCCGGTTATCAGTGCAAATAATAACAGCAATATCATCATCACAGCGGCTGTTACACCAACCGTAACAATTGCTGCAAGCCCGGCCGGTGCCGTTTGTGCAGGCAACAACATTACTTTTACCGCCACGCCTGCCAACCTCGGAGGGGGAAGCGTGAATACAACCACGGGTTACCAATGGAAGATTGGTGGAGTAGATGTTTCGGGGCAAACAGCTAATACATTTACTACCAATACACTCACAAACGGAGAGCAGGTTAGCTGTGTTATCAGCATTACCGGTGGTTGCGTCAGCAATGCGAATCCTGCTTCGAATACCATCACGGCAAATATTACCACACCTGTTACACCCACAGTTTCCATCACGCAAACGAGTGGTACCAATCCTTTATGCGTTGGTGCATCTGCAACATTTACCGCAACACCGGCAACACTCGGAGGTGGTACGGTTGCTGCAAATGCGTATCAATGGAAAATAAACGGCGGAAATGTAGCAGGGCAAACAGCAGCTTCCTTTACCACTACTATATTAGCCGACGGAGACCTGGTATCCTGCGCCATCACCGTTACCGGTGGATGTATCACGACAAATACTGCACAATCTGCAAACATCACCATGTCTGTTACGGCATTACCATTGGCCCCAACCGGGACTATCACTGCAAATGCCAATCCTTCCTGCGGGCCAACGGTATTGTCCTATAACAACAGTACCTCTGAAGCCGGTGTAACTTATTACTGGCAGACAACTGCAGCGGGTACCAGCACCACCATCAATGCTGGCACAACAAATTATAGCGTAGCAACCACCACTGCCAATATTTACGTAAGGGGAAGAAATGTTAACGGCTGCTGGGGGCCGGCTATCAGCAGCGGTTTGATCACGATCAACACGGTTGTTTCTACCAGCAATCCTGCCAACCAGAATGTGATCGCTGGGGCGAATGCTACTTTCACAACCGTTGCCTCCGGCACAGGACCATTTACTTATCAATGGCAGGTGAATACCGGGTCAGGTTTTGGAGATATTGTCAACGGTGGAGTATACAGTGGTGCTGCCACAGCCTCCCTGGCCATCACTGGTGCAACACTGGCTATGACAGGGTACACTTACCAGGTTGTTGTAACCGGCACTTGCGGAACAGCTACTTCCGGCATCGCGACGTTGACGGTTAGCACATTGAATATCCCTGTGGTCGTGAATGAGATTTTTACCGCACCTTTTAATACCGGTAAGAGTTATGTAGAACTACTGGTATTGGAGAATAACCTTGATATGCGTGGGTGGATAGTGCGTGACTACAATCCTTCCGGAAATGATGGTGCCGGTGGCTGGGGCAGTTTCCAGTTCGCTTCTACGTCTGCATGGCAAAGTGTGCCGGCGGGAACACTCATTACCGTACTCAGCAGTGGCTATGCAGCCGCTGATGAAGACATCGACATTTCGGATGGTATACTTGCTTTGAAAGCCAATAATACCACATACCCGATCAATTATACTTTTTCTTCCACATCACCGCCAAGCCCGCAGGGATTCGCTTTTTCGCCAACCACGGATGCAGCGATCATATCGAATGCCTCGGGAGTTGCGCAACATGGCCTGGGTTATTTCAACAATACCAATCCTTCGGAGGTACCTCAGCTGGCTGCCGCGCCTTATTGGAGCAGTTATGATCTTGGGTCTGCTGTAACAAGTTCTACAACATTGGGGGCTACCATCCGTTTTGTAAATACCGCTTCTGTCGCTGATTTTGATCTCGGAGAAACGAATACTAAAGTTGCCTTTGTACAAGGTGCAACACCTGCTACGATCGAATTGCCGAATGATGCGGCACAAACCACTTTCATTGCCGCACAAAGAAATGCGGTGGATTTCAGGAGCAGGGCCAGTGGTAATTATTATGATCGTTATGCTCCCTGGGAAGCCAATAACGGCACAGGTTGGGCTATTACAGGAGGAGTACCTTCTTCCTTATACCGGTCGGTAGAGATACGCAATGGCCATACCATAAGTTATCCTGCCGTAACCGTGCAGGAACACAAAATAGACCAGGTGATAGTAAGAAGCGGCGGCACATTGGCCAACACTTCTACCAGCGGGCTTAAAATATCGAATGGCTCAGGAACCGACCTGTTGGTAGAAGGAACCTATATCGATAATGGAAGCACATCCGCACCGATCGTTTTTGATGCAGGCGCTACCTGGGCACTGGGCGCTACCGGCACCATCGTGAAAACGGGTGGCAGTGCGGCAGTTCCTTACCGCGACAATTACGAAGGAGGCATGAGCACCATCCCTGAAAATGCCAACTGGATCATCCGTCAGACATCAGGAGATGTGAGTTTCACCACCATCAATACATATTACCCGAATCTTACTTTTGAAAAAACGAACGCCGGTATGTGGGCACCTGCAGTAGGCAGTAGCCGTTTTACCGGTAACAGTACTTCTGCCACCATCAAAGGCGGCCTCGATATCGGAGGAACCGGTACAGGAAATGTGACGGTATATGATGAAAACTATCACCCCAACCCGCTCCTGATCAATGGGAACCTTCGGGTAAAAACCGGCAGTATCCTGACAAATGCAGGCACTACAGACATAGGGACAGGTGTTGAAGTTAAGGGTGATATCATCGTAGATGGGACACTCACTTTAAATACCAATGGGAAAGGGCTGTTGAAATTATCCGGTACCATTGATCAGAACATCAGCGGAACAGGTGCGGAAAATCTGAATGCGTGGGATCTGCGCTTCGCGAATGCCGGTAGAGTAGTCATCCCGGACAGGAATATGAATGTATTCGGAAGGTTGTATTTTGAAAATAATTCCGGTTTAAGGTTTGGTACCGGAGATGTGGTGATAAAATCTACAGCCACCAATACTGCCAACGTAGCGCCGATCGGTACAGCTACATTGGATTACAGCGGAAGCGGAAGATTCATCGTCGAACGTTATATCCCGACCAATACCCATGGACGTGCATGGCAATTGCTGAGCACGCCTACTACCGGCACCCAGACCATCCGTGAAGCATGGCAGGAAAATAATGCGCCGATGGCAAATGCAAAAGCTGGTTTTGGCACACTTATCTACAGCACTTACGGCACCGCCGGCGGATTTGATAATACCGGCCCAAGCGCCAATCTCAAACGATATCTTCCATTGGTGGATCAATGGGACAATGGCCCGGCAAGCACCAACGAAACCATCAATGATCCGAAAGGGTATATGTTGTTTGTAAGAGGAGATCGTGCAAGCACCCAGACAAATAACAATCCTGCTGCCGCTACGATACTTCGTACACGTGGACAGTTGTATGCGCCGGGCAACCTTCCGGCAGAAGTGGTTACGGAAGCAGGAAAATATCAATCTGTAGGAAACCCTTATGCAGCTTCTATCGATATCAGGGCATTGCTGAAAACAAATCTTACAGATGAGATCTACATCTGGGATCCAACATTGGGCGGAAGTTTTGGTTTTGGAAAATACCGTACCCTTACCGTGGTAGGATCTGATTATGAGATCACTCCAACTGGTGGTGCGTATCCGGATGATATCGTAAACAGGCTGCAATCCGGTCAGGCATTCTTCATTAAAGCCCAAACCGGTTTGGTTGGAAAGATAGCATTCAGCGAAGCGGCAAAGACCGACAGCAGCCGCCTGATAAACCGCGGCCGAAATGGTGAGGAAGCAGAGTTGTTGAAAATAAACCTTTTTGAAAAAGCATCTGTCAGCAATACCATATTACTCGATGGAGCGATGGCGATCTTTGGAAATTACTCAATGGGGTACGACAACAATGACGGGCAGAAGATCCCGGGTACCAATGAAAATTCCAGTTTCCGCATCGGCAATTCGCTGGCGGCAGTAGAAAGGCGCCCTTCACCGCAGGCAAACGATACGCTTCATCTTGAACTGACAGGCACCCGCCAGGTAAATTACCAATGGCAGCTTGACACCAGGAATATGATGTTGCCAGGCCGTACCGCGTGGGTATACGATCGTTTCCTTGAACTGAGAACACCGATCGATCTCAACGGCCAGACATTGGTAGATTTCACCGTAACTGCTGATGCGGCATCTTCTGCCCATGATCGCTTCAAGATAGTATTCAACAGGGCGGTAGCAGCACCAACACCGGTTAGCTTTATCTCAGTAACGGCTATCCGTAATGCCGACCGTAGCATCCACATTCAATGGAAAGTGGAAAACGAAGTTAATATCACCGGGTATACCATCGAACGAAGTGCAGACGGGCAGCATTTTTCAGGAATACTTACGACCAATACAACAGGTCTTTCAACCTATGACAAAGATGATCTGGGGCCGCTGGTGGCGGATAATTATTACCGCATCAAAGCGATTGGCCTGGGTGGGGAGATCACTTACAGTAATATCGTGAAAGTTGCGGCGATAATGTTGCCTTCATCTATAACGATTGCTCCTAACCCGGTTGAAAATAAAGTAGCGCAATTGCGGTTCATGAACCAGCCAGCCGGGAATTATCAGGTGAAGATCATCAATAAAGCCGGCCAGGTAGTATATCATCAACAAGTGAAGGTAACCGGGAATAACTTTTTGAAAAAGATAGAATTAGGGAGTGTCGCATCAGGGGGTTACTCTCTATTGATTGTGAATGAAAGAGGGGAATCAGTGAATCAGGAGATTCTGGTGAAATAATAAGAAATGGATCACTGATTATAAACTGATCAGGGGATTACACAGGTTATTTTCTGCAAGCAGAAAATCTGAAATGCAGGTTATTGGATTTTGCCTTGTTATTACAATTGCAAGTTCTTATAACTGCATTTCCGTTTTGCGAAGCAAAACAATCTGTGTAATCCCCTGATCCATCTGAAATCTGTGATCCTGCTCTCCTGCTTTAGTGATACAAAATCTTCCTGTTGCTTTTTTCCGTACCTTCTTCATCGCAGCAGCAGATCAGCAATATCGGCTTTAAGTCTGCGTTAAGTAAATTAAAGTAGGCAGAATGGGTATAAATATTTTCCCTATCTTGCTGAAAATACAAATAACCGCTTATTTTTGTAAAAAGAGTAACGAATACAGATAACATGAAAAAGACATTGATGGTGAGAGTTTTGGTAGTGCTAATGCTTTCATTTTCAGCACTTACGTTGAAAGCACAACCTTGTGATCCAGGTGATCCCGATAATCCTGCCCCTTGTCCGATCGATGGTGGCGTAAGTTTATTGATCGCAGCAGGAATTGGGCTGGGAGCAAAAAAAGCATACGATCAGAAAAAAAAGGCTGAATCCAGGAACTATTGATCCTTCAGTTTTAATAAATATATTTAAAGTGAGAGGCAATCGTAAGGTTGCCTTTTTAACTTCCTAAAATCCTGATATTTAATCATTTAAACATAACATATCCTTCCGGAATTTATGTTTCACATTTTGAATAATTTTCACGAGTTTTGTAAACCTCCATTAAGGATGGAAATATGGTTAAATTTTCAATGAACACTTCTTTCTTTTTTCTAAAGCCAGCCCCGATGTCCAAATTCCTGGTGTACTTGTCATGTTTGATTTTGATGTTTTCTTCGTGCAAAACCGCCAAAGAATCTTATTATTTCAAAACGCTGACAAAGGATACTACCATCAGCGGTTTTGTATCCAGCGATTTTGAATCCAAGATCAAGCCTGGCGACAATCTGAGTATTGTTATTACCAGCATGAGTAAGGATGAGGACCTGTTATTTAACCAGGCTGCCGGAGAGATCGTAAGCGGAAACAGTACTTCTTCAGTTGGTGCAGGTTTCCTGGTGGATGCGGAAGGGAAAGTGGCACTGCATCGGTTGGGTAAAGTGGTGGCACAGGGTAAAACACGCAAAGAATTTGCCCTGTACCTGCAGAATGAAATGCTACCTTACATGAAAGACCCTATCGCGAATGTATATTTTTTGAATCACCGTGTAACAGTCATGGGAGCAGTTAAATCCCCACAGGTGTTGAGCCTGCCCGGAGAGCCCGTTTCCTTATTGGATGCCATCGTCCTGAGCGGCGATATGGTCACAGAAAGTAAAAAAGATGACGTACTGATCATACGTGAAACCGGCAACGAAAAAAAAGTGAAGCATATCAATCTTGAAGACCATTCTTTGTTCACATCTCCCTGGTATTATCTGCAGCCGAATGATATCGTCTATGTAAGGCCGGATACGGAAAAAATAGATCGGGAGGAAAAACGCAGGCGTCTTCAGACATCTATCGCACTAATTGCCTCAGGGGCTTCATTACTTGTTATCATAGTAGACAAGGTTTTCAAGTAAAAAAAAAATTATGAGCGAAGAGCAGTTTTTTAATGAAAAGCCGCAGGCAAATATTTTACGTCAGATTGTAAACAGGTTTTTGCCTTACTGGCCGATATTCATCTTATTCACCGGTATTGCGCTCAGCATCGCTTACGTATACCTTCGGGCGCAGACGAAGATCTATGTTGCCTCCGCCAAAGTGCTCCTCAAAGATCCCCAGAAGGGTGGAAGCGATAGCAAGGTATTGGATGCCTTGAATATTTTCGGCGAAAAGAAAATTGTAGAGAATGAAATACTTGTATTAAAGAGTTCTTCTTTGATGCAGGAAGTAGTCAGGTCACTGAATATTTATGCCACCGTCTTCAATAAAGGAAAGGTTCAGACGGAAGAATTATATGGCGATAATTCTCCCATCGTTTTTGAAGCAGTCAATAAGGATAGTATCAACGGCGGCGGCCGCCATGAATTTGATATCCTTTGGGATAAACGTATCGTCCAGATCGACGGCAAGAACATTCCTTTCGAAGGGGTTTATACCGCCAACAATACTGCCTATCGCCTCCGCATCAACCCAACATACAATACCAACCTCCACGGCAAGAATTATTACGTCATATTCAGCACCATTGCGTCAGCGGCAGGCCCGCTTAGTGCAAGTATCCGTGCTGCTCCGTTATCATACCAGTCTACTGTACTGGATCTGAAAATAGAAACACCTGTTCCGGAAAAAGCGAAGAATGTTTTGAACAGGCTTTTTGAAGTGTATAATGTGGCGGGTATAAAAGATAAGAACCAGATCGCCGCCAATACCATCGATTTCATCGACGATCGTTTGAACACTGTGATTGCGCAGCTGGATAGTGTGGAACGCAATATTGAAAGTTACAAGTCGCGTGAAGGAATTACTGACCTTACCGGGCAAGCTTCCATTTATTTCAACAATGTAAGAGAACTGGATAAACGCAAAAGCGATCTCGATCTTCAACTGGATGTACTCAACGGATTGGAACGTTATGTCAATAGTAAAGGACAACGTACCGGTACTGTTCCTGCGTTGCAACTGGTTACAGATCCTATACTGAGTTCATTGCTTACGCAATTGTATGCAGCAGAATTCGATGCAGGTAAAGCTAATGCCGAAGGTGGTGCGCAAAGCAATGCCGTAGTGCTGGCTGAAGAAAAAGTGAGCCGCATCAAAAAGGATATCCGGGAAAATATTAGCAATATCCGCAATACTTTCCTGACCGAATCGAGAAGTATCAACGATAATATTTCACTCAACAATAGCCTCCTTCGCAGCGTTCCCGGCAAGGAAAAAGGATTACTGGAGATCAGTCGCCAGCAGGCTATCAAAAACAATATCTACACGTTTCTTTTGCAAAAAAGGGAAGAGACGGCCATTTCCTCGGCTTCCACTTCTGCAGATCTCAGGGTATTGGAGAATGCTTCTTCCGGTGGGCCCATCCGCCCCATACCCAGCAAATTTTACTGGACGGGTTTTATCATCGGCCTCCTTGCATTCATCTTGTATGTTCAGGTTCAGGAACAGTTCAATAACAAGATACTTTTCAGAAAAGAAGTAGAAGATAAAACCAAGGTTCCGGTAATAGGGGAGATCGTTCAATCGCCTACCAAAATGCACGTGGCCATTTCCGAAGGTAAACGAACAGTGATAGCGGAACAATTCCGGGCCCTGAGAACGAACCTCGGCTTCATGGGTTTTAGCGATAAGGAAAAAACTTTGTTGGTTACTTCCAGCATTTCCGGCGAAGGAAAAAGTTTTGTTGCCACCAATCTTGCCATCAGTATTACACTGACCGGTAAAAAAGTTGCCCTGCTCGAAATGGATCTTCGTAAACCAAAGCTGAGCAAGCATCTGAACGTGAAACGCGATCCGGGTATCTCCAGTTACCTGGTGGGCAAAACTACCCTCGATGAGATCATCAAGCCAACAGATCACGCCAACTTGTTCCTGGTTACGGCCGGGCCGATACCACCAAATCCAACAGAGCTGATCGGTAAACCCAGCTTCCAGGAAATGATGGACAGATTGAAAGAACGGTTCGATTATATCATCGTCGATTCAGCACCTATCGGGCCTGTTACGGATGCCCAGCTACTCAACAAATTCATCGATATTACTGTATATGTGATCCGCCACGCCGTTACTCCGCATAGTTTCCTCAATCTTGTGGAAAGCCTCAACAGGGAGAAACGTTTCAAAAATATGTGCGTTGTATTCAATGGGATAAAACCTCGTGGTGTTTCTATATTCAACTATGGTTTTGGAGGTTATGGAAACGGTTATGGCTACGGGTACGGCTATGGCTACGGCTATGGGTACGGTTATGGCAATGAAGCGAGCAGTTATTATACCTCAGAAGGAGAGCAACCAGGATTTAAGAACCTGTTTGGTATGGTAGGAAAGATCAAAAAGTTATTCAAGTCGAAGCGTAAAAAATATTAATACCGGCACGGTATTTCTTCTAACAAAGAAATACGGCCGGTTTATTTAAGCAGCATCCGGGGATTGCACACTGAGATGCTGTATCAGCCATTTCTCTTCCGTTACAGAACCACTGTGATTGAGGAGCAGCGAAGCTTTGTCCATGACCGAAAAAAACTCAACCTGGTACGTAGTCTATACCCGCCCCAGATGGGAAAAAAAAGTGGCTGCCAATCTCGAAGCCAAAGGGATAGAATATTATTGCCCGCTCAATAAAGTGCAAAAACAATGGAGCGATCGCAAAAAAGTAGTGCTGGAGCCTTTGTTTAAAGGCTATGTTTTTGTAAACATTGATGATGCCGCCAAATGGGATGTCAAACTCGTAGATGGTATCGTGAACTACGTTTACTGGCTCGGAAAACCCGCGGTAGTGAGAGAAGAAGATATCGTAACGATCCGCAAATTTCTGCAGGAATTTGAAAATGTAGAAGTAACAGATAAAAACCTGGACGTAAATAAAACTGTGATCGTGAAACAAGGTGTGCTGATGAATTACAAAGGCATCATCGTAGAAGTAAGCGGCAACAAAGCAAAAGTAAAAATACACAGTATGGGCCTGGAGTTGAGCGCCATATTCGATAAAAGTAATCTCGAAGCAGTTTGAGAGCGATGCTGGGTACTGGATGCTAGATACTAGATACTGGTAGTTTATTAACCGGAGGAATCGCTTAGTTCTTCGCTACGATAACCAGCATCCAGCATCCAGCATCCAGCAACCAGCAACCAGCAACCAGCATCCAGCATCCAGCATCCAGCAACCAGCAACCAGCATCCAGCAACCAGCAACCAGCATCCAGCAACCACCTAACCTAACAAACCACCCAAACCTAAAAACCCGGCCTTCGGTTGTCCGTCGTCCGTAATCTCTCACATGTGCAGAATAGCAGGTAAATTAGACAGAACTATTTCCTTTGAAACCCTCAGGCAGCAGGTAGATGATATGTGCGATCTGCAACGTCACGGCGGCCCTGATGGGGAAGGGCGTTTCGTATCGCCCGACGATCACCTTGTATTGGGGCATCGCCGGCTGGCGCTGATAGAACTTTCAGCGCTCGGCCATCAGCCAATGCATTACCAGGACAGGTACGTGATCACTTTCAACGGAGAGATCTATAATTATAAAGAACTCAGGAATGAGTTGCTGAAGGACGGATACCAGTTTCATGCGCATTCCGATACCGAAGTCATACTTGCCGCTTTTGCAAGATGGAATACGCAAAGTTTTTCTAAACTGAAGGGCATGTTCGCATTTGCTTTATGGGATCAGCAGGAAAAAGAACTGTATCTCGTTCGGGATGCTGCGGGCATAAAGCCATTGTACTATCACTTATCTCCCGGCGGAATTGAATTTGCCTCAGAGATCAGGGCATTTTCTTATTCCGGCCATAGGCATACAGAAAGCAGGGAATGGCCAGTACTGCAACTCGCTTACGGGCATATCCCTGAACCTGTGACCACTTTAAGTAATGTGAAGCCTTTGCACAAAGGTTGTTTTCTTAAATATAGATCATCAACAGCGGCTACAAGCCTTCAGAGTTTTTCGTTTTATACTTTTTCTGAAAAAATAAATAACCGTGAGCAGGCGACCAGTGAAACGAAAGATGGTTTTGAAAAAGCGGTTACCAGCCACTTACTTTCTGATGCCCCGATAGGTGTATTTCTTAGTGGTGGTATCGATTCCAGTATCATCACCAACATCGCCGCGGAAACGCAGAAGGAACATCTGAATACGCTATCTCTTTATTTCAACGAAGCTGAGTTTTCTGAAAAACAATACCAGGATATCCTGATCAATAAATTACAATGCAAATCATTGCAGCATTTGCTGGTAGAGCAGGAGTTTGAATCTTCTTTCGCGAAGATCTTAGACGATATGGACATGCCCAGTTGCGATGGTATCAATACCTGGTTTATCAGCAAACATGCTGCAAAGCAAGGATTGAAAGCCGTTCTGTCTGGCATTGGCGGGGATGAATTGTTTGGTGGTTATCCTTCCTTCGGAAGAATTGTTACCGCTAAAAAATTGCAGCAGCTACCGGATATCGTCCTCAATGCAGGAAAAAAAAATCCGAACAAACGGGTAAGCCGTCTTGCTTATCTTCAACTGGAAGGTATCAAAGGGCTTTATCTTTTTCTGCGCGGGCAATTCACACCGACACAGATCGCCAGCCAACTGGGTTGTACCGAAAAAGAAGTCTGGGACATTCTCGAAAGCACACCCGTTTTTCCGGTAACGGACAACCTTGATCCAAAGAACGAAGCCAGCTGGATGGAGATGAATCTATATATGCAAAACCAGTTGCTGCGTGATGCCGATGTAATGAGCATGGCGCATGGGCTGGAAATACGTGTTCCCTTCCTCGATGATGATCTCATCCGGAAAACCTGCTCGATTGCCCCCGGAGTGAAATTCGGAGGAACGCTTCCGAAGCAGTTACTTATAGATGCTTTCAAAAGCGATCTCCCGGATGCTATATTCAACAGGAAAAAAATGGGTTTCAGTTTTCCATTCACCGAATGGCTGGGCAATAGTGAATATGTTAAGGAACTGATGAGTGGAAGTGAAAAAAATACCCAATTAAATTATCAGAAATTTCTTTCAGGCAACCTGCACTGGAGCAACCTGATGTCGTTGATACTTTTGCGCAAGCGAAAAGCGGCATAAAAAATATTTACCAGTTTGTCAAACAATATACTTTTTCTTACGCTTCGTACTTTTTCCGCCACCGGCGGAATCGAAAAAGTATGCCGCATCCTTGGCAAAGCGTTATTTGAGAACAGCATCGAATACCACCAGCCATTCGAGATGTGCAGCATGTATGATAACAGCGCCGATGCTGAGGACAATCCCTATTTCCCCGCGGAAAACTTTACCGGTTATGGAGTAAAAAAACTAAACTTCATTACGGCGATGATAAAGAAAGGGGTGAAAGCAGATACGGTCATACTGAGCCATATCAACCTGTTGATGGTGGGATGGATGATCAAAAGATTATCACCTTCTACAAAAATAATCTTGCTGGCGCATGGAATAGAAATATGGGATTCCATCAGCAGCCACAAGAAAAAAATGTTGCGTAGCTGCGACGAAGTGGTTTCTGTGAGCAGGTACACGATGAACAATATCATCGCTTCGCATGGCCTGGAAAAAAAGCAATGCAGTGTGCTGAACAATTGCCTGGATCCGTTTCTTGCCATTCCATCAGTGAACAGCAAGTTGCCGGCTTTGCTTCAAAAATATGGATTGGAAAAAGACGACCGGATATTGATGACCCTTACCCGTTTATCCTCTAAAGAACGTTATAAAGGATACGATAAGGTTATTTCCGCGATCGCAAGACTGAAGGATAAACATAATATAAAATACCTCATCGCCGGAAGTTATGATGAACAGGAGAAGAAATTTCTGCAGGACATCATCAACAGCCTGAAATTGCAGGATAGGGTGGTACTCGCAGGTTTTATCCAGGATGAAGAACTCGAAGCACATTTCGCCATGTCTGAAGTGTACGTGATGCCCAGCAGGAAAGAAGGTTTTGGTATCGTGTTCATCGAAGCGATGTATTACGGCCTTCCGGTGATCGCCGGTAATAAAGATGGTTCTACAGATGCATTATTGGATGGCCGGTTAGGGCAACTGGTTGACCCCGAAAATATTGATGAAATAACACAGGCTCTCGAAATGGTTTTGGAAAGCCCATTGAACTACAAACCCGATCATCAGTTGCTGATGAATAATTTCGGGTACGAAACTTACAAAAGAAAACTGCATAGTCTGTTGCAGTTCACCAACGCATAAAATATGAATACGCAAACGACCGTAAGCGCAGAAGATCAGGCCGAACATTGGGACACGGTGATCGAACCCCGTGCAAAACTGCTTGACCTGAATCTTAGTGAAGTTTGGCGCTACCGCGATCTGCTGTGGCTTTTTGTAAAACGTGATTTTGTATCACAATACAAACAGACCATTCTCGGCCCGCTCTGGCATTTTATACAGCCTGTTTTTACCACTGTCATTTACATGTTCATATTCGGACAGGTGGCGAACATTCCTACAGATGGCATTGACCGCATTCCTTTCTACATGAGTGGTATTGCCATCTGGAATTATTTCAGCAGTTGCCTTACCGCAACTTCTTCCACATTTGTTGCCAATGCAAATATTTTCGGAAAAGTATATTTTCCACGCCTTGTCATTCCACTAAGCAGTGTGATGAGTAATATCGTTAAATTCGGTATCCAGTTTTTCCTCTTACTTATAGTGCTTGTCTGGTTTGGTGTAAAAAATCAACATTTTCATTTCGGCTTTAGCTGGTTATTGATACCCTTGCTGGTATTGATGATGGCAGGCCTCGGCCTCGGAGTGGGCATCATCATTTCTTCGCTAACCACCAAGTACCGCGACTTCAACGTGCTGATCGGTTTTGCCGTTCAGCTTTTAATGTATGCCACCCCGGTAGCTTACCCGCTTTCTTACCTGAAAGAAAAAGGGCTTAGTAATTGGATAGCATGGAATCCACTGACGCCTATTGTGGAAGCATTCCGCTACGCTGTATTTGGCGTAGGCCAACTGGAATTACAAGGATTGATGTTCAGCGGTACATTCATTCTTGTGGTACTGATGATAGGGCTGATAATGTTCAGCAAAGTAGAGAAATCATTTATGGATACTGTTTAATTTGTTCTGACAACATGAGCCACACTGTTATAAAAGTAGAAAACATTTCCAAGCAATACCGGCTGGGTGCAGTAGGTACAGGCTCTCTGGCGCATGACCTCAACAGGACATGGCACCGCATTCGCGGAAAAGAAGACCCTTACCTGAAGGTAGGTGATGTGAACCATCGTTCACAAAAAGCCAGCAGCGATTATGTGTGGGCGCTCCGCGATATCAATTTTGAAGTAGCACAGGGAGAAGTGACCGGCATCATCGGCCGCAACGGTGCCGGCAAAAGTACACTGCTGAAAATACTAAGCCGCACCACAGCACCAACAACCGGGAATATAAAGATCAAAGGGCGTGTAGCATCGCTGCTCGAAGTAGGTACAGGTTTTCACCCTGAACTGAGCGGCCGAGATAATATATTTCTGAATGGAGCCATCTTAGGCATGACCAAAAAAGAGATCAAATCAAAATTTGATGAGATCGTTGATTTTGCAGGTGTAGAACGGTACATCGACACACCGGTGAAAAGATATTCATCGGGAATGTATGTGCGACTGGCTTTTGGGGTAGCCGCACATCTGGAGCCGGAAATATTGATCGTGGATGAAGTACTTGCCGTTGGTGATGCGGAGTTCCAAAAGAAAGCTTTAGGCAAGATGAAGGACGTAAGTGGAAAAGAGGGCAGGACGGTTTTGTTCGTAAGCCACAATATGGGCGCCATTTCCAACCTCTGCAACAATGTGATCCTCCTGCAGAATGGTACCAAAACATTCCAGGGAGATACTTTTGAAGGTATCCGCAAATACCAGGATCGCGATAGTCAATTGTCAAAGGAAATGATCATCGAACAATTGAAAAAGATAGAGGATGAACATTTTGAATTCATTGATGTAGAAATATTGCAGGAAGGCGAAGCGAAGCAGGAGTATGGTTCAGGAAAGGAAATTGTGATAAGGTTTCAATACAAAGTGAAGAAGGCGGTGCTTGGGCTTCGTGTAGGTATCGACCTGATAGAACAACAATCGGAGACCGTACTCTTCCGCACATTTCATGATGATGAATACCAGGAAATGAATTATACGCAGCCGGGAACATACACTTCCGAAATGACACTCGATCGTGATTTCCTCAACGCCGGTAATTATCTCATCAGCCTTTCTGTAGGCATTCACAATGTAAGATGGATCTCCTACGACAGCATCAGGATACCGCTGGCGATCACCACATTATTCGGACTCAATAAATTTTATTCAGATACAAGACCCGGCTTAATTATGCCAAGAATCAAATGGGAAACAAAAAATTCACTGTAGAAAAGCTCAAGGAATACCTTGAGGTCAAATTCAACCGGGTGGTGCGTTCCATCAATCGCAAGACCGGGAAGATACTAACGGCTTCGCATGAACGCAATGTAAAGAAAAGCGAACAAAAATGGGATGACCGCTTCCAGGGCAGATCCTATTTTGAACATACGATCAACAATTCGATCCGTATCAATCTTTATAAAGACAGCGTTCTCTCCAAAGTGATCGTAGATGGTTTTGAAGAGAACGAGATCATCTTCATGCAAAAATTCCTGAAACCCGGAGATACGTTTTTGGATATCGGCTCAAACATCGGCCTGTTCTCACTCCTCGCTTCCGGCATCGTTGGTCCTACAGGAAAGATCATCGCCTTTGAGCCTTCGCCACTTACTTATAGCAGGCTGGTGGAAAATATCACGCTCAACGATTTTAAAAACATTACCGCAAGAAATATCGGTTTGTCTGACAAAACCGGCACGCTTGAAATGCAACAGTCGGATAATGGATACGATGCATGGAACACTTTTGCTCCTGCAGATTCAGGCAAATTTCATAAATCCATTTCTGTTCCGGTCGCGACATTGGATGATGAACTGGCCCACGTAACAAAAGAAAATATCGCTCTCATAAAACTCGATGTGGAAGGCTGGGAAAAATATGTACTCGAAGGCGGGCTTCAATTCCTTCGCGACCATTCACCAACATTGATCATCGAATTCACCGATTCCAATACTTTTGCTGCAGGATATTTTGTACAGGATATTTTTACACTACTCGAAAGCCTCGGCTACCAGTGGTTTACTTACGAAAACAATCAGCTGGCTGTAGAAAAAATGCGGCTGCATTATCCATACAACAACCTCATCGCTACCAGGAACGAGGCAAACGTGCGCCAGCGCCTCGGTATCGCCTAAGCAGCTTTAAAAAGGACGCAGCACAACCTTAATGAGATCATACATCATAGATTTGCCTCTTCTCTCCATCATCACCATCAACTACAACAATGCCGCCGGCCTTGAAAAAACAATGCAAAGTGTTTTCTCTCAAAACAACGGCGATTTTGAATATGTAGTAGTGGATGGAAACAGCAGTGATGGAAGTAAAGCTTTACTCGAAAAATATTCCGGCAGTATTTCCAAATGGGTAAGTGAACCGGATACCGGCATTTACAACGCAATGAACAAAGGCATTCGTTTGTCGTCGGGAAAGTATTTATTGTTCCTCAACAGCGGCGATGTTTTCGAAAATGATAATGCCTGTCAGCACCTTATTGGAGATTTGAATGAAGGGATTGATATTTTGTATGGTAACCTCAAAGTGATCCTTTCCGATGGCAGCACTACGATGTTCATTGCGCCGCCGCAACTCAGCGTGGATTATCTGCTCAAAGGAAGCCTGTTTCATCCGGCAACCCTCATCAGCAGGCGATTGTTTGACGAATATGGCCTGTACAGCGAAGACATGAAGATAGTTTCCGACTGGGCATTTTTCTTTAAAGTGATCGTAACGGGTAATGCAAATTGTGTCCATCACGACCGCACGGTGGCTATATTTCACAAAGATGGCATCAGCAGTCATCCTGAAAATCAAAGGTCACTTCAGGAAGAAAGAGAATCTTTCATGAGCAAAAATTTTCCATCCGTGGTGCGAAATCTTTTTGAAGAATACAATATGCTGTCCCATCAAAACAGGCAACAACAGTATGCTTTCAATAATAAAAGAGTATTGTTAAAACAATTTTTAAAAAAGCTGCGTGAAGATATCTTACGCAGATTCAAATAGATCAATTGCCTTTTTTTAGCATAATAATGCCGGTGTACAACGTAGAGGAATACCTGCGTGAATCCGTGAGCAGTGTGCAGCAGCAATCTTTCACGGACATTGAGATCATCATGGTGGATGATGGCTCTACCGACAACAGCGCAAGGATCGCTGATGAACTTGCACAGCAGGATCAGCGCATTACCGTTTATAAAAAGAAGGGGGGTGGTGCCAGTTCTGCCCGAAATTTCGGATTGAAGAAAGCATCCGGAAAATACATTTATTTCATGGATAGCGATGACATCATTGTTCCTGGAACACTCGCGGCTATCAAGAGGGTCATTGAATGGGATCCGCTTGACATGGTTGCTTTTTCTGCGCAACCTTTTTTACAATCGGATGTTGAACATGATCATTCGATTTCGTTGAAAGAAAGCGAGCGATATTATTCCCGGGATTTTTTGCCGGAAGGTAAATATACCGGGAAGGAATTTTACAACATTACCAGCCAGCATAAAAATTTTGTGGCGAGTGTCTGCCTGTATGTGACAAGGCATGACTTTGCAAAGAAATGCAATCTGCATTTTACCGAAGGTATCATGCATGAAGATGAACTTCTGTCAAGACAACTTTTTCTTGCTGCAGAAAATGTTTTTTTTATCAAAGAGAAATTCTTTAAACGAAGGATCCGTCCGAATTCGGTCTCAACTTCCAAAGTAACTATTCATAAAGCGATGTCTTTGCTGACAGTTGGGGAAGGAATTTTAACCTTAAATAAAACTGTGAAGAATGAATTGCTGATGACAGATGCCATACAGTTTTGTAGCCTTACAATAGCTTCATTATCTGCTATACAAGATACAAATTCAGTATATCGTGCCGCATTAAAAAGATTTTTTCATTCGCCTCTTGCCCATGTATCCGCAGCCGGATTCAAAACCAAATTACATCTGCGGTATAGAAAGATCAGGGATTTTCAAAACCAGTTAAAAGCATTACGGTTTCGTTTAGGGCTTCGGACCCGTATTAAAAAAATCCTGCAAATGCCCGTTAAGCAACCATCAAAGCCCGGCAAATCATTATGATGAAATGTGCACCTATAGCTTTATTCGTTTACAACCGGCCGGTACATACCCTCCGGACTTTAGAGGCTTTGATGAAAAATGAACTTGCAGATCAGTCGGTATTATATATTTATTCTGACGGGCCGAAAAATGATGCAACAACAGATCAGCGGGCTGCAATCGAAGAAGTTCGTAAACTGATCAGAACAAAAAAATGGTGTGGTGAAGTACATATAGTGGAGGCGCCGGAAAATAAGGGCCTTGCTGATTCGATTGTAGGTGGTGTAACGAGTCTTGTAGAAACCTATCAGAAAGTAATCGTGCTTGAAGATGATATCGTATGCTCTCCCGGGTTTCTAAGATACATGAATGATGCCCTGGCAAAATATGAAAAGGAAGAAACTGTCATGCATATCACCGGGTACATGTATCCGCATCAATCGACCAGTTTGCCGGAAACTTTTTTATATCCTCTGCCTTATCCTGGCGGTGGTTGGGCAACCTGGGCACGTGCATGGAAATACTATGATGGGGACGCTGTAGCACTTTACGATTATTTTGAAAAAGAAAATAAATGGAAAGAATTTAATACAGCAGGTGGTAAATATTTTCAGGAACAACTGGAACAAAATATCCAGGGTAAGTTAAAAACATGGTTTGTGAAATGGCATGCCAGCACCCTTATGCACAATGGACTGACATTATTTCCAAAGCACTCCTTGATCTTCAATTCAGGATTTGATAGTTCAGGCGAACATTGCGGAGTATCATCCATATTCGATGGGAAAATTGTTGACAGTATTTCTGTTGATAAAAAAGCTTCCTTCTCAAAGGAAGGGCAACAAATCATTCTTGATTTTTATAAGCAGCTTTTACCTTCCGAAAATCGGATTTCTGCAAAACAAAAAATAAAGAGAGCGGTTTTCAATATGATCCCTTTCAAATCGGTTATCAAAAAAATAGGGAAGAAAATAATGATCTCTTCTATTCCTGAAGCGGCAAAACTGCAGGATGAAAAAAATGATTGGGGGCTACTACAATCGTATGAAAAAGATGTTCAAAAAGGAAACCATATTGTTATCAACTCCCCCTACAGGCTGGATAAAGTGACAGTTGGAGATTATACTTATGTGGCTATCAACTCAAATATTTCTCATACTAAAATCGGGAAGTTCTGTTCTGTCGGGCCCAATTTTTTATGCGGATCCGGTATTCATCCAATAACCGGAATAAGCACTGCACCGATGTTCTATTCTACTTTGAAACAAAATGGAATGACCTTATCAGGCAGGGATAAAATAGAAGAAAGAAAATTGATCACCATCGGAAACGATGTTTTTATCGGTGGAAATGTAACTATCCTGGATGGTGTTCAGATCGGACATGGCGCTGTGATCGGGGCCGGGGCTGTGGTTTCAAAAGATATCCCGCCCTACGCAGTGGCGGTAGGAAGCCCTATCCGGATCATTAAATACAGGTTTACTGAAGAGCAGATAAATCAGCTTTTGAAAATAAAATGGTGGGATTTTGATAGCAATAAATTAAAGGAGGTGGAAACTTATTTTAATGATATCGAAAAATTCATCGAACTAAATGGCATTGATTAAGCTATCTATCATCACCATCAATTATAATGATGCAGCTGGTCTGGAAGCTACCATACAAAGTGTGGTAACGCAGACCTGGCGGGATGTTGAGTTCATTGTGATTGATGGAGGTTCTACCGATGAAAGCAAAACTGTGCTGGAAAAGTACCGGCAGGATATCGCTTACAGCATCAGTGAAAAAGATAAAGGGATATATAATGCGATGAACAAAGGTATCGATGCTGCCAAAGGCGAGTACCTTCTGTTTCTTAATTCCGGGGATACTTTATTTAATGATGCGGTGCTGGGAACAGTGGTGCCTTCTTTGAAGGATGCAGGTATTTTGTATGGAGATCTGCTGATAAAGGAACCGGCTAAAGAATGGGTAAAACATTACAACGAACGGCTCACTTTCGATTATTTCATGAGAGATACTTTACCACACCAGGGGGCTTTTATTTCACGGGAACTATTGATAAAAGCGGGGAAATATGATGAAAGCCTGAAGATCGTGGCCGACTGGAAATTCTTCCTCGATGCTGTTTGTAAATATGAGGCGACGACGAAGTACCTGCCGCAGGTGATATCCATCTACGATTACACAGGTATAAGCTCAAAGCCGGAATATTTTGCGGTGCAACTCGAAGAAAAAAAGAAGGTACTTACATCAGGGTATCCTTTGCACGCCGATAGTTATCGCGAACTGGAGGACCTGCGTTACCTGAAAAGGCATTACGAGGATCTGACTAAAAATTTTTTCGTGAGAAAAATATTTGCCTTGCAATTGAAAAGCCGTGCTCTTTCAGGGAGATTCAAAAAACTTTTTAAAAAATAAGTATGGCCGAAGTTGTCGTATCCATAATATCTGCCTGTTACAATCATGGTGCATATCTTGACGATGCCATTGGCAGCGTAAAGAATTATGATTGGAAAGTACCGGTAGAACATATCATTGTAAATGATGGCTCGACTGATCCTGCAACCATTGAAAAGATTGAACAGTTGAAAGAAGCCGGTGTAAACATCATTGATCAGCCAAACGGTGGCCCGGCAAATGCACGCAACACGGCACTCAGAAATGCGAAAGGCGGGTACGTGTTACCGTTAGATACCGATAATAAATTGCGGCCCGCTGTTTTTGAAAAAGCGCTGGATATCATGCAGGCTGATCCGTCGATATCGGTGGTGTATCCCGATGCGCAATGTTTTGGTGATGAAACCTACCTGTGGCAACCGGGTGAACTGAATCCTGAACTGCTGCTGGCCCGCAACCACATTGACACCTGTTCGCTGATGCGTACGAAAGAATTGATCGCGATGGGCGGATACGATGACAAGATACCGGTACATGGCAATGAAGATTGGGATCTCTGGCTGCGGATGTATTTTGAAAATAAAAAAATGTACTATCTCCGCGAAATAGGTTTTGATTATCGCATCATCAACCGGTCATTATCCCGCAGGGAATCTACACCCCGACAGGATGAGATCAATGAATATATCGTAAAGAAATATGCGGCGCAGTACGCACGCCATTATGCACAGTTGTATGATGAAAAGAAAAAATTTGAAAACCTGAAATCTTTTCTTCGCAACAATAAACTGAAAAGTGTTTTAAAAACGATCATGGGTAAACCATTGGTAAAATATTAAGCTTATCAGTAATGCCCTCACCATTTTCCCGGCGCAAGCGGGTACCGATAAAATAAGCATCGTGGTTTGTTCCCGCAATGCTTCTCTTTTTTCGGCATTGAAAGAAAATATCGAAGCTACTATCAGTTTCAATCATGAGTTGATAGTGATTGATAATACTATCTTCCAGCAGGGGCTTTGCAGCGTTTATAATTATGGAATGTCTGCGGCAACAGGAAAATATATTTGCTTTTGCCACGAAGATATTTTGTTCGCTACTACAGGATGGGGGAGTGAACTTGTAAATCTGCTGAATGATAAAACAATCGGATTGGTTGGAGCTGCAGGAGCTATCTTCAAATCGAGGTTTCCGGCTTCATGGGTGGCGGTGCCGCAGGAGTACTACCGTATCAATATGATCCAGCGAAAAGCCGGTGGTGAAAAGGTCGCGTACAAGATACTGGATGAAGGCCATTCATCGGAAGTAGCGGTTCTCGATGGATTTTTTATTGCAGGAAGAAAAGACGTGTTTGAAAAATTCCCCTGGAATGAAGAATTCCTGAAAGCTTTCGATATGTACGATATTGATATCAGCCTCAGGGTACGACAACAATATAAAGTTGTAATTGCGAATTCCATTACGATAGAGCATCTGTCAGAAGGCAATTTCAACGAACGCTGGTTCAAGGCTTCGGAAGATTTCCATAAGAATAACCATTTTTTTTTTCCGGCGTTTACCGGTAGTTTCGATAAAAAAATGATCGGCAATATGGAGCATTATGCTTTGGTAGATTATATCAAAAAAATGATAAATGCTAAAAAAGCAAAATTTAAAATTTTAATATATATTTTGAAAGCTTTTACTATAAAGCCTTTCAGTAGACAGAACCCGGCACTTATAAAAGGTTTATTCAAATCCCCCGAATAAATTGAACGATCAGAAATATTTTTCGGGAATAGACGGATTGAGATTTGTAGCCATATCATTAGTGTTGCTGGAACATTTTCCACCATGGATAGGAAAATATTTTTCTGCAGGTTACTACGGAGTAGACCTTTTCTTTACCATCAGTGGATTTTTGATCACACGGATATTATGCCGGTCAAAAGAAGAAAGTTTTTTAAAAGCTTACGGGATCTTCATGGGAAGAAGGACGTTGAGGATTTTTCCGGTCTATTATTTCGCGATAGCGGTATTATATATTCTACAGTATCCTGTGATCCATGAATACCTTATTTATTTTATAACGTACACTTATAATTATGCGTGGGTTTATTATAAGATACCAATCAGCGATGTACATCACTTCTGGTCGCTTTGTGTAGAAGAGCAATTTTATCTTTTCTGGCCATTGATCGTTCTTGGCCTTAGAAAAAAACAACAAGCATTACTGGTATTCATTGTCGCAATAGTTTTGGTTGGATTTCTCCAAACAACTATTGATATTTTACCTTCACTTAGCCCCTACAACAGCGCCGGTATTCTAACCAGGATGGCTTCACTCGGTTTAGGTGCTTTTGGTGCAGTATATGCAATGAAGTATAAATTGCCTGAAAAAATTTTCCGGTCAATCCTATTGGAGTGTATTGTTTTGCTGGTAGTATTACCTGTATCATTGCTTTTCTTTTTTAAACTAAAGCCGCTAGTGTTAGGGTTGGTTTCATTGTATCTTGTCCTGAAAGCTGCATTCTTTAGTTTCAGGATAACAGGGATCGATAAATTTTTGAAGCATCGATACGTATTGTACATAGCCTCGATATCGTATGGTATATATGTGTATCACGTACCTATTCAATATTACATGAATGATTATGTATTCAGTCCTGTATGGAACAAAATCGATTTTAGCTTTTATCCAAAACTCGAATTTCATCCATGGATATTCAAAGCGCCGTTATATCTCGCAGTAACCATCGGATTCGCTGCACTATCAATGCGTTTCCTTGAACGGCCTTTATTGAAAATGAAAGACCGTTTATTCATTTGATATGAGGATCGTTTATTTTCTTCCGGATATTGAAGCAGGGGTTTCACGCATCGTCAAAAACCTTCTGCGTTACCGGAATAAAAATAGCGGCTACACGTACTCGGTAGTTTTGTTTCGTTCCGACCATCAGCAGATGGATCCCTGTGACGGAAACTTTGATGCTGATGAGATCATTCGTTTTTATTACCCTTCTGAAGAAAGTGCTTTTTCCACTTTTCGCCGGCTGAGTAAAACCCTGAGAAGCCCCGAAGATATTATTGTTGGGAATGACGGGCTGGAAATTAAGATGGTGGCCACGATGCGTTTGCGGAATCCTGTAGTTTATATTCTGCATGGCGATTTCCCTTATTATTATTCGATGGTAAAACAGTATGGAACGGTGGTGGATGGTTTTATCGCTTACAGTAATAAAATTGAAAAAGATGTTTCGGCGTTTGAAAATGGTAGTGGCAGAACCAGGAAGATCTACTATCCATCAGCGGCCGTGGCCGAAACCGGTAATTTCAAACAAAAATCCAACGGTGAAAAGTTGAAGATACTTTTTGCCGGTTCGCTGATAGAAAGGAAAGGAGCACATTTGCTACCAGCCATCTATCAGCGCATGAAAGAAAATGGGCTGGAGAAGTTTGAATTGATTATTGCAGGAAATGGCACACTGGAAAATTTTCTCCACGAAGAACTCGGAGGCAAGGAAGAGGTAAGTTTTCCTGGTTGGCTGACGGAGCAGCAGGTGATGCAATACATGCTGGATGCCGATATATTTTTGTTCCCTTCATCTTTGGAAGGCCTCCCAAATGTACTGATAGAAGCACTTTCCGCAGGAGCTGTGCCTGTAGCATCTGATATCGAAAGCGGTGTTTCCGATGTAATTGCTGATGGTGTAAATGGATTGTTATTACCTGTTGATGATGCGAATGCTTTTGCGGATGCGATCAAAGAGTTATACCATGACAGATCAAAATTTGAAATGTTGCGTAATAATTCCGGAATGACGCTTCAAAAATTTGACCCTTTTGCACAAGCGGAGGCTTATGAAAAAGCGGTCATTGAAATTTCAAAGAATAAAAGAGAGGTGAAGGTTTATCCGCCTTACATACGCGGACGTGTGCTCGACAGGAAATGGATACCGGGATGGATCGTTTTTTTTCTAAGAAAGATCATCCGCAATCCCAAATTGTAATTTCATAACAGAACGCATTTCGATATAAATGAGTACAGAAAAAAATAATCCTTTGATCAGCGTTTTGATGACGGCATACAACCGTGAGAAATTTATCGCGGAAGCGATTGACAGTGTATTGCAATCCACTTACGAAAATTTTGAGCTTATCATTGTGGATGATGGCTCGAAGGATGATACGATAAAGATCGCGAAAGAGTACGAGGCACGCGATCAACGTGTAAAATTATACCTGAATGAAAAAAATCTAGGCGATTATCCAAACAGGAATAAAGCGGCTTCTTATGCCAGGGGTGAATTTTTGATGTACGTCGATTCAGATGATTCGATAGAAGCCGATGCTATGGAATATATCGTTAAGAACTTTGCGTTGTTCCCGCAGGCGGATTTTTCTTTGTTGTATTATAAAAAGGATATTGCAGCGCCGGTGATGCTTACGCCGGAACAAAGCCTTCAGAAACATTTTTTCGAAAAAAGTTTTCTCAATATCGGGCCTGGCGGTACTATCGTAAGAAGATCGGTATTTGAAAAGCTTGGACGCTTCCCTGAAAAGTATGGTCCCGCGAATGACTTATACTACGACCTTAAGATGGCAAGCAACACCAATCTTTTATTGCTGCCCTACATTTACCTGAATTACCGCATCCATGACGGACAGGAAGCGAATAATAAATACAGTTATCTGTACAACAATCACCGGGTGATCGTGGATGTTTTCAATGAACAGGCGATCCCTTTATCCGCAAAAGATAAACGCCGCGTGATCCGGAAAAAAACCGGCGAGAATTTATACAGCCTTTTATATTACCTGAAAAAAACGGGCAATCTGAAAAAGGCGGCGAAGGCGCTGCATATGTCGGGAATTTCTATCCGCAACGTTTTTGGGCGATTGAAATAAAGGCGAATATCTTACATGAAGATCTTATTTGTAACAGGAAATTATTTGCCGGGTAAAAAAGGTGGCATTGAAAATTATACGCATTACCTGTCGAAACTTTTGCAGCAGCAAGGCATGCACGTAGAAGTGGCAGCTTTATCGGTACAGGAAGGGCATGATTATATTTTTGATGAAGTATTTGTAAACCTGACGGGAAGGAGCACGGAGAATTTTTCAAAATTATTGCAGGAAAAACGATTCGACATCTGTCATTTTCATGAGTATTCTTCGTTCGGAGGAATTGAGATCCCCTGGTTTCGGATTGCGAAAGAATTTTGTAAAAAAGTCTATTTTACTTTTCATATTCCATACCTCACCTGTTATAAAGGCGATTTTCGGTATAAGGGAGTCAGTGATTGCAATACATTTACCGATGCGTCAAGATGTGCGAATTGTAATCTTATCAGCAAAATGAATATCGGTTTCCTCCAAAAAGGGCCGCTGTCAGGTGTAATGGAAAAAGCGATGAGCTATTCCGGGCTTACGAATAAATTCCGGCGGCGTGTTGCTGCAAGAAAAAAAGACCTGGATGCCCTGATCGGTTTATGTGATAAGGTTTTTATACTCGCCAACTGGTTCAGGCAGTTGCTGGCAGAGAATGGGTATACTTCAGACAATATTATATTGCTCCCACACAAGCCGTTAAAGCCGGTACTTCTTCAGGATAAAGCAGATAATAACATACTTAAAAATAAGCTGGTATTTATTGGCCGTGTTCAGCAGATAAAAGGATTGCATCTCTTGTGTGAAGCGATGAGTTTATTGGAAAATAAAAATTTACAGTTGGATGTATATGGGGATATCATGGAAGCGGATTATTTTGATTCATGTAAAGCGGTCTACGATTTTAATTACAAAGGAACGGTGAGTCAGGATGTCTTGATGACGCAAATGAAAAATTATGATTTCCTTGTGCTGCCAAGTGTTGTACCCGAAATGCTTCCATTGGTAATACTTGATGCGTTTCAGCATGAATTGCCGGTGATCGCTTCTTCGAGTAAGGGTAACCGTGATGTAGTGAATAGTTCAGAAAAAGGATTTTTATTTGAATATGGAAGCGCTGTAAGCCTTACGGAAACTATTAGATCGGCATATCAAAAAAAAACAGCAGGGTGGCAACCGCATTTCCCTGCAAATGACGCTGCAAAAAATATGGCGGCACTGGTTTCTTATTATGAAAGTTAAAGTAGACTATTTCTTAAGTCATCCTATCCAATATTTTTCTCCTTTGCTGAGAAAGATGGATGAGGAGCTTGATCTGCATGTATATTATTTTTCGGATGCAAGCATCCGCGGCAATTATGATGTTGGCTTCGGACAAAAAGTGAAATGGGACATTCCGTTGCTGGAAGGTTATGAATACAGTTTCCTGAAAAATCTTTCCGGAAGAAAATCGCTTTCCAATCGGTTTTTTGATGTGTTCAACCCTTCAGTCGTTTCTACATTGTTCAGGAGCCGGTCCAAAATTGTGATTGTAAACGGATGGAGTTACAGCTCTACGCTGATGGTGATTTTCTTCTCGGCTATCTTCAGGAAAAAAGTCTGGCTGCGTGCAGAGAATCCGCTCAACCAGGAACTGAGGAAAAGCAGCAAGGTTTTAAAGATGAAAAAAGTTTTTTTGGGATACCTGTTATTTCCCTTTGTACACAGGTTCCTGTATATAGGATCGCAGAGCAAAGAATTTTTTACTTATTATGGTGTAAAACCAGAAAAGCTGGTGTACACGCCTTATGCGGTGGATAATGATTTTTTTCAGCAGGAGGCTAAAAAGCTTTCCGACAAAGAATCGGTAAAGAAAGAATTGGGGGTTGATCCCGGAAAAAAAGTCATTCTCTATTCAGGAAAGTATATTGAAAAAAAACGCCCGCTGGATCTGGTTAAAGCATTTACGCAACTACATCGTACCGATTCCACTTTGGTGATGATGGGAGAAGGTGAATTGAGAAAGGAAATGGAAAATTATATTACAGCAAATAATGTACAGGATGTGGTGTTGTCGGGTTTTATTAATCAATCAGAAATCGTAAAATATTATGCGGCTTCTGATGTGTTTGTAATGTGCTCAGGCATGGGCGAAACCTGGGGATTGTCGGTAAATGAAGCGATGAATTTCAGCCTTCCGGTGATCGTATCTTCCACTTGTGGAAGTGCGCACGACCTGGTGCTGCAGGGCGTCAATGGATTTGTTTACGACGAAGGAGATATTGATGAATTATCCAAACGGCTGAATGAATTGTTATCGGATGAACCGTTACGGATCAGTTGCGGAAAAGCATCACAAAAAATTATAGCGGATTTTTCCATCGATAAAATTGTAGGCGAATTAAAATTTGCGGCAGAAAAACAATAACTCATGTGTGGCATCGCAGGAATAATAGGAGGTAATACATCGTTGATTCAACCGATGCTGGAATCGATCAGGCATCGTGGCCCCGATGGTTTGCATTATTGGCAGGAGCCTGCTATCGCATTCGGACATGCACGATTAAGTATCATTGATCTTTCTTCCAACGCCGATCAGCCGATGAAAGATACCGCCAGCGGAAACATGCTTGTCTTCAATGGAGAGATATATAATTACCTGGAGATAAAAGCGGCTATCGGTAACCGTTATGATTTCAAAAATGATTCCGATTCGGAAGTCATTCTTGCAGCATATGTTGTTTATGGAATTGAATTCCTTCATATGCTGCGGGGAATGTTCGCATTTGCATTGTATGATAAACAGCAAAACAAAACACTGGTTGTCCGCGATAGGTTCGGAATAAAACCATTTTATTACCGGCAGGATAATGAAGGTTTTTATTTCGCATCAGAAATAAAAGCATTGTTGCGGCAGCAGGAAAGTATCAATTCCTTTAAAGTGTACGAGTTCCTGGCAAATTGTCAACTGGATACGAATGAAGAAACTTTTTTTGAAGGTGTGTTGCAACTGCATCCTGCGCATTATGCATGGGTAGATGCAGCGGGGAAAATGTCAGAGCAAGTGATGTACTGGGATTTTCCATCGCCGGGAAAGAAAAAATTTGACGCGAATGCAGCGGAAGAATTTGTATCGCTTTTTTCGCAGACAATTAATCTGCACCTGCGGTCGGATGTGCCTGTCGGAACATTTCTTTCCGGTGGAATTGATTCTACATCTGTCACCTGTTTTGCCGCCGCACAGATTGAACGCCCTGAGTTACACACTTTCTCCGGTATCCTTCCGTATTACCATCCGGAGAATGCGTTGATAGAAGGCGTACTGCAGGGAAATTCAAAACTGAAGCCACATAAATTTCCGCTTGACGGGAAAGATTTTTTCAAGGATATGCCTTCGGTTATTTACCATCATGATGAACCGGTGATGGATGGCTCGATGTATGCACATTACAAACTTTGCCAGCTGGCGAATGAAAATAAGATCAAAGTATTGTTGTCGGGTTCCGGCGGGGATGAATTGTTTGGTGGCTATGCATCCTACATACATGCGCATCATGCTACTTTATTGAAAGGGCTTAAGATCGTTTCGTATCTGAAAGACGTTAAGAAATTTTCCAAGATGGGAACGTATAGCGCTTCGCATCTCCTGATCAAAAGCATGTATGAAACCATTCCGCAATCGTTGAGAACGATCATCAAGAACCGCAGCCTGCAGAAAAAGATCAAACATGTCTTGCAGGAAGAAAAGGTTCCACATTACTACCATCAGCATCGCAATCCATATTTTGCCAACCTGGTAAATAACTATCGTAGCTGGACTGCACCGCCATTCCTCCATTACGAGGACCGTAACTCCATGGCATTTGGTGTGGAAACACGTGTGCCTTTTTTTGATCACGTGTTGATCGAATTTGTTTTGCAATTTGCTACGGAAGAGATCATCACGGGGCGGACAAAATCAGTCATGCGTAATGCTTTCAGGGGAAAAGTTCCCGATGAAGTACTTGACCAAAAAGGTAAGTATGGTTTCCCTTCGCCGATTGACCACGCATTGCGAACAGACGAACGCGGCCGTGAATTATTTTACAGCCATGTAAAAGAAACGCCTTTTCTGGAAGAAAAAGAAACATTGGCACTGGCGGATAATTTTTATAATAATAACGGCGATGTGTCCATTTATTGGCGTACGCTCAGTTATGTTTTATGGTACCAGATATTTTTCAAAAAAAACTTAGTGCAACCTGGTAATGGATAATACAGCATCGTTGAAGATCTTATACATCGGTACTTTGGATAAATCGGGAAATTGTTATCGCCGTTTTCAAACACTGCAGTCAATGGGGCATCGGGTACATGGCCTCGATACCGACCCTTTTATCTTAGGGAATATTTTTACAAAATTCCATTTTCATTTAAATGTCGGCCCTGGTATCCACCGATTGAAGAAAGCGGTATGGGAAGCTGTTCAGAAGCAGCAACCCGAAATAATCTGGGTGGATAATAAAAGTTATTTGCAACCAGGCCTTTTAAAAAAAATCCGAAGCAAGTATCCATCAACAAAAATTATCAGTCTGCTTACGGATGATCCGGTGGGCAGAAAATGGCGTTTGTATCTGAATACAGCTCCATATTTTGATGTTCATTTTGTGCAGCGGCGCATTAACATCCCGGAGCTCAAAGCACGTGGCGCTAAGCGTGTAGAGATATGCTACCGTTCATTCGATCCGTTGTTTCATCGGCCTTTGCTTCTGTCTGCGACAGAGCACGAACGATTTGATGCGGAAGTTGGTTTTGTTGGTACGCATGAATCTTATCGTGAAGACTGGATCGTTTATCTGATGGACAATGGAATAAAAGTTTGGGTTACAGGCAACGATTGGGAGAATGCCAGGAACTGGGAAAAGATAAAACCATTTTACAAGGGGCGCTCCGTATATGGCGAAGATTATATAAAAACCATCAATGGCATGGATATCGCGTTGCATTTTCTCCGGCATGTGAACCGTGATGAACAGGATAGCCGCACGTTTGAAATACCGGCTTGTGGCGCCTTCATGCTGGGAGAAACAAGTGAATTGCATCTCGATCTATTTAAGAATGGCGAAGAAGCCGTATTTGTAAACAGCAAAGAAGAAATGCTGGAAAAAATAAATTATTACCTTGCTCATCCTGAAGAAAGGAAAGCTATTGCAGCAGCGGGTTTGGAGAGATCGATCAACAGCGGGTATGATCATCGCTCAAGGCTTACGAGGGTAATTGAAATGATCGGATCATGAGAAGAATTGTAGTTGCTATTTATATAGACCCGGATTTTTATCCACCCACCATCAATGCGATCTTAAATTTTGCAGAAGTGTATGATGAAGTGGTGGTCGTCACCCGAAATCATAGCCTGACCGATTTTAATTTTCCATCGAATGTGGTATTGAATAAGATCGGAACATTCATGTCAGTGCGTGAATCGGCGGAAGTATCAACGTTTAAAAAATTCAGTTCCTTTTTTCATTTCACCAAAGCGATGGTGAGTGCCTGCAAAAAGAAAGGGACGGAAATGCTGGTGTTGTACGATCCCTTTCCATTGTTTTCATATTATGTGTCGCGCCGATTTTTATCTAAAAAAATAAAGGTGTGGTATCATAATCACGATATGCCGGACATGACAAGGCTCAGCAGGTTTACGCTTGGCGGAATGGCGGGGCGTTATGAAAAAAATGCGATGAGGTATATCGATCATTTTTCATTGCCTTCTCCTGACAGAACAAAATTTTATCCATGGCTCAAACCAGGATTGGAGGCATTCATCATTCCTAATTATCCGTCATTAAAAGTATACACAGAACAAAATCTTTCTATCAAAAAAAAGGATGCTGATCTCCGGATCATCTTCCAGGGTTTTATCGGAAAGGGACATGCGCTGGAAGAGATCGTGGATCTGTTGGGGGATAAGATTGATGGTAAAGAACTCAGATTGATCCTGAAAGGTTCGGTGAAAAAAGAATATGTAGAGCAACTGAATGAACGGGCGGAAAGCAAAGGCGTTTCGCAACAAATGGAGTGGGTGGGTATCGGCCCCTATGCTGAACTACCAAAGCTTACTGCATCCTGCCATGTCGGAATTGGGGTGCATATGAATACCGATAATGTAAGTAAAACATTGGGCACGGCATCCAATAAGATCTACGAATATGCCGCTTGTGGCTTGCCGGTGATCTTATATGATTCGGAACAGTTTTCGAAATATCTCAAAAAATACCAGTGGGCTTTTTTTACAGATGGCTCAGCAGATTCGTTAAAGGACATTCTGATACAGATATCGGATAATTATGATGTATATTCTGGTGCGGCAAGAGCTTCTTTTGTCGGCCAACTAAATTTTGAATATGTATTTTTGCCTGTGTTAGAGAAGATTTGCGGAACAGGCAACCGCTAAAGTTTTTCATTATGTACTCATTATTTCAAGTAAAATTCAGCTGGCCCGTATACCTGATATCCCTGTTGTTGATCAGGGTGCTGTTCATGGATATCACATGGCTGAGTTTCTTTGCGATAGCGGTTACCCTACACCAGTTCTTTCTGCTATTTTACAGCTTCGGTCATGTACTTCCGATCAGATACCTGCTGGGAAGTTTCATGTGCCTGCAGATGTTTCTCGGGCCTGCATTTGCTTACAACGGCCTTGATGAATACCAGCTGATGTATTATAAGATGCAGGTGCCCGAAGAACAATATTTCGCCTATGCACTACCAGCGGTGATCCTTTTTATCCTGGGGTTACATTTTTTTGCAGGAAAATTCAATGGTGAAAGAATCGATAAGGTCGCCATTCAAAAATTCGTGCAATTCAATCCGAAGGTTCCTTATATATTTATCGCAATAGGTTTTATTTCAAGTATCGTGGCAGGCTTTTTTGGGTCAGAACTTGGTTTTGTATTCGTACTGCTAGGCGGCCTTAAATTTATCGGAACAAGCCTGCTGATATTGGGGAATAAAAAACTAAAGCCTCTTACACTTATTGCAGTATATGGCGCGATATTCATCTCTTCACTATCACAGGGAATGTTTCATGACCTGTTGATCTGGCTGATCTTTTTGGGAGCCGTATTCGCACTCAAATATCAGCCTACGAATATCATAAAGGGTGCGTTTGTTCTGGTATTTATGACCTTAGCTACTTTTATCCAGCTTATCAAATCGGATTATCGGGAATCTACCTGGAAAGAGGGGCAAGAAGCCGGATTGGAAACGCTGGGTAAAGTCATTGAAGAAGACAGGCGTGGAAAGGAAGGCGGGATATTCAGCGTTGAAAGGCTGGCGGAAAGTAATATCAGGATCAACCAGGGATTCATCGTCACGAATATCATGGTGACCGTTCCGGAAAAACAACCGTACGAGAATGGGGAAGAAATGTTGCTTATTGTACAATCGGCTATTCTTCCAAGGTTACTGGCACCCAATAAATTAAATGCCGGCGATAGAAAGATCTTTACAAAATACACGGGTATTCCATTGCAGAAAGGAACCTCGATGGGGTTAAGTTCCATGGGCGATGCTTATGTAAACTGGGGTGAGGTCGGCGGCTCGATATTCATGTTTTTTTACGGACTGTTCTTCAGCTGGGTGCTGAACAGTTTTGCAAAACACTCTTACAGGTTCCCGATATTGATGGTGCTTACACCCCTGGTCTTTTACTACCCGATCCGGCCTGACTGCGAATTACAAACGATCCTGGGGCATGTGGTAAAATCAAGTTTCCTCATTTTCGTAATGTTGCAGGTTTGGAAACATCATTTTTTTGTAAATAGAAGAATACCGGTATTACAACCCACCCCTTGAAAACCATCTTCATCTCCATCCCCTGGTTCCGCCCCGCTTACAAAGCCGGTGGCCCCGTGCAATCCATCGCCAACCTGGTAGAATCTTTTACGGAGGATGTGCAATACAGGATTTTTTGCTCGGCGACCGATCTTAACAATGAGCCGTTACTGAATATTGAAACAGGAAATTGGGTGGACTATAACGCATACACCAAAGTCTGGTATGCTTCCGCAAAGAATAAAAGCGAAACATTACTTCAATTGGTGAAACAGGAGAAGCCGGATGTTCTGTACATCATCGGCCTGTACGATTGGCATTTCAATCTCGTGCCTTTATTATTTTGCGAAGCAAAAAAGAAAATTGTTTCGGTGAGGGGAATGCTGCATCCCGGTGCGTTATCGCAGAAGCGTTGGAAGAAAAATATTTTTCTCCGATCGTGGAAGATAGCAGGCTTACATAAGAAAGTAGTTTTTCATGCAACAGATGAAAAGGAAGAAGGATTTATAAAAGCTGTTTTTGGGACAAAAGTAAAAGTGGATATCGCCGGAAATTTTCCGAGGAAATTGGTGAAGGCTGAAAATATCACCAAACAATATGGCATTTTGCGCCTGCTGAGCATCGCGTTGATCAGCCCGATGAAAAATCACCTGCTGGTGTTGAATGCGCTGACACAAACGAATTACAAAGTGACGTACGATATTTACGGGCCGGTGAAAGATATGGAATACTGGAACGAATGCCTGGAAACACTCAAAAAATTCGCCTGGAATATCCGCGTGAATTATCATGGGAACCTTGAACCACGGTTTGTGAACGAAGCGTTGCAGGAAGCAGATCTGTTTATTCTTCCCAGCAAAAGTGAAAATTACGGACATTCAATTATAGAAGCATTGAGCGCCGGAGTGCCGGTGATCACCAGCCATAATACTCCCTGGAATGGCCTCGCAGAAAGTGGTGCCGGTAGAAATGTGGAACTCACAGAAGATGCGGTGGCAGCGGCGATAGAAGAATTTATAAAACTGGATAAAGCGCAATACACTCCTTACCAGCAGGCAGCGATCGATTATGCGGCCAACCATACGGATATTCCGCTGCTCATAAAACAATATAAAAAGATGTTTGAATTATGAAGGGGAGTTTTCTGAGCGATAAAAAATTTTTGTGGTTTGTTGCAAAATTCCTCCTGATATTTTGTGCGTTATATTTCGGCACACTGGCTGTCATCGGACTTGCTTCGCCTGAAGGATATTACAGTCCGTTTGTTGCCAGATATTTTGATTATGTAAGCGGCATCAAAAATATGTTGCTGCTTTGTACGCAATGGTTGCTTTCTTTGTTTGGCATCAAAACACAGATAGAGCCCGGCTTTCTTATTCGTTTCGTGATGGGGAAATCCGTGTTCATTGCGATGGATTGTGTGGGGTATGGTGTGTATAGCTTTTGGCTGGCGTATGTGTTATCAAATACGATCAGTACCGGCAAAAAAATAGTGTGGGCAATCGGTGGGGTATTGCTGCTGTTTTGGATAAATGTGATCCGCATCGCGTTATACCTCACCGCACTCAATCGCAATTGGGAAATGCCGTTGGGCATTGATCATCATACCTGGTTCAACATTGCTGCGTATCTTGCGATCTTTGTGATGATATGGAGGTTTGAGAGGGGAATGAGAAAAGCGACAGACGAAGGAAGGCCGACAACTGACTACAACGCCGCATAGAACTGTCATTGCGAAGCAATAGGCAATCTGCTCGCGATAATTCGAAAGACTGGTGGAGATTGCTTCGTGGCTCGTAACGACCATTTTAAAGTAAAGTATTGAAAATTGAATTCGTGTAACCTGTCTGCCGACAGGCAGGTTCGTTTTAATTCGTGTAATAAAAAAATCGAGTAATAAAAAAATTATGATCATTGTAGGAATTAACGCATACCACGCGGATGCTTCGGCGGCGATTTTTGTAAATGGGAAAATGGTGGCGGCTATTGAGGAGGAACGTTTCACCCGTGTAAAACATTGGGCGGGCTTTCCGCAACTGGCGATAAAATTTTGCCTCCAGGAAGCTGGTGTTACTTTTAAGGAGGTTGATTTTTTTGCCATAGGCAGAGATCCGAAAGCAAAATTCCTTAAAAAGATATTGTACCTGGCAGCAAATCCTTCCGGAAGTTTCAGTGCGGTGAAAGACAGGCTTGGAAACAGTAAAAAAGTTTCGTCCATACAGAAAGAATTGAGTGATATTTCGGGTTTACCCGAAGAAGATTTCGTTCACAAAGTGCGCAATATCGAACATCACCGCAGCCACCTGGCATCGGCGTTTTTCGCTTCGCCCTTTGAAGAGGCTGCCTGTTTGTCCATCGATGGTTCCGGCGATTTCAGCACTACCATGACCGGCATCGGAAAAGGCAATCATATCAAAGTTTTACAATCAGTTGATTTTCCTCATTCCATCGGCATATTTTACACAGCATTTACGCAGTTGCTCGGTTTTCCGCATTACGGCGATGAATATAAGGTAATGGGGATGGCCCCTTACGGCGAACCGAAATATGTAGATGCTTTGTACGATGTGATCAAACTCACCGGTAACGGGCTTTTCAAACTAAATCTCGAATATTTCCGCAAGGGAACATCCGGAGTAGTTGGTTATGATGAAAATCATGTGCCCATTGTAGCGCCGATGTACAGCGAACATATGGTTAAAAAATTCGGTGCTGTACGATTAAAAGAAGAACCTTTATCGCAGTACCACAAAGACCTGGCGGCATCGGTGCAGCGCATGACGGAGTTGGTGATATTTCATATCCTCAATCACCTGCATGCGGCTACAGGCCTTGATAAAGTTTGTATTGCCGGCGGTGTGGCGCAGAATAGTGTCGCCAACGGAAAGATCACCCGCAACACGCCTTTTAAAGAAGTATATATCCCATCTGCCGGGCATGACGCCGGAATATCGATGGGGGCTGCATTGTACGTGCAACACCAGGAAAAGGATCAGCCACGGCATACGATCTATTCTGCGTATACGGGTAGCCGTTATGACAACGCTGCTATCCGCAAGATGCTCGACGAAAAGAACATTGCATACACCCAATACGACGGCGATCAGTTGTATGATGTAGTGACCGATCGGCTGATCAATGGCGGGGTAGTAGGTTGGTTCAGTGGCAGGGCTGAGTTTGGCCCGCGTGCTTTGGGTGGAAGGTCCATCATTGCTGATCCGCGCCGCAACGATGCAAAAGAATTGTTGAACAGCAAGATCAAACGCCGTGAAAGTTTCCGCCCGTTTGCTCCATCCATTCTGAAAGAATATGTCTCGGAATATTTTGAGCTGGACGAAGCTGTTCCTTTTATGGAAAAAGTTTTCCCGATCAAAAAAGAAAAACAGGCATCGATACCTGCAGTAACACATGTGGATGGAACAGGCAGGTTGCAATCTGTTGACAAAGAAATTTCTCCGGCCTATTATTCCCTGATCGACACGTTCAGAAAAAAAACAGGCGTGCCGATCTTGCTGAATACCTCGTTCAACGAAAATGAGCCGATCGTAAATACACCGGAAGAAGCGCTGGCGTGTTACTTACGTACCAGTATGGATATGCTGGTGATGGAAAATATTGTAGTGTCGAGGGGGTGATCTTGTAAAGGAATTTGCTGATAAATTTTTATAAAATAAGATGGGGATATTAAGGTTTCTTTTGGCGGTAGCTGTTGTTATTGCCCATTCCTCAGCGATCTTCGGCTTTAGCTTCGTTGGCGGGCAGATCGCAGTACAGGCGTTCTATATGATATCAGGCTTTTACATGGCGCTGATACTGAACGAAAAATATGTTGGCGTCAATAAATCCTACAAACTGTTTATTTCCAACCGTCTTCTCCGTTTATTCCCTATTTATTGGACAGTTTTACTGATCGTCATTTTATATTCTCTTGCACTCGCCATTTCTTCTCATGGAAATAATGTGGGGGAATTCAGCGATTATAAGCAGTATTATTCAACTATGGGAACAGGCAGCCTGGTTTTCCTGGTTTTTACCAACCTGTTTCTTTTTTTACAGGATGCCGTTTTGTTTTTAGGGCTGGATACCACCAGCGGAAACCTTTTCTTTACATCCAATTTCCGTAACACCGATCCGATGCTGTATAAATTTTTATTTATTCCGCAGGCCTGGACAATCGGTATTGAAGTAGCATTTTACCTCATCGCACCATTTATTGCCCGCCGCAAATTGAATGTGATACTTGTATTGGTGGCTTTATCGCTGGCGTTGAGGGTTTTTTTATATTTTGGAATGAACCTGAAAAATGATCCCTGGACCTATCGCTTCTTTCCTACAGAACTTGTTTTCTTTCTGCTCGGAATTGTGGCTTATAACATTTATAAAAAACTGAAGCCGGTTAAATTGGAAGAAATCTATCTTAAGGTGATATGGTATACTTTGGTTGGATTTACATTGTTTTACAGCTTTTTGCCATTCGGTTTCAAAAATTATCTTTATATAGGGGCATTTTTTGCAGCGTTGCCTTTTATTTTTATTTATACAAAAAGCTCCAAAAGGGATACTTATATCGGTGAGTTATCGTACCCGATCTATATTTCTCACATGCTGGTGTTGACTTTCCTCAAATTTTTTACCATACCAAAAGCTTACCTGAGCCTTACGCTGACGATCGTGACAATCTTGTTTTCGATTTTACTGAACGAACTGATCGCGAAAAAAATTGAAAAGATCAGGCAAAAAAGGGTGGTTGTTCAGTAGTAAACGTTTTTTTGAAATGAATAAAAATCCTGTTATTATTGCTTTGGCTTACTATTTGCGCAAGAGAGCGGACGAGAGAGAAAGATTGGCAAAACATCAATAAATATTCTTCCCTAATGAATATTTGTTTTAATTGCTTTATTTTGCAACACCCACAACAGCTTAGTAATCATACCGGCAGCAATGAAAGTATCCATTATAACAGTCACTTACAATTCAGAAAAGTATCTGGAGGATTGCATCCTTTCTGTTGTAAAACAGCGGTATCATTCGATTGAACATATCATCATCGACGGACAGTCAAGTGACGGAACCGTTGAGATCATCAAAAAATATCAATCTCATATCGCCAAATGGGTGTCTGAAACAGACAGGGGCATGTACGATGCTATCAATAAAGGGATGGCGCTGGCGACAGGAGATGTGATCGGGATCCTCAACAGCGACGATATGCTGGAGACAGAAGACGTGATAGCCGCGATTGTGGATGCTTTTGAAAAACAGCGTGTTGGGGCAGTGTATGGGGATCTGGAATACGTACATTCTGACGACACTGACAAAGTTTTCAGGATATGGAAAGGGAAGGTTTACGACAGGTCGTTGTTCAAAGTCGGCTGGATGCCGGCGCACCCGACGTTTTATATCAAGAGAAACCTGGTGGAAGAATTCGGCGGATACCAATCGCATTATTTTACCGCGGCGGATTACGAATTCATGGCCCGCTATTTATTTCACCACCGGGTAACTGCCTATTACCTGCCAAAACTGATCGTAAAGATGAGGGTAGGCGGCCAAAGCAATAAAAATTTCCAGCAACGTTTCAGGGCAAACCGAAGGGATTACCTGGCGATGAAAAAGAATAAAATTCCGTTTGCATTCTTTGTATCGATATTGAAACCGTTGAGCAAACTGCATCAATTCTATAAGAAGAATTAATAATTCTTCAGGATTGTGAGTTACAAATTCACAATGTATTTAAATAAAACTTATTCAATTATCCACTCAATTATTTGATTGATAACCGAAGCAGTTGCTTCAATTAATCATTAATTATTAATTATTAATTCCTTTGTTCGGATTATTTAAAAAAAAGAATCGCAATTTCACAGAAGATTATTTTCCCATCCAGGCGGATATGCATTCTCATATTTTACCTGGAATCGATGACGGATCGCAGGATATAGCCTCTTCCATCACGCTCGTAAAAGGTATGCTGGGCCTGGGGATCACCAAAGCTATCGCTACTCCGCATATCATCGGCGACATGTATCGTAACAATCCTGAAACCATCGGCAATGCATTGAATGAATTGAAAGATGCCTTGCAGAGCGAGTCGATCAGTTTTGATGTTTCCGCTGCCGCGGAATATATGCTGGACAGTTATTTTTTTGAACTGCTGGCTACCAAAGTGCCTTTACTAACGGTAAGGGATAGCCTCATTTTAACCGAATTCTCTTACTCCTCCATGCCTTCCAACCCGGAACAGATGGCGTTCACCATTCTTACCGAAGGCTATACCCCAATATTGGCGCACCCTGAGCGGTATGCGTATTATCATGGAAATTTCAAACAATACGATCACCTGAAAGATCTCGGTTTTGTATTACAGGTAAATCTGCTTTCGCTGACAGGGTACTATGGTAAGGAAACCGCCAAAGCGGCAAGGTATATCATCAAGAACGGGCTGGCATCTTTTGCCGGAACCGATATGCATCACGAGCGCCATCTTGCAGCATTGGCCGATCGCCGCAACCGTAAATTATTCGCGGAAGTATTTGAAGATTCGTTGTTACTGAACAATGGTCTCTGACTCTGCGAAAACTCTGCGCTCTCTTTTCTCCGCGGTTTAGAAAACCCCCACCACAAAAATCTTCGCAAAAATCAAAAATTCTCGCAAACAATCAACAACCCGCCATCCGTAACCCGTAACTCATCACCCTCCACCCCTCACAGCTTCAGATAATAATCCTTTAACAACTCCGTGAATCTCTCCGTGTACACCCTTTCCTCATTGTGTATCGTTATCTCTTCTTCTTTTTTCTCCCTTTCTTTTTTAGAAAATATCAGCATTGTCCTGAAGTGGGCATGTGTTGGTGTCTGTTTTACAATTGCCTTTTGAAAAGTAAAAAATCCATGTCTGTTCAACAATGATTCCAGGTATTCTGTACGATGAAAAGGGATGAGTACGGCAGCTGATCCATCTTCCAAAATATGAAGGTCGATCTGAGCGATCAATTCTTCCAGTGTAAGTGTAGTATCGTGCATGGCTGCATTCCGGGCCTTATCCGGCGAACGCAGATCGGATTCAAAAAAGGGTGGGTTTGAAATGATCAACCCGTATTTTTTGCCGGGGGCAAAATCCTGTATCCGGCCGTTATATACTTTTATTCTTTCTTTCCAGGGAGAAGCTTCAAAATTTTCTGATGCCTGTGTAGCCGCTGCACCATCCAGCTCGATCGCATCAATATGCCCTTCTGTATTTTGCGCCAGCATGAGGCTCAGTAATCCCGTGCCTGTACCAATGTCGAGTAGTGGTTCTTTGATGTCTATATCACTCCGGATCTTTTCCGCCACCCAGGCTCCAAAAAGGCATGCGTCGGTGCAGACTTTCATGGCGCAGTTGTCCTGATGTATGGTGAATTGTTTAAAACTAAACATAAGTGAATTATAAAAGAAAGCCTTTCAGAACAGTCATTGCCGCGCTTCGCTCGCAATGATGATTCTAAGTGGCACTTGCTGTTTTGAAAGTGTCCAACAACTATTATTTACCAATCGCCACGAGCGCCGGGAATAACTTCCATCGTTTCAAACTTCTTGTCCAAAAATTTATGGTAAGCCGTGATAGCGATCATGGCGGCATTATCTGTACAATATTCAAATTTTGGAATGAAGGTATTCCAGCCTTCTTTTTCGCCGAGGGCTTTAAGTCCGTTGCGGAGACCGCTGTTGGCGCTTACTCCGCCGGCGATGCATATATCTTTGATGCCGGTATCATTGGCAGCTTTTTTCAATTTATTGAGGAGGATGCTGATGATCCTGTCCTGCACCGAAGCGCAGATATCGTTGAGATGTGTTTCGATGAATTGCTTTTTTGTCGCTTCATCCGCAAGGAATTCTTCTTTGTAAATATTGGCAGCACCGGCATTTTGCAAAAAGTAAAGGATGGAGGTCTTTAATCCCGAAAAACTGAAATCATATCCCTGTATTTTTGGTTCAGGAAATTTATAAATAGCTTTTCCTTCTTTGGCATATTTATCTACCAGTGGGCCGCCGGGGTAGGGAAGCCCGAGCAACTTGGCAGTTTTGTCAAAAGCTTCACCTGCGGCATCATCAATGGTTTGGCCTAAAATTTCCATATCGTTGCCCGAACGGCAAAGTACGATCTGGGTATGTCCGCCGCTTACTGTCAGGCAGAGGAACGGAAATGCCGGAGCCGGTTGTTCTATCAGGTTAGCCAGCACATGTGCCTGCATATGATGCACGGCTATGAGTGGCTTGCCAAGCGAAAGTGCCAGTGATTTGGCGAACTCGGCGCCTACCAGCAGCGCGCCGATCAATCCCGGGGCCTGGGTAAATGCCACCGCATCAATTGC